>JAEEGJ010003058.1_pt1 | contig 69486 bp, 56 predicted proteins | sample 8958761 | NCBI WGS metagenome assembly JAEEGJ01 (sample SAMN16246546, study PRJNA631951) | gut metagenome | biome: gut microbiome; feature: rumen; material: RS-attached | host: Bos | place: Iran: Karaj | collected 2018-10 | reverse complement strand
TCGGTCAGGCATTCCTTGAGCTCCACCCTACAAAGTATGCTGAAGAGCTCGTAAAGAAGATGGAGAAGTCCGGCGCTAAGGCTTACCTCGTTAACACAGGTTGGAACGGCACAGGCAAGAGAATCTCCATCCCTGATACACGTGGTATCATCGATGCAATCCTCGACGGTTCTATCAAGAACGCTCCTACAAAGAAGATCCCTTACTTCGATTTCGAAGTACCTACAGAGCTTCCCGGCGTATCCACAGAGATCCTCGATCCTCGTGATACATACGCTGATGCAGCTGAGTGGGATAAGAAGGCTCAGGATCTTGCAGGCAGATTCATCAAGAACTTCAAGAAGTATGAGACAAACGAAGCTGGTAAGGCTCTCGTTACAGCTGGTCCTAAGCTCTGATACTTCAACTGTTAACAAAACGGTTATTACGGGCGGTGTCTTAAAGGCACCGCCTGTTTTTTCGCGCTCGTGCGTTCAAAAGCCCTTTTATGTTGAACTTATTAGTACTCTGTTATAAATGTATGAAATTTTTGCGAAGTAAGTTAAATATAACATTTTAAAGTGGTATATTTAAATTATCTCAATATATTATAAGGGTGAGATTTATGAGGAATACCAGAGACATTAGGGTTATACGCACACAGACCGCGATTCTTAAAGCGCTTGCAGAGCTTATTCAGAAGAAGAAGCTCTCCGCCATCACGATCACGGATCTCTGCGCCAAGGCCAGCATCAACCGCAACACTTTCTATTACCACTACAACAACATTTTCGAGTTCTTAGACGAACATAAACAGATCGTCATCGAAGACATCAACAGGGTCGCAGAAAAGTCCAAGCGCCACTGCAAGGAAGTCCACGTTGACCTCTGCCACGCGCTCTTAAAGCACCCGTTCTATCTGAGCATCATGCTCTCCCCTAACTGCGACATCGACTACTTCAGCGACATTTTCGAAGCGGCATCCAAAGTAACAGAAGCCTTCGTTGCCAAGTCGAACAATGCAACTGCCAGAGGCAGGTACATCAACAAATACTGTGATGCCGGCACCAACGCCGTTATCAAGGCCTGGATCCTCGGCGGCATGAAAGAGACTCCCGAAGAGATCGGCGAAATCATCTGGGAGACATCCAGCAAAGGTCCCTTCAACCTGATAGAATTTAACTGATCTTATTATTTATCAAGCACGAAAAAAGGACGCCCAAGCCGGCGTCCTTTTATTTTTCTAATTTAGTATTTTTGTTAGTCCTCAGCGAATCCGCACCAGATCATCGTTATGAGCATAACTACAGAACCCAGGATCATCAATACCATTGCCGGACCGTCAGCGATCTTATAATCAGAGCCTGAGATAAGACCTGCTGAAATATTGAGGATTGCTACAGAAGCTTCCTTGCTGATCATCATGTTCCAGCAGGAATAGAATGAGAGACCTGCACTGATGAACGTCGCAATAACATAACCCTTCTTAAGACCGACCAATGCAGACCCGAAAACAACGAGATCTGCCAACAGGATAACAATACCATAAATGATCGTATTGTTGCTCATCATCGAGATGACGCCATCCCTGACCGTTTTGCCCCCTACCTGAATCAGGTACATTGGCACAAACAGGCCAATCGCCGAAAGCACGCAGCCAACCATCAAAAGCACTCTTCTAAGACTCATAAATACCTCCCTTATTCGGTAAAAATTCCTTGATATCGATATTATCATTAAACACTTGTTTTGAAAAGGGTCGTTCTACATTTGTAGAACTTATCAAATATAGTAAATGCGGGCTTTAGGGCTTAATGCCTCTGTATGAACGGCGAAATGAACGGCGCTGCCGTTGGTTTTGCCGTTCGTTTGGGTGTTAAAGCTACTGCAAAACAGAGGCTGCCATCTCTGACAGCCTCCGGAACTCAATTAATCCTTTTCGATTACGCCGTAACGATCTTGTTGGCGTTCTCAAGGCCGTGTCTCTCGACTGCCTCTTCCCTCATCTTGTACTTGAGGATCTTGCCTGCCGCATTCATCGGGAAGCCGTCAACGAAGTCAACGTATCTGGGGATCTTATGCTTAGCCATATGGGTCTTTACGTATTCCTTGATCTCTTCTTCGGATGACTCTTCGCCGGGCTTTAAGACAACAGCTGCGAGGATCTCTTCGCCGTAGTCAGCATCAGGAACGCCGATGACCTGGACGTCCTGGATCTTCGGGTGTGTGTAAAGGAAGTCTTCGATCTCCTTGGGGTAGATGTTCTCGCCGCCGCGGATGATCATGTCCTTGATACGACCTGTGATCTTGTAGTAACCGTCTTCAGGTCTTCTGAGAGCTAAGTCGCCTGAGTGGAGCCAGCCGTCTTCGTCGATTGCTGCAGCTGTTGCTTCGGGCATCTTGTAGTAGCCCTTCATGATGTTGTAGCCGCGTGCGCAGAATTCGCCCGGAACACCGTCAGGGAGCTCTTCGCCTGTCTCAGGATCAACGATCTTGGTCTCAACGCCGAAGATGGAAGGTCCTACTGTATTGACTCTCTGCTCGATCGTGTCAGTTGTCTTAGACATCGTTGTAGCAGGAGAAGCTTCAGTCTGGCCGTATGTGATAACGATCTCAGGCATGTGCATCTTCTCGATGACTTCTTCCATTGTCTTGATCGGGCAAGGTGAACCTGCCATGATACCTGTTCTCATGTGCGAAAAGTCTGTCTTCGGGAAATTCTCATGGCCGAGCATTGCGATGAACATCGTGGGAACGCCGTGGAAGCATGTGATCTTCTCCTGGTTGATGCAGTTTAAGCCTTTTCGAGGTGAGAAAGCAGTGATAGGTGACATTGTAACTGCGTGAGTTACGGATGCTGTCATTGCGAGCACCATGCCGAAGCAGTGGAACATAGGAACCTGGATCATCATGCGGTCGAAGGAAGACAGATCCATGCAGTCGCCGATCGCCTTACCGTTGTTTACAACGTTGTAGTGTGTGAGCATAACTCCCTTAGGGAATCCTGTTGTACCGGATGTGTACTGCATGTTGCAGACATCGTGCTTGTCGATAGTGCGGCGGATCTTCTCTACATCAGCAACACTTACTGTCTCTGCCAATGCGGGGAGCTCATCCCAGTGGAAGCAGCCGGGAACGTGCGATTCACATGTGATTACGTTCTTTAAGACAGGAAGTCTTGCAGCTTCGAGCTTACCGGGCTCGGAATCCTTTAATTCAGGGCAGATCTCGTTGATGATCTGGATATAGTCGCAGTCCTTGAACTTGTCGATCATGACCAATGTGCATGTGTCGGACTGTCTCAAAAGATACTCGATCTCGTGGATCTTGTAAGCTGTGTTTACTGTAACGAGTACGCAGCCGATCTTTGTTGCTGCCCAGAATGTGAGATACCACTGGGGAACGTTCGTTGCCCAGATAGCGATGTGGTCACCCTTCTTGCAGCCCATTGCGAGGAATGCGCGTGCGAGGTTATCAACGTCGTCCCTGAATTCGGGATATGTACGTGTGTAATCTAATTCCGTATATCTGAAAGCATACTGGTTCGGGAAGAGCTCGCAGATCTTGTCGAGTACATCCGGGAAAGTAAGATCGATCAGGGTCTCCTTGGGCCAGGGATAGTAGCCTGTTCCCCTTTTGTCTGTCTGGAGTTCGAACTTTTTCTGAGGACGGTATGTCTCCATGTAGTTTGCGAACTGAGGGATAACGATACCGGCATTCTCAAGATCCTTGGACCATCTGTATACCCACTCGAGTGATACGTAGCCAAGGTAGTCGATCGACTGGAGAGCATCGAACATCTCTTTCAAAGGCATGTCGCCCAAGCCCATGAGCTTGTAGGATACCTTGCCGTCGACCATGACGGAGTCTTTTACGTGAACGTGCTTGATGTATTCACCTAAGTTGTTAACTGTCTCTTCAGGAGACTCACCCATGAATCTGTAAGGGTGATGCATGTCCCAGAGGGCAGCTGCCTTACGTGAACCGATGGCATCAAGAACCTTCTTAAGTCTCTTTGTATCTGCATAAACGCCGTTAGTCTCAATGAGCAGAGTTACGTTCATCTCTTCTGCGTAAGGAACGAGCTCTTTCATGATCGAGATAACAACCTCATCGTCGATCTCCTTCTCAGGTGCGGGATTACGGTCGCCAAGAACACGGATGTAAGATGAGCCGAGCTTGTTTGCGAGCTCGATATATGCGCGGATCTCAGAGATCGCCTTATCCTTTGTAGCCAGGTCATTAACCGGCTCACCGGATGAAAGACAAGGGATCGCAAGCTTTAATTCCTTAAGCTTAGCTACTGTCTTGGGGAGATTTGCTTCAGTGAACGGCGGAGCCTTAACTGAGAATATATCCTGGCCGAGGCCTCTGATCTCAATTCCGTTGAAATTGAAGTCCTTTGCCATTGAGTAAATGTCCTGCCATGAGAAATCGGGACATGCGAGTGTTGAAAAGCAAGTTAACATAAATAGATCCTCTTTATATTAAAATAACAACCTTGTGATTATATAGGTTAAGGGTTGATTTGTAAAATAACCTCACAATTAATGGCTTGTGACTGCCGGCTGAACAATATAAAACTACGGCCTGGATCAGCCTAGCTCGAGAAGTAGGTCGTTAAGAAGCAGAGAATTTGCGAAAATAAGGTCAGATGTCAAAGGCAGCGCCATATAAGCACCGTCTGCACTATAGTTAATTGAATTGTCTACTAAGGTGATCTTCACCATCAGACATCAATTAGACCTGACCTTTCTTTAAAATGGCGTTTAAGAAAACGCAACAACGTAATTATATATTTTTTGTCCGCCTACGCAAGAGTAAATTTCAGCACCGGGGCAGCAAGACTTTATCTGATCTGCCAAACCGTCCGAGATCGCCTTGTCTTCGTCATTTCCGGTAAAGATATGGATAGACTTGCAGGACGCGCTGTCCGGAACCGTGGGAATGAATGAGATAAGGCATTCCTTAAGGTCAGACGATGCGCATGTGATGATGTCGTCATCCAGAACGCCGATATAGTCACCTGCCGTGACATTTACGCCGTTATAGACACCGGTCTTGTCTGCCTTGGCGATAAGTCCTGTGTGAACGCCGGCAAGAACAGTATTCATCTGCTTTTCGAGATCATCGGCAGAAGCGCCCTCATCAACAAGAGACAGTGCAAGATAGCCTTCAGCCATGGACTTGGTGGGGATAATGCGGATCTTAATGTCCTTCATGACTTCCCTTACCTTCTCGGCTGTCATGATGATGTTCTTGTTATTGGGAAGGATGATGATGTCCTTTGCGCCGGAAGCCTTGCAGGAATCCGTCAGGATCTGGACGGATACGTTGTCGGACTGCCCGCCCCTTGCGATCTTTGTTACGCCCATGGCTTCGAAAACAGCGGCGATGCCGTCACCGTCAGCGACAGCAACGATCGCAGAATTCTTCTTATTTGCGATGAAGCTCTCGTGGTGCTGGATCGTCATGTTCTCGATCTTGAGCTTAATGAACTCGCCGAATCTGTGATAGTAAGTCATTACAGCTTCAGGCTTTAATGTATGGATATGGATCTTTACCTGATTGCCTTCTTTGACGAGAACCAGAGAATTACCGAAATCTCTCATGTCGGATCTTACTAAAGTCTCATCAAAGCTCGTGAGCTTATCGTCATCGATCTGGATGATGAGTTCTGTGCAGTAGCCGAACTCGGCAAGCCCTTCGCCCATTGAAGCGGAGACTGCGCCGGAAGCGGCATTAGCGACAGATTCGAACTCTGAAAGGTCGATATCAAATGACTCGTCCAAAGCTTCGAGCATGCCCGTTACAAGGCAAACGAAGCCCATGGCGCCGGAATCGAGAACGTTATATTCCTTCAATACAGGAAGGAGCTCGGGTGTATGCTTCAAAGACTCTGCAGCACCTTCTACGACGTCCTTCATGAACTGCTCAGTCGTCGTATCTTCGTCAAGATTGTCTTCGGCATTCTCCTGCGCCTCACGGCAGACAGTAAGGAAAGTACCTTCAACGGGCTCAGCAACGGAGTTATAAGCACTCTCTGTACCTGAGAGGAATGCAGCGTAAAGAGAACCTGCGTTAAGCTCATCGAAATCCTTGAATGCTCTTAAGAAACCCTTGAGCCACTGCGATAAGATTACGCCGGAGTTGCCCTGCGAATTCATGAGCGCGCCGGTATAGAGCTTATCGAAATCAGCGGACTCCAAGTCCCTGTCGCCGATCTCAGCCAAAGCCTGAAGAACGCCGCCCATGGTCTTATCCATGTTTGTTCCCGTATCGCCGTCCGGTATCGGGAAAACATTCATATCATTTAACTGCTGCTTGTTATCGAGGATCTTCTTTGCTCCGCCGATGAGCATTTTCTTGAGAACTGACAATTCCATCTATCCGATTACTTCCTACTTATAATTTTTTCGCACCTGTATCAGCCTTCGAAATTAATAAAATCCGTGACTGCCTTATCGTATGCTTCAAGGTTCCTGATCCTTAAGTGAGAGTGAGCGCCCTCATCGAACCAGACCATCTGCTTTCTCTTAGATCCGCTTGCTTCATTGATCTTATCGAAATACTTGGGCAATGAAGAAACGTCCTGTCTTCCGCAGATCATGAGCTGCGGCACTTCAACCTTCGGAATAGCCTTGATGGGCTTATTCTTGAAGATATCGATCCCGGCATATTTCTTAAAGAGAAGCCCCATCTGAAGACATACCGGGAATGTGGGCTTTCCGAGGTTCTTGGTTCTCTGCTTCAGCACGTTATAGAACGAGATGAACGGTCCCTCAAGAACGATAGCGTCCACATACGGATTGTGGTCTGCCGCAACATAGATAGCTGCTACAGAACCGATGCAGATGCCGTGGATGACAAAGTGGTCGATCGCGAACTTCTCGTGAACGAGCTTGATCCACGCATCAAGGTCCTTGCCTTCAAGGATCCCTGAGCCCGTGTACTTACCTTCACTGAGGCCTGCGGCTCTCGGATCCACAACGATGATGTTGTACTTATTCTTCTGATAAAGATCAGCGAAATAATAGCAGTACTTGCATGTCTCAGCTCTGCCTGCCATTATGATCGCTGCCTTATCGTAACCGAAGTCAAAATATTCGCCCTTCATCTTCAGGCCGTCAAATGAAGTAACTTCGATCTCCTGCATGTATGAGGCATTCTCGTTACCCCACTTCATGCCGGTGTCGAACATTACCGTATGCTCGGCATTCTCGGGCGCACTGTTGCCGCGGGCCCATTTATCTTTGGACTCGCGGATGAACATGTTCGTATATTGTTTCTTTGCGATCTTCATGCAGAAAGTCCACATGAAGATAAATCCGCCAATAAGCAGGACCGCAAGAACAATTAAAACTATAGCTATGATACGACCCATCAGAGCTTAGCCTTGATCTCTTCTAAGAGCTTTGTCTCTTCAACAAGACCTTCGGAGATCTCTTTACCCATGTAGAAAGTAACTACCATGCCGGGGCCGATCGATGAACCGTTTGCCATGTTGACTGTTGTAGGGATGATCTCAGCTGTAGGGAAATTCTCACGGATGAGTTCCTGAAGCTGGAGCCACTGAGCCTTACGGAAAGAGTGGGATACGAAGATCCTCTTCGGCTCAGGCTCGATCGTAGCCTTCATGTATTCGATCATGGCTGTGAAAAGCTTCTTATAACCTGTTACCTTTGTGATGATCTGGTTCATGCCGTCACGGTTGAACTCAGCGAGAGGCTTGATGTTGATAAGAGAGCCCATGAATGCGGAAACATTGGAGCAGCGGCCCATCTTAGCGAGGAACTTGAGGTCATCGACCGTACCTGTCTGGTGGCAGCGGTGCTTATTGTTTTCGAGCCACTCGGCAACCTCGTCCAAAGACTTGCCTGCCTTCTTCATCTCGCCTGCGAAAGAGCAAAGGAGACCGTCACCGCCGGAATAACGGAGTGAGTCGACACAGACGATCTTACGGTCAGGATACTTCTCCATAAGGTTCTGTGCAGCCTTGCGGCAGGAGTCATATGTATTTGAAAGAGCGTGAGAAAGTGAAATGTTGAGGATATCCTTACCCTGCTTTAAGTACTTCTCGAAAAAAGCCTCCTGTATCTCAAGATTCTTGATACCTGTTGTATACATGGAATCCTTGGACATTGATGTATAGAAGTCCTGAGGTGAGATATTCTCCCAGTCGAGCGTAGAATCCTCGGTATGTCCGTCAGGGAATGTGATATTACCCGGAAGGTAATCATCAATACCGAATCTTTCTCTGAGATCCTTGGTAAGGTCTGTTGAGCTGTCTGTGAGAATTACATAATCAGCCATTTTCATTTCTCCTTATATAGTTATAAATTTGAAAAACATAAAAAAGATCATTCACGATCTGTCAAAGGATTGCTCCCCTGTTATCTCCCATACCTATTTTCCACCCGCTTTAGCACTCCTCGCCTCTTCGATCTCCTTACTTATCGCAGCAAGATTTGCCTTCATCTCGGCCCTTATCTTCCTGATGTAAGAATTCATCTGAGGCTTGGTCTCGGAGATCGCCTGACGCTTCAAGCTGTAGATAGCTTCACGCATTATTTCATTAGCTTTCTCCACCGACTCATTATCGGTTACAAGCCCTTCTTTGTCAAACTCTATCGGGTCTCCGACAACGAACTTTGTCGGCTTGAACATCTTATATGAAGTATGGATGTAAACGGGCACGACAGGTCTCTTCGAATAGAGCGATAACATCGCCGGTCCCTTCTGGAATTCGATCAGTTCATCGTCGTAATTCATGTGCCCTTCCGGGAAGATAATAAACGGCTCATGATTCTTAAGTCCGTTCATCATGGTCTTCAGCGCATTCCAGTCAAAACCCGTGCGGTCGAGCAATACGCATCCCATGGTCTTCTCGAAAAATCCCCATGACTTGTTTACTTCCGCAACGTCCTTTGCCGCAAGGCTCCTGCAGTAAACTCTTCTGAACACATAGTAGAGCAAGGCCGAATCGATCCACCATGAATGGTTTGCAACGATCACCATGCCCTTATCCATATATCTCGTGCCGCGCGCAAGGTCGCCGCCATAGGAGATCTTCGTTCTCATGAGGAGCTTTATGCCCGGCAGAGCCGTATATTTCATGAAGTTATAAAGGAATCCGGCATACTTCGGGCGCTTCAATTTCTCGCCGTCTGCGATCATGAAGTTCTTAAGATAGAACTGTCTGTAAGTCTCAGTTCTCTCCTGAAGATCTCTCGTAAATGCCTCTGCCCTCTCCTGCAGCGTCTCCAGATTTTCACGGCAGATGTATGTATCAGGATACATATAGCTTCCGACAAACACGAGATCGCGCTTGCCCGGACCGATCCTGCCGTTATGGAAAACAGGAACGATGGGACAGCCTGAACTCAAAGAGATAAGCGCTGCTGCCTGCTTATATTCCATGAGCTTTCCTTCTGTCTCGATATGGCCTTCCGGGAAGATCAGGATGTCATGGCCTTTGTTAAGTACCTCAACCGCTTTATTTACGGCATCCATATTGCCTGTTACTTCATCGACACGGATAACGCCCATTGCCTTAAGAAGGAATGTAAGGAACGGATTATATGCATAGAACTGCGCACCGACGAGCACGTACTTGCGTCTTCCGGGGAACGCCAGAAGTGCCTCAACATAATCGAGGAACGCCGTATGGTTCATCGCAATGATCTTGGGGCCTTTATACTTCGGCTTCTTCTCCTTGCGCAGATAGATCTTCTTGATCGGGAAGATGATGAGCGCCGGAATGATGCTGTTTAAGATAAGGAGCCATCTGATGATAAACATTATTCTTTGGACTCCTTGTTCTGCTCGATGAGATAATCAGCGATCGCCATAGGCGTTATGAGCGGTGTCTCAGTCATGGTGATCGGCCTTCCGGTAACCTCAGTTACCTTGGAAAGCATCTCCACATACTGCATCGAATCGCCGCCGAGAGAAATGAAATTGGATGTCTCAGTGATCTCAGATCTGTCCTTGTTAAGAACGTCAGCATACACATCACAGACCTTAGTGATGATCTCTGTATACTCGGCAGTTCTTGTACGTGTGACTTCTTCTTCAGTAGGTCTCGTGCACTCGGTTGCAAAGAGCTCCTGCTTTTCGAGCTTCTCGCTCAATGCCTTACGGTCTATGCCTTTGAAGTTCTCAGGCATGCTGCCGATGAGATTAATCACCTTAACAGGCCTCTCTGACATAGTGAGCGTATCTATCGAGTTGAATACTGATCTTAATGACGAAGCCTTCTCGAATGCGCCCATGGAGCCGTCATCTGCAAGGACGAGGATCATCTGCTTCTCGTCAGTGCCGGGAAGCTTGCAGTTGATCATGGCTTCCTGCGTGAAAGCGCCCTTCTCGATCCTCGATTCGATCTCCTCAGGTGAGATATTCTCGCCGTTGGGTCCGATGATGACGTCATCCAGACGTCCGATTATATGAAGTCTTCCTGTCTCATCGATATTAACCAGGTCATTTGTAGGATAAAAATCGTCCTTAAACTCATTGAATACGCCGTCAATATAGATGCCGTTCATCGAGTGTTCATTGGGGATAAGGAGCTCGCCCTCATCGCTGATCTTATACTTAACGTTGCTGAAGATCTTACCCGTGCTCGTGCTGTTCCTGAACTTCGATTTCCTTGAGAGCTCAACGCAGAGAACGCCGCACTCGGTAAGGCCGTAGCCTGAATAGATCGAATAGCCTAATCCGTTTAAGACTTCGAGTGTTCTGGGCGCGATAAATCCGCCGCCTGAGATAAGGAAAGCAAGCTTCTCGCCCATGAGCCGGCGCCTGATCTTCTTGAAAATTAATTTCCTTACGATGACAGGTCCCAGGAGCGGGAAAATGTTCTGGAGCTTATTTGAGAACTTAATTGCCTTGTTGAACTTCTCAGTCTGTCCCTGTTTTGCGACTTCCCTCTCAAGCGCTGCAACGGTCTTGTTCCAGACCAGCGGGATCGCGAAGAAATGCGTAACGCCAACGCGCTTGCATACGTACTGGATGCTCTGCGCATCGTACTTCGGCAGGAAAACAAAGCATCTTCCGAAGAACATGAACCACATCAGCGTCGCAATGAGTCCGAAGATGTGATAGAACGGCAGGAACGCGAGATTGTGGATATCGAGCATCGCGTTGTACTGAATGGACTGGTTTTCTTTGACAATATCCTCGCTCATCTCAACCTGCAGGCAGATCGTCTTGCCGCTGTGGCTGATGATCTTGGGCTTTGATGTAGAACCTGATGTGATGAGGATGATCTCATCAGCCCAATTGATCATAGACTTGTCAAACTTCACGCCCTTGCCCTCATTAAGAAGGTCATTAACCGTAACAGCCTTGGCCACCCTGCTGTCTTCGGATACGACGAAAACGGGATCCATCTCTTTGATGATGTCGTTGTTGATCTGAATGTTATGTCTTGTATTAAGCAGTATCGGCTTAAAGCCTGCCTGCAGAAGGCCCCAGAATAAAGCGACCCAGTCGCATGAATTCTCAAGGAAGATCCCTACGAACCTGCTTTCTGAATCCTGCTTGGAAGCATAGGTGACCGCAGCCTTAGAGAAGCTGTCGGCACGCTCATAAAGCTCGTAATAGGACATTTTGCAGATCTCGCCGTTTTCGAGCCATTCGCCGAATGTCTCACTCGTAAACCTGTTCTTTATGATCGTATAAATCGACTCAAACGTCTGCGGCGCATTCTTCAGCGCTTCGATGTTCTCAGTAACAATTCTCGATACCATTTCCCCTTAGATTCCCCATACCTTTCTTAACTGATCGCACATCTCAAGAAGCGCTGCCTGTGCCTGCGGAACGATTCCGAAATAATCAAGGAACGCATGCGACACGCCTCTGTATCTGATGTGCTTATTTGGAATTCCGGCCTTATCAAGAAGCCTGGAATAATACTCTGACTGAATTCTCAGTCCGTCATACTCAGCCGTAAAGATGCCCGTGTAAGGCATGCCCTTAAGGTCCGCATAGATAGGGCTTACGTCAGGATTGCACTTGACTTCCTCATATCTTCCGCCCGAGTACGCGAAAAGGATATTCGCCATAAGATCGTTATTGCCGTTGCCGTCGGCTCTTCCGAGCTGAAGTCTTGAAGTAATAAGCTCCTTCTGCTCTTCGCAGATGTCATACATCGAGATGTCCCAATCGTAGAGCCTGTCCTGCGAATAAAGATCGACACAGGGATAGAACAGACCTGCATAAGTGATCTTTGCATCAGACTTGTTATCAAGTATCGCAGCAAGCACGAGATTCGCGCCGGCGCTGTCGCCAAAGAAACCGATGTGCTCCTTATCAACGCCGAGAGCTGCACTGCCGGTGTAGATCTTTTCGAGCGCTGCAAGAATATCCTCAATAGCTGCCGGATAAATATTCTCCGGCGCGAGGCTGTAATCGACATTGAATACTCTGATGCCCAGATTCTCAGCAACGTAGCGGCAGGGCTCCTTGTAGTACTCAGCCTTAGAAGCCATGAACGATCCGCCGTGAACATAGATCATCGCAGGAAGCGTCTCTGTCTTCCTGTCATCAAGCACATAGGAGAAGACCTTAACACTTCTGCCGTTAACATCGATATCAAATGAGTCTTCTGAAATGGCCTTTGTGCACATGTCCTTGCAGTAAGTCTTTGTCGTCAGGCGCATTCCCTCGATCGAGAATTTCGAAGGCGCCGACTTCTGGAAAGCATAGATCGCGCTCCTTATGAAGAACTCACGCTTATCCATCATGCCTGTCTTGTCGTTGTCAGGCACCGCCTTAATGATGATCTTACCTTCACCGTTATCAATGACATCCTCAGAAGCCATTATCTTCTTTACCAACTCAAAATCGCAGCTATCCATATAAACCTTTCCCAAATTCCTTTATACCTTTCCTAAGATTCCTGAACGGCCAAATACATAACTCAACAACATAATGACGCCGAGACAGAGCGCGCCGCCAAGGAACATGTTCCAACCCATGAAATAGAACAGGAGCATGATCAATGTCGAAATAAAATATTTGATCGAACATGTAATGTAATAGATAACACTTATCTTCTGCTTATGCCTGATGCCCGCAGAGAAAACATTGAGCACCGCATGCATCGCAGTGACCCACGTAAAGATACCGATAAGCCAGAAATAAAAATACGGAATACCGAACCATACCAGCACCGAAATCGTCAAAAGATACAGCGTATAGAGCAGCGCCGAGATAAGACCGTACGCCCAAAGCGACTTCTGTATCCTTATCGTATCCTTGATCGGCCTGAAATGCGTATTCTTATTGTTATTCTCATAGATCGTCTTAATGTCGATGCCCGTGACCTTCATACCCTCTTTGTGAGCCGTCGCAAGGACATTGAGCTCAAACTCGTACTTATTGCCCGGAATATCCTGAAGCCACATGCAAAGCCTTACCGGAAAGCCTCTCAAGCCCGACTGGTTATCCCTAAGATAAACGCCCGTAACGATCGTATAAACGATCTTCGACATATCATTGCCGATCCTGGACTTAATGGGGATATGCTCCGACAGGTCTCTCATGCCAAGCACGATACCATCAGTCTTCCTGGTGAGCTTTGCAACTCTCTCGATATCTTCGATCGCATGCTGTCCGTCAGAGTCAGCCGTAACGATATAATCGACCTCTTCACTCAAGTTGTTGCCGATATACTCGAATCCGCGCTTCAAGGCATAACCCTTGCCCTTATTCTCCTTATAGCCGATAACATCCGCATAGGGCTGTGCTCTCCTGAAGAACTCATCACACCTCTCAAGGCTGCCGTCATTAACAGCAACAACCTTAAATCCACGCTTAGAAAGCTCTTCGACAAGGCGAAGGAACTTCTCATCCGGATTATAAACAGGCAAAAGAACGGCTGTCTTCATGACCGACTTCTTCCAAACACCTTTCCCTTAAACAGCAAGCACAATTTCAGAGTTTAAGATTTTAAACAAGCTATTTTACTATATTTAATTTATAAATAATAGGCTTGCCGCGGGTGTGGAACCTTAACATTACATTAAAAAGGGCTGAAAGACATGTTCTACCTGATGGATTAGCATATTAAGGACAAACGGACGGCAAAACCATCGGCGGTGCCGTTCATTCCGCCGTTCAAAAAGACATTTTAAGCCCAAACGAACGGCAAAACCAACGGCGGTGCCTGGCATTCCGCCTGGAATTCGACTGTTTTCACCCCAAACTCCAGGCAAATCATTCGGCGGCGCCTGGCATTCCGCCTGGAATTCGACTGTTTTCACCCCAAACTCCAGGCAAAACATCCGGCGGCGCCTGAAGTTTTGCCCGATATTTTTCAGTCTGCAGTTTTTACTCTTCTTTCCATAACAATGCATTATCCGGAATCATATCGTTGAAAGCCGATAACACCTGACTAACAAAGTAATCCTTATCAAAATTATATTTGTCATAAACAAACACATAGATTACTTCCCTGCCCGGCCTATAGTTCTCTTTCGAGAAGCCATATATTTTGCTGCTTGTTCTGGCAAAATAATCGAGCTTGTCACTCATACCAAATATCTCAAGATAAGCACATCTGTCAATCTCGTAGAAGTTGACCAGGCAATCGGGATTGATTGTTTCGTCTATATCCTTGAGGTATAACTCAGTCTCGTATTTAAAAGGAATACCGAGATCTTTTAGCAGATCAAGGCCCATCAATTCATTCTTTGACTTTAAATCGCCATGTTCACTGGTTGTTGGATTATTGGGAGTGTACTTGCCTAATTTGCCCGGACGAGCATTGTAGTATTCGTTATTCATTCGGTGCGGATCAAAATACTGAGATATAGGAAACTTAACCTTAGGAGGCGCAAACCTGAACCTGGAATACCATTCGTTTAAAAGTGAATCATACTCAGCTTTTAGATTTTGGTACTCATTGATCGGTTCTATATAGTTCTTGCCTACTTTCGATCTGGAACTAAGGACACGCGGATGCCGTGTGGTAATTTTAGGAATGGCCGGGTCAAAGGTAATAACTATGAATCGTTTTCCATCCTTCTCAATTAAATATCCCTTCACCATCTTCTCCAACTTCAGCCTTCTGTACTCCAGTTTTACCGCTAACACTTTCATGGGGAATTCGATTTTGTTCATGGCAACGTTCTCCTTGGGGATTTTCCCACATTATGAATGGCAGAACGGGGCTTGTGCGCACGACTTGATTGAAATTTAAAATATGGGCTCGAAAATGAGACTTTTCGGCAAAAATTGAGACTAGTCTCAATTTTTCAGAGGTCGGAAATCAGCGCCGGTCCGAATTCAGCGCTGGCAAAAAAATCAGCGACGGTCCGAATTCAGCTCCGGCAATAAATCTGCTTAGGCGGACCTCAGCGCCAACCGGAACTCAGCGCCGACCGGACCTTATCGCCGGCCGAACTCAGGAACTCAGAGCACTACGCCTCAAAGGCAACGCCTAAAAGCGCATCGCCGCAAACAAACGCGCAAGCACTTGTTACACGCACGCATGCACGCACGCATGCACGCACGCAAACGTTCACGCAAGCACTTGTCACACGCACGCATGCACTTGTTACGCTCACGCAAGCACTTGTTAAGTTAATGTTAAGGTCTGTTTTATTGCGCCTGAAATTCAATAATGCTAATATTTCTTTATCTCAATAAATGGAGGGTAATACTAATGTTTTGCACTAATTGCGGTTTTAAATTTGAAGATGGTAATTTATTCTGCCCCAACTGTGGAACAAAGGTCGAGTCGATAGCTCAGCCCGTTGCTGAGCCTGCGCCTGTTGCTGCACCCGTTGAAGCTGCTCCTGTTCAGGCTGCACCTATCGAGGCAGAACCCGTTCAGGCTGCACCTGTTGAGGCAGTTGCTCCCGTTGCAGTTCCTGTTGCTGCAGCCGCTGTTGCAGCGGCTCCTGTAGCACCTGCGCCTGCTCCGGCACCGGCACCCGCGCCCACAGCTACTCCCGTTCAGCCTGTTCAGCCGGTTCAGCCCGTATATGCGGCTACACCAGTTTATGCTCAGGCTACACCCGTACAGCCAGTAGGAACTGTCGGCACGAATGACAGCCTTGGCAAGACTGTACTTGTCCTTGGTATTGTGGCTGTTGCTTGCTGCATTATATGGTTCTTCTCGATCGCTTCAATCATCTGCGGCGCTATCGGTCTTTCGAAGGCAAAGAAGTTCGCGGAAGAGTGCGGTCAGCTTTATGGCGTTGCTAAGGTTGGTAAGTACCTCTCATTGGGCGGACTTATCGGCGGTTGCGTAATCACAGGCATCGTTGCACTCGAAGTTATGGTTACTTGCATCTCTTACTTAGGCCAATCATACTGATACAAAGCATTACAAAGCAAAGTGAAAGGGGCTGCCCACCGGCAACCCCTTCTTTATTGCTTATTTTCTCAATGTTTTCAGGAACTCTTCGTACGGGACATCGCAGGAATAGTGAAGCGTCGAATGCATCGATTTGATCTGCATCGGCGTGCGCCAGTCTCCGAAATCCTGCTCGAGACGTTTCTCGTAGCCGGTCTGGCAAGGTATCATGCGGTCCTCAAAAGGCAGATCGACCGTGCCGTCGAACCATTCCCTGTTCCAGATGAATCTCTTGTTGCCGGGGAATACAGTCACATAGCCGAGGCGCTTTGTTTCCGGGCCGACCTTGGTGGCGGTTTTAATGAATTTCCTGCAGATCTTGTCTGATGACGTGAATATGCTGCAGACCTTCCAAACGGCCTGAGCGAGCCTGCGCTTGGAGGTTTTGCGCGCGCCGTATAAAGATAATGCTCTGTCTGTCTGATAGCACTCGAAAAGGAACTTCAGGCGCTTCAGCCTGACCGTCTGCATGGCAAAAGCGAGCTTGCCGTCCGGCACGTTATAGGCCGGGAAGATATCGACGAAGATGCCGCGGTTGCCGCCCGGGTTGTTCTCGATCTCCCATTCGGTGAAGCATGCGGTATCGCTTTTCCTGACCTTGAAAAGCCAGGGATAAAAGCCCTCTTCGGTCTCCCAGGTCTGAAGGAAGAACGGCGGCTTCAATTCGTCTTTGGCGACCTTGCAGAATTTCTCCAGGTCGTCCCTGTACATCTGGACGTCAAGGTCGTCATCCCACGGAATAAAACCTTTATGACGGACAGCGCCAAGGAGCGTGCCGCCGTCTGCATAATACGTGATGTTGTGCTTTTTGCAGACACGGTCGATCTCGTCCAGGATCTCCATCTGGACGGACCAGAGCTTTTTCATGTCAGCCGAGACTTTATAGCCGTCTCTAATCTCTTCTTCGAGGTTCATTTCATGTTCCTTATTTGGCCTTAAGCCTTAAGATTCTTAAGGTAGTCGCGGTAATCGGTATCAACAGAGAAATTGAGACCGGAATGCAGCGATGTGCCCTTGACGAACTGGTGCCAGTCGCCGAACTGCGACGTCAGCACTTCGTCGTACATCTGAGGTCCCAAAATGGTTATGTCCTCGAAAGGAAGCTCAACGGTCTTGTCGAACCAGGTCCTGTCCCACACGAGCTTTTTGTTGCCGGGATCGAACGAGATTACGCTGACTCGCCTGGTCTTATTCTTTTCGAGTTTACAGAGCTCCAAATACTGTCTGCAAAGCTTTTCCGGGCTCGTGAAGATGGAATGGAGCTTCCACAAAAGCTGCTGCTTGGCCTTATATTTAGTCTTCTTGACGCCGAACCTGGTGATGGCCCTGTCTATCTGATAGCAGCTGTAGATCTTTCTGATCTTCTTTAATTTCTTTACCTGTTTCGCGAAAACAGCATCGTCGTCAGGCACGTTATAGATCGGGAAGATATCGACAAAGATGCCTCTGTGGCCTTCGGGACTCATCTCGAGCTCCCAGTCAGTAAAGCAGGTCGTTCCGCTCTTTCTGACCTTCAAGTGGAAAGGCGGATAGCCGGGCTCGGTCTCGCATGTCTGAAGGAAGTATGGTTCCTTCAATTCGTCCTTGCAGTATTCGATGAATTTCTCATAGTCGTCGATGTGCATGTCGAGATCGAAATCATCGTCCCACGGGATAAAGCCCTTATGTCTTACGGCGCCCAAGAGCGTGCCGCCGTCGGCAATGACGGTCAGATTATGTCTTTTGCAGATCTGATCGATCTGGTCGTAGATATCCAGGAACTCCGCCCAGAGCTTCTTCATGTCAGAAGAAATGAGATAATCGCATCTTACCTCTTCGTTAAGGTTCATAAGCTGTATGTCTCCTTTAAGATCTGAACGGTATGAGTAAAGCCCGCTTCAGCGTCAAAGCAGCCTCTCCAGCCGAGTCCTATAAGGCTCGTGCTCTCGAGCGATGAATTGCTCATGGGATTAAAGCCCTTGCGCTCTTCATCAGTCGGCAGCTCCATGCGGAGATTAACGCCCGCGCTCTTTACAAGGATCTCAGCCATCTGCTTTATGCTTATGATCGAATCAGGATTAGAGATGTTATACGCATGGCAGTTCTCACCGCAGAGAAGGACTTTGAGCATTGCAGATGCGCAGTCCAGGCAATAGCAATAACTTCTGATCTGTGCGCCGTCGCTCTTCATTACGATGTCTTCGCCCTTTGCTACAGCATAAGACCACGCTGAAGCTACTCTGTTATCGTAAGGTGAAGCAGTCGGACCGTAGATGTGGCCGGGGCGTACGATCACTGATTCGACGCCGTATTCGTCGGCATATGAAGCGCACAATGTCTCTGCTGCCCTCTTGCCTACGGAATAGGAATTCCTGGCCTTCAGAAGGTCGATATATCCGTACTGGCCTTCCTTGTAAGGCTCCGTGCCTTCCTTCTCGCCGTAGACTTCGCTCGAGCTGATATAAAGGATCCTCTTGGTGCCCTGGTCTTTCGCGTAATCCAAAAGATACTTCATGCCGAGGAAGTTGCTCATCATGGTCTCGACGGGCTCTTTTACGATCATGTTGGGTGATGCGTTGCTCGCACCGTGAATGATGTAATCGGAATGAACACTGATAACGTTATCAGTCTTGGATGCATCGTAAACAACGAATGTGAAATCATCACGGTTTACGAGGTCGCCGAATCTGCCGGACATTTCTTCAGGCCATCTGCCTGCAGCGAGGACCTGTATCTTCTTATCGTGCGTATCGTTGTAGCGGAATATGATATCTACGACGGCAGAACAAACGAGGCCTGCAGCGCCGGTGATCATAAGTGACTTCCCTGCAAGATCATCTAACTCGGGAACGACTTCAATGACCTTATCAATGTCTTCTATCCACTTCTTGTTATCGTAAAGCATCTTAATTCCTCACTTAAGCCAGTCAGAACGCTTTGCAGCGAGCAAAGCCTTGAAGATATCGATGTCTTCAACGGTCGTAAGCTTGATGTTCTTCTCGGAACCTGCTGAGAAATATACCTGCTCGCCCATCTCGATCTTCAATGTGCAGGAAGCGACGGAATTCGTGATGCCTGCTTCCAGAGCTCTTCTGTGAAGGTCGCAGATGTCGCCGATGCGGAAAGCCTGAGGTGTCTGAGTTCTCTTAAGTCTGTCTCTGGGATAGCTTCCGACAGATACAAGGCCGTCTTCGGTCTGCATCATTGCCTCAGCGCAAGGGATAACGGTGATCGCGTTGCCGTACTGCTGGGCAACTCTGATGTTGTCTGAGATGATCTCAGCGCTGACCATCGGACGGATCGCATCGTGAATGAGGACTAAGTCTGTGGGCTCGAAATGCTTTTCGAGCTCCATGACACCGTTCCTTATTGAATCCTGGCCGTTCTTGCCGCCCGGAACAACATACTTGAGCTTGGTGATGTTGAACTGCTTGGCATATGCCCAGAGGACCTGGTCCCAGCCTTCGATGCAGACGACTGCGATGCAGTCGATCTCCGGGTGATTCTCGAAAGCTTCGAGTGTATAAACGATTACAGGTCTCTCGTTAACAGTGATGAACTGCTTCGGGATGTCCTGATGCATTCTGTTTCCGGAACCGCCGGCGATCAATAATGCTACGTTACTCATTTTATTCCTCCGTATTGATCTTAAACTCTGCGCAGCTGTGAATGACACGGTCCTTCTCAGGCGGGAGTCTCATATAGTCTTTATAAAGGTTCTTCAGATATGAATCGTAATCTGAAGGTATCTTAAACATCTCACCGTTAAATTCTACCTCAATTAAGTCAGTAAAAAGAGACTTCTTAAAGACTTCGCGGTTATAGCTTATCGCTGAAGGGACCGCAACGACGCCGGTCTCTTTCTTCGTGTGATCTAACTTGGAGCAGATCTTAAGATAGAATCTCATGCCGAAGAAGATATTAAGAAGTCCGCCCATCCTGCGTCTTGCGGCATAGTATTTCCTGACTTCCTCATCGGTCCTGCCCTTCTCAAGGATAATGGGCGACGGATATTTGTAGTCGCCGATAAAGCTCGATGCGTGGAACGCGAAATCATAGAACTTGCCGATGAATTTCCTCTTTGAAGCTGATGCGGGAACGTCCTCAATGATGAACACGTCGATAAACACACGCCTGTATTCAGCGGGGAGTCCTGCATAGACAACTTCGGTGAACACGGAATTCTTAAGGAAAAGCTTAGGCTTTTTATTGGTATATTTACCGTCCAGAGGCTCAACGAGATCGTATTTATCAGTCATCTCGGAGAGCACGGCTTCTCTGAACTTCACGTATTCGGAGCGGAGCATCATGATGTCGAGATCATCGTCCCACGGGATAAAGCCCTTGTGGCGGACAGCGCCGAGCATTGAACCGCCTGACAGAAGGAACGTGATGTCATGCTTCTCGCACACGCGCTTGATATCCATGAGCATGTCAAAAAGCGTCTGATGGAGAAGTTCGATCTGGGAATCCGAGAATACGAATTCGCTGAAGACTTTGGAATAGATGTCCTTCTGTTTTCTCATCTTCCCCACCTTATGATTTGCGCAAAAGCGTCTTATACAAGAACTTGCGCAGCCAGTTGGGCGCAAGGGCACCTGCATATCTCATGTTCATTCGCTTGAAGTACTGCCACTTTGTTATAAAGCCCGTATCTCTCATGTACTTGAAAAGGGCTTTTACGGATTCTGCATACTTCTTGCCGCCCCTTCTCTTATACATGTCAGCGCCGGCGCGCATCCAAAGGAGCGATTCCTTGATGTTATAGCCTCTGAAGCCGTGCTGAAGAACACGGACCCAAAGATAATAATCTTCAATGTGAGAAGGAATATAACCGCCGGACTCAATAATAGCGGTCTTCTTGTACATGATACAAGGATGGTTGAAAGGGCATCTCTTTTTGCAGTACTCGTATACGTCTTCAGGCTCCTGAGGCATCTCGCGCCTGGATTCAATGACATCTTTTGTCTCAATGAATTCCTCGATCGTGCCGGATACAAGATCCACGTCGTCTCTTGATTCGAAGATCTTAAGCTGCCTCTCGCATCTGTCAGGATAAGAGATATCGTCAGAATCCATTCTGGCGACCAGTTCGTTCTTGCAGAGCTTGATGCCGATATTGAGAGCGTTTGCCAGGCCGCCGTTCTTTTCGAGCCTTACGACATGGAGCACATCGGGATGAGCCTTAACATTCTCATCGATGACCGTGTCCAATTCTTCATTTAAGGGACCGTCGCAGATAAGTACAAAATCGTTAGTCTGAACTGTCTGATTCCAGATACTGTCCAAAGCCTCACGGAGAAATTCTGCTTTTTCCTTGTGATAAACACTCATCAGAACAGAATAATTATCCATTTGCGCGGTTCCCTCTTTTACAAAGTCTCATTAGATAATAACAAATAATCTAATAAAGACAAAATAATAAAGAGGCAATTCAGGCAGGAGATACCGCTTTTGTCGCAACAACAGGGATCCCCGTCCCCGCACAGTCCGGGATAAGGACGTCGCCGATCGCGACAGGAGCCCTGCACGAAGCCTTATTTACCGCTTCCATGACCTCGAAGATCTTCTCCTTCGGCACAGGCTCTTTGGTCTTGCAGCTTATCCGGTCAACTTCGCCGCCTTCCACCCTGATGGTGGTTGTCACGGTCCTTACGGGAGTCCTCACCTCATTGCAGGCGTATAAATAGCCGCGTTTACAGGTATTTCCTTCAACGGAGATGATATCGTCACCTTGCATCGTGACTGTTATACGGCATCCCATGGGACAGTTGATACATGTAAGTTCACGCTTTTCCATATCAGTTCTCCGTTATCCTTATCAGTATCTCAGAAGGCGCCTGTTCCAGATCTTCATTCTTAAGAATCACCTGCTCCATCTCGCCGGGCGTGATTATCGGCTTTCTTCTGTGGATCTTCGATACGCCGTCGAAAAGAACATCGATATAAGAATCCCTGTAAACACCGCCGGATCTGAATCTGATGATCAGATCTCCTTCCAGTTCAGAAGTTCTGACAGAAGAAGGCACGGTATAACGTACGCCGGCTCCGTTCTTTACCTTTATCACCGGTCCGCTGCCATTGCCCTTGTTCTTAACATATCTTGCAGCGCTCCTGCCTGCTCTTCCGGATTCTTCAGAGACATAATCGACCAAGTCATGCACGTGAAGGACATTGCCACAGGCAAAGACGCCCGGTATCGAAGTCTCAAAGGACTCATTTACCACAGGGCCGTTGGTTGCAGGATTGATCTCAACGCCTGCTTCCCTTGAGAGTTCATTCTCCGGGATAAGGCCGCAGGAAAGAAGCAAGGTATCACAGGAGATCTCCTGCTCAGTGCCGGGAATCGGCTTCGCACGCTCATCGACTTCAGCGATAACGACTGAAGTCACTCTCTCCTTGCCCTTGATATCAATAACTGTATGGGACAGCAAAAGCGGGATGTCGAAGTCATCAAGACACTGGACTATATTACGCTTAAGGCCGCCGGAATAAGGCATCAGCTCGCATACGGCCTTTACCTTAGCGCCTTCCAAAGTCATGCGTCGGGCCATAATAAGTCCGATATCACCGGAACCCAGGATAACGACTTCCTTACCGGGCATATAGCCTTCGATATTTACAAGGCGCTGAGCCGTTCCTGCTGTGAAAACACCGGCAGGACGAAGGCCCGGGATATTAAGTGCGCCTCTTGGCCTCTCACGGCACCCCATACATAGAACGACAGCGCCGCACTCTACGGTAAATACGCCTTCTTTGCTGTTTACGGCAGTAACAGAGTTTGAAGATACATCCAGCACCATCGTATCAAGCATATAGCGGATGCCAAGTTCATCTAACTGTGATTCGAACCTTGCAGCATATTCAGGTCCTGTGAGTTCCTCATTGAATGTGTGAAGGCCGAAACCGTTATGTATGCACTGGTTTAAGATCCCGCCGAGCTCGTGATCGCGCTCTAAGATCAGGATATCAAGAGTATTGTCTTCCTTTGCCGCAGCTATCGCAGCCGCAAGACCGGCAGGACCGCCGCCGACGATTACGATATCAGCCTTCATCTTTGGTCCTCCCTATAACGATCTGTGAATCACCGCCGCTCTTAGTTATAGAATCAAGCGGCAGGCCCGTCTCCCTGCTTAAGATCTCCATAACACGCGGTGAGCAGAAACCACCCTGGCATCTGCCCATGCCTGCTCTGGTACGTCTCTTAACACCGTCAAGAGACTTGGCGCCCAAAGGACGTCTTATTGAATCTATGATCTCGCCTTCGGTAATGGTCTCGCAGCGGCATATGATACGCCCGTATTCAGGATGCTCGCTGATAAGGGCGGCACGATCTTCCGCCGGAAGTTCAAACGGTTTGATGACATCCCTGCAGATGCCGTTCCAGGTGTCTTTCTTAGTAAGACCGAGCTTTGCAGATATGAGTGAAGCCATATATTCGCCAATTGCCGGACAGGCAGTAAGGCCGGGTGATTCGATGCCGACGCAGTCAAAGAAGCCGGGGCATCCTTCAGCTTCTTCAAGGATAAATTCACCGCCGTCTTCGTGTGCCCTAAGTCCGGAAAAGCCCGTGATCACCTGCTTTAACGGCAGTCCTTTAACATTCTTTACCGCGCCTTCCTGAACTTTAGAAAGACCTTCGGAAGTAACGGGCGCCTCATCTTTATCGTCAGTATCGATTGCCGTCGGTCCGACTAAAGTGTTGCCGTGAACCGTGGGTGTTACGAGAATACCCTTACCCATTTTCGTAGGCTGGGGGAAGATAATATGCTCAACAAAACCGTCCAGCGAACGGTCAAGGAGCATATAATCGCCTCTTCTTGCCGTAATGTGATATTTCCTGTCCGATACGAGATTATGCAGTTCATCTGCGTGGCACCCTGCTGCGTTCAGCACTGCGCGGGCGCTATATGTGTCTTTATCAGTTACAACTGTCCATAAATCACCAGTGCGGCGTATATCATTAACTTTGGTATCGAACTTGAAGATAACGCCGTTCTGCTCAGCGCATTCTCCCATGGCGATGTTAAGCCTGAACGGACAGATAACGCCAGCCGTAGGAGCATAAAGAGCACAGACAACATCATCGGAGATGTTAGGCTCTATCTTCTTAACCCCATCTTTCCCGAGTATCTTAAGACCGGGAACGCCGTTAGTGATCCCGCGTTCATAGAGTTCATCTATGCCTTCACGGTTTGCTTCATCAGTACATACGACAAGAGAACCGATCCTCTTAAACGGGATATCGAGATCTTCGCAAAGAGATGTCATCATCTCATTGCCTCTTATATTCATCTTCGCCTTGAGAGTGCCGGGCTTTGCATCATAGCCCGCATGAACTATGCCGCTGTTAGCCTTGGAAGTGCCGCAGCAGATATCCTCGTCCTTCTCGATAACGAGCACAGAACAGTTATAGCGCGAGAGCTCTCTTGCTGCCGCACATCCTGTTACGCCTGCTCCGATGATGATCACGTCAAATGAATTGTCCATAAGCCTTTGCACCAATAATCAGGAAAGCCGTTACGTCAATTCAATTATATCAATTATTTGCAGTCTGCGTCGTGCATTTCTTTCGCACGCTCGCTGTCAAAGCCCTCTGTGCTTTCTTTCTGGAACAAGATCTTGATGGTCTCGAAAATGATCTGGAAATCGAGTAAGACGCTGTAGTCAGCGATATATGTGAGGTCGAGCTTCAACTTATCCAATGCTGAAGTATTGTACTTGCCGTAAACCTGCGCATAGCCTGTAAGTCCGCCCTTGACCTTCTCTCTGAACTTGAATTCGGGGATGTCCTGGGTGTACTTGATGACGTGCTCATAACGCTCAGGTCTGGGGCCTACGATGCTCATGTCACCTGCGAAGATATTAAAGAGCTGAGGGAGCTCGTCTACCCTGCATGCACGGATGATGCTGCCGACATGCGTGATCCTGTCGTCTTTCTCGCCTGCCGGATGCGGACGTCCGTCCTTCTCGGCATCAACGATCATGGAACGGAACTTCAGGATCATGAAGTGCTTGCCATCCTTGGTTACACGCTCCTGCTTGAAGAATACGGGACCGTGGTCTTCGATCTTAATTGCAAGTGCCGTAATGAGGAAGATCGGGCTGAATACGATAAGCGCAAGACCGGAAAGGATGATATCTATGGTCCTCTTCGCAAATCTCTGGCCGAAGCTCATGCCAAAGTTGCGGCTCAAATACAAAGGTGTATCGATAACGTTGATACTGTCTGAGCATTTAAGGATGATATCAGCGATCTTGGGAACGACATAAACTCTGATGTCTTTATCAAAGCACATCTTAATGATCTTATTCTCAACAGTCGAAGGTACGTCGTTGATAAGGACGCTGGAGCTCTCATTTATAACTTTTTCAAGATCGACACCGGGATCATCGAACTTGACCCTGTCTACGACCTGATACTTATGAGGAAGGCATGCAAGCTTATCTTCAATATTATTCGGGTGATAGCCGTAGATTAGCGTGATATTCAAAGGTGGAATGATCTTCCTGTATATGAAGTTCATGATTATGACCAGTACACCCAGAACTATGGACTGTCCTAATGCAAGGAGCAGATATCTCCAGGCAAACTGAGGCATATATCTGAAGTTGTTCTGGATCGTGGCAGATACCAGTATCTCTGCAACTGCGGTGGTAAAAAGGCATAAAGCAACACTTACCGTCTGCTTCGCGATCCTCTCGACGCCGATCGAGAAAGCCCTGAAGAACCTTCCGAATATGATGAACATCAGGATATAGATGATCGCTGACATCGCAATGTTGCCCTTGCCGAGCAAACGATCAGTATTGTTGTTCTGATTGATTACGTAATCCAGCCATACCAGCATGAAGCTCAGTGTGGAAAGTGCCGTAAGAAGCACCGCGCAGATACCGCGGTATATATATCTTGAGCCCTGACTCTTAGTCTTGGCCTTCTTAGCTGAAACGCTGTTATTATCTTTACTCATCAGTTCTCCATAAAACAAACACAAATATCAACGCTATTATACACTAAATCTTTTTAATCAATAAAAAATCGGTGCCCAATAATCGGGCACCGTTTGTCGCGTTAATCAGATATTTGCCAAAATCAGATCTCGTCGATCAGTGTGATGATCTCCTTGATGGACATAAGTCTGTCATCGACTTCTTTTGCTCTGTGATACTTGAGGATGTCCTCAGCTGTCTTCTGCATTGCAGGGAAAGCTGATCTTGTAAGCTGGTTAGCATAGATAACTATGTTTACGCCGTGAGCAGCAAGCTCTTCTTCCGTGATCGTATTGAATGAAGAAGGAACAACAACGATAGGTGTTGTCTTATCGAATGCTCTGAACTTGTCGCAGAATTCAAGGATCTCTGCAGGATCCTTCTTGCGGCTGTGGATCATGATGCCGTCAGCGCCAGCCTCAACGAATGCCTTTGCTCTTGCAAGAGCATCTTCCATGCCCTGCTCCAGGATAAGGCTCTCGATACGTGCGATGATCATGAAGTCATCAGTGAGCTGTGCTCTCTTGCCTGCAGCGATCTTGGCGCTCATCTCTTCGATGGTAGCCTGTGTCTGCTTGACTTCAGTACCGAACAGAGAGTTCTTCTTTAAGCCCTTCTTATCTTCGATGATAACAGCGGAAACGCCCATTCTCTCAAGTGAACGGACTGTATAAACGAAGTGCTCGGTAAGTCCGCCTGTATCTCCGTCGAAGATGATCGGCTTTGTCGTAACTTCCATGATATCGTCGATCGTTCTGAATCTTGAAGTCATGTCTACGAGCTCGATATCAGGCTTGCCCTTTGCTGTGGAATCGCAAAGAGATGAGATCCACATAGCATCGAACTGCTCGAGCTTGCCGTCGTGCTCTACTACAGTCTTCTCAACGATAAGACCTGTAAGACCGCTGTGAGCTTCCATCGTCTTAACGATAGGTGTCATCTTGATAAGCTGTCTTAAACGCTTACGGCGGTATTCAGGCATGGCGAGCTTTTCTCTAAGCTGCATGTCGATCTTCTTGACCTTCTCGTTATATGTATAAGGAACGTCGATGAGTTCGCCGCCGTATTCCTTGAGGAGCTCTTCCACATGATCACGGATAGCGCTCTCAGGACCGTTCTTCCAGTTATCGCCGTGAATGACATAGTCAGGCTTGATCGAAGCGATAACGTCGTTATACATAAAGTCATTCTGAATGACGACTTCGTCAACGCCGTCAAGTTCCTTATAAAGCTTGATCCTCTCTTCAAGCGAGATCGTAGGGAATCTATTGTATTTGATGAGAGCCTCATCAGTAAGAGCGCCTACGACAACGCGGCCATTCTCTTTAGCCTTCTCAATGATGTTCAGATGTCCTTCATGGATAACATCGGTGCAGAAACAAGTGTATACAGTCTTCATGATTCAATTCTCCTTATAGATAACAGGGATCTGAATGTTATTCGTTCTCAAGGCTTCCCCGAAGACTTCGAAAAAGTCATTTATGTCCTTTACGTCGATCGCACCCAGAGCACAGAGTCTGAATGTGTTCGTGGAAGAGATCTTGCCGGGATAGATCGTAAAGCCTCTCTCGTAGCAGTAATCGTGGACCTTCTCAAAGCTCCAGTTCGGATCATCGGGATAGACCGCGGTGCTTACAAGACCTGCGCGGTCTTCAGGCTTAATGACCTGCTTAAAGCCGAGCTTATCAAGACCTTCGTTGATGGCATTGAAAACTCTGGTGTGGCGTGCCCATTTGCCTTCCTCGCCTTCAGCCCAATATTCCTTAATGCCCTGAAGCGCTGCATAGATCGTCTGGACCGGAGGCGTAAAGTGCATCTCGCCGGTCTTTTCAAAGCAGTCGTACTGAAGGAAGAGATTGCAATAGTAGCTTCTCTTGGGATAATCCTTGGACTTCTCGATGATGGCTCTGTTGCCTACGACAAAAGAAAGACCGGTCATTGCCATAAGACCCTTCTGGGCAGAAGCCATGCAGAAATCGATATTGTCCTCTTCGATGTTGATGGGACGCATAGCGTATGTGCTTGTTGTATCAACAGTAAGGATAGCGCCGTATTTGTGAGCAAGAGCGCCGATCTCTCTTATCGGATTCAAGATACCCGTACCCGTCTCATTATGAGTCGTGTGAACGAGCTTGATGTCAGGATTATTCTTCAGTGTCTCCTCGACCTGCGCAAGATCAGGCTTACGGTCAACAGGGAACTTCAGATCGATATGGGGAAGTCCGTAGTATTCGCAGATCTCAACGGCTCTCGTGCTGTAAGCACCGTTATTTACGACAAGGACCTTGCCGCCTTCAGGAAGCAGCGAATTGATGCAGACATCGATATTGATCGTGCCTGAACCGCAGAAAAGTACTGAAGTATATTTCTCAAGATCACCGTGAACGATCCTTACGAGATCTTCACGAAGGCCCTTCATCAGTGATGCGAATTCTTTCTCTCTCGGACAGATATCCGGAACTACCTGTGCCATCTTAACCGTATCAGTCGTTGTGGACGGACCGGGATTTAAGAGGACATTGCGCTTAACTATCGGCTCCATAAACAGCCTCCCCATGTTCAATTTACAAGTAAACCGAACACAATATTAGCACAATGGATAATAAAAACAATAATATTTTGAGGCACAAGCGTTCATTTTTGGTCAAAAATCGTCAAAAAATGAACTTTTGACACAAATTATACGTCGTAACTCTTGTCTATGGCCTTCAATTCCTTGAATGAATCGATCTCGACGATGTCCTCATCAAAGCATTCCTTGACCGCAACTTTATAGTTGTCCTTGCGGTAAACAAGGGGAACCTGCTCCCAGTATCTCTCGCGTCCGCCGGGTGTCTGGAATACGTCATCGATATCCTGTGAGAGCTTGTGACCGTCAGCTTCATTCCAGTAGGAGATTCCTACCATCTGCCAGCAGTCAAGGCCTCCCACCTTCTCTTCCGTGATGATGCCGTCCTTAACGGTAAAGCACCAGTCATCCGTACGATCCTTCTTTATCGCGAGGAAGTCAGAAGAATAGTGATATTTCTTGATTATCTCCGGATTGCTGCATACAAGGTCAGCCTCCAGAACATATGCATTCGAGAGCAGATATCTTGCGACAAGAGCACTCGAAATGTTATTTGCATCATTATACGAAGGGTTCTCTAAGAACTTTATCATCGGATACTTATAAAGGAGCTGGTCGAACTGCTCAGCTAAATATCCTCTTACGATATAGATCTCTTCAATGCCTGCAGAAAGACATGCATCGATAAGGGTATCGATAATGCGCTTGCCGTTAACTCTTACGAGCGGCTTAGGAGTATTAAGAGTGATTGGTACCATTCTGGAACCGAATCCGGCTGCAATAAAAACAGCTCTCCTGGCTCTGTATGGCTCTAAAGCATCCAAACCTTTCTTAGTGATCTTGCTCTTATCTATAAAGCCCTGGTCTGCAAGTTCCTTGCTGAGCTTATTGACTGTCCCGAGAGAATAACCTGTGATCTTTTCCAGATCTCTTTGGGAATAAGCTTTATCGGAAGTTGCCAAAGCCTCTAAGATATCGAATTGCTTTTTTGTAAGTTCAGTTGCCATATAAGCCTCCTTAAGAGTTACCTAATATCTTATGATACAGTAAATCGATCGAATTTCTATCAAGTGCTATAGGATGGTTCTTTAACCTGTCTACATTAACAGAAGACACGAGCAATATAAGCTCCTCTTCCGTAGCTTCAGGCGTCGACATGTTAAGTCCGGAATACAAATCTTCAAGATATTCGCAGACCTTATGAGGATCACTGTAGCCGAATGTCTCAGCTATATAATCCATGACAGACTTTAAATAGTCCTCTCCTCTGGGGTCGATGCATTTGTCCATGTTTTCGAGCATCCACGGGAACAATGACTTAACGCAGAGCATCGCAGAATGTCCGTGAGCAAGACCATAAAGAGACGTAAGCTTATAGCACATCGCATGTCCTGCAGTAGTCTGCGTGATATTGATCGCTTTGCCGGCCTTATAAGCTGCCATGAGCATCTCAAGATTTGCCTCATCGTCGTTAGCAAGATATCCGTCCATGTTATCAAGGATCAGATGAATTGCTTCACTCGCATAAGCCTTGCTCTCACCGGTGCTGTTAACAGACCATATCGATTCAACAGAATGGCACAGGCTGTCTAACATCGTGCACTTTCTCTGATAAAGCGGCAGCGTCTTAAGAAGGCTGCTGTCCATGAGAACCGTCTTAGGAATAATGCTCTCGTGAGTGACCGACTGCTTTGCGCCGTTATAGTAAATTACAGCATATCTTGTAGCTTCAGAACCGGAACCTGCAGTCGTAGGAACAGCAAGGAACGGAATATCGTTGGGCTTTATCTTCTGCTTAAGGAAATTTACAGATTGATCCATGTTCGAAAAGAGCTTAATGCACTTTGCAACGTCCATTGCAGAACCGCCGCCTATCGCAATAAGCGCTTCGCAGGATTCCTTGTTAAATAGCGAGACGCCTTCTACAACGAAATCGTAAACCGGGTTAGGCGTGAAATCGCTGAACCTTACGATCTTTACGCCGAGTCTCGCCTCAACACTGTCGAAATAGCTCTTGATCGGCATAGCATCCAGAGCGGCACCACATACGAGCATTATCGATCTTGCGCCTGTTGAAGCTATCCACTTATCGAGCTTTTCATAGTTGTTCTCAGCAGTGATTATCCCGTCTATTGCCTTCCAGGCATTTAATTCATTGACTCTGTTTTCAGGATCCGTGATCTCGCCGCTGAAAGTGTTTTCGATGGACTTATACTTGGCATCTGCAGAATAAGGGAATTCGACAAGCTTTCCGCCGTATTCAGCAAGGAGCTTAATTACCTCTTCCCTTATGGGTTTCTGGTAACCAGTAACCCAGTTATCGCCATGGACTACGATGTCAGGCTTATATTTCCTGATGTTGTCAGCATAAGAGAGCGTATCCTGGTCGACTACCCTGTAAACGCCAGCGATATTTGCCACAAGGGCTTTTCGCTCGGATCTCGGTACAATCGGAGCACGCTTATAGCTTGCAACAACTTCATCGGAAAGAACGCCGACCGTGAGCTTACCGAGCATTGCGGCCTTCTTGATTATAGAGATGTGTCCGCCGTGGATAACGTTCGTTGACAAGGACAAATAAACGGATCTGTTCTCTACTTCCTTAAGCCTTGCCGACACGACAGCAAGATCATCAGGATTATCGATCTCTGAGCACAGTCTGTCCTTAACATCCAGAGCTGCAATATTGCATGCACCATCCAGTTCATTAAGAGCGTTCTCGGCATAGCACTTGCGGTTATCGTTTTCGCAGAATTCGATTATCTTATCAAGCCAGATCTTCCAGTCATCTTTCTTGAGCTTATATAGCGCCTGGGCTTCCATCGCGTTTTCGAAAAAGTTAATGCCAACCTTTTGGACGAAGCCGTCCTTGATCACGGCCTTAAAGTCCTTTTCGGGCAGCGGGATCGTAGATGAAACTTTCATGCAGCTGGTCTCACATTCGATGATGTCTGATAAGACTGACCATTCGAAAACGAGGTCTCCGTGCATTAGGATGATATCGTCATCCAAATATTCCCTGGCACAGTAAATACTGTAGATATAGTTGGTTTCAGCATACAAAGGGTTGTTAACGAACGTGAAGTTCATGGGGAGCCCTAAGAAGTTACAGTAATCGATAAGGACCTGGTCGAAATATCCGGTCGTCATTACGACATCGGTTATGCCAAGGCTCAAAAGAAGTTTTAATTGTCTTGATAGGATAGTCTCTGTGGCAGATACTTCCGTCATGCACTTAGGGTGTTCAGATGTCAGAACGCCCATTCTGTGGCCCAGGCCGGAATTAAGAATTAATGCCTTCACGCTAATGCCTCAAATCTTTTTTATGCTTGTTGAATTATAGCATAAGTAAGACTTAAGCAAGCATCTTCCTCTATCCGGGATTACGGATGACGGTTACAGTTCAGATTATCTTATTCCTTGAACTTGACCCTGATGTAATTCAGGACACAGGACTTACCGGATTTATTTGTAACCTTGAACTCACAATCATTAAGCGTCTCGGTTACCGTAAACTCATATTCAATCCTGTTATCAGTATACGTAACTGCCTTACCCTCTACAGGCTTCATTTCTCCGCCCTGTTTATAGGTAACGCCAAATTCCGTCCCTTCAAGGCCGGTTCCTTCAATTTCCATAATATAAGTGCCGGGAACCAGGGTCATGTATGGTCCGAAGGAGACGCCGTCAGCATCAAGTTCACGCGTTCCTTTATTGTCAGATGCGCCGGATACAAACCGGGAACTGAAGAAGTCACTGTGATAAACGTATTTCTTGGTTATCAGTAAACTGTCGATATGGCAGTAAGAAGAACCGTTGTTATGTGCGGTTATCTTCAATGTCTTCGTTTGCTCACCGAGTTTGAACTTCAAGACCACATGATCACCGCTTCTTGATACGACAGTACCAGAGATCTCCTGAGGTCTGTTCCAAGTAGTCTTTTTATAATCCTTTACGATCACGGGATTATACTCAACACCAAAATCACCCTGATCAAGATCTGATCCTTGTACCGTCACATAGTACCAATCCGGATAAAGCTCAACATTTCTGGTCTTATATTCCTTACCGGGAGCGATAGTATAATTGTCGGAAATAGTAATATTTCCTATCAGGCCGTAGAGTTCATCGTAACTGCTGAACCCGTAAACATAGTACCTCTTTACGAGTTTTTCACTGTCAAAGACATCCCAGTTCACTTCTTCAGGTGTCTCATAGATAATGTGCTGGTCAGGAACATACTTTATCAGTCTGCTGTCACGTCTTTGAGCTTCAGATAATACCCAGAAAACTTTTCCTTCGGGATGCTCACAGACATGGGATTTTTTCTGAAGCCATTCAAATGTGCGGTCGTTGTTTTCGCCTTCATTTAATTCATCGCTGCTTATCCAGACATCAAGATATCCGTTTGAAAGTTCGGTTAAGACATTGCCGTTCCAGAAAGTGGCATAGCCGTCCCTGTAACCGTTCTCTGTGAGGAATACTGCGATCTTCTTAAGCTCAGCAAGGTCATCCCTCTCGGATAGAGTCTTATACCTGCAAGCACCTGTAATCAACATCAATCCGCAAAACATGATCACGGGTAAATATCTCATATTGATCTTGTTCCTGATCTCTTCAAACAAAAAGAAAGTACAAGGGAGAGTCATCCATATAAGGACAAGGCTGTGCCGGTCTTTGAAGATGATATCCGAAAAGATGAAAACAAGAACATATACCAGATATGAAGCAAGTGTCAGCAATGAGAATCTGAAATACAGATCTTTCTTTTTTCTCTTTAATCCCACGATAAGTGAGACAACGAAAAGCGCAAACCATACAAAGCAGACGATGTTATGAACGAGATTTTCGGAAAAGACCTTACCTTCCGTATATCCGAAATTCTGGAAATAAAACGCTATAACATCTTTTAACCTGTTAATGTTGAACGATTTGAAATTGATATCATAGCTAAAGTAATCATAGTAAAGATGAAGTACGGTCGAGTTGATAATAAACCCGGCAAGGCCAAAGACGAAGGCCAAAACAGAACCCAATAAAGGTGATGAGTCTGCTTTTATTGATGCTTTAACACATTTTCCGATGCTCTTTTCACCATTCTTATAGTTTTCGATACTATCCGAAACAAGAAGAATAACAGCCGTAACAAGAACAGGAAGATAAACGATAAGTATCTGCCTCGGGCCCCCAAGGCCTGACAGAAAAGCCAATAAACAAAGGACTGTAAGAAGAATGAAGGATAAAAGTTTCTTCCCTTTTAGATTCCTCAGGCTCTCAAGTATCGCAACCGTCATGATCGAGATCACGATGTGAGGATAGTAATATGCGCCCTTTAGCACGATCTCGAAATAATGAACTGAGGTCGGAATGAGCAACATTGCAAGTCCCAACCAGGCATATTTCTTCAGTTTGAAAACTCTGAAAAGCCAATATGCGGATACGAGCATAGTTACGGTCAGCAGTATATCGGATACGATTCTGATATTATGCCAGTTATTGAAGAACTTAAAAAAGAAAGCATAAACGATCTGCGTATTAAAGACTCTGAGTTCTGTCGAATAGAACCAGTTCGGAGTAATGAGGCGGTTCTCTTCTGCGAGCATTTTTGCAAGCATTAACTCACTCGTATCGTCAGAATTTAAAAACCTTTCGATATTAACGTTCAGAAACCAGAACAGAAAACAAAAGCACAGACAGAACAGGATAAAGGATACGACTGTAAATATCCTTTCGTTTCTGTCGTTGCTTTTGAGACTGTTAATAGGTGTCATAAGATTTAGCTGAGCTTTCCTGATAATTCAGCCATGATCTCTGATTCAACAGCCGTGGCATTTTCCCTGTTATCTGCTACAACGCTTACGTAAGTCTTGAGCTTAGGCTCAGTGCCTGAAGGTCTTACGACTACGGAAATATCCTTTGTGTAGAACTTAAGCACATCAGACTTCGGAAGGCCGTTCAAGCCCTTGCTGTAATCTTCTGTCTTAACGACTTCCTGGCCGGCAATAGAATCAAGACCCTGATGGAAAGCTTCCATAATGGATCCCATCTTCTCCATGCCTGCAGAACCGGGGAATTCAAATGAATGCAGTGTATTCAGGCAATATCCGTACTCCTTATAGAGCTCGTTTAATTTATCGATAAGGCTGATGCCTCTTGTCTTATAGAATGCGAACATCTCAGCAATGATGAATGCTGCATTTACGGCATCCTTATCTCTTACATAAGAGCCTGTAAGATAGCCGTAGGATTCTTCAAAGCCGCAAATATAGTCAGCTTCCCTGCCCTTTGCTTCCATTCTGCCGATTACTTCACCGATGAACTTAAAGCCTGTAAGAACATTAATCGTCTCAACGCCGTAATGGCTTGCGATCTTCTCAGCAAGGTCCATCGTAACGATAGTCTTAATGAATACCGGATGTTCAGGCATCTTGTTGTGCTTGATCCTCTGGCTGCATATATAATCCAAGAGCAGTATTCCGACTTCATTGCCTGACAGCAGCTGATACTCACCGCTCTCAGTCTTTACTGCGATACCGCATCTGTCAGCGTCAGGATCGGTCGCGAAAAGAAGATCCGCACCTGTCTTCTCACAATACTGAAGTCCAAGCTCCATCGCTTCCCTGATCTCAGGATTCGGATAAGGGCATGTCGGGAAGTTCCCGTCAGGATTCCTCTGCTCTTCAACAACGATGATATTTGTAAATCCGGACTCTTCCAACGCCCTTGTAACAGGCTTTAAGCCGGTACCGTTCAAAGGCGAATAAACGATCGTTACGTTCTTGTCGATCTCATCACCGAAGAGAACTGACTGGCTCTTAACTGCTTCAATAAAGCTGTCCATAACCGAATCAGGAATATACTCGATCTTGCCTTCTTCAACAGCCTTGTCGAAATCCATGCTCTTAACGTCAGCAAAGATATCAAGCTTCTCGATCTCAGATAAGATCTTAGCCGCAGCTTCTGTTGTGATCTGGCATCCGTCAGCGCCGTAGACCTTATAGCCGTTATATTTAGCGGGGTTGTGGGATGCTGTTATCATGATACCCTGTGATGCCTTAAGATCTCTTATTGCAAAGCTTACAGTCGGAACAGGATTCAATGTCGGCCAGATCCATACCTTAAGGCCGTTTGCAGCAAATACTGATGCAGCGACCTTAGCGAAAAGGTCAGACTTGATACGGCTGTCATATCCGACAACTACAGAAGGCTGTCCATCAACGGTCTTCAGAAGATAATCCGATAAACCCTGGCTTGCCTTAGCTACAACATAGATATTCATTCTGTTGGTGCCGGCACCGATCGTGCCTCTTAATCCGCCCGTACCGAACGCAAGGTTTCTGTAGAAAGCATCTTCTGCTGCGATATCGTCCATCGCGTTTAACTCTGCTAAGAGTTCCTTATCGGTTACTTCACCTAACCAGCGCTTGTATTCAGCTTTGTAGTCCATCTTATATCTCCTGTTTTGTATTGTTTTCGATTATATCAGCGATCTTCGAATACTCATTCTCATATAGCTTATCTGACCATTCAAAAGCGTCCATCTTCTCAATTACCTTGCCGATATCCTTAAGCTCATCGACCTTTATCGATATAGCAAGCCTTCTGTCCTTGAGCTGGTTAATGGTCATGGTATCTTCAGCAGTATCGTCACGCTCAAGAAGAGCCGTTCTTACGCCTGCCGTAACGAACTCTGATACTGTAGACCAGCCTGCCTTTGCGATGCAGTAATCAGCGGCCGCAACATAATCCTGCGTGTTGTTCGCCTTAGGATCCAGATATTCGACATTGTCTCCAATCAGCTTAAGCGCTCTTGTTACTATAAATGAGTAAGGGAGCTTGCTTACATCGATATCAAAGTCGAATCCTGAATTGCTCGCGCCGCACGTTATAACAACGATTGGCTTATCGTGAGCATCTCTTATTGCCTTTACCTTAACAGGATCAAAAGGCCTTGCTGAGAATCCGACTTCGAACCCTTCCCCTAAGAACTTCCTTGATGCTTCATTTGCAAGATCGAAAAAGATAACCTTGTCAGCCTGTCTGTATGCATCCCTGTATCTGTCAACAAGTTCTGCCGGAACAAACGGTTCGTACTGCTCGATCCAGGTGAAGTTCGTCATGAGAAAGCTTCTGATGCCCTTTTTCTTTGCGGCGATAACGGCCCATGGGCAGATATCGATAACATAAGCATCAGCGTCTTCGCTCTCTTCGATCAGACGGTCCCACTTTGAGATGTGCTCTCTGATCTTTTCAATAGTTGCTTCGCTGTCGATGATAAGAGAGCCGGGGATAACGACCAGGCCCGCATCGGTGTTCTCAACCTTGATCTCAGCCTTGTGCTCAAGGTAGTTATCAGTTACTTCAGCCTGCAGCTTTCCTGTGACAACAGTAACTTTGTGGCCTCTTCTGATAAGTTCCCTCATGACAGGAAGCTCTCTCATAAGATGGCCGAAACCGTGATCGGTAATATAGTAAACAAATTTCATGATCAACAACTTACATCAAGTATCTGTGCCTGGCCGTGGAGCTTCATTTCGATGCTGTTTGCAGGCACAAAGATGCAGTCTCCTTTAAAGAAATTAAGCATAAAGCCGTCTGCTGCTATTATTCCGCAACCGTCAACGCAGAGCAATGCATGGAATGAATTTTCTTCAGTCTTGTAAGATGCCAGTTCCCTGTTTACCTCAGTATTAAGAAGGAGTCTTTCGACCTGGAAATACTTGCAGCGGCATAACAATTCGCTCGCGCAGCCGTTCCTGTATCTTAAGACTCTCATAGGCTGTCTGGGCGCTGCAGAAGCCTTAAGGTTTGCAACCTCCAGGCCCTTTTCTATGTTCAGTTCGCGCTGCTCACCGTTCTTGTCGACACGGTCATAGTCGTAAAGGCGGTATGTGACATTGGAATTCTCCTGGATCTCTGCGACAAGGCAGCCTGCGCCTATTGCGTGGACCGTTCCGGATTCGATGAAGAACAGGTCATTCTTTTTTACCGGCACGTGATTTAAGAGATTTCCTACCGTACCGTCATCTATTGCCTGCCTTACTTCATCAGCTTCGACATCACGGTTAAAGCCGTAGACAAGTGAAGCATCCTTCTTGGCATCAAGTACATACCAGAGCTCGGTCTTGCCGAGCTGACCCTCATTTGCGAGGCTGTATTCATCGTCAGGATGGACCTGCACTGACAGATCCTTATTGGCATCGATGAGCTTAATAAGGATCGGAAAGTGTCCCCCTGCAACCGTCGAAGCGTGTGTTCCGATATACTCAGGATGAGCTTTCAGGACTTCTCTTAAGGTCTCGCCTGTAGTAAGTACAGAACAGCCGTCGCGGTGCGTGGAACAAACCCATGCCTCTGCAAAAGGATCGGCGTCGATTCCGAACTTGAAGTCGTCATTAAGCCTCGAACCACCCCAGAGGTAGTCCTTAGATGCAGGCTTTAATAAGAACGGCTTGTTATCCATCGGTCACTCCTGATCAAAGTTCGTACTTGTGTTTATCTGCTACGTTGATGTCTTCGCCTAACTGGACTTCGATGAGCTGTATGCCCTCATCGCCTGCGAAAACAGTATGCTTGCAGCCTGCAGCCATCGTGATGACATCGCCGGGCCTTACGAGCTGCTCCATACCATCAACTACCGTACGGCCGGAGCCTGAGATAACGGTCCAGACTTCATCACGCTTATCGTGGCTGTGATAGTTCATCTTATTACCGGGATTAAGAGTTACCTTAACGGTCATTGAAGACTCTTCGATATCAAGAACTCTGTAAGAGCCCCAGCTCTTCTCGGCAAACATTACACGCTGGTCGATCTCATCGACAAACGGCTTGATATAAGAACTCTGTTCCTTATCGGATACAAGGATACCCTCAGGGCTTGCAGAGATAACAACGTCTTTTAAGCCCATAGCAATGATCGGAATGCCGAGCTCATTTACGATATGAACATTGGAGCACTTATCGTTAAGGGCGCCGTCACCGATGACAGGATCTACCATGGCCTCAGTAAGAGTATTCCATGTTCCGAGATCCTTCCATTCGCCGTTATATCTGAGAACGTCAATCGAAGTCTCAGCCTCAACTACAGCATAGTCGAATGAGATCTTCTTTAAGTTTGCATAGTTAGCGAAAAGCTCATCGTAATCATCAGTTCCAAGAAGCTCCTTGCTCTTGTCCAGAACATAAGAGAGCTTATAAGCAAATACGCCGCCGTTCCAGAGAGCGCCGCCGTCGATATATTCCTGAGCCTTCTCTGCAGTAGGCTTCTCCGTAAAGCCCCAGCCGTCAGATCCGTCCTCATTCTTTATAGGCTTGATATAGCCGTACTTCTCGGACGGATAAGTAGGTTCGATGCCCATGAGGGTCAGATTTTTCGCGCCCTTGGAAGCTGCTTCATAGAGCCTGTTTACGCACTCGAAATAAGAATCCTCAACATAAGGATCTACAGGGCACACAACTACAGCCTCATCTCTCGGCACGTTCATTACACAGTTAAGATATGAAGTTGCAAGGGCGATCGCTGCGAAGGTATCCCTTCTGCAGGGCTCAACGGAAACACCGACGTCCATACCGAGCTGGTTATGGATGGCGGAGACCTGTGATTTGGATGTTGCGATGGTGACAACAGCATCTGGATCTACTGCCTTGATCTGGCCGTAGATACGCTGGACCATTGATTCATATTCGCCGTTCTCTTTCTTAAAGATCTTGATGAACTGCTTAGAGCGGATATCGTTCGACAAAGGCCAGAGCCTTTTGCCGGAACCGCCTGAAAGAAGGATTATGTTCATAGATTACCTTTCTGCCCTCATCGGGTTCTCGAGGAAGTCCTTATAAGCAAGCCTGATGCCGTCTTCCAATTCAGTCTTGTATGTCCAGCCGAGCTTTGTTGCCTTGGATACATCAAGAAGCTTTCTGGGAGTTCCGTTAGGCTTTGTCGTATCCCACTCGATCTTGCCCTCATAGCCTACGACTTTGGCAACGAGCTCTGTAAGCTCTTTGATAGTAAGTTCCTTGCCGGTTCCTGCGTTTACTGTCTCATCACCGCTGTAGTTATTCATGAGGAATACGCAGAGGTTGGCAAGATCGTCAACATATAAGAATTCACGCAAAGGTGAACCGTCGCCCCAGCATGTAACTGATTCCTTGCCTTCGACCTTTGCTTCGTGGAAGCGGCGGATAAGCGCAGGAAGCACATGGCTGTGCTCAGGATGGTAATTGTCGTTGGGTCCGTAAAGATTTGTAGGCATTACGGAAATATAGTCTGTGCCATACTGGCCGTTAAGATATTCGCAGTACTTAAGGCCTGAGATCTTTGCAAGAGCGTAAGCTTCATTGGTCTGCTCAAGTGCAGATGTAAGAAGACATGACTCAGGCATCGGCTGGGGAGCCATTCTCGGATAGATGCATGAGCTTCCGAGGAATTCCAGCTTCTTGCAGCCGTTCTTCCACGCGCTGTGGATGACGTTCATCTCGAGGATCATGTTATCGTACATGAAGTCAGCCTTAGCCTTGGCATTTCCCATGATGCCGCCGACTTTTGCAGCAGCGAGGAATACATATTCAGGCTTCTCCTCTTCGAAGAATTTCTCGACCTGATCCTGTCTTGTGAGATCAAGCTCTTTATGTGTTCTTAAAACGAGATTGTGATATCCCTGACGCTCAAGTTCTCTAACGATAGCTGAGCCTACCATGCCCTTATGGCCGGCAACGTAGATCTTTGCATTTTTGTCCATCATATCAGAGCGCCTCTTTCATTGCTTTCTGCTGCTTAGCGAGCATTCTGTCATGCTTTGCCATGATCTCGATAAGTTCTTCGTAAGTTGTCTTCTGGGGATTCCAGCCGAGAACGGTCTTAGCCTTTGTAGGATCGCCCCAGAGATTGTCAACGTCAGTAGGTCTGAACCATGCAGGATTTACGCATACGAGCATCTTGCCGGTCTTAGCGTCATAGCCCTTCTCGTCAACGCCGGTACCTTCCCAGCGGATCTCAATGCCGTTAGCCTTGAAAGCCTTCTCCGTGAAGTCACGTACTGTGTGCTGCTCACCTGTTGCGATAACGAAATCATCAGGTGTCTCCTGCTGCATGATGAGCCACATGCACTCTACATAGTCCTTTGCATAGCCCCAGTCACGGAGTGAATCCATGTTACCGAGCTCCAGGTGGTCCTGAAGACCTTCTGCGATCCTTCCTGCTGCAAGTGTGATCTTCCTTGTAACGAAGTTCTCACCGCGTCTTTCAGACTCGTGGTTAAAGAGGATGCCGTTAACAGCGAACATGCCGTAAGCCTCACGGTATTCCTTGATCATCCAGAAGCCGTACTGCTTAGCAACAGCATAAGGGCTGTACGGATGGAAAGGTGTTGTCTCTCTCTGGGGAACTTCCTCGACCTTGCCGAAGAGCTCTGATGTGGAAGCCTGATATATCTTGCAGGTCTTCTCAAGGCCTAACATTCTCATAGCTTCAAGAAGTCTTAAAACACCTATGGCGTCTACATCGCCGGAATACTCAGGAACGTCAAAGCTTACCTGAACATGGCTCTGGGCTGCCAGGTTATATATCTCATCAGGCATTACTTCCTTGATGATGCGGATAAGAGAAGTCGAATCCGTAAGGTCGCCGTCATGGAGCTTGATCTTATCCATGATATGTTCGATACGGCCTGTGTTTGCGATACTTGCTCTTCTTGTAATGCCGTGGACTTCATAGCCCTTCTCCAAAAGGAACTCTGCAAGGTATGAGCCGTCCTGACCTGTGATGCCTGTGATCAATGCTTTTTTCATTTATCTAATTCCTCCAATTAGTAATCGGTTATCACAATATAGTTCAAATACTTCACCATAATAAAATAAGCGGACCGCCCGAAGAATTCATCTTTTTGCAGTCCGCTTACATTATATAGCTTTTTTGTTACCACTGCTCCCGGTAAACTGTAGGAGATACTCCCTCTACTTCTTTGAAAACCCGTGAAAAATAATGCGGCGCGCCTATTCCGACTTCATATCCGATCTCCTCGACGCTCTTATTCGTAAATCTCAAGAGCTGCTTGGCATGCGTGATCCTGACAGATAACAGGTACGAAGTAATCGTCATGCCGAACTGTTCCTTGAATGAATGGGTCAGATAATGCTTGGATATGAAGAACTTGGCACAAAGGCCGTCTAAAGATATCTTCGATTCATAATTCTCATCAAGATATGCCTTTACCTCAAGAACGCTCGCTTTCTTTACGGGCAGCGCCTTATCTTCAGGGTGCCAGGACTCAGCCATTATGAGCCTTAAGAGCATGGACAGCTTCTCATTTATGAGCATATCTCTTAAATGCTCGCCGCTCTTGGCAATACCGATCAGTTCTCTTATCACATTAACGAATATCTCAGTATCAGAGGGCGCGAAAACAGGCCTGCCGCCTCTCTCGCAATACTTGTTATAGATCGATGAGAGCGTCGGACCGTAGAAATGGCACCAGGACAGTGTCCAAAGATCATCAGGATCAGGCTGGTGTGAATATGGCTTGCGGCAATCAATAAAAACACATGAGCCTTTTGAGAGCTCATATTCCCTGCCGTTATATTTCAGAAGCCCGGAACCCTTTTCGACGATGAAGAAAAGATAGGACTGAAGGTTGGATCTTGAAGATGTATGAGGCTTTAACGCTTCAAGTCTTCCGATCTCCTGAAGATGGAACAGAGAGTTCCTTGCAAAGGTAGACGCAGTATAAAGAACGCGGTCGGAGTCTACGATCTTTGACTTACTGTTGGTAAATAAACTCTCCATCTGTTAGTCTCCGATACTTATGCCTTAAACTTTAACCTGTTCTTCAACCGTTCGATCAGCTTATCCTTCCGGGAATTATTATACTTGCAAAGCAATGCCAGAGAATATGCCAGGAAGATATAATTGTTATCAATGAAAGATTCACAGAGCATAACTACGAAAAAGCAGAAAAGAAGCACGAGCAAAAGCCCGGATTTCTTATCTTTATTGCCGGAGACGGTCTTAAATACCGTAAATACCATCGCAAGATAACCTAAAAGAAGAACAAAGCCTCCCTGGATAAGTATGTCAAAGAAAAGATTATGCGCATTTCTGTTGATCCCGTGCCACGTGATGATCCAGCCGTTATCAAAGTTGCCGTAACCGATTATGGGGTGCCTGGATATCATTTTCAGGCAGCTCTCCCAGATATAGGTCCTGCCTGAAAACGTCAGATCCTTATGAAGCACTTCCCGGATAATGTGAGCAAGAGGCGGTATCAAGCCCGCATAAACGATAAGGAACATACAAAAAACATAAGCAACAAGCAGCGTCTTTACGTTGATGAGCTTTTCCCTGACCTTTGTCTTGTGGATGAATAAAACATAAATGAGCATTACAAAATAGCTTCCGATTCCGGTGCCTGACATCGTAAGAAGATTAGTAAAGCCGCCTGCTGCCAGAGCTGTAATCCGAAGGATCTTATTGATCTTTTTATCAGGCAGAAGATATGCTGTCGCGATAGCCAGCAAGGACGGGAGCGATAACCTGTTATCAACTTCCAGAAAATTCATTCGGTCTATCTGCCTGAACTGACCGTCAGCAGAATATGTTTCCATGGTGCTTATTCCCTCCGGCTTTAATACGAGGAACACCAGGTTGATCAGAATTATCACGGTAAAATACCATGCGCACGCTTCCAAAAAGCAGTTATCTTTCCTGTAAAGCTCATAAGATACAAGGAATAGAATTGCGAACAGATGTATCGCCGCGCGGAACAAAAGCTTATAATCGCCTCCGTGCAGAACGGCCACGACAACGCCTGTCAGAATAAAAACAAATGCACCTGCCGTTATGGCGTTTTTAAGATTTTTAAAGCTGATCGTCGCAGACATGATTATCGCAGCAAGGAACACCAGGCAGTGAATTGGAAACATTTGTGTATAAACAAAAGAAACAACAGGCAGTACCTCAAATGCCCTTGGCGTAAACAGGATCACCAGGAAGAACATAAGGAGAATAAATTCGATGAAATTACTTCTTCTCATCTTTTACCACTCATTCCTTAACATATGCTTCAGGTTCCAGATAAAAGCCTTAAGCTTGATCAAAGGGCTTTTCCTGATTATGCCGTTCTTTATCCTTACATTGTAGTTATCAAGGATTGTTTTGTAATAAGCTTTATTGGATGTTCCTTCAACTGAATATACACAGACCACTCTGTTCTCGTGATAAAATTTATACCCTTTAAGATAAGCCTGAAGGAAGAAATCATAATCAGCGCAGATCTTAAACCGGCTGTCAAACATTATCTCATCGAAGACTTTTCTTCTCGTAAAAGTCGCCTGATGGCAGAAGAACTTAAAATCTTTAAGAGCTTCGAGATCTTTGTCTGCAATATCAAGCTTTTTCCGGTCTCCCTTAATGCGGTAACTGTCACCGTAGACAACATCGATTCCGTCATGATCATTATCTGCGAAAATATCTTTCAACACATCAGCATCTGCAAATGTATCATCTGCATTCATATAGATGAGCCACTCGCCATTGCAGCATCTTACTGCCTTATTCATTGCATCATAGATGCCGTTGTCTTTCTCGGAGATAAGATTTAATAAAATGCCTTTCTCCTCAAACTCCGGCTTATATCTTTCAACGATCTTAAGCGTGTTATCCTTTGATGCTCCGTCAATGATAACATATTCAAAATCTTTATAAGTCTGCTCAAGAACTGACTTCAACGTATTCCCGATCGAAGCTTCAGCGTTATAGCAGACTGTGATCACACTTACCTTGGTTCCCATATTTTTCCTTTATCAGATCTCAAAAGAAGACTTATCAGGCAGGATGCTTTCAAATGCATCTTTCAAGTCTTTCTGAGCCTTGCTTATGTCATTCCCTGAAAACTCGTCGTTAATACAGAGGATACTCTTTTTCTGATTCTTTATCGTGCTTATGAGGAATGAATTATCCCCGTCTGTGACAGGAATGAATGTCCTCTTGTTTTGCGAAGTGGGAACGAAATTCCCGCTCACAAGTCTCCAGTATCTTATAAGCCAGTGGCTTATGTTTTCCTTATTTCTGAATTTGCTGTGAACAGTTGAATTCATAAGTTCAGGATAAAGGTTCCACATGTCGTCGAATTCTTTTTTCAAATATGCGACAGGCGTGTGATAGTCACGAAAACCCGTGAACTTATTCCATGGCTTAGTAAGTTCCAATGTTCTTATAACTGACTTGATATCCTTCATGTTATACCACTGAGAACGGTTCTTCTTTAAGACTTCACGTTTACTGAAGTTCTCATTGATCACCCTCACGTTATTTGCAAGGATATAATCGAAATCCTCAGAAGGTTCTATTGCATCCAAAGCAGCAAAATCACAGGGCTTTCCGGCCTTGAAAAAGTCCGTCTCTTTTACTTCATCAAGAATGAAGAAGTCATCGTTAAACAGAATGAACCTGTCAGATAAGCCTTCGATCTTATTGATGCCAAGCTCAATTGCATTAGAATTAAATGTGGGAAGCGCATCTTCCGGCATATAGTCTTTATGGTCAACAAGCTTAAGTTTAGGATGATCCGGATTAAGCCACTCCAGCCTCTGGCCGCAAGTAACGAAATATACCTTATTTACCCAGGGAGCAAACTTTTCGACACCTCTGAACCAGTAACGCATAAGATCCCAGTCGCGGTATCTTTGAACTCCGGCATTAGCCTCGGATGTCTTGATGCCGAGATATTCATTTCTGGTCTTCTGCCATTCCGGATCGTTACCGTCGACCCATGTAACTATGAAATCAATCTTATCGCTCATATCCCTGCCGCCTTAATATAAAACTTCTCCAAAACTTTTATCTGCGCACTTATATCATAACCTTTTTCTGTAAATAATGACTTCATGTCACTTCTGGTCTTATATTCATCAAGAGCTGATTCGATCTTATCTGCCCAAGTCTTTGCATCTTTATCAAGGCCAAGGCTCACCGCCTTTTCCGTAACAAATGAAGCAGGAGAAACCGTATCAGAAACAATGCAAATAAGATCAGACGCCTGAGCCTCAAGCAAAGCGATGCTTAATCCCTCATAAAGCGACGGGAAAAGGAATACGTCAGCTGCCTGAAGCAAGCGGTCTACATCATTCCTGTTTCCGAGGAACCGAACTTTGCCTGATAAACCCATCCCGCTGACCATATCTCTTATCCTGTATTCGTCCTCGCCCTTACCGACCAATATCAGTCTGTATGCTTCATCACGCGAACAAAGCTCCCGGAAGATTTCGATGACCTTGTCGTGATTCTTCTGTGTACGGAACTGTCCTACGTGAATGATAACTTTCTTCCCTTCAATGCCCAATTCCTTACGGACTTCGTCGCGGATCGCTTCATCATAGCTGTACTTTGATGATTCGACAGCATTTGTAAGGAGCAGATAATTATCGCCACTGCATCTCTTCTTACCGAAAAGCCATTTTCCGGCTTCGGGAGAACATGCGACATAATATTCCGCATAGCGTCTTAACAGGTGCTTCTCATACTTGAGATATGCCCTGTGCAGATGATCTTTAAGGCCCTTGGGGTTATCTAACTGGTCAGTGTTGTGGCTGTGCGCGATCCTCGCCTTTATACCATGCTTCTTAGCGGCTTTGAGGGCTTCTTCACCTATTGCATCCATATGAGTATGTACTATGTCGTACTTATGCTCTTTAAAGAACTCCTCAAGCTCTTTGTTATGGATCTTTCTGTCTATTCCTCTTGCCGTTATCTGATAGAACCTGCAGCCTAATGACTCCAGATATTTCTTATCATCGGAAGTATCCGGAGTCTTATCGAATATGAGAAAATCAATATGGAACATCTCACGATCAATGTTCTTCACGATGTTGATCATGACATTCTCTGTGCCGCCCTTTTTCAAAGGACATCCGAAAACAAACAGTATCCTTAAAGGGTTCATATCAGTTCCTCGTAAAGCTTCATATATGCCTCGTAAGTCTTATCCTTTGAGAACCTGAAGGAGCTGTTATCTATCCTCTTTCCGGAATCACAGATAAGGCCGATCTTCTCTGCAACACTCTTAAGATCATGAGGTTCGACAATATATCCGTCATTATTTGTCATGGTCTCAGGGATGCCCGTACAGTTATATGCTACAACAGGCGTTCCGCAGGCAATCGCTTCTACATTAGGAAGCCCAAAAGTCTCCTCAACGCTCGCATTGAAAAGCACATTTGCAGCGCTGTAAACTTCAGCTAATTCCTTAGGACCGTCTGTCCTTCCGATACCTGTCATGTTATCAGGCAGCGACGCCTTCTGCTTATCATTAAGACCTACCAGAACTATTCTGTATCTGTCGTCTAAGATCCTTGATAATTCAATAAAGTCAGAAAGACCTTTTCTGGTATCCCATGTGCTCGCAACGCCTAATACGACGCGCTTGTCACCAATATTGTATTTGATCCTGAAATTGCCCGTAGAAGGCTTAAAGACATTTGTATCAATGCCGTTGTAGATAACTCCGGACGGGATGTCTTTAAGGAACGAATCCTTAAGTTCGCCAAAGAGCCAATTGGAAACGCATACGAGATTAAGGTTCTTAACCGAGTGGAACATCTTATTCTTCTCTGCGAAGTTCTTTGTCGAATTATCGCAGATAAGACTAGCCGGATATGCCTTCTTCTGAGGGCAGCTGCTGCATCCGGTGAGCTTCCATTTATCACATCCGGCCATGCTGTAATAGCAGCAGTGACCGGTATAAGCCCAGCAGTCATGGAGAGTCCAGACAACAGGCTTATCAGCTTCTGCAAGATACTCAAAGAGCATCGGAACATTTATATAGTATCCGTGCAGATTATGAAGATGAATGATATCAGGATCGTAATCTTTGATCTGCTTAATGAGTTTTGCCGTAGCGCCTTTTGAATAATGGCCTGCCTTATCAGTAAATCTCGTAAAAATGCCGTCAGCATAAACGGATAAGGAGTTCCCTATCCTGAATGACGGAACATCACCGGGAACATCATTTCTCGCAAAAGCAACTGCACCTTCATTCCCGCGCGCTTTTAACGTGCGGTAGATATCGACGGCGATCTTGCCGGTGCTCAAATTTCCGAATGTGTTTATCTGAAGTACTTTCACGCTTTTTACCCGGTCTGTCAGAGCTTAGAGATAACATCAATGTATTTCTCTATGCTTATGTCTTTTGTAAGATTCTTAACAAGATAGTCGTGGCCTTTGGTTCCCATATCAGCAAGTTCCCTGCTGTCAGCGTTATCGATGAACCATCTGATGTTATCTTCGACAGCCTTATAATCACCCGGTTCAGATACTCTGCCGCAGCCGATCTCAGTTATCAGCATCTCGATCTCGGAACCCTTTTCGAGCACTGCAAGAACAGGCTTTGCTACGCCTGCGATACCATAGAATTTGCTCGGGCAAGAAACACCCTTGATTCCCTTGGCATTGACGCACCAGTGTACATCAGCGGCGTTAAGACTGTAGATGAGCTTGTCCTTGTCCTGGTAAGGGATGAACTTAACTGAATCCATCTTGTGCCCGTTAACGTATGAAGTGAGCTTATCAAGGACGCTTCCGGCTCCGACGAACGCGAAAACAACGTCCCTTCCGTCAGGCGTTTTGCATCCGTTAAATTTCTCAATGACCTTGATAAGGCCTTCGAGATCATAATAAAGGCCGATATTGCCCGAATACATGATGATGAACTTGTTCTCAAGGCCGTACTTTGCCTTGAATTCATTGACGCCCGGTTCCTCCCGGGACAAAGGATAGATCTGCTTCTCGTCGATCCAGTTGTTGATCATGGTATGATTAGGAACATTTTCACCTGCGAACCTGTTCTTCAATGTATCGACAAGGTCTCTTCCGACCGTGATAACGAGATCTGACTTCCTGCAGGACTTCTTATCAAGGCTCATGGCGATCTTCATGACAGGCTTCATCTTCACATAGCCCGTGGCTTCGATCTGCTCAGGATTAAAGTCCTGGATGCAGTAGATGAACTTAGGGTGTCCGCCATTAGAAGTCCTGATCTTTTTCTTGCCGTAAAGACCTAACATGCCGCCCATTACGGGAGGCTGGGATATCGTAAAGACATAGTCCTGACAGCCTGCTTTCTTAGTAGCCTTCTTTGCCTGTGTGTAATAAGCAAGTAGGTTCTTGATCCTGCTCTTCTTGCTTGTTTTCGAGAACTCCGGAACAGGGACTCTTAAGATCCTAACTCCGTTCAATTCTTCTTCGTAGATCTTCTTCTCTTTATACTCTTCGGAGATCACGCCTGTATATGACGGAACCGTACAGATGACGGTTACATCAAAATCATCCTTCATGCCTTCAGCCATATCCTGAAGGATCTGGCCTGTTGAAGCGGCATCAGGTGCATAGTAATGAGCGTAGATAAGGAGTTTCTTCTTCATCAGGACTCTCCGACTTTTCTGATGCATCTTGCAGGGTTGCCGACGATGACGGAACCTGCTTCGAATTTTCCTGATACAACGGCACCCGCGCCTACAACGCAGCCGTCGCCAAGCTCAGTGCCTTTGAGGATTATCGCGTTGCAGCCGATAAAGCAGTTCTTGCCGATCTTGATGGGCTTAGAAGGAACAAGGTCACTGTCGCCGCCGTTCTTATCTGCAAGGAGCTTATTCCTTGTCTCAGCTTCGATCGGATGGAAATCATTATCGAGGATCTTCGTATTGCCGCCAATGGCAGTATTATCACCGATCTCGATGCCTTTTCTGGCATAGATCGTAACACCGCTCATGCCAACATTGTCACCGATCCTGATATATGCTCCGGGAGCACGCGTAACGATTATCGTTCTGCTGTAAAGTCCGACGAGATTGGAGAGGAATGACGACTTGACGGTAACGTTGTTTCCGATGGTGAGCTCGGCACCCTTCTTGTTGAAGATAACGGGAACACCCTTCAAAAGAAGGCCCTTGCCGTACTTAACTCTAGTAGCTTTCATTACAAGCTTATACCAGTTGCTGCTCATGTCCCCTCCTTGATATGCCCGGTCCTATGATTACTTTGCGCCTCTTCCGGTAAATACAACACCGATGGTCTTTATGAGTATCTTAAGATCAAGGCCGAGACTCCAGTTGGAGATATACTCCGTATCGAGTCTAACCACTTCTTCGAAATCAGTGATCTCGGATCTTCCTGATACCTGCCACATACCGGTAATGCCGGGCTTAACGGCCATTCTGGCACGGTGATGGTAATGATATTTCTCATATTCGTCGATCGTAGGAGGTCTCGTGCCGACAGTCGACATAGAACCTGTAAGAACGTTGAAGAACTGCGGGAATTCATCAAGGCTCGTCCTTCTTATGAATTCACCGATACCGGTCTTTCTGGTACCGTCAGGAAGGACTTTATTGCCGATGATACGGGGATCGAAATCCATCTTGAACATCATGCCGTCTTTCACGAGATTATCGTCCATCAGCTCCTGCTTCATATCTTCTGCGTCCATTCTCATCGAACGGATCTTATAGATCCAGATATGCTGGCCGTTCTTGCCGACCCTCTTCTGCTTGAACAGGATCGGTCCCGGTGACTGGATCTTGATAACAGGTCCTAAGATTATCATGATGAGAACCGCTATTATGCTTCCGATTATGCCTGCGAAAATATCGAACAACCTCTTTATGAGGATCTGAACAGGAGTAGCATAATTAACTGCAGTCGTAAGAACCGATGTGCCGCCGATCTTCTCGGAGAACCTCTTAACGCCTGTCCTTCCCATATACGGAACATGATAATGAGTAGGAACCGCCATTACCGCGCATGAATCCATAAGCCTTACGACCTGACGGTCATTGATGGGCGCATCGATATATACGGAATCGACCCATTCCTTCGCGATATACTGGGTAACCTTCTTCATATCAGATACGACCGGAATGCCGTGAACACTCATGATATTGGAACTCTCAAGAAGAACAATTCCGACGATATCGTAGCCCGCGCGGTTATCGCTCAGGAGCTGCGAGATGATCTGGTCAGCATTCTTCTCTGATACGACAACGAGCATATTGTTGCGTTCTCTTTTAAACTTGCTGTGCTGCAGGAAAGCCTTCCAAAGGCATCTGAAACCATAACCGGCAATGCAATATGCAAGTGCCGAGCCTCCAAGTACGAGTCTCGAATAATATACATCCTGCTGGGCAGCGAAAAGATAGAAAAGAACCACTGCAAATACATAAAGGCAGTGCTTGCCGAATTCGATCAGTTCCTTAATATAGCTGCGCTTGATTACATCGTGAAGAGAATTGTTCAATACGATGATCAAAAGGTCCGTAAGGAAGAGCAATATGCCGAGATTCCTGTATTTCTGCGAGAAATAAACAAAATCATGGAAACGCAGATAATATACGAGAATATAGGAAATCTGAAGGATCGCAAGATCCAACACCATAAAGTCTATATGCTTTGACCAGCCTTGTGCATTACGTTTGTACAACTAAAAAACCTCAATAAAAAGCCCTGATTATACTTCAGGGAATCTTCTCGATGATCTCAAGACCTACTTTGATCTCACGCGGACCGCCCATGAAATCAGCCCTGATGATCGCTATACGCTTATGACGGTTAACCTTTAGAATGCTTCCTTCGAGTCCGTGCAAAGGTCCGTATTTGATCGTGATCTTATCCCCTTCGATCACACCTACAGATTCCTGGGCAATATAGTCGTCTCCGATAAGGATCCTCAGGAACCTCTCTTCATCCGCTGATATTGAACTGTAACCACTCTCGGTTCCAAGTATCTTCGTAAAAGCATTTATCTTCTTCAAGCGAAGATAAAAGCTCTCTACGTCATTTGTCTGGAAGAAAATGTATCCCGGGAAAAGCGGAGTAGTTACTTTGGTCCACTCGCCCTTGAAACATTTTCTCCGTTCAAACAAAGGAACGAAGATCTCTTCATCATCAGCTTTGACTTCGAGCTTCAATCTGTCAGCCAGTTTACGCTCATCGCCCGTGCGCACTTGAACTACGTACCACATGACGATATTTTATCATTAAACCCAAAAGTATTATAAATAAGAAAAACGGGCTATTTTGTAAGGGTTTTGGTGATATTGTGTAAGAAAAATGAAAGAATCCCCCACATTTTGACTGTGGGGGATTTAATTCTTAAAATGCGTTGATTTTTATCAGATTATGATAGCTCCGATGATCTTCGTGCCCGCATTGTTGATGAGGTCGATCTCGTTTGCGATATTCTTGCTGAGAGATACTTTTCGCTGTTCGAGAAGAACAACACCGTCATAATCAGGAATCACCTTAAGGATGTCAGGATCACTGAAAAGATCCGGCTTGAAATCACCCTTAATGCCGAGCTTCTTGACTGTCTCTTCCATTGCCTTCTTTTCGCCGGTACCGGTAATGAGAACCTTGTTAAGGCCCTTGGTTATATTGCTGTAGTTATTTGCGATAAGCTTGGTATTGTTCTCCGCACTCATCACTGAATCGTCTTCGGATCTTACGTCGATAAATTCAGTATACTTGCATCTCTTTCCTGTGGGCTTCATGACACCGATCTTCTTAACAGACTTGAACTTCCCGAAGAACTGGGCCTGCGTAGTGATCTTCTTTCCGAACACATAAGCGAGAACAAGGATAACGGCAACGACAGCAAATCCTGCGACAAAGCCGATCACGCCATACTTGAGGCCCGGCTTAACGGTTCCCCAGAAGCTTACATTCTCTGCATTATCTGCTGCCGGAACGCCTGCTTCACCGTACAGATCCTCAGATGCAAAATACTCAAGGATCTCTTCCTTGCCGGAAACACCGAGATCTTTTGCGATCTGGTCAAGGGCATCATTAAAGCCGATTATCTGCTTCTGCAAAGTCTCGATCCTTGTTGTCTGATTTGCCTGGTTATCTCTGATACCTGCATCGACCTTGATGTTATCCTGAACCGCAACAAGAGTGATCTTGTGGTCAGCAATATTTGTCTTAAGCTGCGGGAAAGATGCGCTGACCTTCTCCTCGATAAGAGCAGCGATATCACCGGTGAATTCATTTGAAGTTCCGATGATCTTGGCTGTAAAAGAAGCCGCCTTGCTTACACCGTTCTCAGTCGAGAATATCGTGGAATCTGAAACGGCGCTTTCGAAAGAAATGACTTCCTTGATGTAATCGGACTTCAGATCATGCTCCTTGGCATAATCATCAAGATAAGTTCCGCTGCTTATCGCATTCTGATAAGCATTGACCAGCGCGCGGTCGACACCTGCAGTAGCATTATCCTTAAGCGTGATAACATACTGAACCTTCGTCTCATATACGTTCTCGGCGTCGATCTGCATATATACGGAATCGGAAAGATAACGTCTCTGGTGATCGATCTGCGAATTGATCTTTGTGATCGTATTCGCGAGGTCTTTAGCTCTGCCGACCTTCTGCTTGCGGAGCTGATACTCAACATCAGATTCACCTTCATTCTGAGCGCTAATGTTGAGCACGTTGCTGCCTGTGGCAGAGCCGCCCGTTCTTGTTATCTTGTATGCGAAAAGCGCACCGCCGAGCAATACAGCCACGATAAGAATGATGCCGAGATTTCTCAGCAACGCATAAAGCAGGTCCTTAAGACTTAACATTGAATCATTCGCATCAGGATCCAGCATCAGAACGACATTATCATTGATCCCGGACTGCTCTCTTTTATTCGAATCCATCTATTATCTCCTGTAATTTTAAATATAAATATTATAAACTCCGCACGTAATCTCTACAAACGCACAACCTTGCCTATACTGCCGCACGTCATCAGACATACTATCGGCAAAATGCCAAAAAGGACTAAGCTCTTCCTTCAGTCCGGACTAATTGTGTTATTATTCAAAATAGCAAAGATACCGGAGGCGCAAATGGAAAAATCCTCATTATCCGAACAGGAATTCGGCTTTATCACAAAGCTCATTTCAATAGACAGCACAGGCTCTTCGCCTGAGAAAAATGATACTTACGGAGATCTTCCCTACGGCATAAAACCTTTTTCCGCACTGAAGTTTTTTCTGGATACGGCAGCAAAAGACGGCATGCGCACAGGAACCATAGATAACCGCGTAGGCTGGTGCGAGATCGGTCCCGAAGGCGCGGATCTGATTGGAATCGTATGTCATCTGGACGTAGTCCCTTCAGGCGACGGATGGGATACTCCCCCGTTCAAGTTAACTCTTAAAGACGGCATTCTCTACGGCCGCGGGATCGTTGACGACAAAGGCCCTGCAGCAGCAAGTTATATCGCCATGAAGAGGCTTCTGGACAGCGGTTGTAAGCTCTCCAAGAGAGTCCGTCTTATCCTCGGAACCGACGAAGAAAGAACATGTTCCTGCGTTGAGACCTATGCCGTGAAAGGCGAGATCCCTTCTTTCTCGATAACGCCTGATGCGGAATTCCCTGTCATCTATGCCGAGAAAGGCATAATGAATATCAAGATCTCAGACGATTCGCCTTCCAAGGTTACTGCCTCAGCAGGTTCAGCCGCAAACATGGTCCCAGCGAAGAGCACATGCACGATAAACGGAAAAGAATACAAGGCCATGGGCAAGACCGCTCACGCTTCCAAGCCCGAACTCGGAGTAAATGCGATTTTCGAGATGATAAAGATGCTAAATAACGATTCTGCTGATTACTCGGATTCTCCGATATTGAGCTTTATCGCAAACGAACTCGTCGGTAAGACAGCTGCCGAATACACAGGCTGCGACATCACAGATGAATCCGGCTCCGTTACCGCAAACCCTTCGATCTTAAAGTGCGGCGAAGACGGCGAATCCCTTATCATCGACATCAGGTGCCCTGTAAGCTACCAGATGGATTCGATCACATCTTTCATCGCCATGAAGGCTGCAAACTACGGTCTTTCCGTGGAAGTCACGACCCAGATGGAGCATCTTTACAAGGCAAAAGATCTTCCTGAGATCTCACTTCTCACAGACATCTGGAAAGAAAACATGCCTTTATACAGCGGCTTTAAGCCCGAATATCTGGATATCTATACTGAGCCTATCGCAATCGGCGGCGGCACTTATGCAAGACATATGCCGAATACGATCGCATTCGGCATACAGACACCGTGGCAGGAAGACCAGTGCCACCAGACCAACGAATGCCGCGCGCTTAATGACTTAGAGACCGACATAAAGGTCCTCACCGAAGCGATAAAGGCACTCGCAGAATAACGTTTTCGATTTCTGAAATACCGGACAAACAAAAAGCGCTGACCGTTAAGATCAGCGCTTGATTTTTCTTGCTTTTTTACAGTACTCGCCTGATGTGCGCGACATTCTTTGCGCTCGAGAAGTTATCTTCAACGACGCCGTACTTAGAACCCTTTGCGTGAACGTACTTGCCGCCGCCGATATAGATAGCTGAGTGCTCCATCGTTCCGTCACCGTTACGGTCGAAGCAGATGATATCGCCGCACTGGATGTCGTCCTTGGATACCTCTTTACCCTTCTTGGACTGCGATGTTGCGCCGTGAGGAAGCGAGATATTGTAGTATTGCTTGAAACAGTACATAACGAATCCTGAACAGTCGAATCCCTTTGAAGGAGATGAACCGCCGGCGACATACTTGCATCCGATAAAGCTTCTTACGTACTTAGCGAAATCACCTGACTTATCGCCTACCTTCGATGATGATGAGCTGCTGCTACTGCTGCTGCTCGAAGATGACGAGGATGAAGATCCGCCGCCACCTCCGCCGCTTGAAGGAGCTTTGGACGATGTAAGGCTTGCCTTGACGTAATAACCTGAACTCGACTTATACCAGCCGTTGTCAGTCTCCGCAACTACGGATATCTTAGCGCCGGACTTAAGTGTCGAGAGCAATGAATATGAGATGCCCGGACCGGATCTTGTATTGAGAGCGCAGGTAGCATAAACGGTCTTGGAGACCTTTGTCTCTTTGACTTTACCATTGCTTGACTTCGAGGAAGATGATGAAGATGAAGAGCTTGCCTTCTTCTTCGGCTTAGGTGTCGGTTTGGGTGTAGGAGTGTTCGTAGGAACGGGTGTAATGAGAGTTGCAGAAAGATCGTCATTTCTGAGATAACCGGTCGTGCCGTCTGCAAGTTTTACAAGAGACCATTCCTTCGTATATGAGATCCTTCTGAAAGAATCGCCGATCTTAAGCTTAATCTCAGGAACAGGCTCATCCTTCTTTGTCTTTACATCTGAAGCATTAGGCAGCTTAGGAGATACCAGTGAAGTATCGACCTTAAGCCAGTATGTAGCACCGTCATAAGTAACAGGATCCGAAGGATCGTTGCCGTAGTCGATCTTAACATCAGCAAATGACGTTGTTGCAACAAAAGTATAATCCTTGATGCTGACATTCGGATTGCCGAGACTTACGGTAACAAGTCCCGTCTCCAAAGGTTCGTCATCCATTAACTGCTTCTGGAAAAAGTCCACAGTTCCCGGTGCCAGGAGCGAAGGGCTCTGAAGACGTGCATCATTTTGTGATCCGCATTCATAAATGCAGATTGAACCGATAGCGACTACTGCCGCTAATGACGCAGATATAATGTTGAACACTCTGTAGTTCAATTAGGACCTTCTCTCTTGGTTGCCCGATTTTATGTACTGTCATTCTACCATCTATGTCCCCGATAATTCCCGTATTTTTAAGCAAATTCAAGGCAGATGAATAAAAATGCCACAAATTTGTAACATAAAGCGGGCTTTTTTCGAGGTTTTCGAAGAATATTCGAAAAGAATATCCGGAAATAAAAACAGCCTCCGCCAGAAGACGGAGACCGGGATTAATCAATTTGGTGGCTCACTGGAGGTTCGAACTCCAGACCCCTTGATTAAAAGTCAAGTGCTCTACCGGCTGAGCTAGTGAACCATTTGGCTGGGGTGGCAGGATTTGAACCTACGAATGCGGGAGTCAAAGACCCGTGCCTTACCCCTTGGCTACACCCCAGTGATAAGAGGCAATTAAAAAATTGGGGTGGGATATGGGATTCGAACCCATGATATCTAGTGCCACAAACTAGCGCTCTAACCAACTGAACTAATCCCACCATGACAGCCAATTGCCTCAAAAGTATAATGTTAAGTGCGTTTTAAGTCAAGCAGTTTATTGCACCATAAAATAAAGATGTGTAATATACGTTAGTTACTGATATTATTCAGTTGACTACTATCTGATGCAAGTGTATTATATGCGGAATTATACAATCTGTTGCATAAATATTCATTTGCTGCAGATTCTTATTTAAGAGGTTTTAATTATGGAAGAAGAATTAACTAAATCCTATATAACAATGCCTAAGGGCTTTAAGGCAAACGGCGTATCTGCCGGCATGAAGTGCGCTGATCCCGCAAACATCAACGAGAACGATCCCAAGTCTTCTTACCTTGATGTCGGTATGATCTGTTCCGACACATTGTGCAACGTTGCCGGCGTTTACACATCCAATCTCGTAAAGGGTCATTCTCTCGTCAGATCAATTAACATCATCGAGAACACCGGCAAAGCCCGTGCGATCATTACCAACAGCAAAGTCGCTAATGCAGGCGTTGGCGCAATCGGCGTTGAAGACGCTTCCAAAGTCGCTGAAGCTGCATCATCCGTTCTCGGCTGCGATGCATCTGAGATCCTCACCGCATCAACAGGCGTTATCGGATCAAGACTTCCTCTTGATAAGATGCTTCCCGTCATCCCTTCTCTCGTAAACGGCCTTTCTTCTTCCGAAGAAGCCGCTCACAACGCTGAGTATGCCATGATGACAACCGATACAGTTCCCAAGGAAGTATCCGCACAGATCGAGCTTACAGGCGGCAAGACAGTTACGATCTCCGGCATCGCTAAAGGTTCCGGCATGATCCACCCTAACCTCGCCACCATGATCAGCATCTTTACTACCGACTGCGGCATCGATTCAGTTTCTCTGAAGAAGATGCTCCAGAAGGCTGTTAAATATACTTTTAACCGCGTTTCGGTCGACGGTGACACATCCGTCTGCGATATGGTCGTTATCCTCGCTAACGGTGCCTCAGGCGTCTCCCTGGAAGAAGGCAGTGAAGATTATCAGCTCGTTGAGAACGCGTTCTGCGGGCTCGCTGAGGACATTGCAAGGATGATCGCTGCAGACGGTGAAGGCGCTACAAAGTTTGTTGAGATTGAAGTTCACGGTGCTAAGGACGAGAAAGACGCCAAGCTCATCGTTACTTCCGTCGCAAGGTCTCCTCTCTGCAAGACAGCATTCTTCGGTGAAGACGCAAATATCGGCCGTATCCTCACAGCCGTCGGCTACTCCGGCGCAATGTTCGATCCCGAGAAGGTCGACATTCATTTAAACGGAATGCTCATGTACAAGGACGGCGCAGCCGTTGCTTTCGATGAGGACGAAGCATCCCGCCTGCTCGCCGAGCACGACCTCAAGGTAGACATCACCCTCTACGAAGGCGACGCTTACGACAGAATGTTCACCTGCGACTTCTCCTACGACTACGTAAAGATCAACGGAAGCTACAGGACATAAGCTATAGTTTTTTCAGAGTAATATTCAGGCAGCCTTCTTAAAAGAACGGCTGCCTTTTTTATTGCAGACGGTGCCAGAATTTTAAAACCAACGGCAAAACATGCGGCGGTGCCGTTCATTCCGTTCAAAACGGCATTTTCGGGCCAAACCAACGGCAAAACCAGCGGCAACGCCGTTCATTCCGCCGTTCAAACAGGCGTTTTGGGTCAAACGAACGGCAAAACCACCAACAACGCTTACATACCACTGATAAAACACCCCGCAAGGATCAACCTCACGGGGTGTGTAATAACTAAATTCTGGAAGAGATTACTCTTCTGTCTTAGCCTCTTCAGCGGGTGCCTCAGGCTCCTTGGGCTCAACCTTGACTGCCTTGGATGCGAGATACTCAACTGTCTTACGAGCGCGGATGGAATCCTTGATGAATGCGGAATCCTCGCCGATGGACTTCTTTACTTCCTCTACGTCGATCTTGTATGTGTTAGCGATCTGGGAGAGCTCTTCGTTGTAGTCCTCGTCTGTAACCTCAGGATTGATCTTCTCTGTGATCTTCTCGATAACGAGTGAAGACTTAACTCTTACGCGTGCCATGGGCTCTAACGACTTCTTGAACTCGTCCATGCTCTGGCCGACATACTGGAGGTACATGTCAAGAGCGATGCCCTGGTTGGACATACGAGCTGCCTGATCGTCAGCCATCTGCTCTACTTCGTTCTGAACCATTGATTCCGGGATGTCGATCTCGCAGTTGTCGCATACAGCACGAACTGTCTCGTTCTCGAAAGCTGCCTTGTTGTCCTTGTCAGCTCTCTCCTGCTGCTTTGCTCTTACGTCAGCCTTGAGCTCGTCAAGAGTATCGAACTCGGAAACGTCCTTTGCGAACTCGTCATCGAGCTCAGGAACTACTTCTGTCTTGATTGCGTGGATCTTTACGTTGAATGTAGCATCAGCGCCCTTGAGGTCTTCTGCATGATAGTCTTCAGGGAACTTAACTTCGATAGTGAATTCTTCACCTTCGCTGTGGCCTGCTACCTGCTCCTCGAAGCCGGGGATGAAGGACTTGGAACCGAGCTTTAAGTTATAACCCTCGCCCTTGCCGCCTTCGAAAGCGACACCGTCCTTGAAGCCTTCGTAGTCGATAGTAACTGTGTCGCCTTCCTGAGCTGCACGGTCAGTAACTTCCTCGAGAGAAGCATTTCTCTTTCTCATGCGCTCGATCTCAGCGTCAACGTCCTCATCTGTAACAACCTGATCCTTGAAGGGAACTTCAACGCCCTCATACTGACCAAGCTCGAATTCAGGCTTAACGTAAACTGTGACAGTGTACTTGATTCCGTTCTCGTTGATGTCAGTAACGTCCATCTCAGGTCTGGAGACAACCTTGAGGTCGTGCTCCTTAACTGCTTCAGGATACTGAGTATTTGCGATCTCATTCATAGCGTCCTCATAAAGTACGCCCTCGCCATAATACTGGCAGACAAGCTGATAAGGAACCTTGCCCTTACGGAAGCCGGGAACCTGGAAACGGTTCTTGTTCTTGTTGTAAGCCTTCTTTAAGGCTTCGTTCCACTCTTCCTTGCTTGACTCAAGGCTGATTACTACCTGAGAGTGTTCTTTCTTCTCAATTGTGGATGCCATGTTATATATCCTCCAAAATAATTATTATTATTTTATAGCCGAGTATGAATTGTATCACAGCACGGCGAAAGATTGCAATATTATAATACGGTTACTTGTATTCCCTTTAAGACATCTAATGTTGCCTGATGAAGATCAGGAGCAAAAGAAGCCGTAAGAGATGAATCTACGATGACTTCAGCCTCAGGAGCGGCAGCCTTTGCGATAACTGCGTTTGAAACTACGCAGATGTTGGAGACAAGGCCGCAGACTTCGATGGAAGAAATCTCAGATGCGTTCTCCTTAAGGTATTCAGCGAGCTCGACGCTGCCGAATGTGAGCTTCTCGAAGCACTTTTTGCCTTCGAGGAGGGGCTTTAACTCATCGCAGAGTCCCCAGCCGTCGGAACCTTTGATGCAATGAGGCACAGGCAGGTTCTTTCCCTCCTGTGTTTCCATGTAGTTCTCGAAATGAGTATCAAGCGTATAGACTATCTCGTCGCCTGATCCTTCAAATTCCCTGATCTTTGAGATGATGCCGGGAATGATCTTGTCAGCACCGTCAAAACCGAGTGCTCCGTCGATAAAATCCTTCTGCATGTCTACGACAACAAGAACCTTACGCATAAGATTACCTCCTTCGGGTATTAAAAAAGCTGCCGCCTGTCAGCAGCAGCTTTGTGTATGGCGCGCCTAGCAGAGCTCGAATCCACAACCTTCTGATCCGTAGTCAGACGCTCTATCCAGTTGAGCTATAGGCGCGTATAAAGCATTGGTCTCCCAATAGCCTAATAATGATATTACTTGAAGCCTTGAATGTCAATCACGATTTGTATAGAATACTTGCGATTAAAAAATATGGGGAATAAACATGAGCAATTATAATCCTGATGCACAGCTGTTGAAGGAGCTGGCTCTTATCAACTGCAGAGAACTTGGCGGAATGCCGCTTAAAGGCGGCAACACATTCAGAAGCGGGCTTTTCATAAGGTCCGGTTCACCGCACTACCTTAAGCCTAAAGAAGTCACCGAAGTTAAAGAATACGGGATCAAGACCGTCATTGACTTAAGAGGCGTTGAAGAGATAGCCCAGGCCGGAAACCCTTTTATCAAAGATCCGGATGTCGATTATTACAACATCCCGCTCCTTAACGGCAATCCCAACGATACCAAGGATCAGACGATGGAATATCTGAGGACTCACGTTCTCGGTGATTACTACATCATAATCGCTGAAGAGATGGGCGACCGCCTCGCTGAGATCATGAGGGTTCTTTTAGACTGCAAGGGCACTGCCCTGTTCCACTGCCACCACGGCAAGGACAGGACCGGAGTCGTCGCCGCTATACTCTATCTTATAAGCGGAGCTTCCAGAAAAGACATCATTACCAACTACAAGATCTCATACGAATATCTTAAGGATTTCCTCGTACCCTATATGCGCAGGATGCCTGATGACCTAAAGCATGCATTAAGGTCCGATGAACAGAATATGGTCATGTTCCTGGATTATATCGACAGAAAATGGAATGGCGACGTCTGCAATCTTCTTATTGCTAACGGTCTTACTTCACATGAGACAGACCTGCTCAGAGCCAAGTGCGTTAAGAAGCTTTAACCTACGCTCTCACCCAGATCAATACGGGTAACATTTCCGAAGTCATCAAATCTGAAGGCCAGCGTGAACTCGCCGTCTACGTTTTTGAATGAGCTCTGATAGTTGCACTCATCGAACATCGGATATACAAGAAGGAGCTCCGAAACATTCATACCGACATAGATGTCCTCTCCGAGCGTGAAGTCACCCTGGTTACGGACGACTACGGAAAAGAGCTTTCCTACAGACCACCTGCCGTCTTTGATGTCAGCAGTAAATCTTAATGTAACGCCCTTGTATGCAAGCGCGACGATATCATTGGAAACTGTTGAGAGAACAGGCTCGCCCAGAAGTCTGTAGATCTCGCTCTGGCTGTATGTTGAGCCCATTCTCAGCTTGCTTACGCCGTTCTTGTAAAGGCTTATCTCGCTGATCGTGGACGGGATATGATCCAAGATGCAGAATCCGTTGGTGTCCTTATATACTTTGAGAGATACACTTTTCGAGGTAAACGAATCGTTATAATCGGTGAAGACTTCGGGGATCCTGTATAAGACATGGGTCGGCGACAGGATCTTCAGTTCATAATCCTTGGTGCTGGTCTTAACCTTCATTTTGTAGTATTCGACGATGGAATTCGCCTTCGCCTGGATGACGGAATTCAAGTAGATATCGGAATTGTATGAAGACCTGATCACCGCTTCGAGGCCGTCGACATTTCCTTCATCGATCATATCGAAATAGTGATTCATAAAAGCATATGCAAACATCGAATCATTTACATATTGGCCGCCTATGGAAAATTCGCCGTCATTATCAGCCAGGATGAATCTTACGGGAGGTGCCTTTGAATCCCTGTCCTTGGAATAGACAAGCTCAACGACATCCATATCACCGTATTCATCAATGGTCTTGTATTGCTCACCGGCATTTGCATCGATCTCATTGAAAAAGACATTCTTTTCAGATTCGGTCAGAAACCTGAATGAATCAGGCGTGCCGTGGACCTGTGAATTCTTGCGCAGCACAGAACAGTATTCTGCAAAAACAGAATATGACAGGCCGTCGAGCTGGCTTTCCGGTATCTTGGAGAAAGCGTCTGACACATTGCGTTCGTCTGATATTGCAACGACAACGATCCTGGCAAGTTCGGATTTGGAAAGTTCCTTCTGTGCTGCCTTAAAGCCTTTGGAAAGGCCGGTAAAGAAATTGCATCCTGTAAGACAGACAGACATTCCCATTACCAGGCAAATGCACATGATAACAGCGAGGATCTTATGTGCTGATCCCTTGAAAAGCTTCAAGCTGTTACCCTTTCTGTACAACTCCTCAAACCTCTTTATGTCTCTTTGCCTGTGCCTCGAAAAGCACAACACCTGCTGCAACAGCAGCATTTAAGCTGTTTACGTGCCCTGACATCGGAATCGATACCGTAAAGTCACAGCATTTCCTTACGCCGTCTCTCATTCCGTCGCCTTCGCTGCCTATGACCACTACAAGATTACCTGAATAATCCGCATCGTGGTACTCATAATCAGCATTCATATCCGTACCGCAGACCCAGAAGTTTTCCTTCTCCTTAAGTCTCGTAAGTGTCTGAGCAAGATTCGTTACCCTTGCTACAGGAACATACTCGATAGCGCCTGCAGAAGCCTTGGCTACCATCGAATCCAGAGTAACGGAACGCCTCTCCGGAATGATGACACCGTCAACGCCGCAGCAGTCTGAGATCCTTAAGATAGAACCCAGATTATAGGCATCCTTGATCTCATCTAATGCAACGAGCAAGGCAGGTCTGCCCTCGTCCCTGCACTTACCGATTATCTCATCAAGATCGGCATATTTATGAGGTGCAACTGAGGCAATAACGCCCTGGTGATTGTGAGTAGCACTCATCTTATCAAGGATCTGTCTTGTTGCCCTTGTAACGATGATCCCGCGCTTATTTGCTTCGTCTAAGATCCTGATAAGGCCGTGGTCCAAAGGCTTGTCGCCATCAGGCTTTAAGATCCATATCTTATTGAAATCTCTTCCTGCGGCAAGCGCTTCAGTTACGGCATTTCTGCCTTCCAGCTTATCCGTGGCACCTGCGTCTGCAAATGCGTTATCCTCACGGTCACGCTTGAATTCGGGCCTTGCCTGTTTTGCAGGTCTGCCGGGCTTTCTGTCCTGATTAAAACGTCTCTTACCTTTGTCCAAAGCTTATTCCTTCTTTTCTTCTGTTTCTGCCGGAGGAGTCTTTTTAATAACGCCGTCGCAGATGTCAAAACTCTTGTAGATCAGATATTCCATCCTGGGCTCTTCGTTGTTGAGGAAGAGATATCCCAAAAGGGCTTCAAATCCTGTTGCGTACATGTAATCAGCATGATTCGCATTTTTCGAGACCGCGTGAGGATTGGAATTCTTACCTCTTCTGAAATAATCAGTCTCCTTCTCCGTCAGCTCGTCCTGCAAAATCCTTATGCTGTTTGCCTGCGCTTCGGCAGACACATAGCGCACCGTGTTGTTATGCATCTTGTTATTGCTCCCGGCTCCGAGCGAAGCTGATTTGCAGCGGGCATAGAGCTCGTATATCGAATCTCCGATATAGGCCAATACCAGAGGCGATACTTCGCGAAGATCCTGTGCAATAAACGGTTTGATCATCAGTTAGCCTTCTCGATCTTAAAGCCGCCGGGTACGTCCTTAACGGTGTAACCCTTTGACTGGATCTCGTCTCTGATCTGATCAGCCAGAGCGTAATCCTTAGCCTTCTTTGCTTCAGCTCTCTTATTGGCAAGTTCTGTGATCTCTTCAGGGATTGCATCCTCAAGATCCAAAAGGATTCCGAGAACACCTGTGAGTTCTAAGATCTTATCTCTTGCGGCCGTGAGCGTTGCTGCTGATACCTTTGCCTCCTGAGCGCTCGTATTTGTCTGGCGGACAAGATTGAAGATATCGGTAATTGCATCGGCACTGTTCAAGTCATCATCCATGTGAGCGATGAAGCTGTCGCCTGCTGCCTTGATGGCGTCCTCCAGGACCTTATCTGCTTCAGGATCGCCGGCAAGATCGCCGTTGCCAAGAACGAAGTTAGCATTTCTTACGCAGTTGGAGATCCTTCCGAGGCTCGTCTGTGCAGCTGCAAGAAGCTCATCGGAGAAATTGATGGGGCTTCTGTAGTGGCCGAGCAGGATGAAGAATCTGATTACGTTGTAAGGATACTTCTTAACGATGTCCCTGATCGTGAAGAAGTTACCCAAAGACTTGCTCATCTTCTCGCCGTCGATATTGACGAAAGCGTTGTGGACAAAATAGTTGCAGAATGCGCAGCCGTTTGCAGCCTCACTCTGGGCGATCTCATTCTCGTGGTGCGGGAAGATAAGATCCTGTCCGCCGCCGTGGATATCGATCGTATCACCAAGATACTGCTTGATCATGGCAGAGCACTCGATGTGCCAGCCCGGTCTGCCTTCGCCCCAGGGTGATCCCCATGAAGGCTCGCCTTCTTTCTTGAACTTCCAGACAGCGAAATCGCCGGGATTCTTCTTGCCTTCGTAAGATGCCTTGCGCTCACCGCCGCCTGCCTCAAGCTCATCGAGCTTATAGTGTGAGAGCTTGCCGTAATCAGCCTTCTTGGAAACGTCATAGTAAACGCCGTCACCTTCGATGATGTAGGTGTAGCCGTTCGCTTCCATAGCCTTGATGAGACCTATTATGGCCTTCATAGACTGGGTTGCTCTGGGCTGGTATGTCTGACGCTTGATGTTAAGGCCGTCTGCGTCAACATAGTATTCCTTGATGAAGCGGTCAGCGAGCTGCTCTACTGTGATGCCTTCCTCGTTGGCGCGCTTGATCATCTTGTCGTCGATATCGGTAAAGTTCTGTACGAACGTTACATCATAGCCTCTGTATTCAAGATATCTTGCGAGGGTATCGAAAGTAACAAAAGGTCTGGCATTGCCAAGATGGAAATAGTTATAGACCGTAGGGCCGCACGCATACATCTTGACCTTGCCTTCTTCAATAGGCTTGAAATCTTCCTTGTATCTTGTGAGTGTGTTGTAAAGCTTCATATATAAATTCTCCTTTTCGTGTTAAATCATTAAGCCGGTCAGTTCATGATTCAACATCGGCAGGATCTGAGATTTATCAATTTCAGGTATAAAAAAACAGCACCAGCCACATTATCAGAGGCCGGGCCGGAAGATGCGTAATCATATGCACCAATATATTGTTCCATCATATTCTCCTTAAAAACCCCCGAAGCATAGCGGACTCTGATTGACACCCGGAAATCCAGGGCGGTGCTCAGGTATCAGATCTCAATAGTCCAACTTACAAGGCTTTACATCAAAAAGACAGGCCCAAGCTCCTTATTACGTCATGTAGGTCCAATTTAGAGGCCACCATGTTCGAGTTATCTATATTTTAATATAAAAAGCGGGATATGCCAAACTGCGATCACGCCAGCCGGAATATCCCGCATAAGTTACTGTTTGTTGCGCTTACTTGTCTCTTATACTTTCAGCTCTACTTCACTTACCTCAAGGTCATCCTTGTGCGCTTCGATCAACGGTCTGACACACTCTGTAAGGAATGCGTCGACCTGCTCGGGACATCGTCCGATGTAAAGCTTGGGATCCCTGAGCTTCAAGAGTTCATCCATTGTCATGCCGAACTTCGGGTCAGCTGCGATCCTCTCGAGAAGATCATTGGGCTTGCCTTCATTCTTAACAACAGAACCCGCCTGCATGGAGAGCTGACGGATCTCCTCGTGGAGTTCCTGACGGTTTCCGCCCTTCTTCGTAGCTTCCATCATGATGTTCTCTGTCATCATGAAAGGCAGCTCATCATTAATGTGCTTCTCGATCATCTTGGGATATACGACAAGACCGGAAACAACATTTGTATAGATGCCGAGGATAGCGTCAACTGCGAGGAATGCCTCAGGTACTGAGATCCTCTTATTTGCAGAGTCATCCAATGTTCTCTCGAACCACTGCTCTGAAGATGTCATTGCAGGATTAAGAACATCAGCGATCACATATCTTGAAAGAGATGCGATTCTCTCTGATCTCATAGGATTTCTCTTATAAGCCATTGCGGAAGATCCGATCTGGTTCTTCTCGAAAGGCTCTTCGATCTCCTTTAAGTGCTGGAGAAGTCTGATATCGTTAGAGAACTTGTGAGCGCTCTGTGCGATGGCAGCAAGTGCAGAAAGGACAGTGTAATCGATCTTTCTGGAATATGTCTGGCCGGATACATAGTAGGACTGCTCAAAGCCCATCTTCTCGCAGATCTTCTTGTCGAGTGCAACGCACTTTTCGTGGTCACCGTCGAAAAGATCATAGAAAGAAGCCTGTGTGCCTGTAGTACCCTTGCAGCCGAGGAGCTTCAGCGAAGCTATAGCATTTTCTACTGTCTCAAGATCGAAAACGAGATCCTGGAGCCAGAGTGTTGCCCTCTTGCCTACCGTTACGAGCTGTGCAGGCTGGAAATGGGTAAATCCCAATGTCGGCATAGCCTTGTATTCGTCAGCAAAATCAGCAAGCTTTGCGATAACTACTACGAGTCTCTTCTTAATGAGCTCTAAAGCTTCCCTCATTATGATGATATCCGTGTTGTCACCTACATAGCATGAAGTAGCGCCAAGATGGATGATACGGTCAGCGCCGGTATCCTTTACCTGCTTGCCGTATGAATGAACATGAGCCATTACGTCATGACGGCGGATCTTCTCTTCGGCAGCGGCATCTTCATAATCGATGTCGTCCTTGTGAGCCTTAAGATCAGCGATCTGCTCATCAGTAATATCAAGACCTAATTCCTTCTCAGCTTCAGCTAATGCGATCCAGAGAAGTCTCCATGTACGGAACTTCTTATCAGGCGAGAAAATGTACTGCATCTCGCGGCTGGCATAGCGGGAGTTAAGCGGGCTCTCGTATGTATCTTTGCTCATTATTAAAGATCCTCCAACAATTTATCAACTGCTGTGATTTTAGCACAGATCGTGAGGATTCTGACGGCCTTCTCGATATCTTCTATTCCGGGGAATGAAGGAGCGAGTCTGATATTCGAATCAGAAGGATCCTTGCCGTAAGGATAGCTAGCGCCTGCAGGAGTAAGAGCTACGCCTGCTTCCTTGCACATTGCAACGATCTTTGTAGCCGTTCCGGGCATAGCGTAGAAGCTTACGAAATAACCGCCCTTAGGGGTTGTCCAGTGCCAGAGATCATCAAAACCCAATTCCTCATCAAGCACCTTCTGGCAAGCTTCGAATTTCGGACGAAGGATAGCGGCATGCTTCATCATGTGAGCATAAACAGCCTCAGCGTCAGGAAGATATCTTGCATGTGCAAGCTGGTTGACTTTATTCGTGCAGATAGCCTGGGCATTCAGATACTTCTTAGCCCAAGTCATGTTGTCCTTATTTGCAGCGAAGCAGGAAATACCGCCGCCTGCAAATGTTATCTTTGAAGAAGAAGCAAACTCATATACTCTGTTTGCGTGACCGAAGCTTGCGCAGAGTGAAAGCATGTCAGGAAGCTTGCCCCATGTGTTTCTGTCCTCATAGAGGTGGTGGCAGACATAAGCGTTATCCCAGAAGATCCTGAAGTCAGGTGCTGCGGTCTCCATTTTCGCGAGTCTCTCGCAAACTTCTGCGGAATAAACAACGCCGTCAGGATTGCTGTAGCAAGGAACACACCAGATACCCTTTACCTTCTCGTCCTTAACGAGTTCTTCGACAACGTCCATGTCAGGACCGTTCTCAGTCATGGGAACAGCGATAAGCTCAAAGCCCATTGTCTCGGTAACTCTGAAGTGTCTGTCATAGCCGGGTGCCGGGCAGAGCCACTTTCTTCCCTCTACCTGTGACCAGGGCTTGGGAGAATCAACTTCACCGAAGACCATAGAACGCATGATCGCATCATACATCTGGTTCAAAGATGAGGAATTACCCATGAAGATATTGTCTTTATCTGTTCCGAGGAGCTCAGCGAAAACGGCTCTGATCTCTTCGATGCCGGGAGCGATACCGTAGTTCCTGGTATCTTCGTTCTTGGCAGTCTTGAAACCGTCCTTGAGCGTGTCATATATATCGTTGGAAAGGTCAAGCTGTACAGGTGACGGCTTTCCGCGGGTCATATCGAGCGTAAGATTCAGTGCCTTGCACTTCTCATAGCGTTCGTTCAGCTCTTCCCTGACTTTGAGGAGCTCTTCTTTAGTCATCTCACGGTAACCCTTCATGATAGCCAACCTTCCTAAAATGAAATTTTTGATTTGTAATCTTGCATTTTCGGCATGGGCCACCCTGCCCAAAGCCTCAACAATTATAGTTTATTAGGAAATTAAAGCAATAAACAAAAATCGAAAAATGGCATTTCTTCTTCTCGAAAATGCATTTTTAGACAAATTCGGCACGTTGCACAACCCCTTACCCGATGTAAGGCGGTAATTTGGATGAAATCAGAGCAGCTTAAAAGGCTCTCCCGGTCAGTTCACATCAAATTCGCCGGCGACATAAACGGTGCTGCCGTCAAAAGACGAGCACACTATCCTTACGGACTTTGACGGATCATCCAGCTTATAAGCCTTTCTGATCTCAATAGAACTCCCGGGGCTGACCGGCTCTATATCATTATCCGTTCTTGATTCCGGTTCATTAAATATCGTGTAGTATATCTCGCGGCCATCCTGCGTGACTTCTTCATAAACAGAAGACATGAAAGACTTTTTGCTTTTCGAGCCGTTATAAAAATCCAAAACGACTAAAACCGCAGGATCTCCTTCATAATCGGTAACGGCAGTTACATCTTTTACTTCGACTTTTATGCTGTTCTTCTGTGTCTTATCGTAGATGATATTTCCCGTAACTATACCTGCAACAACAAGCGCGCAG
>JAEEGJ010003056.1_pt1 | contig 69610 bp, 40 predicted proteins | sample 8958761 | NCBI WGS metagenome assembly JAEEGJ01 (sample SAMN16246546, study PRJNA631951) | gut metagenome | biome: gut microbiome; feature: rumen; material: RS-attached | host: Bos | place: Iran: Karaj | collected 2018-10 | reverse complement strand
TCCAAACGGAGCCGGACTTGTCAACCTGCTCGTTCACCATGAAATCATTGGTGTTATTGAACCAGGCATAGGTACCAAAGGCGCCATTGTCATAAACAACGCCGGCAGCTTTGGTCTGGAGGCTGTTGGCAACCTGGAAGGAGATTTCCCGCTGAGGGGCTTCCACGGTGCTCTCAACTTTGGTGCAGGCGGCCAGGGTTACCAGGGCGGCGGCTGCGAGGAAGAAGTACTTTTTCATGTCTTTAAAATTTTAATATTTGTTTTCTATTATTTCTGTTTCGTTGCAATCCGGGGCAGGGCCAACCGCCCCGGACCATAAAATTTATTCGTTAGGATAAGTATAACCTGCAGCTTTCTCCTGCCAAGGCTCAACAGCGGGATCGAAGGTAACGGTCTTGTTGGGCTTGATGGTGATGGTGTAGGTATACTTGTAGTTCATATTCCAGGCATTGATGCTCTCTACAGTGAAGTCCGTGAGCTTGATGGCCGGAAGGTCTACAGTCTCGTAAATCTGCTCTACATCGTTATAGTAGTGCTTGAGGGTGTAGTTGAGGGCGATGCTGGCATCGCTGCCGGAAGCAGCAGTGAGATCCTGAGGGAGCACGGTCACGGCATTAAAGAAGGTGAGGCCGGCGGAAACGTTGGGGGCAACCGTGGTCTGGACGGCACCGACGCTGGCGGTTACCGTAGCATCCAATGCAGTTTTGGCACCGCTGGGAGTCCAGTTGTATCCGGCGGCAAGAGGCCAGTTCTGGCCAGTGGAACCCGGATCGACGAAAGTAACGTTGAGGCTACCGGTATTCTTGTAAGAGAGGGACATGGAATTCACGGTGAGATCCCACTTGTTCTTGGTGTCGGCCACATCGGAAGCGTCGAACTTCACAATCACGGTAACCTGGGAAAGCAGGTGATGGAAGAGGGTGGGAACGCCCTTGACATCCGTATTGGAAGCGCCGTACTGCAGACTGTAGGTGTTGGTGTCGGAATTGGCCGAAGCATAACGATAAGCAGCGCTGGCCAGCATGGCATCATCCGTGATGGCGATGGTCTTATCGGTATAGGTGGCGGAACCGTCGGTAACGGCAGGAACCGGAGTACCGGCATAGGAGAAGAAATTCACATAACCGGTCTTGGGCCAGAAATAGGTACGGTCGGCAGCCCACTGATTGGTAGTGGTCTGCCACTTGATGGTCTCTGCAGACATGAATGCCTGGGCGGCGCCACTGGTGGGATGGAACCAGGCATAGGTGGTGAAGGTGTTGGCTTCGTCAAACTTCACTTCCCCGGCTTTGGTCTGGGGAACGTAGTTGGCAACCTGGAAGGAGATGGCCTGGTCCGGGATGACCACGGTGTTCTCAACTTTGGTGCAGGCGGCGCTGGCTACCAGGGCCACAGCTGCGAGAATCATGTACTTTTTCATATTCATAATGCGTTTTAAATTAATTTTTTTTATTTTACTTGGCAATCCGGGGCAGGGTCGGCCACCCCGGACTGTTAAGGTATTAGGCCTGCGGAACGTTGATGGTTCCGGTCTGGGTCTCATCCCATTCTTCCACAGCCGGGTCGAAGAGGATCTGCTCGCCCACCGGGTCGATGATCACGTTGTAGGTGATAACCTGGTTCATGTCCCACTCAGTGATGGCCACGCTAGAAGTGTTCTTGATGGTGTTGATCTTGACAGAGAAACTACGGTTCTCGTCCAGATAGGCCGATGCCTCACTGCCATAGGTGGCTTTCACATTGTAGTTGAGCGTGAACACGGCGTCATCGCCCAGAACCTGCGGCATCACGGTGCGGAGTGCAATGAGGTCTACAAAATCACCGCTCGAAGTAGCAGCCTTAGCAAGGGCAAGAGCAGGAGTAAGGGTGCTTACAGTCTCAGTTCCGGCAGCGGCCACCCAGCCTACGTTCGGTTTGGTAGCGTTGGCATTGGTCCAGGGCTGGGTAGTAGGAGTAGAACCAGCATAGCTGTTGCTCAGCGTCAGGGTACCCGTGTTCAGGATAACGATATTGGAAAGCTTGGCACCCGCATTCAGGATGGTGACATCCCATTTGGTGTTAGGGGTGGCATTGGCCGTCTCCAGCTTTACCTTGAACTGGATCTTGGCAAGCATATGGCGGAAGAGCGTTGGAACGCCCTTGACAGAGGCATTGTCAATGTGATAAGTAGAAGAATTCTGGGTCTGATGGTATGCGGCATCGGCAACCAGGATATTGGCGTCAGTGGCAACCGGAGCGGTGTAAGTCAAGGAACCTTCGCCTACAGATGTAGGAGCGGGAGTACCGTCGTAGGAATAGAAATCAATGTAACCGGTTTTGGGCCAGAAATACTCATGGGAGGGAGCCCACTGATTGGATACGGTGTTATTCCAAGTGATGGTCTCACTGCGCATGAACTGAGTCTTGTCTCCGTCACCATTGGTGAACCAAGCATTGGTAGTGAAACTGCCACCAAGCTCAGTAGTTGTCATGGCCTTGGTCTGGGCCACATAGCTGGCAACCTCGAAGGAGATCTTGCGGGCGGGAGTGGTGTCTTCCACTTTGGTGCAGGCGGCGCTGGCTACCAGGGCCACAGCTGCGAGGATCATGTACTTTTTCATATTCATTGTGCGTTTATAATCTATTGGTTTAACTTATTCGATGGTAGCGGATACATTCTCGGTTGCCCAGTCGGCCTCGATGGCAGGATCGATGAGAATCTGGTCCGTCAGCGGGTTGATGGTGATGCTGTATGTATAAATCTTGTTAGGAAGCCACTGGGTGATAGCGACGCTGGAAGAATTCGTAAGGGTGTTCAGCTGAACAGTAGCGGGAATGTCATGCTCTGCCAGGATAGTTTCCTCATTTGCGGTGCCGGCCTTATACTTGATGGTTACGGCATAGGTAATGACAAGTTTCATGCCAGTGGTAACAGCCTGCGGCAGAACGGTCTGAGCGGTAATTCCTGCGAAGGAAGTCTGCGTTGCCGCAGTGGGGAAAACCGTAGTGAAACTGTCCGTGAGGGCGGTATTGGAAGTGACTAAGTCATAGTTGGTTGTACTGCCGGTAGTATCCCAAAGATAGGTGGCATTGGCTGCAGTCCAGGCCTTCTGGCCGAGTGAACCATTATCGGAGTTGGTAAGGCTCATGCTTCCCTGGGTATAGACACCCTGAAGCTGGACGGTCTGCAGTTGGACCTCAAAGGTGACATCGCTGTCATTCGGGTCCACCAGGGGAGAAGTATTGAACTGAATCTTAACCTTGGCCAAAGCGTGGTGGAACAGGGTGGGGACACCGGCCGTAACACCGTCCTTCTTGTAAACCGCATTGTCATTGCTCTTGAAACGCCAGGCCTCATCGGCAAACATGATATTGTCGTTGGGGCCGATGGTACGGTTGGTCCAGGCCATAGCGGTTTCCGTAACGGTGCCGGTGGGGCCAGTGCCGTTATCGTACCAGGACACGAAATTGATATAGCTGTCCGGGTGCTTGGGCCAATAATAAGGATGATTGGCGGGAGCCCAGGTTGCGGTGGAGCTATTGTACTGGATGGTTACTCCGCTAGCACCAAAATAATCGGTGCCGACGGCAGCGCCATTGGCGTGCATGAAAGCCTTGCAGGAGAAGCTCTCTATACCGTCTACAGTTCTAATGGATTCGGCCTTAGTCTGGGGGACATAGCTGGCAACAGCAAAGCTGATCTCCTGTTCTTTGGACATATCCTCAACTTTGGAGCAACTTACGCTGAACACTGCAACCGCTGCAGCAGACATCATCAGAATCTTTTTCATTGACTTTTTTTCTACTATATTGTTCATGTTCCTAATTATCTCTTTTACAAAACGATAGTTCCCTGTTCCTGTTCCCAGTCATCCACACGGGGCTGGAAGCCGCCGGAGGTGGAAGTCTCCTGGTTTTGAGGAGGCTGCAGCTCCCACTCCAGATCTATAAGCAGCCAGTGCCGCTTGATGGCATCCTCGGTCTGGAACACAGTATCCAGATTCACCGTCTTCTGCTGCAAGTTACCACCGGTATCCACCACATTGAAGGTAACATATAAGTCCGAAGTGGCCTCGGGAATCTTACCAAAGGTGTTGAACAGGGCGCAAAGCACATCCTTGTTTCCGGAGGTAATCCTTTCGTCGGTACTCTTGTACAAGTTAAAGCATTCACCAGTGGCGGGATTCTGCGTCCGCTGGTTGAGGCCGAACTTGTTGGACGGAGACAGACCGGAAATAACGGCAGTGGCACTGGAGGCGTACTGCATATTTTTCACACGGATCTGAAGGTAGTACGTATCAATGATGGTTGTAGCAACCGTAGAAATGACCACCACCGTATCGTGCGGGGAAACACGCAGGTCCTTCTCGCGGGCAACAACCAGATGATCCGGCTCATAGATGATTTCCAGATCCTCGTACAGGTTGTTGTCGTTAACATCATCCTGGCCGTCCTTGGTCATGTTAAGGAAACGGGAACGCATGGCCGGGGAGATATCCTCCGTATAGGCAAGAATGCTGTTCTCATTCTGCTCATACGATACCTGGGTTGTGGGCGTATCAAAATTGTAAACCAGGAAATCGTATGTTCCATAACTGATATTCAAATCTCCGCTGAAAACCTGGCTTCCATCCTCGTTATAGCTCTTATTGGAGATAAAGCTCTGGGTAAGAAGATTCTTGGTATCGGTATCGTAAACCATCACACGCATCATATCGGTGGAGAGGTCCGGTACAGGAATATGCTCATTATAAATATCCGCGGTTACATTGGCAATGGCCTTGATGTTCACTTCCACCCGGATGGCGATCTTCTCTTCCATATCCACAAGCGGACGACGATGGCAACCTGCAGAAAGTACTACAAGCAAAACAGCCAGAACCAATTGCATCAATCTCTTAGTCATCGCGCACCTCCTTTCTTTCCAAAGTTGATGGGAACAATGAGGCTAACCTTAGCCTTTGTGGGACCGAAGTAACTGACAGTACCCATGTTGTAAGGGTCACGGATTAGCACGGAATAATCTTCGGCCGGCATATAGTGCCGATAGTCGGTCTGCAGATAACCGGCCGAAATGCTGAATTCCAGATTCAACTTCTGCTTGCGGCCGATGGGCATCACATAACCGGCGGTGATACCGGCGCTCCAGTATTCACCCTGATAGTTGATGGAACGGTCGTACTGGAAGTCGTACTTGGAAGACATTCCATACGCACCCACAAACCAACCGCGCATCTTTTCCGTACCGTTAACATCCCAGGGCTTGAACCAGAAGCGGGCTTCTACACCCATCTCCCACATTTGGAAAGCATACTTGTTATCGATATGCCACCAGGGGAACACATCCTCTGCCATGATGGACCAGCGGCCGGCCACAGGAATTTCCACTTCAAAATTAAGAGCGGTGACAGCATCGTACAGGAGATTGGTCTTGACGGCTGCAAACGTTTTCTTTACCGGAGCGGCAGGAGTGGTTTCCGCGGGAAGAGGAATAAAGGGAGGAATGTTCACAGGAGCAGCAACAGTATCTACCACTATGGGCTCTACATGGAGCGTATCATGTTCCGGGATAATGAGTTCCGGCTCTTCCAGAACAACGGTATCCTGCACCGGAGGAAGGACGACCACCTCCGGCGATGAGATTTGCTTATTTTCCTCCGGAAGCACAATTTCTTCCGAATTTGCGATTCTCAGACGGATTTCCGCATAACGGAACTTCCTGAAGTAGCTGGAATAGAGGCGTTTATACTGCGGAAGGGCCTTGAGGGCAGCTTCTTTGCTGGAAGGATCCCTATCCGAATCGATGATTTCGAGAATCTGGCTACGGACATCTTCCGTGAAATTGGCATCTGCAACAACGCTGTTACGCAGGTCCTGCCAGGCCTCACCCTGATGATCCAGTTCAATCTTACCAGCGAGGGAAGGATAGGTAGCAACGAGCATATGATAAACAGCGTCCGTACGTTTCTTGGAAAGGGCGAGGTTATAAGCGTAATTACCTTCCGGGGAAGAATAAGACACAACCTTCACGGACTCCACAGATTCCAGACCTACGGCAGCGACCAGGCTGTCCAGGGAAGACAGGGACTGGGCGTTGGACATATAGGCCGAATTAACGGCAGATTTGTCGAATTGGAAATAAATTTTGTATTCCGGATTATTGGAATTGCGCTCCTGAGCGTGCGCGCGTAAAGAAAAAAGACCCATGAAGAGAACCATCAAACTAAGGACGGACCGGAGGGCCTTCCCGAAAGATTTGATGTTAAAGTTCTTGATCATGTGTTTAAGTAACTGATTACTAGTCTTTTACGCTTTATGCTCTAGCTTGGTGTGCCGTTTGTTATTCTCTAATTGGTTGCAAAGTTAGAAAAATCATTTAAAACAACAAAATTTTTTTTGAATAATTTATAGATTTTTTTGACAATAATTTCGAATTCTTGAAATAAGGGCCCTGGAAGGCGTAAAAAGCCACATCCGGCATTAAAAATCGTTTTAGCAACTATTAGCAACGAATGAAAAAAGAAGAAAAAAGTTCATATCTCGTAAAATCGTACGTACACGTTTTTGAAATGACGTTTTTTCCGAAATAAAAATTTGTATTATTTTTTCGAAAAATTTTTTGATTTGTAAATATTATTGTATATCTTTGCATGGGGAGAAAATAGAAGACCTCCCCGGGAAAATTAAGTATACCTTATATATATAATATGAAACCGCAGTTTTACTTCATCGCAGCCCTTTCTTCCCTTCTGGGAATCCTCCCGTCCTGCTCCAGAGTGGAAGAGATCCCCGGAAAAGAGGAAGGCTCCAAGCAGCTGGGCTTCAATATCCGAGTCACCCGTGATGGGAAAGAATTGGATACCAAGGGCTACAAGACCAAGGGAGAGATTGATGCTGGAGATATGTTAGCCACCATGGATACGCGCATCCCCTTTGGCCTGGTGGGTATCGAGAAGGGCACAAACTCCATCCTTTTGGATAATTCTCCCGTTTTCAGCACAGGAGACGGCGAATATAGGAAAGTTTTCGAATCCAATTTCTGGAAAACCCCCACCACGGTTCTCTTCAGCGCCTATTACCCGTACGTCAACAGCATTGTATATGGTAATGAGAACCGGGAGTATTCCATCCCCTACACTGTGAATGAAGTGGAAGCCGGTCCGCTGGTGTCCAAAACCACAGAGCGCTCCATTGATCAGTTAAATATATTACCGCTTGAATTTCAGCACATTACAAACGACATCGGCTTCAAGGTCTGCGATGTAACTCCCATGAAAGAACTCCAGGGACTCATCCATCTTAAGAAGATGACAGCCACCAATGTGGCATCGGCCGGCATCTATGTAAACGATTTGGCCGTGAGCCGCGGCAACTGGAATTACCAGGGCTACTACAGGACTGTAACCGTATTTGACGGAGATTCGCCTGTGGGTGTGGGTACGGACAACGAAAAATTTGTGGGTTACAATTCACTGGAAGAACATAAGGCCGAAAGCCACCGCTACTATGCCATCCCGGACGAGATTGAAATGGCCAAACAATGCGTAGAGGTTGTCTTTGACGTGGATGGTTTCACCCTGAATAACTATGAATATCCGCCCCTGGAAAACCAGGTTCTCAGATATATGCTATATGGACTGCTGCCAGATAATGTGCTTATTCCAGGTAAACAATATACCTTCCACATTGGTCTGGACCTTAGCTCCATATACCATGAGATCACATTCGCACCTTCCGTAAGTGGTTGGGAAACAAAAATTTACGAAAACAACGACGACTTCTGATGATCCTGCCGCTATTCATCTTCCTACCAGCAATAACCTGTTTGTTCTGGGTGATCATCCATTGCGTATGGTCATTCAGGACAGATAATTTCTGGATAATCCTGCTGCTATTAGTAGATTTGGCGCTGTTCCTCATATCGGACAGCTGCTATTTGATTCCGGGGGTATCGCTCCGGATTTTAGCCGTTGTAAACCTTGTCATGGTATTGACAGTGCCAGTCATCATTCCCATGGTATGGCTCTATTTGGAAAAACTCCGCTTTGGACCAGGACGGCTTCAGAGCCCCGCTCACCTGCTCTGGATCACGCTTCCAACCATACTGTTCTCCGTATCAGTGGTCTTAACCTCCCTGATTGGTTATCAGGAGGCGGAAGGATTCTATCACCGCCTGCTTGAAGGAGGGAATGAAGCTATCGAGGAGTATCGTGGAACCATCTTCTACTCTTATTATCTCTGGACAGTAAGGGTATTCAGGTATGTTTTGGGCTTTGAGATTCTCTGTTTCATGGTATGGATTGCCTATCTGTTCAAAAAAGACCATTTCAAGCTCCAGAACCTCTATAATTTCCTGTTTAAAGGCAAGCCCATCCGCATGGTGGAATTGCAAACATACTCCATCTTCCCTGCTACAATTTGCTTTGTAGTAAAGATTACGCTTTTCAAAGGCTTTACGGATACCCACTTAGGATTGACTATCCTCATCAATTTCCTGCTAAGCATCTCCTTCCTGTTCTACTTCTTACCCACGTTGTTCTCTGTAAATAAGACAATTAGCATGAAGCAATTTGGGCACTCCTTCCTGTACAATTATGGGAAAAAGAGCAAGACCGAGGTTGTGGAAACCATTATAAACGAACTGGTAGAAGAGGCCGAAGAAGCCGCCCTCAGGCGCATCCAGGATAAAATTGGCGCGTCATTGTCGGACGATGAACTTAAAGAAATGCCTCAGAGCCTTGCCAGCACCCTTTTCACAGCTGTTTCAGATTCCTGGGAAGAAGACAGCCTCATGTCCAGATTCCAGCATTTGATGATAGACGAGCAGCTGTTCCTGCAAGCAGGCCTTACCCTGCAGGATGTTGCCCAAAAGCTGAACTCCAACAAAACCTATATCTCTAAACTGGTTAACAACACGTACAATCTGGGATTCCCGGAGCTTATCAATATCCTGCGCGTAGATTATGCAGAGCAGTATATAATGAGCCACCGGGACGCCATCCAGTCGGAAGTGGCAGCCGCCTGCGGATTCCAGAGCGCCTCGTCCTTTAACATCATATTCAAAAAAGTAACCGGCGTAACTCCCAAAGTGTGGGCCGGAACCCGTGAGAATTAGCAAATGAAGCCGGAAAAAGACCTATCACAATATGATATCCTGGCAGTGGATGACGTTTCGCTGAATCTCATCCTGCTGGAGAAAATGCTGTCCAGGTTCAATATCCAAGTAAGAAAGGCCTCAAACGGGCTGGAAGCCATGAGGGAGATGATTGCCAAAAAGCCGGATCTGGTAATCCTGGACCTCATTATGCCCTTTATGGACGGATTTGAGGTGCTGCAAAAGGTAAGAGAAACGCCGGAATTAGAGGATACAAGGATTATAGTCCTTAGTGCACTCAATAAAAATGAGGATATTGTACGCGCATACAACTGCGGGACCAACGACTTTATCACCAAGCCCATTATCTTTGAAAAGCTAATTAATAGCGTAAATAATCAGTTAAAACTGGTGAAATAATCAAAATAAGTATCATTATTTTTGCTTTTATCAGAATTTAACTTATATTTGTGTGTTTCAATTTTGAAACACACCTATTTTGAAACGGAAAATCTTCATATCAACACTGCTAATGCTCTTATGCGCACAGGGCATTTTTGCAGCTTCGGACAATAAAGTCCAGATACGTTTCCGTATCAACCAATCGGCCATAGATCCGTCATTTAAGCAAAACGGAACAGCGCTTTCCCTGGCCGACAGTCTCTTATCCCTGGACACAACAACAGGCATCACCATTAAGGCAAGCAGTTCTCCGGACGGTCCCTTGGCCTTCAACCAGTTCCTGTCCCGCACACGTGCGGAAGAAATGGTCGCCTATCTGAAAGAACGCCATCCGGATTTTCCGGAAGACAAAATAAAGATAGAAGTAACGGACGAAAACTGGGATGAGCTGGCGGCCTTCGTGCGGAGTTCCGGAAAACCCTGGAAGGAAGAAGCCCTTTCCATTCTGAACAACAAGGACAATAACAACAAGAAGCAGCTGCTACAGGAACTGTGGGTTGGAGAAGCCTGGGATTATATGGTAAAACAGTATTTTCCCCGGCTCCGCTGCATCAGAATAGATTTCCAGGTAAGACCGCCTGTTTCCATGACACAGGGAGATGTACAAATCTCCTATCCCAGCGGCATCCGGCATATATATCCCGGATACAATAATAATCGGGATCAACTAAACAAACTGGACGCACTGGCCTACACCCACCCCGATACCTTATATATATATACAAGCTCGTCTCCGGATGGCAGCAGTAAAGCCAACCTGGAATTGGCCAAGAACAGGGCCAAAGCCGTAGAATCATATCTAAGGGACAAATTAGATTACAAAGGACAGATAATAATCCAAGCCTCAGTGGAAAATTGGGATGGAGTGGCAAGACTCTTAGGAGAACTGGATAATCTGGACAACAAAGAGGAGATGCTGGCCATTATTAATGATGCTGGCCTTAACTCGATAAGCAAGAAAAAGCAACTAAACCAGATTGCCGGCGGAAAGGCCTGGAAAGCCGTTAAAAGCCTGGAAGGATATAATGCCCTCCGTTCTACCTACATCTCGGGTAAATAATTAAGATATAAGCCCGTATGAAACGCTGCAGCGGCCTCATACTGCCATTGGTGCTTCTTCTTTTCAGTGGAAGCCGCGCAATCGCAGCGGAAACATCCCAAATTACAACCCATATAACCTGTTCTGCACAAAGCCCAGTAGATGGATCGCTATGGATGGGAACAGACGGGGAAGGTCTGCTGAGAATGGGCCGAAACGGGCGTCACATCCTCTATAATAAAACAAACGGGCAGCTAAGCAGTGACATAATAAAGGCCCTGTCCTTCGAAGCAGAAAGCAATATCCTCATCCTATTGGACGGGAACGGCAGCATCTGGACCTACTCTTCAACCGAAGGATTCAAGGAAAAGAAGGGCTTCAACGCTCCGGTCCTTTGTATGCAAAGCTCAAAAAACGGTTTCCAGCACTACGCCGCTACAGCTCAAAAACTGTATAAATTTTCATCAACGAAGAATCCGGAAATGTGTCTGGAGCTACCCTTCCCAGCCGATAAAATTGTCACAGGGGAGGATGAATCCTTATGGATAATCACCAAAGGTGGAGCATTTTACATTGACGAAAACCTTAATATAGCGCAGCAGAATGGCGTTTTTTCTGTAGATGTTTCAAAACCAAATGCTTTCACAATTGAAACATCCGCCTCTGAAAATGTCACTGAAAGAAAGGCTAATTCCGCATGGTTAATCGTGGCTTTGATTATCCTTGCCTGCGCCTTGGGTGCCTTTTTATTCTACCGACTGGTCAAGTCCAGGAGAACGTCCACTCCTCCTGTCCAGGTGGAAACTACGGAAGAGGTGAACAAAGATATTAAGGAAGAAGTCGAAGTAAAGGCGGAGGAAAAGGAAGTGGTAGAAATAAAGGAAGCAAAAGAAGAGATTCCCGAGGTTTCTACCGCCAACAAACCTGCCGTAAACCTGTCCTACCAGGAAATAAAGGAAAAAATGGCGGCCTCAACCTTTGGCGCCACCGCACTCTCCATTATTGAATCCCACCTGGATGATCCTTCGTTTGGCGTAGAGCAAATATCTGAAATTATGGGATTTAGCCGCATCCATCTAAACCGAAGATTAAAGGCGGAGACGGGATTTTCCCCCTCTACTGTCATTAAAGCTGCCAGAATGAACCAGGCTCTGCAGCTTCTTATGGACGGAAACCACACCATGGCCGAGGTGGCGGTCAAATGCGGCTTTTCAACGGCCTCTTACTTTTCTACTGCATTCAAAGAGCATTTTGGCACAACTCCCTCGGATTATATGGGTATCCGATAGATTATCGGCCGTTTAGATTTTATGAATTTAAAATAATTCAGATTTTGAACAAATATCATTTGTTCTTTCAGGATTTATTCATATCTTTGAGCACAAAATCTAAACACTGCCTTTATGAAGCCCTGGCCACTCTTTTCCTTCACCGCCCTCGCACTATTGGGGTGCCTGTGGGGTTGTACCGGAATTGATGATCTTCCGGACGGGGATAAACTTCAGAATCAGAAGAAAGTAGCTTTCGACATCAAGGTAACCCGGGACGGAGTGGAGATTCCCCAGGACCCCTTAACCCGCGGTGAACTGGTAGATGCCAGAGACCTTATCGCCACCATGGATACGCGCCGCCCCTTCGGCCTGGTGGGCGTCGAAAAGGAGAGCCGTTCCCTGCTCATAGACAATTCCCCTGTATACAACAGCGGCGCCGGATACAGCAAGCTGCTGGATTCGGGGCTGTGGGATGCGCCCAGGACAGTCCAGTTAAGCGCCTACTATCCGTTTGTGAACAGCATTTCCTATAAGAACGATAATCAGGAGTATTCCATCCCCTATACCGTGAACGAGCTGGAAGCCGGTCCGCTGGTGTCCAAAACCGTGGAACGCTCCATCCAGGAACTCAATCTGCTGTCCCTGGAATTCCAGCATATTACCAATGATATCGGCTTCAAGGTGTGTGATGTTACCCCCATGAAAGAACTTCAGGGCCTCATCCACCTGCGCAAACTGGTGGCCACCAAAGTGGCGTCGGCCGGCGTCTATGTGAACGACTTAATGGTTAACCGCGGATTCTGGAACTATCAGGGATATTACCGCGACGAACTTGTTTTCCAGGGAGATACCCTGGTTGGGGTGGGAACCGATAATGAGATGCTGGTGGGGCACCGCTATTACGCCATTCCGGACGAGATTGAGATGGCCAAGCAGTGCGTAGAGGTGGTCTTTGACGTGGACGGATTCACCCTTAACAACTATAAATATCCTCCTCTCAAGGATCAGGTCTTCAAATACATGCTGTACGGACTGCTGCCCAACAATGTCATGGTTCCCGGCAAGCAGTACACCTTCCATATCGGCCTGGATCTCAGCTCCATCTACCACGAGATAACCTTCGCCCCCTCCGTCGGCGACTGGGAGACCAAGATTTACGAGAATAACGACGACTTCTGATGCACTGGGTAGACATACTGGGGTTCCTGCCGACTGGCGCATGTTTATTCTGGATAGTGTTTTACTGTCTGGGGGCTTCCAAGACCAGTTCTTTCTATATTACCGTAACCCTGCTCATCTGCCTGGGAGCCTATCTGCTGGCCCCAAAACACGTCCTGGCCCTGTTTACGGGCCCCAGCCTCATTCCCCTGATGATGCATTATCTGGACCGCATCCGGCTGGATGAGAATCCACCTTTCTACAAAATCCTCTGGGTTGTGATTCCCACCGCGCTGTTCACCATGGGCGTCATCCAGATCCGCTTCACCCCCCCGGCCGAACTGGAGGCGCAAAAAGCCGTCCTCCGATCCGTGTACCACATAGTACTGATGGTGGAACTGGCGCTGTTCATCTCCTACCTCGTTTTCCATATGGTCCGGAAAAAATACCGGCCCTGGAAGAATTTGTTCGGCTTCCTGTTCAAGCATCAGTCCATTACCCTGGTAGAGCTGCAGTACTGCATCTTGTCGTTATGCACCATCTTTTTCCTGTTCATAGCGCTCCCGGCTCTGGACCCCTACGAGATTCCCATAGCCCCGGCCCTGTTCGCCACGTGCGTCTTCCTGTTTGCCTATGTGGCCCTGGCAGGAACCCGGCAGCGGGTAACCCTCAAGGAATTGGGCAACCTTATCCGCTACAACTACAGCAAGAAGAACAAAGGGGAGATCATTGAATCTACCATCATGAGCCTGCTGCCGGAAGCGGACACGCTGTCCCTGATACGCATCCGTGACAGGATAGGAGACCAGTTGCCCACGGGAGCAAAAGAGGCGTATGAAGAGAGCCTGAACGACCAGAGGGTCCCGTCCGTGACAGATGGCTGGCACAACAATCCGCTCCTGGAAAGCTTCCAAAAAGAAGTGATCAAGAAAAAGATGTTCCTGAAACCCGGCCTTAGCCTTCAGGAGGTGGCCGATGTCCTGGGCACCAACAAAACCTATGTCTCCAAGCTGGTGAACAACGCCTACAGCATGGGATTTCCGGAGCTGCTGAACATCCTGCGTATAGACTATGCCGAGCAGTACCTGCAAAGCCACCAGGACGCCAAGCAGACAGAGATGGCACAGGCCTGCGGTTTCATAAGCGCCTCTTCCTTCAACAGCGTATTCAAGAAAATCACCGGCCAAACACCCAAACTCTGGATTGCGAGCCGAAGCAAATAAGGTATTCCCCCCTCCGGCCCATCCCGCCCCCCATACCTTAATCTTCTCCTACCCACCTTTTTGCCGTGTTGACAATCAGAATGCCGTAAAGAGCCGATTATTTGTCCATACGGCAATGTATTTCGCTATTCTGCGGGTTTTTCCTGCCGTGTTGACAATCAGAATGCCGTAAAGAGCCGATTTCCTGTCAACACGGAGTTCAACCCACTACAATAAGAATCAGGCATCTACGAAAAATCGTAAATGCCTGATTTCAGTTTGTGGGCGGTACTGGATTCGAACCAGTGACCCCCTGCTTGTAAGGCAGGTGCTCTGAACCAGCTGAGCTAACCGCCCGGAAAGGACTGCAAATGTAGTAACTTTCCGTTAATTCTCCAAATTATTAAGAGAAGATTCTTCGCTTTCACTCAGAATGACAGAGCCAAACCCCAGAATGACAGAGATCCCCGGCCGGAGCCGGGGATGACGATTATTCCGAAGCTACGGAGAGGACGCCTCTGGAGGCGCTGTTGGCGCGGTAGTGCGGGGCGTAGAGGGATTCTATGGTAACCACCGGGGCTACGAAGGCGCCGGCCTGAGTTACAAAGAATTCCTCCGTGATGGTTGTCTTCTCTTCCGGATAGCTGTCGAAGAAGTACTCCGTGCGGTCGGCCTTCACATTGCGGTAACCCTGCGGCGTGAAGCTCCTGAAGCTCCAGCCGATAGGGCCGGAAAGCTGCTGCACGGGGCGAAGGGCAGCCTCGCGGGCGGCATCCAGCTTAACGAAACTGCGGTTCTCGCCGTTCCAGATCCGGTATTCCACAATGATCTTGTCCCCCACCTTCACCGGGTCCCCGGGCCGGATCTCCTGCCGGGTGGAAATCTGCCGGTTCCGGCTGCTGGTAGTGTTGTCGTACAGCAGTTCCTCCGTCACGTCCTTGTAAAATACACGCTCGATGGTGAAGCCGTTCCCTGCGGCCTTAATGCGGCTGAACGGCGCCTCGTAAGTGGCCGATAAGGCCAGCACACGGGTATCCAGAACAGCCTTGGAACCATCCAGGATGGAAGTAATGGCATCCACAAAGGCAGGATCCGTTTCCCACTTCTGCGTCTCCTTCTGCAGCATCAGCCACAGGCGGATTCCATCGGCTATGGTAGCAGGGGACGGAGTATTGTCCCCCGCAGCATCGGCCTTCTTTTTCGCGGAGGGGAAGCTTTCTTCCGCAGCAAAGCTGGCCATCAGGTCGCACAGCAACGCATGCGCGTACGCCTCGCTTTCCATCAGGCCCCGCCAGGGCATTACCGCATTGGGATAATACCAGCCGCCGTCCCGGTGCTCCACAGCATATTCCACCAGCGAGAGCAGATCCTCCTGCATGGATTTGGCCAGCTTGGACTGATCCAGCGTGACGCCCCAGGCGGCCGATAAGGCCACCCCCGCATCGGATTCGCTCAAATGCTTGAGCGTGAGGAGCCTGCGGGCCTTGGAGAGAATCTGGCCCTGCAGTCCCCTGCCGTCCTTCTTGCTGGGCAGCAGATACGCCTTCGCATCCTTCTTGAACTGGTCCATCCGCTTCTTATCGGCCTTGGAAACGGCCTTTACGGTGAACGGAACCTCCGGATACAGCGCCCGCACGTGCATGTACTGGGCATCGTTCACCCAGCCCCGCCATACGGGGAACGAAGTACCGAACTGCGTCTTATCCAGGAACTTAACGGCCTTGGTCATATCCGGCACTTCAAATCCGCGTGCCCGAAGCTTGGCAAAACGCTCCAGCAGCACCGCCGTAATCACGGCCGATGAACTCATCCCCTCGAACCAGCCGAAACCGCCGTCGGAATTCTGGCACGCCAGGCTCTTCTCCAGCATCTCAGTGTTAGCTTCCGCCCCAGCAGAAAGCTTCCCGGCCAGCAGCTGCACATACCACGCCTCGGAGAGCGAAAGCACATCCTTGCCGGACGGCTCCACGTGGGACGGAATGGCGTCGCGGACCATGTCCATGACGGTAATCTCCTTCAGAAGCGCCTCTGCGCCAGGCACATTCACAAATCGGCCACGGAGCTCCTTCAGCAGGGCCTCCCGGTCCATGCCGGCAAGCAGCACGGCCGAATGCGCCTCCGAGAGCACCTGCGCAGCCGGATACACCGGCACGGTTACCTGCACGGCATCCGAGAACTCCTTGGAGATAAAGGAAGCCGTGAGCGTGATGTCGTCTTGGTCTCCAGCCTGAGGAGGAATCTCCACCACAAAACGGTGGGAGACCACCTCGCCGGCAGGAACGGTGACCGGGATCTCCTGCATGGAATCTCCATAGCGCAGCTGCAGGCGGCCGGAAACCGGCTTATCGGAGATGCTGGAAACGGTGAGGGCCGCCTCGTAACGGTCTCCCGCATAGAGGTACTGCGGCTCCACCAGCGCCACCTTCACGGGCAGCGAAACCACCATCTCCTGCTGCACCAGGGCATTGCGCATATCCTTTCCGTGCGCGTAAACCGTTATATAATAGGTGCTTAGCTTATCGGAAGTGCGGAAACTGAATTCCAGCGTCCCGTCCTCGTTGGAAAGCAGGTGCGGCTGGAAGGTGAGGGCGCTGGAGAACTCGGTACGGACCACCGGCTCCGCCCCCATCTCTTCGGCATCATCACTGCTTATCCTGTCGGCCGATTCATTGCGCGCCATGGGCGCCGGCAGGGCCACCATAGCCTCTTCCACCAGCATCATTCCATCTTCCATGGACCCGGCCGCCTTGGACAGCAAGCGCCCTCCTGCGCTGGAGCCGTACAGGACTACACGGTCCTCTCCCTTCTCGCCCGTGATAAAGCCGCAGGCCGAATTCATGTAAACATTGGGCACGGAATAGCTGCCCATGGAAGCTACCGGCCAGTAATTGCGCGCAATGGCGTCCAGGCTCTTGTCCCAGGCGGCGGCCAGGGCCTCCACGCCTGCACCGGTCTGCAGGGTGAAACTGTATTCGGTGCCCGGATAGGCATCGGAATGGAAACGGGTAAAACGCAGCGGCAGGGAAAGCTTGTCCTTTTCCCGGCGGAACTGCCGTTCAAATTCCACGGATTCTCCGTCCTGGAAGTAGAAAACCTGCATGCGCACGGCATCCGGATAAGTGGCAGCGTAGGCAAAGCTCACCTCTCCGGGAACGCCCTGTTCCAGCTTGAAAGTTTTGGTAGAGAGCACCTTCCGGTTATCCCCAAAGAGCGTTGCCACGCCCCAAACGGGGCCGTAGGTGGAGCCCAGGCGCATGGACATAACGCCGTCGGTGACGGTGGTGGGACTGGAAAGGAAGAAACGCTTCACCGCCGGGGTAAGGCTCTTGTCGGAGGAGCGGACCACCAGCACCTTGCTCTTGGCACCGTCCTTGAGCTCCGTCTTGCCGTCCCGGGCCAGCACGCAGGCATCGGCCGATAAAGTATAGAGCCCCGAAGGCAGCCCCGTAAGGTCTATGTTCACCTCCGTGCCGGAATCCACTTTCCCCTGCCGGACCGCTTTTCCTTCCCCGTTCAGGAGCACGTACTCCGAGGGTACGGGAATGATCCCGCCTTCGGCATCGTCCACCTCCAGATAGGCCCGGAGGCTGTTTCCATCCACGATATAGCGGCTTTCGGAACGACGGCGGTAGTACGGGACGTTCTCCGGTTCGCCTGCCGGCACAAAGCTGCCATCGGCCTCTCCGCGTACCTGCAGGTTCATCTGGATGCGGTCGCCGATATATTTATAGGTGCGGAAAGAGCGGGTTTCCCCAGTGGCGTCCGTAACGATCACTTCCGTAACGTAGCCGCCTTGCATCGGCGAGGGGAACACGAACTTGAAGGCGTTGTCCGGGCCCAGCTCCTGGCTTTCCTCCCTGATTACCTCGCCCCGGCAGGTGACTTTGGCGCTCACACGCGCACCGGTGAGGCTGTGGCCGGAATAACTGGTAACCTTGCCGCTCACGCTAACCTCGTCGCCCACCAGGTAAAGCTTGTCGTCCTGGTCAAAGCTGAGGTCGAAGGAGGGCAGCACAAACTCATCTACCCGGAAAGTGGTGCGTTCCAGCACTCCGGAGGAACCCTTCTGGCGCACATTCAGCGAGAACATGCCGTTCCGGAGCCCCTTGGGCAGGACGAAGCTGCCGGAGGCCGATCCAAACTCGTTGGTCTTGAGCCCCTGCGTGGCCAGGCTGTTTCCCTCCGAATCCAGCAGCTCCACGGTGATTTCCCTGCCGGCGTATACGGAAAGGCTCTTACGCGGGTCTCCCCGGTATACCACCAGCTTGTACTGGAGGGTGTCTCCGGGATTGTAGGCACCGCGGTCCCGGTAAAGGTTGCAGCGGGTGCCCGAACCGTCCCAGCTGTAGAAGTAGTCGTCCAGGCCCAGCTCCCCGGAGCAGCGCCTTCCGCTCTCGGCCACCAGATAGTAGTGGGAGTTGGGCTTCTTGTCCATAGCCTTCCGGAAGGAGGCGGGAAGGGCCGTGAAGCCATTCTGGGAGACGGTGGCGGAGGCCAGCTGCTTGCCGCCCTTGAACAGGCGGAGCTTCACTTTCTCCAGCGGCTCACCGCTTTTGTGGTCCGTCACGTACACCTGCCAGCCATCGCCCGTCATGCGGGATGCGATGGAAAGGGTGTACTGGTTGTAAGAGCCGTGGCCTGCTATCTTGTCCTCGCTCACCTCCAGCTCGTAAGAGCCATCGGCCACGACGGGCATAGGCACCTTCACCGTATCGGCCACGTAAAAACTGGCCGCCGGGTTGGTGAGTTTCCAGCTTTTCACTTTCTTGCCGTCCGAGGAGGAACCCTTGTAGAGCACCAGCGTGGCCTGCTTCAGGTTCTGGAAGGTGACGGTGATGTTCTCACGGTCTGCCTTCACGTCCAGATTCCTGTCCGTGAGTCTGGTGCACAGGTTCTGTATGGCGTAATAGCCGCCCAGGATGCGGGCTTCGTCTCCCGTGAAGGCCTCGCGGTCTGCTTCAAAGGCCTTGCAGGCGTTATACAGCGCCTTAAACTCCGTATGCGGCGCCTTATCGCGGGAGAGCTGCTCCATCTGCATCTGCAGCAGGGCGCCGCGGGGATACAGGCTCACCGCCTTCCCCCGATATTTGGCTTCCAGGGCCTCCAAGGCCGCTTTTTTGGCCGATTCCTGGCCTGAATACCGGTACTTGGAGCCAATCACATAATACTCCAGCGCAGGCTCGTTGGGGTACTTCCCCGCCACTTCGGCCTTGAGGAACTGATAGATTTCGTCGTCTTCTATATGCTCGTAGTAACGGCGGGTGAGCATGCGCCAGAGCACATACTCCTTGTCGGAGAGGATGAACGGCGCCAGGTTGCCGCCCAGGTAGGTGCCGATGTTCCGGTAAAACGGCGTATTGCGCCCCTGGAACCGGTCGATGTTCTCCTTGACGTACTTCCACTGCCAGTCCGTGGAAGAGTTCTGGTAGTCGTTCATCCACAGGAAGGTGACGATGGGCTGGTCCAGCGCCTTCACTTCCTCTTCCAGCGCCTTCAGGGCCGGTTCCCGCTGCTTCCAGTCCCGCCGCTGCGCGGTGGAAACGTACGCCGTGGCGGCATCGTAAAAGTCCACCACATAGTGCTGGGCGGCCGCTTTTTCTTTAATCTCCTTAAGGATTTCCAGCTCCTTTACCGGGCGGTCGGCTTTACGGGCCGCCTCGTACTGGGCCCAAAGTTCGGTGAGTTTGTGTCCGTTGTCAGTCATAGTTGCAGCGATTGCGGTTGCGCCGAAGAGCACCAGCGCCAACAGGATGAATATGCGTTTCATGGCAGTAAGGCATTTTTACTTATCCAAATTCAATTATTGTGCCTTTCTCTTCCGGCACATCGCCGGGACCGTTTTCCCGGCATTTTGGTCCTGCAGCCGAGCGTCGGCACACCGTCGGGACCGTTTTTCCGGCATTTTGGTCCTGCGGCCGGGCGTCGGCACACCGTCGGGACCGTTTTCCCGGCATTTTGGTCCTGCAGCCGGGCGCCAGGCTAAAACAGCGGTACCGCTTCGGCCACCACGAAGGTGCTGCCTCCTATATAGATGAGCGCCGGAGCCAGGTTTTCGGCCGATGCGCTGCGGCTGGCAGGGCCGCCCAGGTTCTGCGAGAGCTGGATGGCCATCTGCACGGCCTGGCGCACGCTGGAGGAGAAGAAGGCGCGGGTGGAGGCGCCGCCGCGGTACTCCGTGAAACGGCGCAGGATCTCTCCCGCAGGGAGGGCGCGCGGGGTGTCCGGGGTGGTGAAGATGTATGTGGCGTTCCGGGGCATCAGGGGCAGGATGGCGTCCAGGTCCTTATCGGCCATAATGCCATAGACGATGATGAGCGAGGAGAATTTCCCGCTTTGCACCATAGCCTCCAGCTGCGCGAAATTGTGCTGCAGGGCCTGGGCGTTGTGGCCGATATCGGCCAGCACGTAGGGCTGCTCCGAGAGGCGCTCCCAACGGCCGTGGAAGTGCATGTTGCGGGCGGTGTTCTCTATGCCTTCCAGCAGCTGCTCTGTCTTGTTAAGTGCCTGGAACGAAGGCACTTCCTTGAGGATATCCACCGCCGCCAGCACCGTCCGGAGGTTCTTTTCCTGCACCGGGGCCCTCAGGTCCATCTTCCTCAGGATCTCCGCATGGCGGTACCAGAGCGAAGGACGCACATGGTCCGCGAAAGTGAGGGGGCAGTTCATCCAGGCTTTCTCCTTGAAGACCGGAGCGGTCTCTTCCTGGCTCTCCCCCACCAGCGCGGGAACGCCGGCCTTGAAGATGCCGGCCTTCTCGGCCGCAATCTCCGGGAGGGTGTTCCCCAGCAGCGTACAGTGATCCAGGCCGATGGTGGTTACTATGGAGAGCGAAGGTTTTTCCAGCACATTGGTGGAATCCAGCCGGCCCCCGAGGCCCACCTCGATGACGGCCACTTCCACGCCGGAGTCTGCGAACCACTTGAATGCCAGGCCGGTAGTGATTTCAAAGAAAGAGAGGCGATGCTCCAGGAAATACGGTTTCCACTCCGTGAGGAAGTTGAAGACGTACTCCTTGGGAATCAGAAATGCCGATGCTCCCTCCGAAGCCTGAGAGGCCGAAGGGGGCACCCCTCCGGTCGCTGAAAAAAATGCCGATGCTCCCTCCGGGGTGCCCTCTTCGGCCTTACGGTCCGGCCCTGCCACCAGCATCCTTTCCCGGAAATCCATGATGTGCGGGGAGGTGTAGAGCCCCGTTTTAAGGCCACAGGAAGAGAGGGCCGATGCCAGCATGTTGGCAACGGAGCCCTTGCCGTTGGTGCCGGCCACATGGATGGAGCGGAAAGCGCGGCTGGGATGCCCCAGGGCCTCCTCGAAGCCCAGCATGCCCTCCAGGCCGGGTTTGTACGCATTTACGGTGAAACCTGCCCTTTGCACCGAAGGGAACCGGCTGAATATTTCCTGTAGCAGGGCAGCGTAGGCCGCCTCCGAGAACGAAGCATCATTCATACATACAAAAATAATCATTTTTCCGCAGACTTCCCATTTGAATATATCCAGATTTTTCACTACATTTGAAAACGATTGTTATTGTATGACCGAACTTGACAACATCCTTTACGGACAATATATAATAGACGGAGTGCAAATGCCCCTGTCGCCCGCCCGGATGCTCCGGGAATGTACCCTGGAGCCCCCGCTGGAACCGGACGGAGCCCCGGAAACCCTGGCCGACGAGCATCTGGACCCCACCCCCGGAAGCTATGAATTACGGGAGGCCGATGTGGAGCGCTACGCCGCCGCGATAGCAGAACTCAAGCGCAGCCTGCCCCTCCCCTTCGCCGGATCCTTCACGGCCGGGAAAGTGGCCCAGGCCCTCATAGACGCCATCTGGATGTCGGGCCATTTCCGCCTGGGAGACCTCACCCTCCGGGCCGACTGGAAGTGGAACGGAAAAACCATCGGCAACCTGGCCGCTTTTTACAGCTCCGTGGAAAGCGCCTGCAACTATATAGACGCGCTGGGCGTCAAGATCTCCCGCTATTCCCTGGTGAAGGGTGCTCCTTCCGTTTGCTTCAAGGCCTCCACCATCGCGGAGGAAGACGAGGTGGATGAGGAAGAGAGCCTCTTCCGGGAACTGCCGTACCGTACGGCCAATCCCCGCATCTCCCGGCGCCGCAAATGCGCCAGCACCCTGCTGCCGGAGCCCACGGACTGGCTCCTGTTCATCCCCTTCGACACCTGCGACTTCCGCCTGGGCGGATCGGCCCTCTCGGAGGCGCTGGGCGCCAGTTCCTCCACGGCGGCGGATGTAATTGACGCAGACTACTTTATAGACTGTTATGAGGTAGTGCGGGAGCTGGTGGAAGACGGCGTGGTAAAGGCCGGAGCCACGGTGGCCGACGGCGGCATCATGATGGCGCTGAAGGCCCTTACATCGGCCGGGACGGGCGCCCGCATCAGCGTGGACGACGTTTGCAAGGCCTATGCGGAACCCCTGCCCGTGCGCGTGCTTTTCGCAGAGGTTCCCGGCGTGGTGCTCCAGATTGCCGATATAGACTACGACTATGTAGATGCGGAACTCCTGCTGCAGGATGTGGCGTATTTCCCCATCGGCCATCCTACACCCGGCACCCCGGGCGTGCAGATTGCCCCCAAGGCCAGCATCCCCGGCATCCTGGAATCCCTGCTCAATACTCTGGAAGGAGAAGACTAAAACTGAATATGGCCAAAAAGAAAACGACCGCCCCCAAGATCTTTGTCCTGGACACCAACATCATCCTGCACGACTATAACGCCGTAAAGCAGTTCCAGGATAACGATATAGTGATTCCCATTGCGGTAATCGAGGAACTGGACAAGTTCAAGAAAGGCAACGACGCCCTCAGTTTCAACGCCCGCGCCTTTATGCGGGAGATTAACAAACTAACAGACGGAAAGGACTTTGAGGAGCGGGGCGTTCCCCTTGGGAAACGCCTGGGCTACATTAAGATAGAACCCAGTCACCCCTTTGCCCCGGACCTGCAGGACCTGTTCCGGGACGATATCCCGGACCACCGGATCCTCTCCACGGCCATGTGGGTGCGGGACCGGAATCCCAACCGCTTCGTGGCCCTGGTCACTAAAGATATCAATTTGAGGCTCAAGGCCAAGGCCGTGGGAATGGAGGCCCAGGATTACCTTACGGACCGGGTGAAAGACGAGGTGATGGACAACCTGGAAAGGCAGGTAATCGTGGTGGATACGGGCTCCGACGCCGTCCAGCGCCTGGCCTACGGGCAGGACAACTGCCTCCCCTGGAAGAAGGTCCAGGACACGGAACCCAAGCCCAACCAGCTGTACCAGTTCAACTTCGGCGGGGCCACCGTGTGCGCCCGCTACGATGCCAACCGCAAGGTGATAGCCCTGGTGCGCGGGCAGGAGGCCTACGGCATCCGGCCCCGGAACGACGAGCAGCGCTTTGCCATAGACGCCTGCCTGAACCCGCACATCCCGCTGGTTTCGCTCACCGGCGGCGCCGGAACGGGCAAAACCCTCATCGCCCTGGCATCGGCCCTGGAGCAGGAGGCCGACTACGACCAGATTATCCTCTCGCGTCCCACCGTGGTGCTGGGCGGGCAGGACATCGGCTTCCTCCCCGGAGACCAGAAATCCAAGATGAGCCCGTACCTGCAGCCGCTCATGGACAACCTGGACGTTATCAGAAGGCAGTTCAAACCCTCCTCCCGCCAGGCCCTGCGCATAGAGACTATGCTCCGGGAGGAGAAACTCATCATCTCTCCCCTGGCCTATATCCGCGGCCGCTCCCTGGGCAAGGTGTTCTTCATCATCGACGAGGCGCAGAACCTCACCCCCAACGAGATAAAGACCATCATCACCCGTGCCGGCGAAGGCACCAAGATGGTGTTCACGGGCGACATCTTCCAGATAGACCAGCCGTACCTGGACCAGTGGTCCAACGGCCTCACCCACCTGGGAGAAAAGATGACCGGCCAGCGCGTCTTCGAACACGTCTTCCTCAAGAAGGGCGAACGCTCGGAGCTCTCCGACCTGGCAGCCAAGCTGTTGTAGCCTAATTATTTAGTAGTTAGCAATTTACAATAATACCCTGCTGTATTCTGACAGCAGGGTATTTACATAATCAGCAGTTAATCAACTACTTACTCTGTTTGATCTGAGCCTGGGCAGCGGCGAGGCGGGCGATGGGCACGCGGAACGGGCTGCAGGACACATAGTCAATGCCGATGGTGTTGAAGAACTCGATGGAAGCAGGGTCTCCGCCGTGCTCACCGCAGATGCCGCACATCAGGTCCGGGCGACGGCTGCGGCCACCTTCCACACCAATCTTCACCAGCTGGCCCACGGCCTTGGTGTCGATGGTCTGGAACGGATCGGCATCCAGGATCTTGTTGCCCAGATAGTCACCCATGAAGGTGCCGATATCGTCGCGGCTGAAGCCGAAGGTCATCTGGGTGAGGTCGTTGGTGCCGAAGCTGAAGAACTGGGCGGAACGGGCCATGCGGTCGGCCGTAAGGGCGGCACGCGGGATCTCGATCATGGTACCGAACTGGTACTCGATGAGCTGGCGGCTATGGGCCTCCACCTCGGCCTTGATGCGGTCGCAGATGGCCTTCTGGAAGTTGAGCTCACGGGCGCTGATGGTGACCGGGATCATGATTTCCGGGTGCGGGTGCAGGCCTTCCTTCTGCAGTTCTGCAGTGGCGGTGAAGATGGCGCGGTACTGGGTTTCGGCGATGAGCGGGAAGCTAACGTGCAGACGTACGCCGCGGTGTCCCATCATGGGGTTCACCTCGTGCAGGGCGGCACCTCTCTTCTCCACTTCCTTCACGGAAATGCCCAGATCCTTGGCCAGTTCCTTCTTCTTGTCTTCGCCCTGGGGCACGAATTCGTGCAGCGGCGGATCCAGGAGACGGAACACAACGGGCTTGCCGTCCATGACGCGGAGGGTCTCCTTGACGGCGGCCTTCATGAAGGGCTCCAGTTCACTGAGAGCCTGCTTGCGCTCTGCATCCGTGTCGCAGAGGATCATCTTGCGGAGCTTGGACAGCGGCAGTTCGCTGTTGCGGCCGTAGAACATGTGCTCGATACGGAACAGGCCGATGCCCTGGGCACCGAACTTGAGGGCGCGGGCGGCATCCTCGGGGGTATCGGCATTGGTGCGGACACCCAGCTTGCGGAACTTGTCGCACATGCCCATGAACTTGGCGAAGAGCGGGTTCTCGCTGGCATCCATGGTTTCGATGGCACCTTCGTACACAAGGCCCTTGGCGCCGTTGAGGGACAGCCATTCGCCTTCCTTGAAGGTCTTCTTGACACCGGCGAAGCTAACGGTCTTGTCCTTGAAGTTGATCTTGAGGGCGTCGCAGCCGACGATGCAGCACTTGCCCCAGCCACGGGCCACCAGGGCGGCGTGGGAGGTCATGCCGCCGCGTTCCGTGAGGATACCCACGGAGGCGTGCATACCGTCGATGTCTTCCGGAGAGGTCTCTTCACGGACCAGGATGCACTTCTTGCCGGCCTGCATGTACTTGATGGCGTCTTCGCTGGTGAAGACGATCTGGCCCACGGCGCCGCCCGGGGAAGCCGGGAGACCCTGTGCCAGCACGGTGGCCTTCTTCTCCGAAGCGGGATCCAGGATGGGGTGCAGCACCTCGTCCAGCTGGGCGGGAGCCACGCGCATCACAGCCTCCTTCTCACTGATGAGGCCTTCTTCCACCATATCCACGGCCATCTGCAGGGCGGCCAGGCCGGTGCGCTTGCCGATACGGCACTGCAGCATCCACAGCTTGCCTTCCTGGATGGTGAATTCGATGTCCTGCATATCCTTGAAGTGGTCTTCCAGGCGCTTGCGGATATCGTCCAGCTCCTTGTAAACCTCCGGCATGGCGGTTTCCAGGGAAGCCAGGTTCTTGTTCTTCTCGCTCTTGGTTGCCTCGTTCAGGGGGTTGGGGGTACGGATACCGGCCACCACGTCTTCACCCTGGGCATTGATGAGCCATTCGCCATAGAACTTGTTGTCGCCGTTGGCAGGGTTGCGGGAGAATGCCACACCGGTAGCGGAGGTGTCTCCCATGTTGCCGAACACCATGGACTGCACGTTCACGGCAGTACCCCAGTCGTCCGGAATATGCTCAATCTGGCGATAACGGATGGCGCGCTTGCCGTTCCAGCTCTTGAACACGCCGCCGATGGAGCCCCAGAGCTGGGCCTTTGCATCGTCCGGGAATTCAACGCCCAGAACTTCCTTGATGCGCACCTTGAAAGCCTCTGCCAGGTCCTTCAGCTGCTCTGCGGTGAGTTCCGTATCGCTCTTGTAACCGTTGGCCTTCTTCACTTCCTCCATCATGCGGTCCAGCTGCTGGCGGATGCCCTGGCCATCGGCCGGTTCAATGCCTTCGGCCTTCTCCATCACGACGTCCGAATACATCATGATGAGGCGGCGGTATGCATCGTATACGAAACGGGGGTTGCCGGTCTTCTTGATGAGGCCGGGGATGGTCTTGGAGCACAGGCCGATATTGAGGATGGTGTCCATCATGCCGGGCATGGAGCTGCGGGCGCCGGAGCGGCAGCTCACCAGGAGCGGATCGTTCTCATCGCCGAACTTCTTGCCCATGATCTTTTCCGTAGCTTCCAGGGCCGATGCAACCTCTGCCCGGAGTTCCGGAGTATATCCGCCACCGAGCCGGTAATACTCGGTGCAGCATTCCGTTGTAATGGTGAAACCGGCAGGCACAGGCATGCCCAGGAGGTTCATTTCGGCCAGGTTGGCGCCCTTGCCACCCAGCAGTTCTCTCATCTTGCCATCGCCCTCGGCGTGCTTTCCGCCAAAGCGATAGACCCTTTTCTTGATTTCGTTCATAAAAGGACAGGTTTATAATAATAAAAAATATTAATAATCTATAAGATATAACTTGCAAATTTAACAATAATTTCGCGAAAAAATGAAAAAAAATTAGGGTGCACCGCGAAGTGCACCCTAACAATCTTTTGAGCGGTGAGCCTACAGCTCCCAGGCCAGGGCGGAGGCGCCCAGGATGGCGGCATCGGACTCCTTGAGCTGGGAATACACCAGCTTCACCTTGCCGCGCCACAGGGCCAGGACATTTTCGTCCATGGCCTTCTGGATGGGCTCCGTGAGGAATTCCTTGGCTCGGGCCAGGCCGCCGAAGAGCACGATGGCTTCCGGGGCGGAGAACTCGATGAAATCGGCCAGCTTCTCGCCCAGGATGCGTCCTGTGTACTCGAAGATCTTGACCGCCAGCTTGTCCCCTTCCTTGGCCGCTTCATACACGTCCTTGGAGGAGATCTTGTCCAGGCTGCGCAGCAGGGACGGTTCGTCCGTCATTTCCAGCCACTCGCGGGCCGTGCGGGCTACGCCGATGGCGGAGCAGTATGCCTCCAGGCATCCGTTCTTGCCGCAGTTGCAGGCGCGGCCGTTGTGCCGTACGGCGCAGGTGTGGCCCAGCTCGCCGGCAAAGCCGTCGTGGCCGTATACCACCTTTCCGTCGATCACGATACCGGAGCCCACGCCGGTGCCCAGGGTGATCATGATGAAATTCTTCATACCGCGGGCGGCGCCATAGGTCATCTCTCCCACGGCGGCGGCATTGGCATCGTTGGTAAGGGAAACGGGGATGCCGTTCATCTGCTCGCTGAGGAGCTTGGCGAATTCCACCTTGTGATGGCCCCACTTGAGGTTGGGAGCGCTCTCGATGGCACCGGTATAATAGTTGCCGTTGGGGGCGCCCACGCCGATACCGCGGATGCAGCCTTCGGCCTTGGCCTCCGCCACGATGCGGTTGAGGGCCTCTGCCAGCTCTGCGATGAAAGGTTCTACTTCTTCATAGGTATCCGTACGGATAACGGTCTGTTCCACAACGGTACCACGGGCGTCCACAACGCCGCACTTGGTGGTCTGGCCACCTACATCGATACCAATAACTAAGTCTTGTGCCATATTTATCTGATTAATCTACAGGGATGTCCTTGTTCACGTTCTTGGAGCCGATGACGGCGTAGAAGAGCAGGTATGCCAGCATGGCCACCACCAGCCAGTAGCTGTTCATATAGCCGGCGGCCTTGGCGATGAATTCCTGGATGAACGGCATGATGCCGCCGCCCACCACCAGCATCATGAAGATGCCGGAAGCGGCCTCCGTATACTTGCCCAGGCCTTCCACGGCCAGGTTGAAGATGGCGCCCCACATCACGGAAGTGCACAGGCCGCACAGGACCAGCAGCAGACAGCTGAGCGGTACGCGGAACATGGCAAAGCCGTCGGCAGCGCTGTATCCGGGCATGTTCACGGTGACGGTCTTGGGAACGAAGATGGCCACGAGTACCAGCACGATGGCCACGGCGCTTACCACCGTCATCTGGGTGCGGGTGCTCACCTTGCCGGAAATGAGGGTGCTGGAGAAACGGCCGATCATCATGAGCAGCCAGTAAACGGCAGCGATGGCTCCGCCGATGGCGGCACCGTTGGTGAGGATGCCGGCGCCCCGCTCGGAGGCATCGGCCAGATAGAAGTTCACCTGGGAAGGGATGCCGATTTCGATACCCACGTAGAAGAAGATGGCCACGGCCCCCATCACGAAGTGACGGAAGTTCCAGGCGCTGTGCTCATAGACCTTGGCATTGCGCTCCTGGGCGGGTTCCGGGATGGTGAGGAAGGAAATGATGATGAAAGCTACGGCAAACACGCCCATGGCGATGAACAGCAGCGGAGCCACATCCGACATGGAGGTGGAAGCAGTTACGGTGCCCACCAGCACGCCCACCAGCAGCGGGGTGAGGGTTCCGGTGAGGGAATTGAGGGTGCCGCCGATCTGGATGAACTGGTTGCCGCGGTTGCCGCCGCCGCCCAGGATGTTGAGCATGGGGTTCACCACGGTGTTGAGCATGCACACGCAGAAGCCGCAAACGAATGCGCCCAGCAGATACACATAGATGGCGCTGCCGCCCAGGAAGGAACGACTGGAGAGCCACTGGATTACGATGCCCACGAAGCCCGTTGCCAGGGCGATGAGGGTGGTTTTCTTATAACCTACCTTGATGAGCATCTTGCCGGCGGGGATACCCATGAACAGGTATGCGGCGAAGTTCATGAGGTTACCGGCCATCTTGGACCATTCGTACTGGTTGCCCCAGATGACGCCGAAGGGAGCCGCCATGTTGGTCACGAAGGAGATCATGGCAAAGATGAAGCACATCGTGATCACAGCAACCAGGTTTACACTTTTGTTGGTTTTAGACATTGTGTGTTAGTTTATTAGTTTATATGAATTATTGCTTATCGGCTTTAAGTTTTCAAATATAGTCATTTTTTCCGAAAGTGGGAAGGGGGGCCGAAAAAGAAATGGGCGGCCCGGAACATCCGGACCACCGATTGAACATCCGATTGAAAAATAATGGCTCTTAGTAGCGGAGCGTGGCTTTTACGGGGTAATGGTCGGAAACGTAAGGGGCGCCTTCGTAAGGCTGGCGGATTACTTCAAACTTTGTGCAGCCCCGGAAGCCGGAATAGAACACATAGTCGATGGGCGGGGTGCCGGAAACCTTGCCCCAGTCGTGCCAGGTGAGGTCGTTGTCCGTTTCCGGAGCCGTCTCCCGGGCGTCTTCCATAAGTTCCCGGAGCTCCTTGAGGCAAGGGTCCACCGGATACACGTTCATGTCTCCGGTGAGGACCATCGGCCAGTGAGCCGGATTCATGGCTTTGATGCGCTCCACAATGAGCAGCAGGCCTCTCCTTCTGGCTTCCTTCCCCACATGGTCCAGGTGGGTATTCACAAAGTAGAACTTACGCTTGGCGGCCTTGTCCCTGAGGAGGGTCCAGGTGGCTGTCCGGCGGCAGGCCGCATCCCAGCCTATGGAAGGGATCTCCGGCGTGTCCGAAAGCCAGTAGGTTCCCCATTCCAGCAGCTCAATCCGTTCCGTGTCATAGAAGACGGCCATGTGCTCTCCTTCGCTCACACCGTCTTCCCGGCCCACCCCCACATACTCATAGCCAGGGCAGTTCTCCTTGAAGTATTCCAGCTGGAAATCCAGCGCCTCCTGCACACCAAACACGGCCGGATGCTGGTCCCGGATCATGGCACAGGCGGCGTCCCGGCGGTTGGGCCACACGTTGTCACCGTCCTGGGCGGTACCGTAACGGACATTGAAAGACATAACCGGAAGCTTCCCGGTACAGGAAACAGCCAAAAGCGCCAGCGCAAGAGCGGCCAGAAGTCTTGATTTCATGCTGTTGGGGATTTAATTCTCCGCTAAGATAATCACATCCCTTCAAAAATGCAACAATCAGGGCTGCCAGCCGGCAATGTCCTCCGGCGAAAAGTCGTAGGTGAGGGGCCGGCCGTACACCTTTTCGTAGCAGCGGACCTTGGCCTCGTAATCGGCCTGGCAAAGAGTGTAGCTGTTTTCGCGGTCCGTTTTGGAAGGGTCCGGATACAGCGGGTCCAGGATGTGGAGGATCATTTTCACGTCGTGGAAGCCTGGCGCCACCATTCCGGGGAGGTCCTGCAGCTGGGTGAACAGCGGCACCACCGGCACGCCGAACTGGCTGGCAAAGAGGAAGGCGCCGCGTTTCCCCGGCCGGGGCTTGCGGTAGTTGAACCACATCTCCTGCTCCGGGTAGATAAGGATAAACCGGCCTGCGTCAAGCGTTTCCTGCATCTGCTCCCGGAAAGCGCCGCCCATGTAGGAGGGTTCCGGGATAAGGGGAATCACGTCGATGTTCCGGAGCACGAAGCCGTTCAGCCCCGGCATCACGAAGTTGGTTCCCTGGCTCACGGCCCAGAGCCTGCCCCTTCCGGCCTGCCTGGCCATCACACGGATGACGCCGTTGTCAAAGGGGTTGAAGTGATTGGCGGTGAGGAAGGCGGGGCCTTTGAGCGCTTCCAGCTTCTCCATGCCCACAATCTCGTTCACGCCATTCGAGTAGCGGCGGATCCAGCTGTCCACTATGGCGCGCGCCGCCAGCCTCTTGCATCTAAAAGAGAGGGTATGCCGTTTCCGGACATACCCCAGGATGTTTTCTTTGAGGGCCGATGGCTCCCACTCCGGGTCGAAAGGCTCGGTCTTGTCGTTGAAGCGGCCCTCGGCGGCAGCCTGCCGGATATTCCGGATGGCCTCCTCGCGTCCGGGCGTTACTAGGAGCATAGGCGCAGTTCCTTGCGGCTGGAAATGAGGGATTTGAACGAAAGCGGGGCCGATGTTAGCTCCACGGCCATCTTGATGAGCCCGTCGATGCCGCTCCTGTAGCGCTCCACGGCTTCCGTATCTTCCAGGAAAGCCTTCTGCCGACGGCGGATGGTGGCATAATAGCCGCTTCGGCGGGCGTATTTCCAGAACACGTCATCGTAGGGGACGGATTCGTTGAGCCAGGGCTTGGCGTTCAGGTTGAAGTGGATGATCTGCGGATTCTCCAGGAAACAGATGCGCTCGGAAGGCATCGCATCCCACGAGGGATCCAGATAGTGGATGGAATCCCAGCACAGGACGTTCAGGTAGTCCTGGTCGGGGGCCACGGTCTCCAGCCCGTACTTGGCCAGCCAGTCCAGGAAGCGTCCGGCCAGATCCACCTCCCGCAGGCGGCGCATGTTAAGGAGCAGCACACCGGAGTTCACGTAGTTCCGGTGGTCCACACCTACATATTCATCTATATAGCGCATGAACGGGGCGATATGCTGGATGGAATAGTCGGCACAGGCGCCCACCAGATTGTTTCCCAGCGGCTCTTCCCACAGGCGGGAGATGTCTCCGGGCACCACTATGTCGGAGTCCAGGTAGATGGCCTTGTCGTACTGCGGAAACAGGGCGGGAATGAACAGGCGGAAATAGATGGTGAGGGAAGAAAAGGCACCAAAACGGTGGCTGCTCAGCCTGCCGCCCGCGTCCAGGGTGCTAAGTTTGCCGCTCAGGGAAACAAAGCGGATCTGGAAGTTCTCACAGTCGAAGACGCTCAGTTTCCGCCGGTTTTCGGCCGAAATGTCGTCGTTCAGGATATGGATACGATAACTATAACGCGGCGAGGCGTTCTCCTTGATGGAATTCAATGCTACGGCCAGGTAGGGTGCGTAAGCGTCGTTGACCGAAAAGAAAATAGGAATCGTTTGCATAGTTTCTGGTTTTTCTCAGCGCAAAGTTACCATGGACCGGCCGTCTGGGGAAAGAAATGTTATAGGGACGAGTGAAAAGTGATAAAATGGCCTATTTAGGGATAAAAATGCAATTTTTGGGACGAATGAAATAAAATTAGTATATTTGTCACACCAAATCCGTGACCGATGAAAACTATCTCCCGCATCTTCTACAACATGCCGGTAAACTGCCTGTTCTTCCTGGTGGTGCCCCTTTTCTATTTCCTGTTCGTGCTCTCGTACAATCCTTTCGGCATCTCGGACTTCCTGGCGGTGGGAAAGGAGAGGTTCACGTTGAACCTCATCCTCACCACACTCATCCTGCTGGGGGTGATCACGCTTTCCCGCATGCTGCTGTATATCCTCCGGCACATCATAGACCTTAACTGGTCGCTCTATATAGTATGGTGTGTGGGAGAGGTGGTGTTTGCGGGACTCATGTTCTCCATCCTCCTGGGCATCGGCTGGGCCGGGGTACATCCGTACCTTTGGGTGATGACCCGCTGCATCCTCATCCTGGCGGGTATCCTGGTGTTTCCCTATGCCATCATTTCCATGGCTGTGCAGCTGTACATCCTTAACAGGCGGGCCAAGGCCCCCGTGGTGGACGAGAAGACCCTTATCCGCTTCCACGACGAGCAGAAACGCCTCAAACTCATTGTGTCATCGGAAGCGGTGCTCTATATTGAAGCGGAAGAGAACTACGTACATATCATCCATCTGGACAACGGGCGGGTGAAGGACTTCCCCCTCCGCTCTTCCATGCGCGCCCTGGAGGAAGTGCTCTCCCGGCACGGCCTGGTGCGCTGCCACCGATCGTACTTTATCAACGCCTCCCATGTAGACCTGGTGCGCAAGGACACCAACGGCTTTGCCCTGGCCCAGCTGGATTGGGAGGACGTAAAACCCATTCCCGTCTCCAAACGCTATTACGAGTCCGTTACCGCTTTGCTTTAGAACGGCACTATCTGCAGTCTAAGTCACGTTTTCGGCCCAAAACGTGACTTTATTCGTCAGTAGTGACAATCTTGGTCTAGAAAAACGGCCAAAACGTGACTAAGACCGTCGCCGCGGAAAAAATAAGGCACGTTTTGTTTTTTTTTCGTACCTTCGTCCAAACACATAACACTACCAATATGAAACGAATCCTTCTTATAGCGTCTCTGGCCCTGGGGCTGGCGGCCGCACTCCCCGTATCGGCCCAGGAGATGAATTCCCTGCAATTCCGGGCCCCCGTTAAGTCCCCGGAGCTCTCGGACGGCAACATCACCCTCCGTTACCGTGCGCCCAAAGCCCGGAAAGTGGCTTTATCGGCCTCCTGGATGGGTTACGGCACCGTTCCCATGGAACAGGGCCCCGACGGCGTCTGGAGTATCACCCTGCCCGCACCGGAACCGGAGCTCTACACTTATAGCTTTATGGTGGACGGCCTTTCCACCCTGGATCCCGCCAACGTTTTTGTCCAGCGGGACGGTTCCCGTTACATGAACGCTGTGCTCATCCCCGGCGGATATGCCGATGATTTTGCCGAATGCGCCAAACCCGGAAACTTGGAGCATGTTTGGTACCACTCGGCCGAAAATGACATGATAAGGAGGATGTACGTTTACACCCCCTTCGGCTATAACCGCAACGACAAAAAGACCAAGTACCCGGTGCTGTACCTGCTGCACGGCGGTGGCGGCGACGAGGATGCCTGGAGCACCCTGGGCCGCACCTGCCAGATCCTGGACAACCTCATTGCCAAGGGGAAAGCCAAACCCATGATTGTGGTCATGCCCAACGGCAATCCCAACCAGTACGCAGCCCAGACCCTGGGCATTCCCGTAAAGCAGGATGTGAAGCAGTATGCCTCCGGTTTTGACAACTATTCCTCCCTGGCGGCCGATATCCTCCCCTACATTGAAAAGAATTATCCGGTTATCAAGGACCGCAAGGGCAGGGCCGTGGCCGGCCTTTCCATGGGCGGCGGCCAGTCCTTCTTCATTGCTTTCCGCAATGTGGATCTCTTCTCCAACGTAGGTATTTTCTCTTCCGGCCTCATCGGCGCATCGGCCATTGGCGGAGAGCCCTTCGATGCGGAATCCTTCTTCCCGGGCTTCTACGACAAGTCCGGCAAGTTCAACCGTTTCCAGGTACTGTATCTCTCCTGCGGGGAGCAGGACAACCGGATAGACGGCATGAAAGCCTTCAAGGAAAAACTGGACGGCGCCGGCTTCAAGGGCGTGGTTTGGGAGCAGTTCCCCGGCAACCACGAATGGAAGGTCTGGCGCCGCAGCCTGGCCTCCTTCGTCCAGCTTATTTTCCAGTAAGCAATTACGGCTATCTAACTAACACACAACGCATTACGTAAATACCCTGCTGTCAGCGTGCAGCAGGGTATTTATATAAATAGCTAATTATCAACGACTTACATTATCACCACGCCGCCGTTGCAGGGGATGCGGACTTTGAGGCTGCGGTCCTTTTTGAGGTTTTGCTGCTTGCAGGAGCCCTGGAGGGCATCGTCATCGGCATAGACTGTAACGGCCGATGAGCCCATGAAGGACAGATCCAGCTTCACTTCCAGCGGCTCTTCCTGGGCGTTGATGCCGGCTATGTACCACTTGTCACCGCTGCGGCGGGCCAGGATGGCGTATTTGCCCGGGTAGCCGTCCAGGAAACGGACCTCGTCCCAGAGGGTGGGCACGTCCTTCATGAAGTCCACGGCCCAGGCGGGAGCGTCCGTAAGGTTCTCCGGACTCATGGCAAAATGCTGCACGGGGCTTTGGAACAGCACGGCCGTAGCCAGGGCGAACACGTCCGAAGTGCGACGGCGGGAGCCGCGGCGGGAAAGGTCGTTGTTCACATTGTACACCTTATTGAGCGTGCTGCCGCCGAAGTCCATGGCCGCCACGGTGTTGCGGATGAAGGGATGCATGGCGGCCTGCTGGGCCTCCGTGTCGCAGCGGTGCTGGCTGAAGTTCAGGTTCTCGCTGGCCAGCACGGCCTCAGCCGATGCGAAATTAGGATACATCCGTTCCCAGCCGCGCGGCAGGGTGCAGCCGTGGAAGACGCACTGCAGGCCGAAATCGTTGGCATCGGCCAGGATCTCCTCATAAAGCTGCATGGTCACCTGCTTGTCGGAGCCGAAGAAGTCCACCTTGATGCCTTTAACGCCCAGATCCCGCAGCCAGGCCATTTCCTTGCGGCGGGCGATGATGTTGTTCATGATGCCTCGGGGGCCCTGCGGAGCGTCGTTCCAATAGCCGTTGGAGTTGTACCAGACGAAGAGCCGTACGCCCTTTTCCTTAGCGTAGGCGGCCAGTTTTTCCATATTCTCCCGGCCGATCTGGGTATCCCAGAGGGCATCCACCAGCACCGTCTGCCAGCCCATGGCGGCGGTGAAGTCTATGTACTGCAGCTGAACCGGATACACGGTGGAACCATCCCCCTTGATAATCCAGCTCCACGAGCCCTTGGAACCTTCGTAGGCGATGGAAGGCTCATACAGCGGTTCCACCACGTCCCAGGTGACGGTGGTTTCCGCAATGGGCTTGAGGTCCCTGCCCACGGTGACGGTGCGCCAGGGGGTGAAGCCCGGGACGGTGATGCCGGGGGCCACCGTGCCGTTGCCGTTATAGGATTCCTCCATGGGATAGCCGATCACATAGCTGCCATCGGCCTTTCCCAGCAGACGGGAACCGCAGTAGTTGCTGTTCACGCCGGTCTCGCTTACCAGCACCCAGCCTTTATCGGCCACCCGGAACAGGGCCGGGAAAACGTAGCCGTGGCCGTCTCCGTTGGCGCCCAGCTTGTCGTATTCCACGTACGGAGTCTCATAACTGGGGGTGGTGCGGGCGAAGCCGGACATGGGGGCCATCTGTGTGCTCAGGAAGCCCCTGGTGCCTTCCGGGAAAACGTATCCCGTGGCCTCTTCCCATACCCGGGCCACCTTGGTGTCCCGGTTGATGGACAGCACCTGGTAGCGGAAGGCTACGTCATTGTTGCTCACCTGGAAGATAATCTCCATCACGGCCTTCCCCCCTTTGGAGAAGGTGAAGACGCCCTTGTTGGCCTTATAATGCACGGCCGAAGCCTTGATGGTGGGCACGCTGTAAGTGTCCTCCACCGGACTCTGGGCCGATGAAGTGAGTTCCATCCCCTCCATATAATTGCCGATATCCGTCTTGAGCCCCAGGGGAGACGGTTCCAACAGTACCACTCCGTCGTAAGTTATCTGATAGGTGGGGACTCCGCCGTTGACACTTACGTTGACGGCGAGCCGGCCGTCCGGGCCGGAAACGCTCTGGGCCCGCAAAACAGGAAGGGCAACCAGCGCCAATAGGACAAGCAGTAATTTCTTCATGGTTTCCAGATGTTTTTACAAAAATAGCATTTCCGGGATAATAAAACAAAAAACTGTCACGGCCGATGAGACCGTGACAGTAGCTGCTGGCAGAAAAGCCTAGCGTTCAAATACAAAGACAGAGAAAGACCACGCCGGAACCTGTGCCTGAAGGGTTTTTCCTTCCCCGGAAAGGGTAAAGGTTTCGGGATGGATCCTGTCCGGATGGTCCAGGTCGTTCTCCAGGTCCAGTTCACTGGCCGATGCACTCAGGCGCACGCCGCCGGCCGCCTTCACCAACGCCTTCTTCTTGAGGCCGGTAAAGTTAAATGCCAAGTTGCGGGCCTCGCCGGTAGTATTCACCACTTTAACATATACGCGGGAGCCATCCTGCACGGCGCTGGCAAAGAGGCCGTCCTGGCCTTCCGCTCCGGTTACGTTGGCCCCATCCATCTTCACGGAGAGGGTATGGGTTCCCCGGAAGCGGCCGTAGAGTTCCTGCACGTGCCAGCTGGCGGTGCGGAAACTGCGCAGGTTGTCGTACCAGATGAGGTCCGGCCTCCACTGCCAGCCCTCCACGTGGGCAAAGAGCGGAGCGTAGGTGGCCATGTGCACCACATCGGCATTGCGCTCGATGCCGGTCATGAAAGCGGCTTCCAGCAGCGAGGCATAGAAATGGTTCCACTTCTTTCCGGCGCCGTGGCAGGCATATTCACCGGCGAATACCTTGGGACCCTTGCGGTCGTAATTGTCGTAGCGGGCGCCCTGGGACAGGAACCAGCTTTCCGGCCGATAGAAATGCTCGTCCACCAGGTCGGCCCCCAGGCGCTTCATTTCCGGCCACAGGTAGTCGAACTGCTTTCCCTCGGAATCGGGGCCGCTGGAGCCCACGATCTTGATCTCCGGATAAGCGGCGCGGATGGCCTTCACAAACGGCTCCAGGTGCTCCGGATAAAGGGAATCCCACTGCTCGTTGCCGATGCCGATGAACTTGAGGTTGAACGGCTCCGGATGGCCCATTTCGGCCCTCACGGCACCCCAGGTGGAGGTGACGGGGCCGTTGGCGAATTCAATGAGGTCCAGGGCGTCCTGGATGTAGGGCTGCAGCTCGTCCAGGTGCACGTGGGCCTCCACGTTTTCGTTCTGGAACTGGCAGGCCAGGCCGCAGCTGAGGATGGGAAGCGGCTCGGAACCAATCTCTTCCGAGAGCTGGAAGAACTCGAAGAAGCCCAGGCCGTAGCTCTGGTAATAGTCCGGATAGAAGCGGTGCGGGAAGGTGTACTCCCAGCGGTTCTCGTTCAGGGGACGGTTCTCCACCGGGCCCACGGAATTCTTCCAATTGTAGCGCGTAGCCAGGTCCGTTCCCTCCACGATGCAGCCGCCGGGGAAACGGAAGATGCCGGGATGCAGGTCGGCCAGGGCCTGGGCCAGGTCTTTGCGGAGCCCGTTCTCATGCCCCATCCAGGTATCGGCCGGGAAAAGGGAAACGTGCTCCAGGTCTATGGTCCTGCGGTCTCCGGTGAGGAAGATGCGGAGGACGGCCTTGTCCAGGGTAGCGTCCGGAGTGAGCTCCACCCGGTACTTCTTCCATTCCTTGCCGCTGGCCACCAGCTCTTCCTGGCAGAGGAAGTGGTTCTCGCCCATGGACGCGGTATTCACCAGTTCTATGCGGAGGGAAGAGGAACCGCCGTCCGGCACGCGCGCCCAGACGGAGAAGCGGTACGCCTGTCCTTTCTTGACGCCGATGCCGAAGAAGCCCTCGTTGTCCAGGCCCGTCCACTTGTGCGGATGGCCGGGATCGGAAAGACGTACATAGTGCGGATTCCGCTCGAAGGGACCGCCGCTAAGGACTTCCACCTTGCCGAAAGCCTTCCAGCCCTGCAGGGCGTCGTCCGGGAATTCGAAGGAGCGGTTTTTCACCAGTTCGGCATAGAGACCTCCGTCGGCGGCATAGTTGATGTCCTCGAAGAAGATCCCGTACATGGTATTTTGGATGGGGGCTCCCGCCTTTTTGAGATCGATGTCCAGCTGACGGGTTTGGGCATAGGACAGGAGGGAAACGCCAAAAATGGCCAAAGAAAGGAGAAGCTTACGCATAATGAAGGGGTTATCAGTTTTATTTATGCACAAATATAACTACTTTTGCACATAAAAAGGTGGATAAATGAACAAAGCGGGTGTACTATTGTGCTTGCTGTCCTGCCTGCTGGCCCTTGAATCGGAGGCCCAGCAGACGCTTCGGGACAACTATGTATCGGAAGTGCTGGATTTCGAGAGCGGCCTTCCCTGCAATTTCGTAGAGGATATGTGCCTGGACCGGACCGGTTTCCTGTGGATAGCCACCTCCGGCGGCCTGTGCCGCTACGACGGATACCAGATGCTCACTTTCAGCACCTCCTCCCCCTTCCCGCTCAAGAGCAACCACATCCACAATATCTGCGAGGACGGCTTCGGCCGCCTGTGGGGAGGCTCCCTCAACGGGCTGGACGTCCTGGACACCTCCACCTTGCAGCCAGCCCAGTTGGAGACGGGGGACCTGGAGCCTTTCCTCACCCGTCCGGTCTCCTATCTGGCCCTGGATGCCCGGGGCGCCCTCTGGTTCAAGAGCGGGGAAAGTATCTACCGGACCGTCTTTGCCGATAACGGGGCGGTGCAGCAAGTGCTGGAATACCACCACCCGGCCCTGTCCCGGGAGAATGTGGTCTTTGCCGACGTGGACCGGGACGGATCCGTGTGGGTGGGCTTGGGCGGCCAGGTGTCCAAGCTGCAGGAGGACGACGGGAAACTGCAGGCCACCCCGCTCCTGTCCCGCTTCCGCTACGAAGACGGTTATCTGTCCGGTTTTTACCTCCAGGGCCAGGAAGTGTGGATCTGCACGGAGAACGGCCTGTACCTGGTGAACCGGCAAAGCGGTGACTCAAAACACTACCTGCACGATTCCCGGGATCCCCGCTCCCTCACGCAGAACTTCATCTCCGACGTGGCCCGGACCCAGGACGGACAGATGATCTTTACCACCCTTTACGGTATCAACCACTACAATGCCATCACGGACGATTTCACCCGCGAGGGAGAAGATATCGTCAACTGCGTCCACGTTGAGGGTGAACGGATCCTGGTGGGGACGGAAACCCAGGGCCTCCGCATCTACACCCCCAGGCGCCTGGATGTGAGCAACCTGTACCACAACCCGTCATCGGCCTCCTCGCTGGGCCCCGGCACGGTGAATGCGGTATGGGAGACTCCCGGCGGTACGCTGTGGGTGGGCAGCGTGGAAGGCGGCCTCAGCATCCGCGACGCCGGAGAAAGCCATTTTACGCACCTCACTACGCAGAACGGCCTGGGCCACAACAGCGTGAGCGCCATCCGACAGATTCCCGGCGGCCAGCTGGTGGTGGGAACCTGGGGCGCCGGGCTGGATCTGGTTTCCACGGACAAGCCCCACCGGGTGCTGCGCCATCTGAATAACCAGGACCGTCTGCTGGATTTTGTGGGAGCCCTGGAAACGGACCCGGACGGACAACATATATATATAGGGGCCAATTCGGGCGTCTATGCCTATGATTTGCGCTCGGACAGCCTTACGCCCCTGCTGGAACCGGGATCGGCCAACGGCTGCATCGGATCGTACCTGGACGGGAAAGGACGGCTCTGGATGGGTTGCCGGCAGGGTCTGTATGTCATCGACACCCGGAGCCCCGGGTATCCGTCCACCCACTACGGGCATCCGCTGGACAATCCCCAATCGGCGGCCGAAGAGATGATCTGCTGCATCCTGGAGGCCTCGGACGGCACTTTCTGGCTGGGCAGCAACGGGAACGGCGTTTACCACGTCCTGGATGAAGACCCCTGGCAGGTTTCCCGCCTTTCCACCCGCGACGGCCTGTCCAACAACCGCGTCCGCAGCCTGCAGGAAGACAATCAGGGACGGATCTGGATCAGTACGGAGCACGGCCTGAACGTATGGGACCCTTCCCTGAAGGCCCTCTGTTCCTTCTTCCGGGAAGACGGCCTGGCCGGGAACCAGTTCTACTGGAACAACTCCTGCAAGGGAGAGGACGGGATGCTGTACTTCGGCCACACCGGCGGACTTTCCGCGGTGAATCCCTCCCAGTATACGCCCGACCGGGAGGAAAGTCCGCTCCGCCTGACTTCCGTGCAGATAGAGGACCGCACATCGTTCGAATCCTCCCCCGAAGCCATCCGGCTGCATGAGCGGGACCGTTCCCTGCGCATCAGTTTTTCGGCCCTCACGCCGGATGTGGCCCGGAAAATCCATTACGAGTACCGCCTCCAGGGCCTGGACAACCATTGGCAGGAGTTGCCCGCACCCGGACACGAAGCCGTCTACTCGGCCCTGCCGCACGGGCGTTATCTCTTCCAGATCCGCGCCTTCAACGAAACGGGCAAGATGGCCGGCAGCCTGGATGTTCCTGTGTATGTAAAAGCCCATTATTACCGGACCTGGTGGTTCTATCTGCTGATGACCTTGAACCTGCTGGCACTGGCCTATCTGTTCCTGCAGCTGCGGATGCGCGCGCTCATCCGCCAGCGGGAAACCCTCCGGCAGATGGTGGAGGAACGCACCCGGGAGCTGTCCGGACAGAAGAGGCTGGTAGAGGAAAAGGCCGAAGAGCTCCGGCGGCAGAACGACGTGCTCCTGCACCAGAACGAAGAACTGGCCTACCGCAAGATCCTGAGCATCCGGCAGGAAGACCCGTTCAAGGAGAAGACGCTGGACACGCTCCGCAGCCTCTACCGCAACCCGGACCTGGACGTGAACGAATTCTGCCAGGCCATGGGTATGAGCAAGACCCTCCTGAACTCGCGCCTGCAGGAGGCTTTCGGACAGTCCATCGGCCAGCTCATCCGCACCTACCGGCTCACGCTGGCGCGGGAAATGCTGGAAAGCGGCAGCGGATTAACCGTAGCGGAAGCCGCCTACGAGGTGGGCTTCAACGACCCCAAGTACTTCACCCGCTGTTTCACCAAAGAGTACGGCATCACGCCCAGCTCCCTGGGGAAAGAGGAATAAACACGATTGTTCAAAAATCCACCCATTAGGTTTTTTTGTGCACCTTTAGGCCGATAAAGCTTTATACCTTTGCTTCGGTTAACCATCCGACTAATGACACTGAAGCAAATCCTGGCCTCTCTGGCCCTGTTCTTTGTACTGACAAGCGCCTTTGCGCAACCTCCGGCACATGACCCGGTGGCCATTCAGTGTGAAGATACCTGGTACCTCTTCTGTACCGGAACCGGTGTAAGCATTTTCACTTCCCCCGACCGTGAGAACTGGGAATACGCAGGACGCGTGTTCGACAATCCGCCCCAGTGGGCGCTGGAATCCGTTCCCGGATACCGCGGCCATACCTGGGCTCCGGACATCTGCTATCACGACGGCCTTTATTATTTATATTATTCCTGTTCTTCCTTCGGCAAGAACGACAGCGCCATCGGCGTCGCCACCAACCGTACGCTTAACCCGGCGTCCCCCCTTTATAAGTGGGAAGACCACGGCTGCGTAGTGCGCTCGGTGGCGGGACGGGACCTGTGGAACGCCATCGACCCCAACCTTTTCATCGACGACGACAACACCCCCTGGCTTTCCTTCGGTTCCTTCTGGGGCGGCATCAAACTGGTGCGCCTGGACCGGACGCTCACCCGGGCGGCCGAACCGCAGGAGTGGTACCCGCTGTGCCGTCGGCCGGAAGGGACGGCCGAGGATACCTCCCTCACCGACGACGCCATCAAGGCCGATCCGCGCGGAATGGACTTCAACCCCGGCAACGGCGCCGTGGAAGCCCCTTTCATCGTGAAGCGGGACGGCTACTATTATTTATTCGTGAGCTATGACCTCTGCTGCCGCGGCGCCAAAAGCACCTACAAGGTGGTGGCGGGACGCAGCCGGCAGGTTACCGGCCCCTACGTGGACAAGGACGGCATCGCCCTGATGGAAGGCGGCGGAACGCCCGTGCTGGTGGGCAACGAGCGCTATCCCGGTGTGGGACACTGCGCCGTGGTCCCCACGGAAGAGGGCGACCAGCTCTTTTTCCACTGCTACGACAAGGAAATGAACTACAACTCCCACCTGCTCACGCGCCCCATCCGCTGGGGCGGGGACGGGTGGCCGGTGGTTTCCCTATAAAAAATGATAATACATTATATTAACTAACTAACCAACGTAACATGAAAACCCCACTTCTAATGCTGAAAGCGCTTTGCGCGGCTGCCTTTGCGGCAGTGGTATCGGCAGGGTGTACCGGCCTGGAGCCCTATTCCGTGACTCCTCCGGACGACCTGGCCGGAAAGATTGCGGAGTATCAGGCGGAACAGGCTGCCAAGCAGTCCGACGAGTACACCGAAATCCCCATCACGGTATCCCTGGTTGGCGCTGAAGACAACAGTGCCGGCTGGTGGACTGAATTCAGCCAGTATTTCAGTGTGCCCTCCGGCAAGAAACTGGTCCTGGAGTTCGAGAACTTCGGTTCCGGCGCCAACAACTGGAACAACTGGAACGCCTGCGTAGCTCTGGGAGAACGCGACACCGACGGTTATTCCGAATATTTTGTGCTCCGCTCCGACTGGTACGGCTGGGGCAATGCCGACTACAACAACGCCGTGATTGAATTCGACTACGGCGGCGGCGAGGTGAACTGGGACGAATTCCGCGAGAAGATGCAGGGTGCCTATGTTACCCTCACCCTGGACCACGCCCGCGCCGGCGCAGCCTACCTGGAAGTGAAGAATGTGGCCACGGACGGCTTCACCATCGTTGAGAAATACAACCAGAAGGTATCGGCCGTAGACGACATCAACCTGTTCCTCATAGCCGACGGAAGCCACTTCAACATCAAGAAGGCCTACCTGGTTCCTTCCGAGATTGCCGAGATTCCGGACTTCCCGCTGATGGAACTGCAGCTGTCCAATACTCCTGCGGCCATCGCCCTGGGTGAGGAAGACTACTGGGGCGGCACCATTGCCACCGCCGTGTTCGAGGATGGCTTCAGCGCCGTGGTTCCCAAGGAAGACCTTTATATCATAGAGCCCGATATGACCACCACCGGCACCAAGACCGTAGTGGTCTCCTATGCCAAGACCAAGCTGGGCAAGGCCGGAGACCCGGTTGCCGCCTATTATAACTTTGAGGTAACCGACTTCGCTTCCATCGCCGTCACCAAGCTGCCTGTCACCACCACTTATTACGTGTTCGACCAGCCCGTTCCGTTCTACACCCAGGGCCTGGAGGTGACCGGCTTCAAGTCGGACGGCTCCTCGATGATACTGGACAACGCCGCCCTGGTATTCGGCCAGGTGCAGCCCGTTGCCGGCACCCAGGACGTGGAGATTGAGTTCTCCGGCGTCAAGACCACCTGCCCTGTGACCGTGAAGATGGGTATCGAAGCCATCGGCGCCCCCGACTTCAGCAATGCCTGGTGGAGCACTTTCCTGAGCGCAGACAAACCCGTTCCCGCCGGCGAAAGCGTCACCGTCCACCTCTTCGTTTACTCAGACAATCTGGAGAATTGGCACAGCCCGTGCACCATCCTGCGCGGAGCGGCCCTCAACGAATACGCCGTAGTGCGCCAGGACAGCTTCGGCTGGGGTGACGGCTATGGCACCGCCACGCTGGAAAGCGACTGGAACTTTGACATCTTTGCCGCCAACCAGAATATGTCGGCCGTGAGCATCACCGTAACCAACAACGGCGACAACACCGCCAACGTCCGCTACAACGTCACTTACGCCAACGGCGAGACGCACTTCCAGGAGTATAAAGGCATCACCGTGGACAGCGCCGACCTCCAGATGGGTATCGTGACCGAGGAATCCTACCTCATCGTCCTGGACAAGCCCGCCGTGGACGCCAAGCTCACCGGCATTGAGGCCCAGGTGAACGCCTTCCTGATCGGCGGCGCCCGCAACATCGTCCTTTCCCCGGAAGGCACCTTCGTGGAGGCCGTCTATTCCGACGGTTCCCGCATTCCGGTGAAGACCGCCGACTGTGAGGTGGTCATTCCCGAAGACAAGCTGTTCCGCAGGGTGGAGCAAGGTGTGTACAGCGACGCAGCCAAGGTTTCCTACACCGCAGTGGACGGCACCCGCTTCGAAACTTCCGCTACCCTGGTGGTGAAGGCGAGCGACCAGCCCGCCCAGGCCGAGCCCGTGGGCGCCCAGGACTTCAGCAACGGCTGGTGGACCACCTTCTCCAACAACTGGAACGTGCCGGCAGGCACCACCCAGACGGTAAGCATGAAGGTGAGTTCCGACAACCTGGGCAACTGGCACAGCCCCTGCGTGATTCTCCGGAAGGCCGACATGAACGAGTACGGCGTAGTCCGGATGGACAACTATGGCTGGGGCGCCAGCATCGGCGATGCCTGCGCCCTCATCAACAACACCTGCGACTGGAACTGGGACGCCTTTATGGGCTCCATCAACGGTTCCCAGGTGGACATTACCGTAGCCAACGACGGAGCAGGCACTGCCAGCATCCGCTATCACGTGATTGACGGGAACGGAGTGGAACATTTCCAGTTCTACGACAACATTTCCGTAGACTCCGCCGATGTCACTTTCGCCATCGTGACGGAAGAGTCCTACCTCATCTTCGACTAATCCAAAGGCAGAAAAGATATGAAAAAGATATTTGCAAGTATAGTACTTTGCGGCCTGCTGGCCACCCTTCCCTCTGTCTTTGGCGGACGGAACGGTTATGTGGCACTGGCCCAGAACAACGTAACCATCAGCGGTACCGTAGTGGACGAGACCGGTGAGCCCGCCCTGGGCGCCGGCATCGTGGTCAAGGGAACCACCCTGGGCACCACCACCGACTTCGACGGTAAATTCTCCCTGTCCCTGCCGGAAGGCAGCACCATCCAGATCGTTTCCGTGGGCTATGAGACCCTGGAAATGGCCATTACCCGCGGCGGAGACCTGGGCACTATCACCATCCAGACCGAAAACACCCTCCTGGACCAGGTGGTGGTAATCGGCTACGGTTCCCAGAAGAAAGTGGACCTCACCGGTTCGGTGGCCATCGTGGATGCCGACGAGATGAAGAAGGTTTCCCACTCCAACATCTCCACCATGCTGGAAGGCAAGGTGGCCGGCGTGCAGATCACTTCCGACGGCCAGCCGGGTGCCGACCCTGCCGTGCGCATCCGCGGTCTGGGCAGCTTCGGCAGCACCGCCCCGCTGTATGTGATCGACGGAGTGCCGATGGGCACCACCATCCGGGACTTCTCCCCCAACGATATCGAGACCATCCAGGTGCTCAAGGACGCATCGGCGGCCGCCATCTACGGTTCCCGTGCCGCTAACGGCGTTGTGATCATCACCACCAAGGGCGGCAAGAAGAACCAGCCCATCCGGGTGGACTACACCGGCTATATGGGTGTGGACAAAATCCGCAAGAACGTCTATAAGGTGATGGATTCGGCCCAGTACGGCGAATTCGTCCGCATGGCCTTCGACAACAGCGGCCTGGCCGTTCCCGCCGGTTATGATCCCAGCAGTGCCAAGTACGTGGATCCCGCTAAGGTGAACACCGACTGGTTCGACGCCGTGTTCAAGACCGGTATCCGCCAGAACCACAACGTGAACCTCTCCGGCGGCGGCGAGAACAGCACCTTCAACGTGGCCCTGGACTACTTCTCCCAGAAGGGCACCATGGTGGGCGCCGGTCCCAACTACGACCGTTTCACCGCCCGCGTGAACAATACCATGGACATCAAGTTCGTGAAACTGCGCACCGGCCTGGTCTATTCCCACAGCAGCCAGGACAGCATGTCCCTGTCCAACGCCAACGAGTATGTGCAGGGCCTCTACGGCACGCAGTATCCCGTGATGGCATCGGCCCTGCTGATGCCCCCGTCCATCAAGGCCTATGACAGCGACACCTGGTTCCTGGACCGCACCATCTCGGCCGCTTCCGAGTATTCCTACGACTCCTGGGGCTTCGGCACCTATTACGACGACGTGCACGGTGACATCCGTATGACCAACCCGCTCCTTTACAACAACCTGCTGGAGCGCAACACCATCGTGGACCGCGTGGTGGCCACCGGTTCCGCCACCGTGGACCTGCTGGATATGGTCGGCCTCAAGAACGACAACCACAAGCTGGACTACAACCTGAACCTCTCTTACAGCCGTACCTACTGCAAGGACTTCACCTTTGTCCCTTCCTTCATCCAGAGTACCACCAACTACCTGTCCAAGAGCAACGAGCGCCTCACCGAAGGCTATCGCAGCATGTCCGACTTCCTGGTGGAGAACTACCTCACCTATGACGGAAAGTTCGGCCTGCATCACCTGAACGCCGTGGCCGGTATCACCTTCGAGCGTGAACTCTACCATACGCTTTCCGGCTGGGGCAACAACATGCCCGAACCGTATTACCTCCAGGTGGGCAACGCCGCCGACCGCGACGCCTCCTCCTACGAGAGCGAGCACGTGCTGGCCTCCTACATCGGCCGACTCACCTACGACTACGACGGCCGTTACCTGTTCCAGGCCACGGTCCGCCGCGACGGTTCCTCCCGCCTTTCCAGCGGCAACCACTGGGACTGGTTCCCTTCCGCCTCCATCGGCTGGAGAATTGACAAGGAGCCCTTCTTCACGGTGGATCCCCAGCTGGTGAGCCTCCTTAAACTCCGCGCCTCCTACGGTGTGCTGGGTAACGAGAACATCGGCGAATACCAGTTCATGGACACCATGGCCCGCGGAAACTACACCTATAGCTTCGGCGGCAACAAGGTCACCGGTTCCTCCATCTCCAACTACGTGAACACCGCCATCCACTGGGAAAAGAAGAAGACCCTGGACATCGGCCTGGACTATGCCATGTTCGGCGGCGCCCTCGAATTCAACGTGGACTACTACAACGCCCTTTCCGAGGACCTGCTCTACAGCGTGCCCGTCCCGGCCGAAGCCGGCGCCACCAACGAGACCGTTACCATGAACGCCGCTTCCATGCGCAACACCGGTATCGAGCTCTCCGCCACCTACCGCAACTACAGCAGTGATTTCAAGTACGAGTTCTCCGGCAACGTCACCCTCCCCAAGAACACGGTGGTGTCCCTGGGACCTTCCGGCGAAGCCCGCAACGATGCCTACACCCGCACCGAAATCGGTGAGGAAGTGGGCCGATTCTACGGCTATGTGTACGAAGGCATCTTCCAGAGCCAGGAACAGATTGACAACCGCGTGAACTCCCTGGGCAACTACGTCACCCAGAACGGTGCCCAGCCCGGCGACGTGGCCTACAAGGACATCAGCGGCCCGGACGGCGTGCCGGACGGCCAGATCACGGCCGACGACCAGACGTTCATCGGCAGCGGCATGGCCAAGGTCCAGTTCGGCCTCAGCGCCCGCTTCGAGTACAAGAACTTCGACCTTAGCGTCTCCACCTTCGGCGCAGCCGGTTACCAGCTGCTGGACTTCGTGGACATGACCCTGCGCAGCTCCTACGGCATGACCAACCGCAGCGTGGACCTGCTCAACGCCTGGACTCCGTCCAACACCAACACCAACGTGCCCCGCGTGTACTACAAGTCCACCGGTTCCATCACCAACGACATGTTCAGCTCCCGCTACCTGCAGAACGGTGCCTATTGGAAGATCGCCAACGTGGAGCTGGGGTATAACCTGCCCGAGAACCTCTTCGGCGAGAACGCTTTCGTACGCGGCGGCCGCATCTATGTCTCCGGACAGAACCTGCTGACCATCAGCCCGTACCGCGGATACAACATTGACTTCGCCGGCGGTGCCTTCACCCCTGGTTACAACTACTGCTCGTATCCCGCCCCTACCACGGTGATGCTGGGCGTGAAACTTTCCTTCTAAAGATGTCCAACCTTAATATGAACGAGATTATGAAAAAGATAGCTGTTGTTCTGGCTTCCCTCGCTGTAATCGGTTCCGTGGCTTCCTGCGACAAGGCACTGGATGTCAAGAACCCCAACAACCAGACCACTTACGACTTCGGCTACACGGAGTCGGACCTGAACGAGGCGCTCATCGCCTGTTATAACCGCATCCGCCTGGAGGGCACCTTCGCCCGCGTGGGCTACACCCTGGACGCCGTCCGCGGCGACGAGGTGTGGAACTCCTCCCAGCAGTGGTACCTCCCCTACGACAACCTCAATTCCAGCGGCCAGATCGATATCGGCGACCAGTGGCCCTGGAGAGACAACTTCCACGTGGTGAACCGCTGCAACCTGGTGCTTTCCCGCATCAACGAAATGGAGAACATCACGGAGAACCTGCTGGACATCCAGTGCCAGGCCCTGTTCCTGCGCGGTCTCGCCTACTACACCCTGGCCACCTATTACCAGGAAGTGCCCCTGTTCACGGACTATGCCCAGTACTCCTCCATCGAGTCCATGTATGCCGAGAACGTGAGCCAGGACCAGATCTTCGACCAGATCGAGCAGGACCTGAGCACCGCGATGCTCACCCTTCCCAGCCGCGACAAGGGCGGTGAATGGGCCAAGGGCCGTGCCACCAGCGGCGCCGCCGCCGGCTACTATGCCCGCGCCCTGATGTTCCGCCACAAGTATGCCGAAGCCCTGGCCGTGCTCAAGGACATCATCAACGGCAAGTATGGCCACTATGAGCTCATGCGCGACTACGGCGACAACTTCCGGGAAGGCGCCGCCTACGAGAACAACGCCGAGAGCCTCTTCGAGGTCCAGTTCCTGGACTACGGGATGGGCGGCTCCGACGAGGAGTGGACCCCGGTGAACATCTCCACCAACGCCACGCAGGGCCACGCCGTGGAATCCAACTACGGTTCCCAGGAACTGGGCAGCTGGGGCGACCTGGCAGCCTCTCCCTGGCTGTACAACCTGTTCAAGGCCGAGCGCTGCACCGACGGTACGCTGGATCCCCGCCTGTACTGGACCATCGTGAGCTACGAGCCCGAGTACAGCGCCTACACCGGCACCACCAACGCAGCCTACCCGATGGGCGGAGACCCCCGTTCCAACATTGTGTACCAGCAGGAAATCACCGCCACGCCGCGCTCCAACAAGACCCAGGGCGGCCTTTCCATCGCCAAGTTCACCAACGCCCGCAACAATATCTACCAGAGCATCACTACGGGCCTGCACTGCGGCATCAACCTGCGCCTGATGCGTTACAGCGACGTGCTCCTGCGTGCCGCCGAGTGCATCAACGAGCTGGAAGGTCCCACGGCCGAAGCCATCGAGTACATCAACATCGTACGCCGCCGCGCCGGCCTCTCAGACCTGTCCCTGGCCGATTTCGGCACCGCCGACAAGCTCTTCGAACAGATTGCCAACGTGGAGCGCCCGAAGGAATTCGGTTGTGAGAACGGCCGTGGCATCGACCTCATCCGCTGGGGCTTCTTCTACGACAAAGGACGCCTGGACCAGATCAAGCAGCACAGCTGCTACATCCTGGATACGGCCGAAGGCACCCCGGTTTCCACCCAGGAACTTACCACCAGCACCGCCTCCGACTTTTCCTATAAATACTACAATTCCGGCTACGAGTACTTCCCCATCTTCCAGGGAATCCGTAACGCCAACAAGAACATCCACGGGAACTCTGCCAACAACGGTACCGACAACGGTCCCGAATTCCTGCAGAAATACGGTCGCGTGCATCCGGTAACGGCTTTGTAATAGCATATCTACATATTTTTCATTAACTTTGTGGGGACGGGACAGGGGTTAGGTCTCCGTCCCCACATAATTTTAAGCTATGCGAATTTCCATACTTTTCACCGGAGCCCTCTGCGTTGCGCTGGCCGTAGCCGCCTGCACCAAACCAGATGAACCTACCGGCATCCAGACCGATCCCAACGGCGGGACCACTACGCCCTCCACTCCCCCGGACCCGGGTCCTTCGGGAGGGGAAACGGGTTACTCCGCCATCCAGCCCACCGCCACCGGCAGCTGGAGCGGCACCGCAGCGGAGCCCAAGGTGACGGACGGCGTTTCCATCCCTTCCTATGCCGACAGCTATGCCAGCATAGCCGGCTGGGGCAGCAAGGACCAGTGGAACCTGGCCAACGTGCACGACCCTTCCATCGCCTACTACAAGGGGTACTACTATATGTTCAACACGGACGCCTCCTACGGCAACGAACACCTCAACGGCAAGGACCACGTCCATTTCCCGGGCAAGCGATCCAAGGACCTGGTGAACTGGAGCTATGTTCCCGGTCCCTTTTCGGACGCACCGGGCTGGGTCTATACCCGCCTGAACGAAATCCGCAAGCGGATGGGGCTGGAGGCCATCGGCCGGGCCAATCTCTCCTATGGCTACTGGGCTCCCGTCATCCGCACGGTGAAAGTGAACGGGGAGGAACGGCTCCGGATGTATTACTGCATCGTCATCGACAACTATATCAAGACCGGGAAAAAGACCAGCGAGGCCTTTGACGGTTCCTGGACGGAGCGCGCCTTCATCGGCATGGCCGAAACCACCGCTCCCGAAACCGGCAACTGGACGGACTACGGCTTTGTAACCACCTCCTCCTCCGACAAGGGCAAGGACGGTTGGGCCCGCCCCAACCAGAACGACTGGGAGGCCTATTTCTACTACAATGCCATCGACCCCACCTATCTGGTGGACCCCAAGAGCGGCAAGCACTACCTGATCCACGGTTCCTGGCACAGCGGATTCGCCCTGCTGGAGCTGAACCCGGAAACGGGCATGCCCGTGAACGACCTGGGAGACCCCTGGGCCGATACGGCCATAGACCTGCGCGTCCGCTACGGGTCCCGGGTGGGTACCCGTTCGGCCAATTCCCGCTGGCAGGGCAGCGAAGCCCCGGAAATCATCTATAAAGACGGCTATTACTACCTGTTCATGGCCTACGACGGCCTGGATGTGCCCTACAATACCCGCGTGGTACGCTCCGAAAACATCGAAGGACCGTACCTGGACATTACCGGCCGCAACTTCACCAACGGCCGCGGGGACTGCTTCCCCATCGTCACCCATCCCTACAAATTCTCCAAGGGATACGGCTGGGTGGGCATCTCCCACTGCGCCGTCTTCCAGCAGGAAGGGACCGGGGACTGGTTCTACGCCTCGCAGGGCCGCCTTCCCGTGAACGTGGGCGGGAACGCCTACAGCAACGCCCTGATGATGGGCCACATCCGCCGCATCGTCTGGTGCCCGGCATCGGCCGACGAGCTGGACAACCTCTGGCCGATCGCCCTGCCGGAGCGCTATGCCGGCCTTTCCGACAAGAGCGCCGTCAAGGCGGCCGACCTGGCGGGCAAGTGGGAACACATCAACCTCAAATACGACTACGGCAAGCAGGACGCCTCTTCCAACCTGGAGCTCAAGGCCGACGGAACCCTTTCCGGCGCCCTCACCGGCAGCTGGAGCTTTGACGAGGCAAAACAGTACCTCACTTTCACCACCGGCGGAAAGAAGGTGGTGCTGGTTGTGGCGAGGGAAGCCGACTGGGAGGCCTCTCCCCGGACGGCCACCCTGGTTTACGCCGGAACCGAGAAGACCCTCAACGCCACCTGGTGGGGGAAAAAGGTAGAATAAAGTAGTTGTTTTAACGTTTTAATTGATTAACTTTGTAAGGATAACCGCAAGGACTTACAAAGTTTAAACCATATTTCTAGCTTATGAGTATTCTGGATCAAATCTCGGCTTCAGGTTTCCGGACCATCGACCTGGTGATCGTTATGATCTACCTGGCGGTGCTCATTTTCCTGGGCCTGTTCCTTGGACGCAACAAGAAAGGCAAGGAAAAGAGCGCCAACGACTATTTCCTGGCAGGCAACACCCTCACCTGGTGGGCGGTAGGCGCCTCCCTGATTGCCGCCAACATCTCGGCGGAACAGTTTATCGGCATGTCCGGCACCTCCTATGCCGACGGTATCGCCACCGCAGCCTATGAGCTGATGGCGGCCGTCACCCTGGTGGTTATCGGCAAATTCCTCCTGCCCATTATGCTCAAACGCAAGATTTTCACCATCCCGCAGTTCCTCCGGGAACGTTACAACGACGGTGTGGGCCTTGCGTTCTCCATCCTGTGGCTGTTCCTGTATGTGTTCGTGAACCTCACCTCCGTCGCCTGGCTGGGAGCCCTGGCCATCGAGCAGATCCTGGGCCTGCAGGGTGCCGTGCTGGAGATCGGCAGCCTTACCATCTCCATGCGTATGGTCATCGTGGTGTGCCTGTTCCTCATCGCCGGTATCTACTCCATCTACGGCGGTCTGGCCTCCGTGGCCTGGACGGACGTACTGCAGGTTACCTTCCTGGTGGGCGGCGGCCTCATCACCGCCTGGTTCGCCCTTAAGGCCGTGGGCGGCGGAGAAGGCGCCCTGGCCGGTCTGGGCAACATTTACCACGACCTCACCACCGGAACCCATATCCACGATACGCACCTGCATCTGGTAATCCAGCAGAGCCACAGCGCCAGCGCCTTCGCCAACGTGCCGGGCATCGCCGCCGTGGTGGGCGGTGTGTGGCTCACCAACCTGGGCTACTGGGGCTTCAACCAGTACATCATCCAGAAGGGCCTGGCCGCCAAGAGCGTGGAAGAAGCCCAGAAGGGTCTGGTGTTCGCCGGCTTCCTCAAGATTTTGATCCCCGTGATCGTGTGCCTCCCTGGCATCTGCGCATACTACATTTCCCTCCATCCGGATGCTTTCACCGGCCTGCAGGGTTCCATCAACGTATCCGACGACGCCTATCCCTGGCTGGTGCGCAACTTCACGCCCGTGGGCGTAAAGGGTCTCACCTTCGCCGCCCTGGCCGCCGCCATCATCTCCTCGCTGGCTTCCATGCTCAACTCCACTTCCACGCTGTTCACTATGGACATCTACAAGAAGTACATCAACAAGGAAGCTTCCGACAAGAAACTGGTGAACGTTGGCCGTATCACTTCGCTCTGCGCCCTTGTCATCGCCCTCATCGCCGTTAAGCCGCTGCTGGGCAGCTTGGACCAGGCCTTCCAGTACATCCAGGAGTATTCCGGCTTCATCTATCCCGGCATCATCATCGTCTTCGGCCTGGGCCTGCTGTGGAAGCGTTCCAGCGCCCGTGCCGCCGTGTGGAGCGCCATCATCGTCATTCCCCTGGGCATCCTGTTCAAGATTTTCCTGGGCGGCGTGCCGTTCCAGCTCCGTGCCGGTTACATCTTCATCATCCTGCTGGTCTTCCACGTGATTATGTCCCTCATAGACCATAAAGTCGTGGATGCCGAGGAGATTACCGCCAAGGACCGCGCCAGTATGACCAAGTGGGCCCGCATCCTGGGCTGCACCGGCGCGTTCTTCATCCTGCTGGCCGCCATCGTGGTCATCTGGGGCGCCTGCCTCCCTGCCGGTGCCACGCCGGACAACCACTTCATCGCCTATCTCAACGATATCGGCTTCCAGGCCTTCTTCTTCTTTGGCGCTCTCATCGGCGCCCAGGCCATCTGGCTGTACAGCAATGTATTTGACAAGAAGAAGGATCCCAAGGCCCTGCCCATCGACCTCAGCCTGTTCCATACCAGCAAGGGTTATAACATCGGCGCCTTCTGCATCATCGCCCTGGTAACCCTGATTTATGTATTCCTGTGGTAGCGCTATGTTGGAAGAACTGAAAGAAAAGGTATTCAAGGCCAACCTGGACCTGGTAAAGCACGGGCTGGTCATCTTCACCTGGGGCAACGTGAGCGCCATAGACCGCAAGAGCGGCCTGGTGGTGATCAAGCCCAGCGGTGTATCCTACGAAACCATGAAAGCTTCGGACATGGTGGTGGTAGACCTGGACGGAAACGTGGTGGAGGGGGACCTTCGGCCCTCCTCCGACACGCCCACCCATCTGGTTCTGTATAAGGCGTTTCCCAACATCGGCGGCGTGGTGCATACCCATTCCACCTTCGCCACCGCATGGGCCCAGGCCGGGCGGGACATCCCCAATATCGGCACCACCCATGCCGATTATTTCCACGACGATATCCCCTGCACGCGGGACATGAAGAAGGCCGAGGTCTTCGGCGAATACGAGAAGGAAACGGGGAACGTGATCGTGGAGCGCTTCAAGGACATCAATCCGGACGATACACCGGCCGTGCTGGTCAAGAACCACGGGCCCTTCGCCTGGGGCACGGACGCCGATAACGCCGTGCACAATGCCGTGGTGCTGGAACAGGTGGCCAAAATGGCCTTCGTAGCTTCCTCGGTCCATCTGTGCAGTGCCGTTTACAAGGGCCCCTTCGAATCCAGCCAGCCCTCCATGAACAAGCACCTCATTGAGAAACATTACAGCCGCAAACACGGCCCCAACGCCTACTACGGCCAAAAAAAGAAATAATAACACAAAACTGATACGATTATGGCATTTGAAAATTGCGAATTATGGTGGGTGACCGGTGCCCAGCTGCTTTACGGCGGCGACGCCGTGGTTGCCGTGGACGGACATTCCAAAGAAATGGTGGCCGGACTCAACGCTTCCGGCAGCATCCCGGTAAAGATTGTCTATAAGGGCACTGCCAACTCCAGTAAGGAGGTGCAGGACGTGATGAACGCCGCCAACAACGCCCCCGAGTGCGTGGGCGTGATCACCTGGATGCACACCTTCTCCCCCGCCAAGATGTGGATCAAGGGCCTGCAGGACCTCAAGAAACCCCTGCTGCACTTCCACACCCAGTACAACGCGGAGATTCCCTGGGATACCATCGACATGGACTTCATGAATCTGAACCAGAGTGCCCACGGAGACATCGAGTTCGGCCACATCTGCGCCCGGATGAGAGTGCCCCGCAAGGTGGTGGTGGGTTACTGGAAGGATCCCGAGGCCCAGCGCCGCATAGCCATCTTCGCCCGCGTAAGCGCCTCCCTCGCCGATGCCCGTAACGTCCGCTGCCTCATGTTCGGCATGAATATGAACAACGTGGCCGTCACGGACGGTGACCGCGTAGAGTTTGAGCAGCGCCTGGGTTACCACGTGGACTACTGCCCCGTGTCTTCCCTGATGGACTACTGGAAGAAGGTTACCCCGGAAGAGACCGAAGCCCTGGTGGAAGAGTACAAGAAGCTCTATACCATTAAGATAGACGAAACCGGCCCCGAAGTGTACTGGGAGAAGGTACGCAATGCCGCCCGGGCGGAAATTGCCCTCCGCCGCATCCTGAAAGACACAGGTGCCACCGCTTTCACCACCAACTTCGACGACCTGGGAGATGCCGATGTGAACGCCCCCAACTTCGTGGGCTTCGACCAGATTCCCGGCCTGGCCTGCCAGCGCCTGATGGCCGAAGGCTATGGCTTCGGCGCAGAAGGCGACTGGAAGACGGCCTGCCTGCAGCGCACCCTGTGGGTAATGTCCCAGGGCCTTCCCGGCGGCTGCTCCTTCCTGGAGGACTACACCCTCAATTTCGCCGGAGAAAAGAGCTCCTGCCTGCAGAGCCATATGCTGGAGGTGTGCCCGATGATCGCCAGCGACAAACCCAAGCTGGAAGTGCACTTCCTGGGCATCGGCATCCGCAAGCAGCCCACCGCCCGCCTGGTGTTCACCTCCAAGACCGGCCCCGGTGCCAAGGCCACCCTGGTGGACCTGGGAAACCGTTTCCGCGTGATTGTGCAGGATGTGGACTGCATCGAACCCAAGCCCATGCCCAAGCTTCCCGTGGCATCGGCCCTGTGGATCCCGCGTCCCAGCTTCGAGATAGGCGCCTGCGCCTGGATCCTGGCCGGCGGCACCCACCACAGCGCTTTCAGCTATGACATCACGGCCGAATACTGGGGAGACTTCGCCGAATTCACCGGCGTGGAATTCCTGCACATCGGCAAAGACACCACCATCCACAAGTTCAAGCGCGAACTGCGGATGAACGAAGTTTACTACCTGCTGAACAAAGCCCTCCAGTAGTATGAACGCACGCGAGACCATCGATGCCGGGAAAGCCATCCTGGGCATCGAATTCGGCAGTACCCGCATCAAGGCTGTCCTGATCGACCAGGACCACAATCCCATCGCCCAGGGCAGCCACGAGTGGGAAAACCAGTTCGAGGGCGGCTACTGGACCTACAGCCTGGACGCCATCTGGACCGGCTTGCAGAAGTGCTACAGCAACCTCCGCGAGGATGTGCGCGTACACTACAACACGGAGATCGTGAGCCTGGGCGCCATCGGCATCAGTGCCATGATGCACGGCTATATGGCCTTCAACAGCGCCGACCAGCTGCTCGCTCCCTTCCGCACCTGGCGCAACACCAACACCGGTGCCGCCGCCAGGGAGCTGAGCGCCCTGTTCAACTTCAACATGCCGCTGCGCTGGAGCCTGTCGCACCTGTACCAGTGCATCCTGGACGGTGAGCCGCACGTAAAGGACGTGGTGTTCTTCACCACCCTGGCCGGCTACATCCACTGGAAACTCACCGGCCGCAAGGTGCTGGGCGTGGGCGATGCCTCCGGCATGATGCCCATCGACGCCAAGACCAAGGACTTTGACGAGCGGCGCATCGCCGCCTTCGACAAGTTGGTGGCCCCCAAGGGCTATCCCTGGAAGCTGCGGGAAATCCTTCCCAAGGTGCTGCTGGCGGGAGAAAACGCCGGCGTGCTCACGGAGGACGGCGCCCGCTACCTGGACATCTCCGGCCATCTGAAGCCGGGCGTTCCGTTCTGCCCGCCGGAAGGCGACGCAGGCACGGGCATGGTGGCCACCAACGCCGTCAAGCCCCGCACGGGCAACGTATCGGCCGGTACCTCGTCCTTTTCCATGATAGTGATGGAGAAAGACCTGTCCAAGCCTTACGAGGTCATTGACATCGTCACCACCCCGGACGGCGCCCCCGTGGCCATGGTGCACTGTAACAACTGCACCAGCGACCTAAACGCCTGGGTGAACCTGTTCAAGGAATACCAGCAGCTGCTGGGCATTCCCGTGGATATGAACGAGGTCTTCGGCAAGCTGTACAACAACGCCCTCAACGGCGATGCCGACTGCGGCGGACTGGTCTCGTTCAACTACTTCTCCGGAGAGCCTGTAACGGGCCTGGCCGAAGGACGCCCGCTGTTTGTGCGCAACGCCCTGGACAAGTTCAACCTGGCCAACTTCATGCGCGCCCATCTTTACGCATCCGTATGCGTCCTCAAGATCGGGAACGACGTCCTGTTCAAGGAAGAGAAGGTGAAGGTGGACCGCATCACCGGCCACGGAGGCCTGTTCAAGACGCCCGGCGTGGGCCAGCGCGTGCTGGCGGCAGCCCTCAACTCCCCCATTTCCGTGATGGAGACGGCCGGGGAAGGCGGCGCCTGGGGCATCGCCCTGCTGGCTTCCTACGTGGTGAACAATTCCGGCAAACTAAGCCTGCCGGAATTCCTGGACAAGGTGGTGTTCGCCGGCAATACCGGCACCGAGATTGCCCCGGACCCGGCCGATGTGGCCGGCTTCGAAGCCTACCTGGCCAACTACAAGACCGCCCTGCCCGTGGAAGCCGCCGCAGTAAAGTGTAAATAGCTATTTATCAAGCGTTTAGATAAATACCCTGCTGCACTTATACAGCAGGGTATTATTGTAAGTAACTGATTTACAGCAGGAACCGCAAAACTCCCGGAGGGACTATCTGAGTCCTTTGAGGAAGTTGGAGGGCGAGATATTGAACTGCTTCTGGAAGCAGGTGGCGAAATAGGACGGGCTGGAGAAACCGGTCTGGTAGGCCACCTCGTTGATGCGGTACTTCTGGCTGGAAAGCATCTCCGCGGCCTTCTTGAGGCGGCACACCCGGATGTACTCGTTGATGTTCAGGCCCAGGTTGGCCCGCACCTTCCGGTACAGGGTGGACTTGCTGGTACCCAGCTCCTGGGTGAGGGTCTCTATATTGAGGTCCGGCTCGCTCAGGTGCTGCATCACTACCTCGTGCAGGCGCTCCATGAATTCGTGGTCCAGTTCACCGGTTACCACGCTGCTGAAGTGGGCCAGCGGCGAGTGCACAAACTGCTGGTTGGCGATATCCCGGTTGCGGAAAAGGTTGTTGATGGTGGCCTGCAGCAGTTCGAAGGAGAACGGCTTCTCTATATAGCCGTCGGCCCCGGCCTCCAGGGTTTCGATGCGCGTTTCCATGCCCACGGCGGCCGTGAGGAGGATTACGGGGATATGGCTGAGTTCCGTGTCCGACTTGATGTTGTTGCACAGCGTGCAGCCGTCCATGAGGGGCATCATGATGTCCGCTACCACCAGGTCTATGCGCTGGCTCTTCACGATGTCCAGGGCGTCCTGGCCGTTGGCGGCCACTACCACATTATAGTTGTCCGACAGTTCCTTGGCCAGGTAGCCGCGCATGTCCGGTGAGTCGTCCGCAATGAGGATTACGTGACGGTGACCGCTCTCCGGAGATACTTCTTCCGTCGTCTCTCCTTCCGTGAAACCTTCTCCTTCCTCTACCGGGGCCGATGCTGGAAGTGCTACGGCATCCGGCTGATGCACAGGAAGTTCCAGAACGAAGGAGTTCCACTCCGGCACCCAGGTGTCCAGATACAGCCGGCCGTGGTGAAGCGTCGCCAGCGAACGGGCGAAGGGAAGGCCCAGACCGGTCCCCTGCATCTTGCGCTGCATGGTATCCTGCGACTGGTAGAAGGCATCGAAGATGCGCTCCGCGTCCTTCTCCGGGATGCGGGGGCCGTTGCTGTCCACCCGCACTTTCACGGTTTCCCCGTCGGCCGATACCACCATCATCACGCGGACCTCACCGTTCCCGTATTTGCAGGCGTTGGAAAGCAGGTTGTTAAGGATCTTCTCTACCATGTCCTTGGCGCACTGCACCAGCACGGGCTTGCCGGGGATGGAGCTCTCGATGTGGATATGCTGGTCTTCCGCCACCTGGTAGAACCAGGAGCAGACCTCCGACACCAGGGATACCAGATCCAGCGTGATGAAGCTGGGCTTGAGCTCGTACTGCTCCATCTTGCGCATATCCAGCAGCTGGTTGGTAAGGGTGAGCAGACGGTTGGTATTGGCCTGCATGGTAAGGAGTTCCGTCTTTGTATCTTCCGGGAGATCCTCCCGGGCCACAATCTTGTCCAGCGGGAGCTTGATGAGGGTGAGCGGCGTACGGATCTCGTGCGTGATATTGGTGAAGAACTGGATCTTGGCGTCGAACACTTCCTTCTGCTTGTCGCTCTCCAGCTGGACCACCTGCTTTTCCATCTCCATCTTGCGGCGCCTGTCCCGCTGACGCAGCATGAATCCCAGGGCGCCCAGCAGCAGCAGCGTATAGAGGATGAAGGCCACGGTGGACCGGTAAAAAGGAGGTATCACCTCTATGGTGAGGATACGGGACGCAGGAGAACCCGCCACCACGGCAAAGGCCTGGAACTGGTACTTGCCTGCGGGAAGGTGGGTATAAGTTATCTCGCCGTTCCGGGAAAAATCCTGGAAAGTGGAACGGCGGGGACTGGTGAGCACCGTCCGGAAATTGATGGAACGGGCCGAACTGTACAAGGGCATGGAGAAGCGGATGGTAAAGGCGGAGAAATCCTTCTGCCGGAAACGGATATAATCCGAATTCCGGGCGGAACGGCCCTTTTCCGTAATGGGGGTGAGCCCGCCGGACGCCTCTCCCAGGACATCCGTAATAATCACTTCCGGCATTTCACGGCCCCGCGACGCGGCGGGAGCGAAACGGAACATGCCGGCGTTGGTGCCGAAGAACAGGGTGCCGTCGTCCAGCGACAGGGAGGACCCGTACGCATACTGGTTGCCGATGCCCGCCGACGACTCCAGATAGATATCGGCCACCCCGCCAAGGTCCCTGTTCACCTTGATGAGCCCGTGGGAGGTGGACATCCAGAGCGTTCCCTGGGAGTCCTGCACCACGGAACAGACAATATTGGTGATAAGGCCTTCCTTACGGGAGATGTTGCCAAAGGCAAAGGCTCCGTCCGTATCACGGACAGGGACATAATAGGCGCCGTTGCCTTCCGTACACACCCAGAGCCGGTACTCATGGTCTTCCGTGATATCCGTTATATAATTGGAAGAGAAGCCGCTGCCTCTCTCGTCCAGGCCGATGCGGTGGAAACCGCCGTTGTCCATTACCCACAGCCCCTTTCCGTAGGTTCCCACCCACAGTTTCCCGCGGCTGTCCTGGAAAATGGCATGGATGAAACTGTGGCCCAGCTCCTTCCTGTATTCAAAACGGTCCTGGCTCCAATTATACTCATAGAGGCCGTCCGTAGTTCCGGCCCAAAGCGTCCCGTCGGCCGTCTTGTATACCACCACGCAGCGCCGGTCCGTGAGATAATGGCCCGTCTGAGTGAGGGCATCCAGGTCCAGCCGGAAGAGACCGTGGCCGAAAGTGGCCACCCAGAGCGTTCCGGCGTCGTTGTACAGGTCCTGCACATTATACTGGGAAGCGGAGCCCAGCAGATGGGTGAGATCTTCCACCTTCCCGCCCGCAGGGTCCATCATCGACAGGCCTCCGTCCTCGGTGCCCAGCAGGATCCGGTGGTCTCCCATGGGTGCCAGGGCGCGGACCATGTTGCCCCGGATATCTCCTCCCTCGCTCTCTCCCAGGAAACGGGTTACCGTACCGGAACTCTCCCGGTACAGATTGAGGCCGTTGTAAAACATGCCGATCCATACGTTTCCGCCGTTGTCCTGGAACATGGACCATACGTCGTCCCCGGAAAGGGAAGTGAGGTCTCCACCGTTATAGAGCAGCCATTCCCGGGAACCGTCTGCCCCCACAACCAGCACGCCGGTTTCCGTTCCCAGCCAGAAGGAACCGTCATCCCGGTGCAGGATGTTACGGATCTCTCCGGTGTCCACCCGCATGAACTCCTCCGTCCTTCCAGTGTGGATGTCCGTGGACATCACCACGCCCGGCTGGACGGAGAACAGCATGCTGTTTCCATAAGGATAAAGATCCCGCACCGAAGCGCCCGGCAGGGGCTTTTCCGGCGCCCAAACCAGGTCGAAACCATTCTGAGATACGTTGTGCCGATACAGGGAACCCTCCGTGGAGAGCATCCACACCTGGCCGTTTATGTCCGATTCAATCACATCCGACTGGAAAGACTCCGGGCTGCCGTATCGGACTATGGAACCGTCCGAAGGACGCCAGCGGTATACGTTGCCGGCGGCCGCCCAGATCTGGCCGTAGCGGTCGCCGGTAAGGCGGGCGGCCATCACCGGATTGTCCCCGAACTGGATAACGGTATTCACCGCCCCGGTTTCCAGTTCATAGTATCCTATCCCCTTGCTGGTAGCGAACCAGAGCCTGTGCTCCCCGTCCTCATGCACCCACAGGGAAAGCCCCCCCAGAATGGGGCAGGAAGGGTCTTCCAGGAGGATGAAGTGGTGGGCGTCATACATACAGATCCCGTCCCGGGTGCACAGCCACATGAGGCCATTGCTGTCCTGGCCGATTCCCCGGATGGAGTTATCCGGCAAACCGATATCCGTATTGAAACGCTGGAAGCGATAACTGCCGGCCACGGCCGACAGGGGGGACAATATGATAAAAGCAATTGCAAACGCAAGAGCCGAATGTTTTTTCATGGTTTTGTAATTTGACCCGCAAGTTACAAAATTTTTAAAAATAGACCAAAAATTATTAAAACCCCGCCAGAGCGCCGCAAGGCCGGGTACAAAAAAATTAGAGATTTTACTTGCCGATTCAGGATTATTCGTTATATTTGCACTGACTTAAAATTAAACTATGGCAAAGCAAAACTTCTTCGGAAGGGTGGCTTTATCCACTCTATTACCCCGAATGGGCGTTTTGCCCTTGTCATCAGTTTACAGGCTAACCGCAAAAAAGAGTACGGATTTGTCCTAATCTCGCGGTAGCAAAAAACCCTTCCTGGGTGTCCTTTACGGTCATCGGCACAGGATAGAGGTTATTGTTAAATTGATGTGGTCCAACTCGGGGGTATTCCTGCGGGTTGGACTTTTATGCTATTGATAGCCCAAAAACTATCACTTTTAGACCACATTTGCCCTTTCAGGAGGTTCTGGCGCATTTCTTCTTGTTTTGGGGCAAAAAATGATAGAGAACATATAAAATAAATGCGTACATTTGCAAAAGTCGTGAGACCACATACACACATCAATTATAACAACTAACCCCAAATGTGCTATGACAAAGCAATTATTCGCCAAAGTGGCGGCTGTCGCAATGATCTTTGCGGCCAGCCTGCTGGGCTTAGGTAACGCCTTTGCCCAAAATCGCGCCATTAGCGGAACTGTTGTTGACGCTACGGGTGCCCCCGTCGTGGGAGCAGCCATAGTGGTGGTTGGTAACGCCTCCATCGGTACTGTGACCGAGGCAGACGGTACCTTCCGTCTCAGCGTTCCTGCAGGTGCAAACATCAATGTTTCCTGCATCGGCTATGCCGACCAGACCTTTGCTGTTGGAAACCAGACCGTTTTCAACGTCACCCTCGAAGAGGATGCAGAATTCCTTGAAGAGACCGTGGTGATCGGTTACGGTGTCCAGCGCAAGAGCGACCTCACCGGCGCGGTTGCATCCGTCCGTTCGGATGACCTGAAGGACCGTTCCACCACTGACGCCGCTGCCGCCCTCCAGGGTAAGGCTGCCGGTGTGCAGATCATCAACTCCTCCGGTGCTCCGGGTGCCGGTTCCGACATCCGTGTCCGTGGTTATTCCTCGAACTCCGGTAACATCGGACCGCTCCTCATCGTTGATGGTTTGAAGGTGGACAACATCCAGTATCTGGATCCTTCCATGATCGAATCCATGGAGGTTCTGAAGGACGCCGCCTCCGCCGCCATTTACGGTGCACAGGCTGGTAACGGTGTTGTGCTCATCACCACCAAGACCGGTCAGGAAGGCTCCGCCCACATCACTTACAACGGACGTTTCACTATGCAGTCCCTGGGCAAGAAGGCCGATATCTTCGGTGCCAAGGACTATATCGAGTATCAGACCTATATTGGTAATATTAACGATGCTCTCCTCACCGCCAACGGCTACGACGGTACGGACCACAACTGGTACGACTCCGTGTTCCAGCCCAGCTGGAGCCAGCAGCATGGCATCACCTTCCAGGGTGGTAACAACAAGGGACATTTCTTCACCTCCCTCAACTACGTGGACAACGACGGTATCGTGGTAGGCAAGAAGGACGTTTACAACCGTCTCACCGCCCAGATCAATGCCGACTACAGCCTGTTCAAGTGGTTCAACATCTCCACCAACAACTCCATTGAAAAATGGAGCCGCAAGTCCGTGTCCAACGGTTACGGTTCTGTGCTCAACTCCGTGGTTTCCCTGGATCCGCTCACCCCGGCCTACATCTCCGACATCAAGAATACCCCTGGCGGTATGCAGGAGCACTATGCAGCCGGTGACCCCATCCCCACGGATCCCACCCACAACAACGACTTCTACGGCACCTCCAAGTACCTGGAAGAGGCAACCGGTAACCCGCTGTTCCAGAGGGACAAGTCCGATGCTACCAGCGATGGTATCAACATCCGCGGTTCCCTGGCCGCCAACTTCATGCCGTTCAAGGGCTTTACCTTCACTTCCCGCTTCGGCTACCGTATCGCTCAGAGCAGCAGCCACAGCTACACCAAGCCCTACTGGCTCACTTCCATGGCTCAGTCCACCAACCACGACATCTCGGCCAATGTGAACACCAGCTACTACTATCAGTGGGAGAACTTCGCCAACTACAACCGTACGTTCGGCAAGCACAATATTGGCGCCATGGCCGGTATGTCCTATACCGAGAGCCACAGCGATAATGCCAGCATCTCCTCCTCCGGTCCCAACATCCTTAAGGGTTATGAGGACAACTTCCTCTATATCGACTACCTCACTTCCGATGCCACCAAGAACGTTGGCAACGCCCCCGGCATGAGCGCACAGCTCTCTTACTTCGGCCGTCTGATGTACAGCTTCGACAATCGCTACAGCATCCAGGGTAACTTCCGCGCCGATGCATACGACTCCTCCAAGCTGTCCAAGCAGGCCCGTTGGGGTTTCTTCCCGTCTGTATCCGCCGGTTGGACCGTGAGCAACGAGCCGTTCTTCAAGAACAATATCAGCCGTGACGCTGTCTCCTTCCTGAAGTTCCGTGGTTCCTGGGGTATCAATGGTAACGTGAACGTTCTTAGCGGCTATCGCTATTCCACTTCCATCGCCCTGAACGGACAGTTCTACCAGTTCAATCCTTCCGCCGGTGACGGTCGTCCCACCTACGGTTCCATGCCTTCCGGCCTGGCCAACCCGAATCTGAAGTGGGAAACCTCCGAGCAGTTTGACGCCGGTCTGGACGCCCGCTTCCTGCGCGACCGCCTCACCCTCACCGTGGACTGGTACCGCAAGCTCACCAACGACCTCCTCATCTCCATCGCCCCGCTGCCGGAAATCGGCGTGAGCTCCACCACCGTGAACGCCGGTAAGGTGCTCAATACTGGTTTGGAATTCGACCTGGGTTGGAAGGATCACATTGGTGACTTCTACTACAGCATCAACGCCAACCTCTCCACCCTGCACAACGAGGTTCTGGAAGTTCACTCCCTGCTGGACCGTCTGAACACCGACGTGGTGAGCGGTCTTAACGAGAAACTCGTTTCCTCCTTCGAGGCTGGCTACCCCATCTGGTACTTCCGTGGCTTCAAGTATGCCGGCGTAAAAGAAGACGGTACCGCCTTCTATTATGACAAGGACGGCAAGGAGACCGCCACTCCGGGTGAAAACGACAAGCAGTACCTGGGTGAAGGTATTCCTAACATCACCTATGGTGTCACCATCAACCTCGCCTGGAAGGGCCTCGACCTGGTGGTCTTCGGCACCGGCGCCGCCGGCAACGAGATCTACAACCTGATGGTTTCCGCCGACCGTTCCAAGACCAACACCCTGGACTACTACTGGAAGAACTCCTGGGGCAACCCCAACGTGAACAAGGCTACCGCCAAGTATCCCGATATGAAGACTGTTGCCAACAGCTGGGATTTCTGGAGCTCCAGTGCCTGCGTCTTCGACGGTTCTTTCTTCAAGATCAAGCAGATCCAGCTGGGTTACACCATCCCCCGCAACATCACCCAGAAGGTCAAGATCAGCGACCTGAGGTTCTTCGTCTCCCTGGACGACTACTTCACCTTCTCGAAGTATCCGGGTGCCGATCCTGAAACCGCTTCCCTCAACAGCTCTACTTCCCGTGGCGTGGACTCCGGTTCCTATCCTACCACCAAGAAGCTCGTATTCGGTGTGAACCTGACCTTCTAACCTTTAATGAATACAGAAAATGAAAAAGATATTATATTTCGCTCTCGCAACCTTTGCCCTGCTGGCTGTCGCTTCCTGTGAGAAGAACCTGGACATCCCGCAGAAGGGCGTCACGGCTATCGAGACTTTCTACCAGACCGATGCTGATGCAGAGGCTGCACTGGCAGCAGCGTACGCCCGGTTCGTCACCCGTATCACCGGACAGGACGGAAGTTCCATCTACACGGACTACAAGGCCGCCCTCAACAACTGCGGTGACGATATGTACGCCGCCGGCTCCAACTTCGGCGACAACGACTTCATGGCCCAGCTGGACGAATTCCGTCTAGACTCCGGTAACCAGGTGGTGGACCACTTCTACAAAAATCTGTTCCAGGTGAACTACGCCTGCAACCTGGTCATTGACAACTTCAAGGAAGGTCTGCCCAACGGCGGTCCCACCGCTACAACCAAGCGTTGCGTAGCAGAGGCCCGCGTCATGCGCGCATACCTTTATTTCATCCTCACCGCCCTGTGGAACACCCCGCCGCTCATCGACCATGTGATTTCCGACGGCCTGCCCTTCAACGCCGACAAGGATCCCGACAATCCGATGTCCCACGAAGACCTCTTCAAGTGGGTTGCCAGCGAGTGCGAAGCTGCTCTTCCGGATCTGGACGAGCGCAAGAGCACTGGCGACAAGGACGGTGCCGTAAAGGTAACCAAGGGCTTCGCCTGGGCTCTCCAGGGCAAGGCTCTCCTCTTTGTCAAGGATTATGCAGGTGCTAAGGCCGCCCTCAAGAAGGTTATCGACTCCGGCAAGTATGCCCTGGTTCCCGGCAACCGCTATTGGGAGAACTTCCACGTGGAAGGCGACTGCAACGAAGAGAAAGTTTTCGAGCTCAATATCGAAGAGAATGCAGGTCTGGGTGCTTGGGGCGGTATCATCCAGCGTTCCACCTGGATGGAAGCCAACATCTGGAACTGGCGTTCCGACCACTTTGTGCAGGGTGCTTCCCCTCAGGCAAAGTACACCGGTGGTGTTGACGGCTGGGGTGGACTGGGTGTCCCTCAGTGGTTCGGTGACGAATTCTTCGCCAACGACGGTCATTCCTACCGCTTTGACGCAACGCTCAAGCATATCGATGACGCTGTCTACGGTATGGAGTACAACAGTGAAGAAATCAATGCCATGACGCTTGAGCAGAAGAAGGTCTCCGACAAGATCGGTATTCTCGATCCTAAGGACGGCCTCTATGGACAGTCCTTCTGGCTCCCGTTTAAGCAGCTGATCCGCAAGACCGATTCTGACCGCTACGGCGGCAATGTCCGTATGAACAACGGTCTCATCATGCGTTACGCCGAAGTGCTCCTGCTCTATGCCGAGGCTTGCCTCCAGAGCGGTGATGCCGGCCAGGGTGCCTGGGCCGTGAACCAGATCCGCGAGCGTGCCGGCCTTGCCGCACTTGGCAGTGTGGACATGAACGTCCTCAAGAAGGAAAAGAGCTATGAACTCTGGCTGGAAGGCAGCCGCTGGCTGGACCTCCTCCGCTGGGGTGATACCGACCGCGTGAAGCAGGCCGGTCAGGATGTTCCGAAGCTCTTCGACAAGATCCACCGCGCTCCGCAGAGTGGCGAAAAGGTCACCTGGGAGAATGGCAGCGAAGCCAACAGCCGCTTCTACACCGTGAGCACCCACGAGGCTATCGACGCCAAGTACGAAGTGGGCTTCAAGCCGGGCAAGCACGAGTTCTTCCCTTATCCCACCTCTGTGATGGACAAGAACCCCAACCTGGTACAGAACCCCGGCTGGGAGGCTCCCGCAAAGGCAGAATAAGCTATAAGCTTACTACTTGATAATCCGGTCCGGGAAAGCCCGGACCGGATTTTTTCTTTTTACCATTTTTTGTGCTATTTCTATCAAATTTGGTTCACACACAGGTCTCCGGACGGGCAGTGGAAGAATTCTATTGTTTTTGGGTTCAATAATGAAAGCGCGTATACGCGTACGCGCGTAAATTTGTTTTGAACCGATAACACTGAAACGCTCCGCACCTACATGAACGGTGCCCTGCTAATATTCTTATTCCGCACATCTTAAAACAGTAGCCCTATATGAAACGATTAGCTTTAGTTATTTCCGCCTTATTCCTGGGTTGTGCGCTCTTTGCCCAGAACCCTATCATCAAAGGACTGTACACGGCCGACCCCACCGCTCGCGTATTTGGCGACAAGGTATGGCTTTTCTGCTCCCACGACATCATTTCCCCGGTAGAGCCGGAGCGCCGCTGGTTCTGTATGGAAGACTATCACACCTTCTCTTCCGAAGACCTGGTACATTGGACGGACCACGGTGTGATTCTGGACCAGAAAAACGTGCCTTGGGGTAATCCTGAGGGTTATTCCATGTGGGCGCCCGACTGCGTGGAAAAGGATGGAAAGTACTATTTCTATTTCCCGAACGCATCCAGGGAAGGCCGTGGCTTTGCGGTGGGCGTAGCCATCGCTGACCGTCCCGAAGGACCGTATGTTCCGCAAGCGGAACCCATCAAGGGCATCAACGGCATAGACCCCTGCGTGCTCCAGGCCTCCGACGGCAATGCCTACATCTTCTGGGGCAACGGCCGCTGCGCCAAGCTCAAGCCCAACATGATAGAGCTTGCCGACGACAACCCCAAGACCACGGTCAAGTGGGGCAACCGCGAGATGGAGATGGTGGGCGTGAACTGCCTGGAAGGCCTTCCCAACCGTCAGGCCGAAGGGCCGTTCGCCTTTGAGGCCAACGGCTGGTTCTATCTCACCTATCCGTATGTGAGGCAGAACACCGAAGTGCTGGCCTATGCCATGAGCAAGAACCCCATGGGTCCCTACGAATACAAGGGTATCATCATGGAGCGTTCCGTGAACGAATGCTGGACCAACCACCATTCCTTTGTGAACTACAAGGGAGAGTGGTACCTGTTCTATCACCACAACGACTACTCCCCTTCCTTCGACAAGAACCGCTCCGTGCGCGTGGACAAGGTGCGCTTCAACCCCGACGGTTCCATCGAACAGGTGATTCCCACCTTCCGCGGGGTGGGCGTGACGCCGGCCTCGGACCAGATCCAGATGGACCGCTACAGCGCCATCTACCACGTGGCCACCGGTATTGATTTCCTGGATCCCGCCAAGCCCTTTGACGGCTGGTTCGTGCATCTGGGCCGCACCGACTGCTGGGTACGCTACGATGAAGTGGACTTCGGCGAGGCCGATCCCACCGCCATCACCGTCCGCTACTGCGCTCCCCAGGCGTCCAAGATTTCCATCTGGTTCTCCGACAATGACAGCCTGGGAAGCTTCGACCTTCCCGCCAGCAGTACCTGGAAGGAAATCACCCTGCCCGTAACGGGAAAGGCCACCGGTCTCAAAAACGTGAAACTGGTGGTGAACGAAGGTGGCCTGGACCTTGACTGGATTAGCTTCAAATAAAATAATGAACCGCAGAATACTGCTTTTGGCCGCCATCCTGCTTGTTTCCTGCGGCGGCGGGGACAAGCAGGGGGACAAGGCCACTTTCCAGAACAGGGGCAATCCCCTGTTCCGGGATGCCTTTACGGCCGATCCGGCGCCCATGGTGGCTTCGGACGGCCGCCTGTATGTCTTCTGCGGTCATGACCAGCAGTATGACGACAGGCCCGGTTTTGAAGGGAAAGACGGTTACAACGTAACGGAATGGCTGTGTTATTCCACTGCCGATATGCAGGAATGGACCATCCACGGCGCCGTCCTGAAGCCCTCGGATTTCAGCTGGGCGGAAG
>JAEEGJ010003055.1_pt1 | contig 69623 bp, 49 predicted proteins | sample 8958761 | NCBI WGS metagenome assembly JAEEGJ01 (sample SAMN16246546, study PRJNA631951) | gut metagenome | biome: gut microbiome; feature: rumen; material: RS-attached | host: Bos | place: Iran: Karaj | collected 2018-10 | reverse complement strand
ACTAGCTCCGATTATGGAATAAGAGCCGTTATTGCATCAAGGAGGATGGTAGAAAGAATTGAAAGGGAAATTGAAGGTGCCGTAAATGCGGATGTCTCCACATTAGCACCGATATTCATTAATGGTTGCAAACTGAAGATGTTCAATGAGGAAGACATGACCGACTATTGGGCAACCATTGGTAAGAAAATAGGTAGAACAATCTCCGAGAAATATATTCAAGAGGTTCAGTACTATGTAGGCAATCACCCTTGCTTACTAAATTTGCTTAATGGATGTTACTGGGCAGAGCATGAATCAAAAAATTACATTAGCAATGATTCTACGAGTTTAAATCTAAATAATGAACTGTTAAACAAATTGCATGACGCTTTTGACTGGGCTGTCTGGCGTGATATGAAGAAATGGCAGTTGCTACGTTCTCTCATTCTATCTACTTGGGGACCCGACGAGAATATTCCAAATGAAGAACTCTCAGAATTGGACCGTTATGGTGTAATTAGTAAGAATCAAATTCTAACCGAACCAGACGGACCGATACGAATTGCAATTTCTCGTTATTTTACAGAATGGATGAATCTCAAACGTTACATCCTGCCATTTGGTGATGAGTGGTCAAAAGCTGAAGGTAATATGAGAAAGATCGTTAAGTGCTTTTGTGATGATATGTATCAAGGAGATGAAGCCAAGATGATACAACATCTTGAAACAAAAAATGCAAACGGCATTGAGATTCATGCGAATCCAAGATTTACTGCAAGAGGACGATTTACTGCAATGAGGGATAAGATGATAAAGAATCGCAACAAGTATCCTAATATGTCATTGTCTCTTATCGATTATAGCGACCCATCCGATTTGCCAGAAATATTCTTTAAACGTGAATGGCATTGGTTTGTACAAGTATTTGGGAATACGTGGAATGATTGGGATGAAAAGTTCTCGACTATTAATGAGGTGCGCAATATTAAGCTGCACAACAATCCTGGTATTCCTCAAACACGTATAGAGCTCGCAAAAAAATATTGTCATGAAGTAAATGAAAGGATAGAGGTTTACTTAAATAATAGAAAGAAGTAATGCTATTTTACAAGTAATATGACACGTACTAATCTTTTTGATGGTGTTGGTGACTTTGCAACGTTTGCTCAAGTGTCATATAAATTGCTTATGACACGTGAGTGGGTAACATATAAGTCAATAATGGATATTTGTTATCCCAAAGACAAACTCAATTCTGTGTCCTCTGGTACGGCATATGGAGAATTAAAGAAGGCATTTCCGGCAGTGAGAAAATCTATTCAAGAGAAACTTGGCACAGAATGCTTTGAGGAAGAAGGAAACAACAAGAACAAACGTTTCCGCTATATTGGGAATGATGATGATCCTTTGGCTGACATGCGTAATGCGAAAGTAATTAATGACCTGAGGCAATACTGGAAGTTCTGCCAGGATTCTGCTGGTTTCTTTCCATCTTCTTGGCTTGAATACTTCTTCAAGGATAGCCGAGATCTTTTAGAAATTAAGACTAAAAGGAAGAAGGGTGAACAGGTATTGAGCGCAAGCTTAGATAGGCAGCTTTCCAATATTGATATGCTACCTTCTCTCTATGAAGCAATCATCCGCAAGCAAGTGCTTTCTATTGCTTATAAACCATACAATGAGGAAGAACATACACTTATTTTCCACCCCCATTATTTAAAGGAATACAATGGTAGGTGGAACCTTTTTGGACATGCGGAAGGCTATTCTCCAGACAACGGTTACAATATTCCATTGGATCGTATTCAGGCTAAGCCACGTGTGAGACCAAGAACAGAATACATTGCTGCGCCACCACTGTTTTATGAACAGTTTTTCAAAGACATTGTTGGAGTCAGTCATGCTAAAGATGCTATCAAATATATTATTATTGTACGTGCGCATACATATTATATATATAAGCTGACCGAAACAAAGCCCATACACCAGTCACAGTCCATTGCCACTCCATGGGGAGACCATGAAGATGGAACCTATGGTGATTTCGCTCTGGAAGTAGAGGTAAATAATGAGTTCATTGGTCGTATTCTGCAAATGGGGGCCGGACTTGAAATTGTATCGCCCATAGAAGTGAGGGATTTATTCAAACAACGAGTAAAAGATTTGGCAAAACTATATGAATAGCACATCATTTGCGCCATAGTCCCTATATACGAATGGTTCCAAACCCAACGGAACCAATGTATTGGTAACTATTCTTCATAGCACGAAGAAAAGTCTATATCTTTGCAGCGTCAAAACATCGAAACTACCACGATGATTGACGCTGCAAACTGTTGGTAGGAACAAAATCGAAAAACTATGGAGAACAAGATGAACTTCACCTCCCCCAAGACCGGTCTTCTGAAGCTCGGTTATGTGACGAACCTCAAAACCTGCAAGGCAGAACTCAACGAGTTGCTCACCGATGAGAAACAAGTGAGCACAGCGGAACTCAACGCACTTGTTGATGGAGCATGCATTGTGTACCTCAACAAGTACGGCTACGCTCAGAGCCGTTCAGGTGAGGACGTGACACTCAAGGATGCTGCCTACTTGTATTTCGAGACAGGGCTTGCAGATACTACAGGCGATCCCATCGTCGGTTGGTTTGAGAAGAGAGGTAAAGAGCCTACTTTCAAGGGCGTTTCATGGGGCTCTAAGGCAACTCTTGATGCGAAGATCCGAGCCAGCAGGATGTTCCACTGGGGAGACCTCTACTTTAAGAACGAGGAAGAAGGTCTTGCATTCCTTGAGGACATCGCCGCCAGCACTATCCCGGAGACGTGGGCGTTCAAGAACAAGCCGTCGGCTGTCAACCATCCCATTCTGAAGTCATATATCGAAAACACCTTCGAGGTTCTTAAGAAGGAGGCAGAAAGGGGGGCGAAGAACAAACTCGTGTATAGTCAGGATGGAAGGTTCCTCGTCTTCAACACCAACTTGCTGGATAAGTTCTTCCACGAAATTCTCATCGTGGTGGAGGTCCGTAAGCAAAAGGACGGAAGTGAACTGCTGATGAGTCCGAAACGCGTAAGGAAAGAACTGGAGTTGCGTAAACTCGGGTTCGCAAAAGACGTCCACCCGGAGCAGCCGCATTTCTTTGAGAAAGTGGAGGAGGTGATATACCAGCCGACCTGGACAATAGACAAGGACTTCGACAAGTTCACCCACATCATCGAAGAACGTAGGCAGCGATTCCCGATAGAGATGCAAACTGCTTCCTCTGACGAGCTCGGTCGCAAATTGGATGATGCGATTACGTTCGCTGTTGCCATCGCTCAGCGCAACTACAAGTTCATCGTCCCCATGTATCGCCCACAGACAGGTAAGATCCAACTGCTGATGCCCATTTACTTGAAAGGTACGTATAGCAGCAAGCCAGACTTTGCACTCATACTCACTCCTGACAAAGAGAACGAGTACTACACACCTGAGACGATCTTACCCCTGGATGCTGTGTATCAGAATGCGCGTTTGATTGCCAAGCCTGATGACACTTGGCTCAATCCCGACACCATCCTCTGATGCTCAAATGAGGTTCCCCAGGGGGTGGCAAATGGTTCCACCCTACAGGGAACCAATCATTCAGCGAAACTCTTTTGCAGGCAAGAAAACAATATGTATCTTTGCAGCGCAAAACAGAACAACAAACCCAAAAATCGAAACGACAATGAAGAACAACAGCAACAACGGACAGACAGAGATGAACAACACAAAGAAGGCTAACAGAAAGATGATACAGAAAGCTAACCAAAAACGCATCCAGGCAGAAGCCAATGCCCGACGCAAGGTGGCAAAGAATTGGGCACTTGTAGCCAGAAGTGTCAAATATCGAAAGGCTGCTACGAAAGAGTCTTGCGGCCGTTTGACTCATCTCTTGGAAGAAGAACTCTTCGACGGTATCTTTCTCAATCTGAGTGGCCGCAATGGCATGAAGTCATACTCTTACCAGAAACGAATCCTTCGCCGGATTGTTGAAAAACGCCAGGCACAGTCCGCACATCGTTTCGCAGGCAGAAGTGGCAATATGTTTACCAAGCAATTGCAGCACTACTGCGCAAGCCAAAGTCTGAATTGCTTGAAGCGTTATCAACTATGTGCTTAGCGTAAAAAGGCATTGGTTCCCATTTCGAGAATGGTTCCATCCCGGAGGGAACCAATGTCTTTGCCAAAAGTTTCGATAAACAGAAAAATAGGTTGTAAATTTGCATCGCAATTCCGAGAGAGTTGGTTTCGTTTAATACATTATTTAATATCATCGGCGACGGCCTATTCCGTCAAAAACACAAAAACACAACGAAAATGAGCACAGAACTCGCACTCGTTGCCGCAAAGGCACTCCCAGCCCTCTCGGGCAGTTCTCTCACCTACAATCCTGAGAAGAACGTGTATCTCACCCTCGGTTATACCAGCGCAGCTGGCAACACCTACTACAGAGCCATCCGTCTCTCAAAGCGACTGGCGGTGTACTACCACATCGGCGAAGGCTATGCCCACACCTTCCTCAACGGCATCACGCTGTTCTGTTGGGATGGGCAGAAAGCAAAGATCATCGCCCAGAAGTTCTGGGGAGGTTGCAACTGGAGATGCTTCTCTGAGCAGTTCGCTAAGGAAGAAAGCATCATGATGCTGAAAGACTTTCTGGCTGGACAGGCAAAGGCACTCGGCTCACACGTCAGCGAGCAGCAGATGCTCTCCTTCTCTCGCGAGATGATAGAGGAAACACAGCGTAAGCAGCTTGCATAAAGCAGCTGCTACGCTAAAAAGGGAACAAAGCGAAACAAACAACAAACCTCAAAATCGAAACACATGGCAACACTGACAAAAGCAATCAGCAAGAACCTGTTCGACAGCATTCTGCCAACCTTCGGCAGTCCAAGAGTTCACGTCCCTGCATGGGATAACGGTCAAAAGATGTTCATCTGCGACGAGTACGAAAGTGCCAGCGGCAATCGCTACTATCGTGGCATCCGCTTCTGTGACCGAGTGGTCATAGTAGAAAAAGTAGGTCTTTACCACAACTGGACCTATATCGACGGCATCGAACTCTACGCCTTCAACGGTAAAAGGGTCGAACTCATCCAGAAGCGTGACTATGACAAAGTGCATCGTAACGAGGCATTTGTCCGCATGGAGTCCGAGGCTATGGTCAAAGACTTCCTCGCAGGCATTCTGAAGGCACAACGTACTTCGGTACCTGCTGATCAACTCAAAAGCCAAGCAAAGGAGCTCATTGACGGATGCTACAAAAGTTTCCTCGACAGCGATTTCAACACACGTCTCACCCAAATTCTCCCAGCAATCGAACAGCGATGAACATGGAACACACACAGATAGACACACAGAACCAGCAGCAAGTGCTCGCATACGAGCTCATTGCCAACACCAACAGCAGCTTTTTCCTCACAGGTCGTGCAGGAACTGGTAAGACGACCTTCCTCCGCAACGTGCAGAAGATGGTAGACAAGCAGTTCATCACACTGGCACCAACCGGTGTGGCTGCAATCCTGGCAGGTGGTGACACTATACATTCCTTCTTCGGTCTTCCGATGGAGGTGTGCACGCCAGGAACATGTGGAAAACTGAACGAGGCACGTATACTTACCCTTCTCCATGCAGATACCATCATCATCGATGAAGTGTCAATGGTAAGATGTGACATCGTGGACGCCATCGACTACACTCTTCGCAGAGCGCTTCGTACGACTCAACCTTTCGGTGGGAAGCAAATCATCTTCGTAGGTGATATGTTCCAATTGCCACCAGTTGTGAGACAGGGCGCTGAGCGTGAACTCCTTCATGACATCTACCAGACAGATGATTTCTTCTTCTACAAAGCAGAAGCGATCAAACGCATGCGCCTCGTGAAGATTGAATTTCAGAAGGTGTATCGTCAGGACGACGACCAGCAGTTCCTTCACATCTTGGAGAACGTTCGCATGAACAAGGTCACCCCCGAGAATATTATGCACCTCAATCAGCGTGTAAAGCAGCCAACACCAGATGATGGCATGGTTATCACGTTGGCATCGCTCAACAAGACCGCTGACAGCATCAACCAACAGCGTTTGGCTGAGATTGATGCAGAAGAGTTCACTTACGAGGGAGCTATCGCAGGAAAGTTCGATGACAAGAAACTGCCTGTAGAGTTAAACCTCCGTCTGAAAGTTGGTGCTCAGGTGATGTTCACCCGAAACGACCAGCAAAAACGCTGGGCGAATGGCACCCTGGCAAAGGTGGTCAAACTCACGAAAGACGAGATCCACGTAGAACTAAGCGATGGCGATCAACACGTGGTACCTTGTACTTCGTGGGACTCGGTTAGCTACGAGTACGACCGTGAAGCACGCAAACTGAAAAAGGAGGTGACAGGAACATTCACCCAGTATCCTCTTAAGCTTGCATGGGCAATCACCATTCACAAGAGTCAAGGCATGACATTTGATAAGATGTCGCTTGACCTTAGCCGAGGAATCTTTGCTGCAGGTCAACTCTACGTTGCACTCAGCCGTGTTCAGTCGTTGGATGGACTGTTCCTCTCAAAGGATGTCATCCCACAGTATGCTCACACAAGTCGTGAGATCTTAGCATACGCAAGTGGCTACAACGACGAACAGGTAATCAACAACGAGATAGAAAGTGGCAAGGCTGTCTATGGTGCGCTGCAGAAGAACGACTACGACGAAGCTGCCAAGCAATACCTCTTGTTGGTGTGCAAGAAAGCACAAGCCGGTGACATCAAAGAGGCAATGCAACAGGCAAAGCGATTCCTTGATACCCTCATCTGTGACGATGGCCTCATGGGATGCATCGAGAGTGTCCCTGAAGAACTGCTTACGTCAAGTCATTGGACATCCCAGTTCCTTGCCGCCTTACTCAGCCTCTATTCTGGCCAGTACAATCAGGCATTGGAATTTGCAGATGCTGTACTCGAAAAACACCAGTGCCAGGAGGTCCTCTATGTGAAGTCACGTGCTTTAGCCATGCTTGAGCGTTACACAGATGCAGACGCAGTGAACGTTCAGATGGGTGACGTGTTTGACATGGCAACGCCAGATGCTAAGGTACTCTACATGATTGCCATGCTCAACGAAATGCACATCGGAGACCCGGGACTTGATCTGATGCGCAAGCTCGTGGAAGCAAAGCCAAAGTATGACAAAGGCATCCATGCGTTGCGTCTGCTGATGAAGCGTCATAATATCATGCTTGACTCTCCAAAAGAAAGCGAGCTGATAGAAGCCTTCAACTCAGACCTGTCAGACGAAGACTTTGATGCCCAGTTGAAGGAGTGCCGTTCCAAGGCTCCGAAGTCCGTCAGCTACCTGATTCAACGAATCAAGAAACAAGAATTCAATGAAGAGTTACCCCTTGAACAATAAGGGGAACTCTTAATGTCAAACAAAAAACAGCGAAAATGGAAGAAAAGGAATTTGAAGCAAAACTCAGGAGCGTAAACGAAGTAAAGTTTCCACTTGTTAAGGCAGCCTTCAAAGGCAAAGACGGAAATGTGTATATCGGTATGATGCTGATAGACACAGGATCAGTGGATTGTATTCTCAACAAATCCGTGTTGTCTTTGATTGATTCCTCCTTAATTCGAGAAGATGACAAAAAGGTCATCCACTCTATACAGTCAGATGCGAATACATGTCAAGGTGTCGATTTCACCTTCAAGATGGGTAATGAAGTATTCTCTGATATTTTCTATGTCAATGAGGAGATAGACTTCAATCAGATGTTTGAAGGATTCATTGGCATCATAGGCCATGAATTTCTACGTAAACACCAGTTAGTGTTGGACTACTCATGTAAAACGCTACATGGATCCTATGGCAATCTCGGCAATCCCTCAGACTACGATTTCTTTTTTCCAATGGAATATGGTATAAAACAGTATAATATTCCTGTTGTTGGACTCATTTATGGAAACAAAGAGTATATCATGGTGGCAGACTCAGGCGCAAATAATACTGTTATCACTCAATTTGTCATAGATGAGTCAGGGGCATCTGCAAACGCAGAGTCGGGCAATGGGTCTGTTGTTGGCTTTAACAACAAGCCAATGGACACTTCTATACAAGAGGTTAATCTCTGTTTGTTAAGTATTGGAGGTACAGAGCTGGAACCAAAGTTGTGTTCCTATAAAGATAAAGTGCAAGTCGTTGGTGAACACAAATACTTAATGGATAACCTCAAAGACTCAGACGGGAATGAACTTCCGCCCATATCTGGACTCTTGTCTTCTGCATTTATGCTTGAACACAAGTGGGTGCTGGACTTTGGCGTTGGCGTAATGTATAGCAACAATGTTGAACACAAAGATAGCATCGCAAGACGGACTTAATCAAGAAAATCATCAAGTTTGTGATTTTTTCTGTGTTTCCTTTTGATGGTTCAAAAGAGGAATTTCCCTGCGATTATCTATTCTTAAGTTGAAAAATTTGGCAATTTCAACTTTTTTACATATATTTATCTTGCTTTTCTGAAGGAGGCATCATTCCAAGCTTTTCTGAAGGAGGCATCATTCCAAGCTTTTCCGGAAGGAGGCGACGTTCTTTGTCTTGCTGACACGCAAAATGCATTAAGAGACAGTCTTGAACTGCCCCAACCAAGCCGCCCTCATAAGCAGCTAACGGTGGGAAAACAATGCGAGTCGGAGTACTGATTTCAGATCCTGGACTACCGACTAAAAAACAAGCGAGAGTTTTACTGCGAGTGATTCACCATTTAAAAACTATTGCATTATGAGAAATCATTTCAACTTTTCCATTTTCCTTCGTGGCAGGGGAGCAGGCATTGCTTCCGTGCCCAATTGTCGTGCCTTCCGCCTTGGTTCTCTTGGTGCGAAGGCAGCCATTGCCATGCCTGTCGGCGTCTACTGCTATTCCATGAATAACTAAAACACACCATTGCAAATATGAATAACGATTTTTGGATTTTTTGCCGGACAAAGACTTGTCTGGTGTTGGTGATTGACGTTTACGACCCCGCCTATATGGAGCGGCCGCGCGAAGAGCGATTCAGCGAGCTGAAGTCGCTTTTGACACACGACATTATGTCGATTAAGAAGGTGTATCTGCAATATACCTATACCATCTCAGAACTGAAGTTGAAGGCAGACTGGATTGCCATTGAGCGCATTGTGAAAATCCACCATATGCTGGAAACGTTCTATCCGCACATTACACCTTTACCCCAAAAGAACGCTGTTTTATACGACGGCACTCTGGAATTGGACGAGAGCCGCGACAACCATGTACTGCCACATTACAAAGTGGCGAAGCAGAAGCGCAATTCTCCGCGGAACAAGCACAAGGAGGGAGAGGTTTTCCAGAAAGAAGACGGCGAGGTTTATATCGTCGTGTATGGCACCGAGCGCCCCATTTGCGAACTGGTGTGGGAGGCTTGGGAAGGTGAGATACCCGAAGGGTTCCGCGTCAGCCATATCGACGGGGACAAGCAAAACAACAGATTGGATAATTTGGAATTAGTCAAACAATAATAATACATTAATAATATGAGTATCATAGCAGAATTGAACAAGAAGAGCGAGGAGAAGTTTCCTCAAAACAAAATCATTCTTATCGACGGTCGCGTGCTCGACTGTTACCCATTGGCCGAAGAAGTGCCTGAGAAGTTGGAAGACGACCACCTCGAATTAGACAAAACAGGTCAGTACCTCATTATCGGCCGCGGAAAGCCTTCTCCCACCCCACAGCCATCACCAACTATTAAAGGACAACGACAACTCTTCATCGACAACGCCTTCTACCTGTTGGCCCACAGCGAGCGCATTCTCAGCGACAGCCGTATGTTCCTTTGTCCCGTCGCCATTCAGAACGGACTCGCCTACACGGGTACTTCTGGATTTCACGGTCCCACTTTGGGCGTCTACCTTGAGTGGTGGCAGCTCGCCGAAGACGCCATGCACACCGATAATAAAGGCCGTCGCTGCCTTGTCTATCATCTGGCCGGCAGTCCGTTGAGCGGGATGAACAAATGCAGCGCCATTCGCGAAGACGGTCAGCAGGAAATCGTCAGCTTGTCGTCATTCAGTTCCCATTGGGGTCCGTTTATGAAACTCAACCAGCGATATACCGAGGCCAAGCAACTCTACCAGGCCTACACCCTTCAGCAAGTGCTCGACCAACTGCACCAGGAAGACAATGGACAAACCAATTTCGCGCCCTTCATCGACGCCTTATTCATGAAGCACGACATTGCCGCCCTCAACCGCCGGATAGAGAGCATACAAGAGGAGTGCGACAAGTGGCGCAGCAAATACACCGACCTGCTGACACATTACAACGAGGAGAAAATGCGTCAGTTGTACATTGATTGCGAAACCTTCGAAACCAATATCACCAAGGAGATTGACCATCTGAAGGAGCAGAAACGAAACCTGAAGGCAAACCTGCGGAGAGGAAGTCTTGACAATGTTTCCTACCAGCGCCAACTAACGCCCCTGAAAAAGCGCATCAAAGACCTGCTATACAGCATCAGCAACTTCCAATACGAGAAGGTGCGCGAGTCATTCCCCGACAACCAAGACATCACCTTCTCCATGATCAAGACATTTGTTCGTGATAAAAGTGGGTCGTCAAAATGATAGATGAAAAAACGCTGCCAGTAGTCCCCTCCTTCCAAGCGGGGGGGACTGCAAAAGCATTCGACCCTTTTCTCCCTTCCACTCCCCTTTATGCCCTTTCTTTCCCCTTTTATGCCCTTTCTTTCCCCTTTTATGCCCCATAAGCCCTCGGGACTTATACCTATAAAACCCGCCATCTATTTCGTGTGGAATCTTATCTTTGCACATAGATTTTCAACCTATAAACAATACGACACATATGACCATCAACGATTTTGAAACAGCCCTGCAGCTGGCCAACGAATTCCTTGCCACCAAGGAACGTGAGAACTACTACGATTTCGAAGCCATCGACGAGGAGGTCTCCTGGTATGTACACTTCGCCAACACCCTCACCGATGAGGAGGTGATGCGGCTCCGTGCCGCGAAAGAGAAATACGGCGAGGAGTTCTTGGAGCATCTCGACGAGGTGTACGACGATCTCGACGTTGTCGACGACTATACCGGTGGCTGTGAGATTGTCGACATCGATCTCGACCACGTCACCCACAGATACGCCTTCAAGATTCACGAGCTGACCCCCGACGGCACCATCGTGACCTACGACGAAGACGTCGAACTCAGCGACGACGAATATGCGAAACTCCTCGCCTGGCATCTCCTCGATGAACACCTCACCATCAACACACTTCGCCACCGCGACAATGACCTCTACCTCGCCGTTATGCGAGGCATCGACGACCATTACTACCAGAAGGAGGGCTATTACTGGGTCGACAACCCCTATGTCGCCACGCTCGACGAGGCCAAGGCCGATGCCGACGCCATCGTCCGGCAGCATGACATCATTCGCGATGGTGGCTATCTCATTTATTAAGCCGCCTAACTCTCCACTCTCCACTCTCAACTCTCCACTCTCACAACCATGTCCTTATACAGTATTGAAAGCGAAAAGGTGCTGGGCATGTCCCACACCGGTGAAGTCACCGTCGACGGCGAGAGCGCAGTAGAGCTCTCCGACGACGAAGTCGACATCCTCGTCCGTCTCATCCGTGAGAACGGCACCACCGATGTCGAAGAACTAGACCTCGAGAACCTCTATCCCGCCATCTTCTACAAACTCGACTCGGCCTATCACGATATGGAGTCGCATGCCGAGGAGATGCACTGGCTCTGGGAAGGCTATGAATCTCACTACTTCGACTACGACGAGGACGAGCTCATCGCCTATTGCAAGAAGAACCTCGGCTACACCTTTGAGTTCAAGCCCGAAGAGCACCTCGATGCCTACGAACTCGAAGAATACCAGGAAGACCCCGAGGCCTTCGAAGACACCATCAGCGACCTCGAGAGCGAAGCCTTCGCCGAGTGGCTCGACGACTACGTCCACAGCCTCTCCGACGACCAGCTCTGCAGCTTCTTCTACGAACACATGAACTGCGACCTCTCCATGGATCCCGTCAGCTACACCGTCGAAATCCCACCTGCCATCATCAAAATGGCGGAGAGGTAGTGGAAAGGTTTGAAGGGTATAAAGGGGAGTGGAGGACATAAAAGGGACGAATGCTTTTGCAGCCAACCGTAGGGGCAGACCCCCGTGTCTGCCCGAGGAATTGGGGTTTATGGGTGTTCATGTTATTCGTTATTGTTCGGGCAGACACGGGGGTCTGCCCCTACGGCTGGGTGTTCTCCTTTTAAGAGGCGAGACTATCGTCCCTTTTCTCCCCTTCCACTCCCCTTTATACCCTTTAAGCCCTTGAAAGGTATACCTATAAAACCTGCCATCTAATATGCGGGGAATCCATATCTTTGCATTCAACAGTCAACACTATCGAATAAGAACAATATGATCAACATCCGCTTTGCCACCAAGGAAGAAGGACAGCAGCTCATTCGGAGCAACTCATCCTATTACGACCGTCTGTCGCAGACCGACATCGACTGGCGAGCCCGAAAAGAAGGGGCCACGCTCAACGAACTCATCACCTATGCCGCTGAGCAGGTGCAAGAGTTCACACCCCGTCAGCGGGAGGTCATCAAGTACTGCGTAGACTACATCGACAGCCGACTCAATCGCCTCAATGCGCACTTGCCCCTCCCCGAGGAAATCATCTTCGTCAGCACCGCCATGGGGGATGAAGGCTATGCCAGTGCCTACACATCTCGGAATATCATCGTCGTGAACTCCAATCTTCTGGAATACACAGAGTGTCGCATCAACACGCTCGACGCCGACTGCTGGCCTTTCTTCTTGCAAGATTTGTCCGTACTGATTGCTCACGAGCTGTTTCACTGCACCACCCGCCACTCACCGGCGTTCCGTCGGGCGATGTACGCACTGATCGGGTTCACGGTCCTCGACCACGACATCGAGTTCCCCGACCATGTCCGCCAGATGATCATGGCCAACCCTGACGTGGAGCACATCGACAACTACGCCGAGTTCACCATCGACGGCGAGAAGCACCGGTGCGCACTCCTGCCCCTCTACAACAGGACATGGGCCGAAGCCAGCCAAGACACCGGCAAGTCCGCTAGTTTTTTCAACAGCATTCAGGCCAGCCTCATTCCCCTCGACGCCCCTGACAGCCCCGTCGACCCCGATGATGCCTCCGACTTCTGGTATAAGATGGGCCGCAACACCGACTATGTCACCGCTCCCGAAGAGTGCCTAGCAGTCAACTTCTCATTTGCCATCGTCGAATCGCATGAGGAGATTCGGTCCCCCAAGCTCATCGCTGCCATCCTCGACACGCTCAAGAGCTTTTAAGAGGACCCATCAATGCATCTCAATCACATATTTCATTCAAAAACAAACAAATCATGAACGAAGAAAAAAAGAATTTTCCCAAGCCCACTCCAGAGGCTCTTGAGGAGTATGAGAAGCTCAGCCAGGTGCTGAACGGTATCGACGAAACCACACCCGTCGATGAGATCAACGCAGCATCCATGAAAATGAATCAGCTCCAGGAGCAGTACGACTGGTCAGACATTGCATACATGTATCCTTGGATTACTGCTTAGCGCTTTACACGCCGAAGGCTTTACCCGCAGCTTTACCCGCGCTTTTGCGCCTTACACGCCGCAGGGGCATTGAACTTTGTCATTGACCAAAATACAATAAAGCAGATATCATTGAGTTCTTTTTATAGGTATAAAAACCATTCCTTTGTAAACTAAAAAACTCTATCTTTGCACACAGAAAGTTAAACAATTAAAAACCTCAAAGTACAGCATGACAGACGTTATTACTTATCTCAGCAACTATCGCGAAGACACACCTGAATGGATCGATCGATACCTTCGCGGCGAGCAAATCACGTTCAGCGACATCATGTCCTCTCGCGTGGGCTATTACCCTGGCAGCGGCTATGATGGTACATTGATGAAGATAGGCAACAAGTCCCGTTCCGTCCACTCCTTCCTCTATGTCGACTATCTCATCAGCAGAAGTGATTTGGAAGAGCATATCGCTCAGCCCAAAAGTATCCTTGGCTACCATTCCGTTGGCAAGATAGAGTGGACTGAAGCAGACTTGCTGCCCAATGGACAGTATCCTCTGACGATTAATAAAAAGCCAAAATTAGACCCAAATAAATTTGTTGACCCTCATGAGAAGCCCTATTGCTTCACCCTTATCATGGAGCGAGACGGCGACCAGAACAAGGAGCGCGGAGCCAAGCATTTTGCCATCACGTTCCTTTTTGCCGATGGCATTGCCACCTACTATCAACTATTCGTCAGAGAGTATGCCAAGGCTCCTTGGCTGTTCCTTCTTCAGGACCATGGCTTTGGTTGCAACTATGATTCCTTTGGTCGTGGCGGAATCTTGGATGAGATTATCCAAACTAGTCAATGTCGTCCTACGTTCGTCCTGTGTGCCGATAACACCTTCATTTGGAAAGACTTTCAGAAGGTGCCATGTGTAGAATCCTTATGCGACTATTTTCATAACCCGCGAACCCTTTATGCGATGAGCCCACTGCGACACGAAAAGCCAGTAGGCCAACCCACTCTCACGTCACAAACCAGCGTAATATTAAACAATAAAAACACCGTATACAAAATGACAAATCAACCCCTTCAATTCCACCAGCCCTCGTTGCGAGAGACCATCGTCGATGCTCTTGCGTTCATCGGAGTTCAGGACTATTCCGATTTCGACCTGAAAAAAGAATTCTTCAACAACCCCGAGCGTGGCATCCACGATGCTCGCCACCTCTATCGCGTCATGATTGCTGCCGCCCTCATCGCCAAGAGGCTCAATGAGCCCCGTCGCGGACTCCTTGCCTTCTGTGGCGCCTTCATCCACGACCAGGCCCGCAACCACAACGGCGACGACCCTGGCCACGGCCCTCGTGCCGCCCAGACCAAGTGGGAGATGCACCACGCCCTCTGGGAGAAGTACCAGCTCACCCCCGACGAGCAAGAGTACGTCCGTTCTGCCGTCTCCCTTCACTGCAGCCGTCACGACTGCGGTTTCAAGGTAGACCCCCTCGTCAGGCAGATTCTGCACGATGCCGACAGCTTCGACCGCTGCCGTTTCTATCACACTGCCGATAGGCTGGACTGGAACCTCCTCACCCTTCCCCAACTCAAGTGTACCGACGACCACCCCAGCCCGTTGCTTCGCACCCTCATCGGCGAGACCGAAGCCGTCTGGTGCTTCACCAAGGACCTCCCCTCCTTCCTCCCCTTTAGGGACTTCCTCCAGAACATCCGATAGCCCTCACATAACTTTTTTCCCCTCTCGCCCTTGGCGATTTGAGGGGAATTGTGTATCTTTGCAGAAAGAATCTAAATCTTACCTTATGACAATCATTTATTCGCCAGAGTTTAACTCTACAAGTTTTATTAATCTTGCCAGCAGACAACAGCTGCTTGGCTTGAAGATTTGCGGGTCCATGGAGCTGCTTTCAGAACTCGAACTCCGAGCAGGCATTGTCGCTCAAGAAAAGTCAGAGCCCGAAAGGCTGGTAGCATTCCATGAATCGTTAAGCAAGAATGTGGAAGGAACCATCTTCGAGCAATCGTTTAAAACCGACGAGGTGGGCGTTGCTCGCCAACTCATGGCTTGGTGCGACAACCTGCTGATGGCTGGATGGACACCCGACGTGTCCGTCGAATCAGACAAGCTGAAAGCACTAGCCAAATTTGCCAAGGGAGTAAGTGGAAAGCATGTTGCACAGCGCTGGCAACAGCTGTCATGCTATCTCGACAATCATGCGATCCTCCAAGAGGACGATGTGATTGAGGTGCATACCAAAGAGTTGATTCCTGCAGTCATCAAGCCTGTCATTGAGAAGCTAGCCCGCCAGGCTACCGTCAACTATGTTGAGAATCAAGGCGAGATGCCAACAGACTTCAGCGTATATCGCTTTAAGACACGCACCGACGCCTACCGGTGGTATCTCTCCCAACCCGAAGCCCTCAAGGGTGTTGATGTCACCATCAGCGGCGACAACTGCGTCCTCAACGACATGGCTCTCGCCATGGGCAGACCTGTTGTCAATTCCCAGTCACAGAATAGTAATCCACAGCTGCTACAACTGTTCAAGTTGGGGTTGTCATTGTTTGAGCGCCCACTCAATGTCTACAATCTCCTTTCCTATCTTCAGGTACCCGGCAATCCTCTTGGAGGAGTGTCCTATCAATTGGCACGCGTCTTGACAGAAGAGGGAGGTCTCAATGAAAAATGGAAACAAACCATCGATGACTACGACTTCACCGATGACGAAGGTAAGGACAAGCGTGACGCGAAGTTGGCATTCATAGAAATGATCGACAAGGACTACTCACGCGACAAGATCCTTGTCGCCGATGTCAGCAACTACACTGGGAAGCTGGCTCATTGGTGCGACCAACTGATTCGTTCCCCCCATGTTGAAGACGAACGGAAAGATCAGCTTGTTGCCTTGGCATCCTTCTGCAGGTCATTGCAAACCATTCTGCCGAAAGACGGCTACATTTCATCCGAGGCGCTGAAGGCTCATGTCGATGGCATCTATCGTCCCCAGTCCTTCACCCATATGAAGGCGCAGAAAGACTCGCCGGATGTCATCTCCGATGTAACGCAATTAGCCGACAAGGCCGATAAGGTTTGCTGGCTAGGGTGTGTGGGTGCCTCGGTACGGCCTTATCCCTTTGACTTCCTCAACCAAACGGAATGCGATAGTCTCAACGCCGCCGGTGTCGTCATACCTGCCAAGTCGGAATTCTATACCCTTCACCACCAATTACAGAAGGATGCACTTAAGAACGCCACTAGTTTGGTGCTTGTCACCTGGGAGTTCGATGGCAATTCCCGTCAGGAAGAACATCCGTTGGTTGCCGAATTGAAGCAATTGCATAAAGAAGACTGGGACCGTCATTTCCATGAAAACGAAAAGCCCAATCTCGATACTGTTACTGGTGATATCTCTACTCTTGAGCCACAGCCCAGCTACCAGCTTTCTGAGAGTTTGGCCCAGTTGCGCCGTGAAGAGGAAAGTAATTCTAGCCTCTCATCCCTCATTCAGCATCCATTCGACTACACCATGCAATATCTGCTGAAACTCTGTGAACTACAAGTGGGACAGCTACCCGACCTTGATACGACCAAGGGAAATGTTGCCCATCTCTTTGTCGAAATGCTTGTGAAGGAATATGGCGAGAATTTGGTTACCTCTTATCGTAAACCCAATAATCCAGACATTCAGCAGTTCATCAATGAGGCCATCAGTCAGAAAGGTGCCATCCTGTTACTTCCTGAGTATCGACTTGAGCGCCAACAATTCGAAGCTATCCTTCAAGACAGCGTTTCTGCGTTGGTTAACATTATCGACACATTACAGCTCACGCCCGTCGGTTGCGAAGTTGAACGGAAGGTCAGTTTCCCAACCATCGGCGCGTTTCAGGTAAAAATCGACCTGCTGCTGAAAGATGTCCATGGCGACTACGTCATCTTCGATATGAAGTGGACAGAAAGCAATAGGCATAAAGAACTTCTCGAACAGAACAAAGCTATGCAGCTTGAACTCTATCGTCGGGCTCTCGAGCAAGAAAATGGTACAAAGGTAGCAGGCGTCGCCTACTATCTCTTCCCCAAGATGACCTTGTATACCATAGATTTCCCCACCTCCGACCATATCCGTCAGGTAAAGATGCAAACAGAAGCTGCTGTACGAGATCTCTTCGTAGAGGTACAAAACTCCTATGACTATCGTCGCTATGAACTGAATCGTGGATTCATCGAGGAAAGCGAACTGACGGAGATTGCTGAGCTTGCCTATACAAAGGCTGCAGACAACAAACCCCTTTATCCCATTGACGTGGCCTATAACACCAAAGGGCTTAAGAGTTGTCCTTATGTCAAGAAAGACAAACCGCCTTTCGCAAAACAGGAAACTAACTGGGATACGCCCACAGATCCCAAAGAAATCAAAACTACTCACCCCATCTTAAAAGGAAGACTCGTATGATTAATATTGAATACATCAATGCTGGAGCAGGCTCTGGCAAGACGACAATACTGACCAAGATATTGTCAGAGAAACTTGGTAAAGGCGGCTACAAGCCATCAGAGGTTATCCTCACCACATTCACCGAGTTGGCAGCTTCCGAGTTCAGAGAGAAGTCGCGCGAACGCCTCTACAGCGACGAACATGCTGGTGTGGCAGCCCAGTTGGATTCTGCCACTATCGGCACCGTCCACTCTGTCGCACTGAACTTCATCAAGAAATACTGGTATCTCATTGGTGTTTCTCCTGATATGAAAGTCATGTCGGAAGACGACCTGCAGGTTTACATCAGCGAGTCATTGGGCGATTATGTAAATCCTGACGACCTTGATTTCTTCCGTTCCTATAGTCTCTACTTTGATTTGCGAAATCAAGGTCGCCAGAATCTTGACTATTGGAAAGATCATCTGCTTGCCATCATTGACAAAGTGAACAATTATGATGTCGACGTCGAACGAAGCAAGGTCGATAGCTGCAAGGTCGTTGAGCAGATTTTCAACAACCAGACAGCACTGAATCAAGAGCTGCTCAGCAAGTTCACAGAAGCTTTGTCTTCACAGATTAGCGGTTACGCCGATCGTCCTAAAAAATATGCCCAACCCATATTAGATGGATTGAACAGCAGGGTTGTAACTTATGCCACCATTGTCAAGTTATATAAGCAGTTGACAAGAGAAAGAGCCGAGATAGGTATAAGAAATAGGAATGGTTTGAAAGCAATCATCGGCGATGCCGACTATGATGCCCTTGTAGAAAACCTTAAAGCCTACCAAATGTCTTCTGTTGGCGACGACAGTCCTGGCGGCATGATGAAGAAGCTGATCAACATCCTATTCAGTATTGCCAAAAGATGGCAAGATGGCTTCAATGACTTTAAGGTGCGTCGCCACATCATCGACTACAACGATATGGAGCGACTGTTTCTCAAACTGCTTGACCAGCCACAGGTAGAGGAAGAAATAAAAGGCACATACAAGTTGATGATGGTTGACGAGTTTCAGGATTCCAGCCCTATCCAGTTGAAAATCTTCGATCGTCTTTCTGACCTGATAGAACAAAGCTATTGGGTAGGTGATCCCAAGCAGAGCATCTATGGTTTCCGTGGAGCCGATGTAGAACTGGTCAAGGAAATCACTCAGCAGTTCTATGATGAGAACCGAGATCCAGCACTCCATCTCACCCATAAAAACCTTGACCATTCTTGGCGAACGAGAGAGCCGTTGGTCAATCTTACGTCCATGTGTTTCACGCGAGCATTCGAGGGTGTCATCGACAAGGAGAACGTTGAACTCCAGGCTAGCCGTAAAGAAGACGATCGATTCTCTCCTTCGTTGTCCCATTGGAACTGCTTAGCTTCCGACGGAGAGTTGTTTGCCGACAAAGTAGCTGACCGCATCAAGCAACTATTAGATAGCGACACCATCGTCCAGAACAAAGACGATGAAGAGTTCCGGCGTATCAAGCCTGGCGACATCGCTATTCTTTGTCGCAGAAACGATGAGTGCAAGACCTTTGCCAGTGCACTTGTTTCGAAAGGAATACCCGTGTCGTTCGTAAACAGCGACATCCTTCAGCAGACCGAGGTGCAGTTGGTCTTCGCATTGCTGAAATTCATGGTCGATGCTTCTAATAAGCATGTCAGAGCCGACTTGTTGCGATTACTGGAAGATGTTCCTACCCAAGACATCCTACAGCAGCGCTTGGACTATATGATTCGTCTCAACAGTCAGCAGGAGGATGCTGCCGACGAGGTTGAAAAACCTAAAGACCAATGGCTTGACGACGACTGCCCACTTATCAGTCGGCTCGAGGAATTCAAGCAGGCGGTAAGAAACCTTTCTGTCAGCGACCTTCTTGAGAGCATCGTCTATGGTCTTGACCTTCCTGAGGTAGTGGCCAAATGGGGCGATGCCGACAATCGTCGCCAGAATCTGCATACTCTTTGCGCATTAGCCAAGGAGTATGACGAGCATTGTTTGCAGATGGGCATCGGTGCCTCTGTTGGAGGCCTGCTCACCTATCTCTCATATGCAGAAATCGATAGTAAGATTGATAATGCATCAGAGGCAGTCAAGGTGCTGACCTATCATAAGTCGAAGGGACTGGAATGGTATTATGTTATCTTGTCCTCTTTAAGCCACAATAGTCTTGATGTTAATAGTTTCATTAAGAAGAACTTCTGGGAAGTCCATGAGTTGCGTCATCCAGAGGATAATGAGCAATATGGCTATGTCATCCAATTCCTGCCTCCCATTGTCAACCCTGGCAATACGCTACTGCCGCAACCCGTCATCGATGGGTGTCAGCAATTGCCATTGTATCGTACACTGCAGGAAAAGGAGCGTAACGAACTGCGCCACCTCCTATATGTCGGTGTTACTAGGGCAAGAGACTATCTGACCACACTGAGCCATCAGACAAATATGGACGCACTGCCTATTCTTCATTGGATCAAGAACACTGGCATCTCCGAAGGTTCTTTAGATGAAAACGCCGCTAAATTATGGCAATTTGACCAACTGACTCCTCAATACGAGGATATTACCGATTGTCCTGCTGCCGAGGTCATTCAGACCACTACTTACACGCGTTTTGAGTATTCAAAGGACGCAGAGTTCTGCAGTGAACCGAAGTACCTCTCGCCCAGCAAATTGCCTGTGATGGAGTTTGCTCTTGAGAACATTATGATTTTGGAAGACTTCAACTGCCGTATCGAACCTTACAATACAAAGGAGGAGACAGAGGCTGCGGCTGGCACTTGCATCCACAACATCTTCGCCGTCTACGATCCCCGTCTCTCACATAAGGAGAACGTAGAAAAAGCCACTCTTATCCGCAATGGCAACGACATGTACGAAGTGATACCCGATGTCGATAAAGTCGTTACCTCTATCGAGCAGCTATACGCCTGGCTCAACACCACCTATGGCGAAGCCTCTTCAATCAAGCACGAAGTACCCTTCCTCCATCCGCTACCCGGTCAGATGGTGCATGGCGAGATCGACCTGCTGTGGTATCTCAATGCCAACGAGTGTGTACTCATCGACTTCAAGAACTTCCCTGGCGGCAAGGCCGCCATCACTAATCCTTGTAACAAGCATTATGCAGGCAATTATGCCTCACAGCTCAAGTCCTATCGCGATGTGTTGGAGGCTTCCGGACTCATCGTTAAGGATACACTCATCTACTATTCTGTCATGGGTTGTGTCGTTCGTCTGGAGATGGAGTGATATCGAATCATATTCGCATATCACTTCATTCTCAGAAGTTTTTCGCCGATTGTTCCATCTCGGACGAGGTCTATGATATCCATTTCAGTTAAACATCCTAGATAGAACAGATGAACGGCAGCGGCTCCCCAATCTATGAAAGGTGGGGCGTCGCCGCTGTCATCGGTTTTCAATGGAGCTCCTAGGGCAGCGTCATCTATATAGATGTTGCCATATACTTTAGGTGATGTTGTCCAATTTTTTTGGCTTGGATTTTCATTAATGCCATACAGAGGAATGTCGTGTTCCTTAAACCAGTCAAGAGCAGGTTGGAGAGTGTCTTCTCCTTCTGAGTCACGACTTCTCATGGTGCTCAACAATAGTTGATGTCCGTTTTTCACCAGTTTCTGAAGAACAGGCACAGCTCCTATATCTTCTCCGACGGCAGGGTAGCGATGCTTCACTACCGTGCCGTCGAAGTCGAGAACTATGTAATATCCGTTTTGATCCATTTATCCGAGTTTAATGTTTTCACACTCGGGGAAGAGATTGAGGAATGCCTGGGCATCTTTTGGACGGGATGTCGCAGAGAACTGCAGGCCGGCTATAATTGCATTGATGAATGCATCAGAGCAATTTGCCTCAGCCAAATTAATACGTAGGTCTTCATCCTGATCGCTAAAATCCATAATAGGATGAGGTTCTTCTGGAGCTGCAATCAGATAATAGAGACTTGATGCAAGTCCATAAATGTCAGTTTGTGAACCAAATTTTACCATATTTCCATGTTTCAATTCAGGAGCGGCAAAGATACTGTTAGATGACAATCCTTCTCTGTTTATGATTTTTCCTTCCTTGTTGTATTGCTTTGCTACACCAAAATCAATCAGCACAGCATCTCCCTTCTCATCAACAAGAATATTTTCGGGCTTAATGTCCAAATGCAGAACTTTTGCATTGTGGGCCACATGGAGAGCTTTGCACAGAGGTGTTACTATATGCTGAATCACCAGTTCCTCAGTGAAGTTAAATCCTGACATTTGCAGGTCCTCAAGCGAGCCGTCTTGGTAATAGGGCATGACATAATATGACGTGCCTGTTTCCTCACTGCTAAACACTTCATAGGCAGGAACGATATGACTATCTGGCGTGTTGCCCAGTTTGTTCATGATTCTAGCTTCTTCAATAAATTTGTTCTTGTTCTCTTCTATCATTGGGCTGAAGTCTTCATCTTCCAAGAATGCACGAACACCGTCACGTCTGTAATATTTGAAAGGATAGAATTCTTTTAAGACAACCTCTTTCTTTTCGCCAGTAACAAGATTCTCTGAGAGGGCACTGTAGGTGTAGCCAAAGAAACCATGACCAAGGAAATTGTGTATTGTATATTTGCACTTCTCTCCCTTTAGGGTGAAACCAGTCTTGAGCTTATCTGCATCAGGATCGAAATTTTCGGCTGCATCGAAGTCGTCAGAATCAAATTCCTCTTCTATTTCACGATACAACTGTAGATTCAAAATCTGGTCTTCAGTAATAGGTTCTGGCACCATCTCGTCGATGCCATAAGGATGCAACTGACGTTGTACGTAAGGCTCGTTCAGTTCGAGTATGAGCCAATTGAAGTCCACACTTTCAGGTTCGTTGATAGTGAACACATAGCCATCTTGGAAGAAGGCTGTACCTTCGCGAGAATCAAATAGTCTTGGTTCTAAGTTTCCTTTGTCATTTGTGATGAGCGAAGGGAACTCAATGTGATATGCAGGCGCAAATAAAGTTGTGCGCGGTTCTTTGTCTATTCCCTGCATCCATGCTCTTTCAAACTGATTGTAGGCCTGGTTCCTGTCAATCGAAGCAAGTACGCGTTCTTCTTCTGGTAAATCAGTCAAATTGTAGGTCGCTCTCTTGACTTTGCTAATGATGGTGTTAAGTCGGATGATTTCGTAACCCTTAAGATCGGAAACTTCCGGTAATACAAGGTCTCGAAGGAAATTCTTCTTTTTGACATCTTCTACGCTTAGGATATCTGCGTAGTCGTCATCTGAGAGGATGGTGCCGACAGGCCTATTGCTAAGCATGGGGTGAGTCAGGTTGAAGAATTTGACATGTTTTTTCTGCTGGTCTGATTTCTTGGCATTCACCAAAATGGCCACTTCGCCAAAGGGGAGCAGGGCGATAGTTTCAATCCAGTCGCGCTTCAGGGCTTCCTTAAAGTTGTCAGTCTCTTTCTCGAAGATTTCCTTCGGCAAAACCATACCGGCATAACGACCTTCAAACTCAGGATCATTCAGACATTTGCCCAAGCAGAAATCAAAGGCTGATTCACCATTGATGAATCCAGTATAAGTGGAGATGACATAATCTATCTTCTTGCCGTTGAGCCATTGAGTGGAATCGCGCTGCAGGAAGTGCTCGTTAGACACACCCATTCCGTAATTCAGCAATAGACCGGCTGCATATAGCTTATCGTTTGCATCACCGTCACCATAGAAATTATTTTTCGACTGCAATAGGGCGCCTGCGATGGAACAGCCTGCAAACGGGTTATACACCAGTCCTTTACCGTCGTATTGGAGTAGAGCATTCAGTGCATGAGCAGCTCTCAGTCGTGGACGTTTGGGCTGAATGCCAGAATTAACCAAGATATGGTTGAAAATATTGAGGAACTTCTCTTTCAAATACGAAACGGGCGTATCCAGCAGAGCTTCGGCCAGGACGAAAGTAGCATATTGGCGTTGGGCTTTCTCACTGGGCTCATTACTGGAATGATGAACCAGGCGGCCTATTCTGTGGTGATATTCGCGAACCACATCACGCTCGTCGTTGTTCTTCAGCGTCTTATAGATCTGAAGCAAGCTGCGGCCAATCTCCATGTCGACGGCGACAGCGTCAACGCCATCCTTGATCCATTTGTTAACTCTGCGCTTCAGGGACGCATCCAGTTCCACCCAGTCGTAGTTAATGATCTCTTTGGGATTGAGCACACATGCAGCGTTTTCTGGAATGCTCTTTCCTGCTGCTATTCTCAACTTACCATTTGCTGCCAAGGCCACCATCATCAGCGGCATCAGCGTGTCAGGATTGTAGTGGTAGTAATTCTCCACTGCATCATGAAGTCTGTTTGAAAAATTCTTTTTAGCCATAGGTTATCAGTAATTTAAAGGATTGTTTGGCACAAAGATACAGTTTTTTTTTCAAAAAACGCGATTTTTTGCAAAAAAAGAGAATTCATTGTTAGAAATGAACTTTTTCGTGCCCTAATAGAATAGAATGTTTCACTTAATTAGTAAAAACTATGGGCATATACAGTATTAAAAAAGAAAAGACTTTGGGCATGTTCCCCACTAGTAAAGTAACCAACAGTGGAGGGAGCAGTAGGGGATCTCCGACGTAGAAGTCGAGTCCTTGTCCGTTTCATTCACGAGAACGGCACCATCGAAATTAAATCTCTCGACCTCGAGTACCTCTTTCCTGCTTCATCAAGACGGCAGAGTAATAAAAAAAGCTAACTATCTAATTTAATTATTATTATAATATATGAGAAATTTAAACATTACCAAAGAGATGTTGGAAGATTATTATGATAACAGATTTCATCATGATCTGACCAACTATTTTGAACCAAGTATGAATGAAGCAGGTATCCGTGTTGTCAACAACGCGAATTGGCCATTTGATATTCTTCGTTTACCTGCAGAGAAGCAGGTTCTGTTTATCGCCTTGACCTCTTTTATGCTGACAGCAGAGGAATATCTGATGCGGAAGGTCTCAAGTCTCAGCACAAATGCTTTGCATCAGTGCCTGAACGACTTTGGATTCCCCATTGCTCCTTATGCTGCCAACCATTATGGGCTTGACGCAATGCTAGGGCACTATAAGATAACAAGAGAGTTGCGTCTTCCCCAAGAAGTCAAGTATGTGGACGATGCCATGAAACTCGTAGAACCATTCATGCTCGACAAACTCGTTGCTCACCTCGCAACATGGAACAATGGCTCCTTTGCCCACCTGACGATTGACCGTGGCGATATAAGCCGCCGCATTACGGAAGGACTTCAGACCATCTTCAGAGGTTTGTATGAACACCAAGGGCTTACTAGCATCAGTATCTCCCACAACGACATTGATGAGTATTATAAGCACCATTTCTACGAACAGTTCTGCCGCTACTTCAGTTGCACCTCGAAAAAGGGAACTTATTATGAGGTCTTGAGGGTTTATGAACAAGGTAACCTCCGGTGGGCTGATGAACTGCCGGGACGGAATGCCAAGGAGAACCTCCTGTTTGCCAGCATCCTGCTATATTTGGTCATTGCCGAGCAGAGTGTGTTAGCGCATGCTCCTGAAGCCAGCCGTGATTTCCATCAGGGCTATGGCTACCCCATGATCAGCTCTGGTCCTGGAGGCGGACCTTATCTTCATCCGTTGAAGATGCTCGAGTATGCAGGCCTATCACCTCAGAAGTATGAGACGCCCCTTTTCCTTGAATTTGTAAAGAAGGTGTTCTGCTATTTCCATCAGGAAATGATACTAATTATCAAAGGCCGAAAGACCGTCATGAAAGACCCCGAGGCCGCAGAGCGCTTTTTGGAAAAGACAAGAGGCAATATCAGGTCCAGAATCAAGAAATACCAAGCCCGTGAGGAGGAGAGCGTCCAGGACTTACTCGTCAAGTGGATCTCCTCGCCTGCTGATTGTTGGTACAAGATGTTAAATAGTGAGGGCATTCCCGTGATGATGGAGATAAAGAATCCTAAATAACATTTTCCCCCTCAAATCCTTGGTAGTTTGAGGGGGAATACTTATCTTTGTAGACGATATAAATAACTTGAAACCTATGACAACTATAGAGAAAACGCCGCTTTGGCTAGAACTGAAAAAAGACTATATCGACGATAACTTCGGTAAACTGCAGGTCTATCTGTGCAATTGTGCTGAACAGAGTGAGAGAGATGCTTTCTACACTACTACTATCGAACTGTTCCGGGAGCGCATCAGCGACCTGTTGAGAGACATCTCTGAACGTCCCGTCTATGCCGATGAACAAGAACGCCAGTTGCTTTCTGCCAATGTGAGCATGCTTGCCACCTATCTATTGGCTGACGGCAGTCATTCCCTTGCTCTTCCTGCCTATGTGGCTTTCATGAACGGCCTGCGCCAGATGAATCCAAGCCTCTCCGATCTCATCGTCAGAACAGTGATGTTGCGAATCCGTCATGAGAAAGTCGTTGCATTGGGTTTTTCCTGGAAGGACCTCGAAAAGATTGGCACAGAACTCTTCGCCCATAACGCCTGCAAACAGGCAAGGTTTGAAAATCCTCTTTCCAAACCTCAGATCCTCACTAAATATGGTACGGCCGTGCTTACCAAAGATGGCCTGATGCTTACCCACGACAATAAGGTCGACTCAAAGAAGCTGCTGAAAGAAGGGAGTAACTCGCTCGACACAGGCATCGGCATCACCCTGAGAACCTCGTCTGGTCAGAAACTAAAAAAGAGCCTTGCCGACAGCGTCAAGGATATGGATGAGTTCACGAAGGACTTCATTCTGGCCCAGGCCAAAGTCCAGACCAAGTCTTCCATGCGCCAATTAAAAGCATATGATGAAGGTGATGAGGTGATTGTAAAAGTGGTTGGCATCGATCATTTCGTTCATGTTGAAACGGTCGACCCTGGTTACCAGAAGATTACAGGAACTATCAAGTATGAACGCCAAAGCTTAGTATATTATTATACCGATGAACTCTACAAATACTTCCATGTGGGCGATTTTCTGACCGCCACCATTCGCGATCCTGATCATGGTGTGTTCAGCATTGAGGAGCAACTCGTCAGGTTCTTTGTTGAAGACACCCGCGAGACGATGGGAGGTGACGATGATTATATGCTTGCCACACTTATCGATGAACAAAAAAACTATTGTGCCTGGTTGACGGAATCTGGGGTGGCTATAAGAATAGAAGGTACAGGGAAGTACCATCATGGCGATTTTGCTTTCATCACCATCAAGGAATATGGAAGTGGTAAATTTTATGGTCTGATGCGCGGACGTATCAAGGATGATACAACGGAGACGTTCGATGAGAAATCAGCCCGTCACGATTGTATCCGCGCCTTTGCCGAGAGCACACAGCCCCCTGTTTATCAGCGTCCGGAGGAAGACACAGCAGAACTCAGTCCTGTACTCTTGCGATTGTTGCTTCGCCTTATGTTCGAATACCAGAAGTCGCTACTTAAACCCTCCGATCGTTTCCGTTATCTGGCCAATGCCAACGTGATAGCAGAGATGGTGGGCGACGACCTTTCAGCCTCATACATCAGTTTTGCCCGTACCTATCTGCGAGCCTTGATACAGTTCGTCAATGGTGAGGATATCAATGCTATTCATCTCGAGCCTGACGAGGAATACCAGCAAGCCAAGTCCACCCTTATCCGACTTGCTGTCATCGAACTGCTCAAGGAGTATGGTCGCAAAGACAATTCAGAAAAGCTGGCCCAGGCTATCAGAGACTTTGAGGAGCCGCTGCCTCAGCTAGCTCGTTTGGCCCGTCTCATCCAGACCTCCAACTCCATGCAGGAAACCCTTTCCGGTTCAGCCCTTAATGTCATCCGTCGTGAGATTATCCGTACCCTCTCGATAGAGACGGAAAACGATGCCGACCTTGAGGCTGACAATGGCATTTATCTTGGTGTGGAGAGTGGCACCCTCGAGTTCAAGACCTCTATTGTGTTTCCTCCTGGAAACAAAATGCAGCCCGATGAATATGCGCAAAGCATGAACGTGATGAAAGGCATCTGCGCTTTTCTCAACTCTTCGACTGGTGGCACGCTCTATCTTGGCGTCAACGATCAAGGCTATGTGGTAGGTCTTGACAACGATATGCACCACCTGAAGACATTGTCCATCGACGCTTATATGCGTTATGTACAGGATATTGCCAAGAAACATTTTGGTGTGGATGCGTTGCCCTATCTGCGCATCGAGTCGCTTTATGGCGATACCGTTGTGGCCATCCATGTCGAACCTCATCCTTATCGTGTCGTTGAACTCAATGGTACTGCCTATCTGCGCGTCAATGCCGAATCGCGTGTCATGCCAGAGGAGATGCGCCTGCAACTAATCGACCGTAAGGTGTTCACTAATAAAGACAAAGCTGCAGCTGTCTCCCTCTTGCAGCATGCCTGCACCCAAAAGCGCTGTGTCATCCTTCATCAGTATGCCTCCAGCAATGGTGGCAAAGTTTCCAATCGTCATGTTGAGGCTTACGACATTCGTCCTGAAGATGGCATCCTGATTTGCTTTGATATCGACAAGAGTGCTACCCGCGTGTTCAACATCAACCGCATCGGTTATGTGGAGATACTCGAAGACAAACCTTGGAGCCATACCGCCAACCACAAGAAGGTATATGTCGATGTGTTCCATATGACTGGCGACACCACCACCCGTATTGCGCTTCAGCTCGACCTCATGGCCAAAAATCTGCTTGTTGAGGAATTCCCTCGAGCCAAAGAGTTCGTCACTGGTCAAAAAGGCGATGAGAACATCTGGTATTTCTCCACCGACGTCTGCCGTATGGAGGGCATTGGCCGCTTCTATGTCGGCCTTGCTAGCCACATCCAGATTCTTGAAGGCGATTCCCTCAAGAAGTATGCTGTAGAGTATGCAAAGAGTTATCTGTTATAGGTAAACAGGAGAAGCTGTCACGTCTTACAATATGATTTCCCTCTCAAGTCCTGTGGTTTGAGGGGGAATTTGATTTTTTTTGAAGATTTCTCAAAAAAGTTGTCTATAGGTGTTAGATTTTCCATATCTCATGTCCTAATTATATGAGACGTGATGATTCATGTCAGTAACGTTTTACAAATTATACATATAATTATCCCCTATATATCTCCATTTTTTGATATCATTGTCACTTGGAGCGAGCATGAAACCTTTTCTATCATACATTTTTAATTTAATTCTATATAACATGAACGAAGAAACGAAGACATTACCGAAACCAACCGCTGAGGTTGTTGTAGAGTTTGACAAACTCAGTCAAGTGCTGAACAGCATGGATGAAACCATCTCCTCCGAGGAGCTTGGTGCTGCTTCCGATAGAATGAATCAGCTCAAGAAAGAGTACGACTGGTTCAACATCGAGTTTACAGACCCCACCACGGGCAAGAAGGGCCTGAAGACTGTTGATGGCGAAGTGATTGCTCCTGCTCTCTTTGACGGATTCGCCGAATATCATAGCTATGCTTTCTGGCCCCACGAGCCTGTTGTTGCTATTCGTGAAGGCAAGTGTGGCATCATCAAGGGCGATGGCTCCGGTCAGCAACTCTGTGACTTCAAGTTCGATAGTATCAGTACGATACTTTTCTGCTCACTTTTGATTGCTCGGTGGGATGGGGTAAAGGACCGCTTCTGCATCATCGCCCCCAATGGCGATATTGTCTGTCCTAACATTCTCACCTCCTATGGTGACCCTGTCAATGGCATCATGAACATTTGTAGTGACGACAAATATGGTGTCATCGACGTTGATAGCTATCAGTGCGCCCTGCCTGAATACGACGACCTGGAAATGGATGCTGATGCCGACATCGTCTTTGTCAAGGATGGTCAGCGTGGCTATGTCTTAGAGGAGACGTGTGAATTCGTTCCTGTCGAGAAATACGATACCGATGAGAACTACATCGATGTTCCTGTCTTTCACACTCGCTACTAAACTCACATTCCCCCTCAAATCCTTGGCGATTTGAGGGGAAATGCTTATCTTTGCCGAAAACAACAAACTACTAGAGAATGAAGATAATAGCTACCAGCGATTGGCATCTCGGGAACATGTTTCATGGAAACGACCGGTTGCCCGAACACAAACACTTCCTGTCATGGCTGCTCTCGCAACTTGAAGAGCAAAAGCCTGATGCCCTGCTCATTGCAGGTGACGTCTTCGACAATGGTAATCCCTCCGCAGCGTCACAGGCCGCCTACTATGGCTTCCTTGCTGATGCTAGCGAGCGATGTCCCTCTATGCAGATTGTCATTATAGCGGGCAATCACGATTCTGCCAACCGGCTTGAAGCCCCTCGTGCCTTGCTCACCCGCCATCATGTGGAGGTAAGAGGTGTCATCAAGCGCGATTGGGTGCAAACGGGAGATCAAGGCGAATGGCAGACCGATTACGATGATCTGATGTTGCCCATCACAAGCAGCGATGGCGAGCAGGTTGTCATATTGGCGGTGCCATATTTGCGAAACGACATCATCCAAAGTGGTGATAGCTATTCTAAAGGTGTTAATCAATTCCTTCGCGAACTCACATCGCAGGCACGTAGCAAGTATCCCGACACCCCATTGGTCATGATGGCCCATATGTATGCCAGTGGAGCCGACATTGCTACGAAGGATGCTAGCGAGAAGATTATCATCGGTGGAGTGGAGGAGGTGAGTATGGATGATTGGAGCGACCATCCCGACTACCTCACGTGTGGACATATCCATAAGCGTCAGCACATCTGGAACACCGATTGGGCTCGATATAGCGGCAGCGTGTTGCCCATGTCGTTTGCCGAGGTCGACTATCGTCATGGCGTAGATTTGGTGACCATCCAGGCAGGGCAGAAACCACACACCGATTTTCTTGAATATGAGCCCCAGCACAAATTGGTGATTCTTCCGAAGGATGATGAAGAGCTGACACCGGCAAAGCTGAAGAAGCTCATCGATACAGAATTGGTAGACCGGGTCGACGGAAAACTCGACGACCACTTCGCCTATGTCATGCTGAAGGTCAAGCTCGAAAAGGTCAGCAACGACAATCTGATGGCCTTGGAGGAGCTTATAGCCGGAAAGAACGCAGTCCTCTGTAAGATACAAAGAATCATACCCGAACTCGACCTCTCTACGGTCTCAGGTGCAGAACAGCTCCACAGCATCGACGATATTCTGAACCGCGACCCCCTCGACACGCTCAAGGAAGCTTTCGCCATACAGAACAAAAACAAGATGAGTGAACATCAGGAGCAGATGCTCTCAGAATTACTCCGTTCCATCACTTCAGAATCAGACAACACATGAAAATCCTACAACTTGAAATCCTCAACCTGGCCTCACTCGACCGTCAAGGTGGTGAAGTGATTAACTTCGAAAAAGGAGCACTCGGCGATAGCACCATCTTTAGCATTGTAGGCCCCACAGGCAGTGGCAAGTCTACATTGCTCGACGCTATCTGCCTCGCGCTCTATGGCTATGCTCCGCGCTATCCTAAAGGAGGCAAGAAAATAAAGGTCTATGGCGAAGACGAAGACAATAACAATAACAGATATGCGCCTACAGACCCACGTCACATCCTCACCCGTGGCAAAAAAGTTGGTTATAGTAAAGTAACCTTTTTGGCCAATAATGGTAACATCTATCGTGCAGAGTGGCATGTGAGATTTAAGACTAAACAATATGATAAGCCTGAAACTTATCTTTACCTATTGACGGAGGAGAACGGCCAGTACAAAGAGGAAGTGGTTAGTTGGGAAGACATCCCAACGATTATCGGCCTCGACTACGACCAGTTCCTTCGCACGGTACTCATTGCTCAGGGCTCCTTTGCCAATTTCCTCACAGCCAAAGAAGACGAGCGCTACCAGTTGCTCGAGAATCTCATTGGTTGTAAAGAACTCTATACCACGATTGCTTCCAAGATCAAGGAGCAGAAAGACCTTGCTGTCGAAGCCTACAACGCCATCAAGGCCCATTTCTCGGCCTATGAGAAAGACCTCATCCCCGACGAAGAACTGCCTGAGCTTGAAAAACGTATTCATGAACTCGAGGAGGCCGAAAGAACGGCAAAAGAAGAATTCGCAAAGGTTGTCGAGTCGTTAGGATGGTATGTCGCTGAAAATAAGTATCTTGACAATCTCGAAAGATATGAGTCGGAATACAAGAATGCCCAAGCCAACCTCGACTCCATGAAGGCTGACATCGAACAGCTGCAATTACACGATGCCACCCTTGATGCCGTATCGTCCTATCGCGAAATTCAGAAGGCAGTAAAGTCGATAAGTGCTCAGGAGCAGCAGCTGAAGAACCTAACCGAAGAGATGAAGCGACAGCAGGATAAAATTGATAGTGTGATCAATGAACTCCAAACCCTCACGGCCAATGCTGCCAAGGCTGGCAAAGTGTTGGAAGAACAGAAACCCCATATCGACAAGGCCCGCACCATCAAAGGTGAGCTTACCGCAGCTCAACATGCGTTGAGTGAGAAGGAGACAGCCAAGCAGGATGCAGAAAAAGCCTACGAGAAGGCTAAAAATGCAGTTGCCGATAACGCTAATGACATCGCCAAAACCCAACAAGACCTTAGCGATGCCGAGGCTGCATACGACAACCTGAAGGCGTCTGTCGAGGAAGGAAAAAGGCAGAAGGCCGCTGACGCCAATCGGGCGAAAGAGTTGTTCGAAGCCGAAGAGGCAAAAACCAAAGAACTCGATGCCACCCATCTTCAGGAGGCTGATAGAAAGGCCAACAAGAAGAAAGGTGACATTGCTGAGGCTATTCAGATTTGTCAAAACATCAAGAGGCATCAAGTGAACATCGGGAAAAGCGAAAAAGAGATTGAACAACTCTCCATTCGCAACAACACCATCGACGATGAAATGTCCAAGCTCAACATCGAGGCGTTGAACAAGGAACTCGAGACGCTTCAGAAGACCTATACCCTGATGACAAGTGAGAACTGGGCCCAACATCGCCTCGATCTTGAAGACGGAGAAGAATGCCCTCTTTGCGGTGCCACTCACCATCCTTATCAGAGCGATGAAGCATTCGCCCCGGTTGTGACAGATATGGAGGAACTCATCTGTCAAAAGAAGCAAGCATTGGAAACACAAAACCAAAAGATGCAACAACTATCGGGTGAGAAGAATCGCAATGCAGGAATCATCGCTGAAAAGAAGGACCAAGTAAAAGAATTGCTCAATGAATTGGGCAAGGAACAGACCCGCTGGTCCGACATTCTTGCAGAATATCCCAATTGGACTGATGATGTCAATCAGCTGAAAGCCCTCCAACTGCAAATCAATGATGAGGCCGAAAAGGCCGGGCAGGCATTGACGGACTATAACAAGCAAGTGAAGACCATCGACCATCTTCGTAAAGAAAAGGAGAAAGCCGAGAAGGCATTGCGCGATTTTGCAGAGCAGTCCGACAAAGACCTTCAGAAGGCTGAAAGCAAAAAGAACGCTGCCAATACAACGCTTTCTACAGAAAAAGGAAAAACCGGCAACCTGAAGGCGCAAGAGGAGGAAAACCTGAAAGCCCTCGACGCTGCCACCCAGAATCTGCAGTCGGCAAAGACCGCTGTGGCAGACAAGGAAAAAGCTCTTCGTGCAGAGATTGGCGACAAAGACCCCGAAGTCTTCGAGCAACAGCTGAAGAAGGCAAAGGATGAAGCCGACTCGAATGTCACGAAGCAGACCACGACGATTGGCGAACTCCAGAAAGAACAGACAAAGCTCAAAGGGCAGGTCGAAATCACTTCTCGCATCCAGAAAGACGCCGAAGCCCTGTTCGCCAGCGAAACCCAGAAACTCCAGTCCTGGCTTCGCGATTACAATGCGTCGCCCGACCGACTTCAGCCGTTGACCACCGACGACATTGCCATCATCAGCGAGTCCGGTGCCGACTGGGAATCCATTCGCAAGAAGCAGGCCAAGGCGTCAGACGCTGTCACCGCTGCAAAGACCACCTACACCAATGAGACGAAGAGCCATGCCGACCATCAGTCGAAGAAGCCTGAGACCGACCAGACGACTTTAACTGAACGCAAGGAGACTTTAGAGCAGCGTTCAAACACCGAGTTGATAGAGTGTCAGGCACGGAAAAAGCGTCATGACGATGCCAAGGAGCAGCTGGGCACCCTTCATGACGAAATCCAAGAGAAGAGCCTGCAGAAGAAGGAATGGGAAGAAATCCTCGATGCCATAGGTAGCGATGGAAAGACCCTTCGCAAGATTGCCCAGTGCTATACCCTTCGGTTCCTCATTGCCCATGCCAACGAAGAGATACGTAAGTTCAACAGCCGGTACGAGCTACAGCAGGTCAAGAACTCTCTTGGCATTCGCGTCATCGACCACGACCGAGCCGACGATGTTCGCGACACCACATCCCTTTCTGGTGGCGAGACCTTCATCGTATCCCTAGGCTTGGCCCTCGGCCTTTCGGCGTTGTCGTCAAAAAACATCTCCTTCGAGAATCTCTTCATCGATGAAGGCTTCGGCACCCTTGACCACGACACCCTCGAAACGGTCATCAACTCCCTTGCCATGCTGCAGTCGTCGCAGGGTAAAAAGGTGGGTGTCATCAGCCATACCGAAACCATGTCGCGCATCACTACCCAGATTCGTGTCATCCGCAACGGTTCCTCCGGCAGCAGCCACATCGAAATCTATCCGTAGTCTACATTTTCCCCTTACATCATTGGCGATGTGAGGAGAAATTTGTATCTTTGTAGCAGAAACCTTTAAAACCTAAAAATTATGTTGATACCTTGTCAATGTTGCGGAAAGCAGCTTCCCACCACCTGGTCTTGGTGGGTATGCGATAAGTGTGGTTATCGCGTATGTCCTTCGTGTTTCCCCAGTTATAAATGCCCCAAATGTACTTGGGGATGGATGAAACGAACGTGAACATTTAAAAGATAATGTGCAGCGAGCAGTGAAACTCGCTGCACTTTCTACTTATCATCTGACATCTGAATATAAATATCATGGTAATGCTTGAAAGCTTCTTCCTAATTAATTCGTTCCTTTACTTTCTTTTTTTCGAAAACTTGTTAGAACAGAGAAATCAAGACTTAATCGACCCAGATGTTCTTTCATTTTTTCGTTATCCGAATTCTCTTTCATATAATTGAAGGAATCTTCAATATATTTTAAACCTTCCTCATCTTTATTTAAATAAAGCAGCGTTTTTCCCATATAGTATGCAGATTGCGCTCTAGATTCCAGTCCGACTTTGATAAGTGGATCATTCTTAGATTCCCACGATTTCCTATAGTAATCAAGAGCATTTTTGTAATTACCTAACCCAAATGAAGCATGCCCGAGGCATTCTTGGAACCATATAATTTCCTTTTTGTAGATTAATCGATCTTTTTGTTCTAAGATGCTTAATTGCATTTTAGACAGTTCTACCGCTTTATCATATTGGTCGTGTTTAAGGTATGATTGTGATAGGATTTTGTTTACATTAATTGATTTAATGTGAGTTTCGCCAAGTAAATCCCTGTAAATAGATAATGCTTTTTTTAAGCATTCTCTACCCTCATCAAGATGATAGCCCATAATTGACCCCAAGTTTTCGTATGTTTCAGCTACGGCCAAACTGTTTTCTCCTAATTTTTTTATTTTTATCTCAAGAGCGTGTTTGATTATCTGGTACGGTTCAAAATGGTCTTTCAGTATAATAGCTTTTATAAATGATCGATCTTTATATGAGTCATTTTTTGCAAGAAGTAATGCTGTAGCTTCCTCAATTTCAGCGTACTCTATGCTTTCTTCCCCATCCTCACCTCTGGCATACAACAAAGCTTTATCATAATACCTTTCTGCATCTGTTAGATTAGATGAAATATCCCCCAGAAATTTGTAAGCTTCTATGATATATTTTTTACTTATATCATCTTCAGATTCCGATAGGGTTTCTTTGAGTTTGTTGATATACTTCCTGGCTCCCTCCAGATTCAAATTATAATTCAAATAGCATCTTGCAGACTCAAGATATGCCTTTATTTTGTGATTGGGATTGTTTGTCTTTTCTGCTAAGGCCACGAGAACAATGTTAAAGTCAGCAGATAAGTCAAAGTCATCCATTAAGTTCATAAAGAAGGATGAACAATCAAGAATATCTTGAAATATTTTATCATAGTACTCTTTTTCTTCATCATAATTATTAAGATCCTTAAAGAATAGAGAACTATCCTGATCATGTTTTATGTAATCATCTTCTACATCGTCAATTTCAGATATAAGTAAGAACTTAAGAGTTATTTCTGGAACATAATTTAAGGGATAATTGATAGCCCCCCAATACTTCCTAAGGTCATAGGGACTTTTCTTTAGTAGATGGAAGAAAATAGAAGGATGTGAAATGTAAAAGAATAAATCTATGGCGGCTTGGTTGCCCCACTCATTATAATAAAGCGGTTTGAAAGGCAATTCTGTTAGTTTGTATAGTTGATATGCCACTTCCTCATACGCTCTTTCGCTATACTGCATTTCTTCTGATCTGAAATAGTCCAATAAATCTTGTCTTATAGACCATATCATATTCTCATCGTCATAAATATAATTACTCCAAATGGCATCAGAAATATATGTATGAGAGAAAGACAACAAACCGTTTCTTGTAATAAGATGCGAAGACAAAGAACAAAGAATGCGTGACAAGTCTATTCGTTTTATTCTGTATTCTTCAGGCACATTATTATCATTGTCTATGATAGAGAAGATTTCGTCCTCTGTCAGTCCATTTTTTGATAAAAGAATTAGAGTAACTACTGGACTTAGGAAATTAATGTTGAATGGTTCCCATGGTGAGTCTTCGGGTATTTGTATAGGCTTTTGTAAATCCTCCAACATTTTATCTACTTCGTCTGATGAATAAGATTTTGTTGGGCCTACTTGAACGTAATCTTCATAGGAATTGAGCCCCTCTTCAATATTTTTCAGATAAACTTGATAGAAAACCTCAATTGTTTTTTGTGAAAAATAACTGTCAATCCGCTCGTCCAACTTTTCGTAGATACCAAAGCTGATTAACTCGTCAAGCAATGATCTAAGCACAAGTGTGTTTTCGCATAGAGTACTATCAGCAATGCGTTGAATTTGGTTCTCATTAAGTCTCTTAGCAAAATTGCCTAAATGTTTCACTATCAGTTGGCACCTCTGCTCCTTGCTCAGAGGCTTTAGCGTGTAAATAGGATAGTCTCTACGCTTTAAAGATTCCATTGTTTTGTCATCCTCTAAGGTAGAGTAGAGAATTTTTACTGACTTGTTGGCATCTGGTAGCCAATTAAGTAGTTTTGCGTCGTCCTCATCAACTATTTGGTTAATAGCATCAATTACTATAAGCAGTGGATTCTGTTTTTCTGCAACAATTTTGTTAAATAGTTGTTCCAGAGATAAAGACTTTATTTCTTCTTCCCCCCAGTGATATTGATCTGCTATCTCATCACGTATAATCTGTTCAACATAATGATGACTGCTTTGACTACCCCCATTCCCTGTGAAATGGTAAATAACCTTATAGTCTCGCTTCTTATCATGTAGTTTTTCGTCTAACCAATTTGCTAGTAGTGCGCTCTTGCCAAGACCACTGGCACCTGTAATCACTAGTTGGCGCTTGTTCACATCACAAAGCCAATCGTTTAAGATCTTAAAACAATTGTCATCTTTAATATAACTTTGACATAACTGATTAAGGTAAGCCTTTTGGCCAATTCTTTCTTTTTCTAGCTCTGTCGTATTCTCAATTGGAAATAATTCGTCTAACAAATTCTGAAAAGCTTGCTCAATTTGTTCTGCAAGATTTTCTTTCGAAGAATAGTAGCTTGATGGATAATCACTTTTTCTGACTTCCTCTTTAAGTTTCTTGAGCATCTCAGGATAGTCAGTTTCATCAGATTGCTGATCTTTAATATAAAAATATGCGTGTAACTTTTCTTTTCGTTGCAATACTCCGAATTGCATCTCCATTTCTGTTACAGATAGATGCTTCTTCAGATATTCTTCTACCTGAGCATATCTGTCAATGGTTCCTTCCCATAGATCTTCTTTCTTGGGTATCCATCCATATCTATTACCAATAATACCAATGAAAAATGGAACGGAGTTCTCGACTTCTCTTAAACAGATATCTACTACCTTTCCGTTTTTCGCTTCGTCTTCTGTTATTCCCCATCGAAGGTCTAACTCCGTAAGGGTTACATTACGTTCTAACGCAAGTTTCCGTAATAGAGGGAAGGAATGTGTCATTAGGTATTCCCTCTCGTCTTTCATGTCTTGGAATGTAGAAGAAATGAAAAGACGAATGTGTCGATTCTCAATAAGGTTAGATTGCATTTTAAATCATTTTCTGAATCAGCATTTGGGTATTTGCATAGAGGGGAATGTCTGTCTTACCGAGAATTGTTGCTGGCAATGTGGCCATTTCCTGAAGGTTCTCCATCGGAACAAGAACGTTTTTAGCGCCATTCTCGGAAAGCATGGAAACCCTATCGTTAAGATTGATGGCTCTTTCGATGGCACCACCAATACTGATATTGCCAATAATACCCAAAGCAGATTTCAAATTCCTGCCAAAGATGGATGATACTATACTGGCAAAGACAGCTCCGCCAATGCCTTTGTGTACACCAACACCAAGAAGGACGGTCACCTGAACAGTCACATCAAGATGTACCAAAGAGTGCTTGGGCGATAAGATGTTTTTTTCATTGGCCCTAATATAATTATATGTGTTTTTGATGTCTTCTTTTGCCTCGGTGGAGGAACTACCAGTTATGGTAAGCTTTCCATTGCCTTGCATTGTTATCACTTCGATCTTGATGAGTGAAACTTTGTCTCCGTCACTAGTGGCAGTGTAGCAAATACCAGGAGGCAGTGGGGTATCTTCAATAAGATTTGTTCCGCGCTCCTCAGGAACAGATACGAAAAATTCATCCTGTGTCTCTTTGTCAATATAAGAGAAGTTCGTATCCCAGAACTCCATTCCGCCAATACGCTTCAGTTGCTCTTTTACACGACGACGCATTTCTATAGCCCAGACAAGATACTTTCTCACATCTTCTTTTGTAAAATTGCCGTCAGGATGCATCAATTTGATAAGACCAGAGACGGTTTTCCTAACCGGCTTCGTGTCTCTTTGCTTCATCTGTGCACCAAGGGTGAAATACTTGTCAATGGCATCAGTGTAGGTCGTCTTGCGTTGCAAATGTAGGAATTCACTGAAGAAATCTGTACTGAAACCAAAATGGTTGGTAAAGTTTGACGGAGCAAACTTGATGATCTCCCAACCAGGCAGGAAGAATCCGATACGATCCAGGAAGGCTGTATCGTTATTGATCCTTTCAGAGAAAGGTGAGAATAAATGAGTAGTTTGCAAGACCGTTTCTATCGGCTGATTGATATTACCATTCAAAACGACAGAAGCACTTGCAGCCTTCTCTCCAGCTTTTCCTACACGCGAGAATGATCCGCTTTCCATGTAGTCCTTCATCAATGGCACTACTTCTTTCTCCTTAAAAAGATCGTCTGTTGATTCGTCAAAGCAAAGTGCATCCCATTTACCTACGGCACCAATCTGTCCGCTTGAGTTGTTGACAAAAAGAGATGCTGCGGTACCTTGTCCACCACTTACAAGCATAGAGTAGGGGGAAAGCTCTTTATATACAAAAGACTTACCAGAAGCACGAGGACCTAATTCTGCCAGATTGAAGTTTGCTTCAACCAATGGAATAAAACGGCTCAGCAGTAGCATTCTCATACGGTCGGTCATACCTTCCGATTCTGGCTCATATCCTCCACTTCTTAATAGTACATTCAGCCATTCTTCTGTAGTAAACTGTTCACGTGCTTTGGCAACCTTCTCCGTATCGAAATTTGAGAGTTGAATAGGACGTACCTTACTCACCACGAAGGGGAAGATTTTCTTTCCTATCATGATACTCGGATCATAGTCAACATCTATTATGGCCCAGATACCACCAGTCATCATCTTCTCGTGCTGGTTAATAATATCTTCGGAGATATTGGCATCCATGATGGCCATATTCGACAATTCTGCCCAATACTTATCCTTTGAAGGATCCAGACGTACAGATATCTTGTCGATAATCTTATAGGTCCCCTGTTCGCGGATTTTAGCCTGTATCAGCGTGGCTTCATCAGGATTGACATAGTGATCGTGAAGTACTCGCTTCACACTATCTATTCCCTCTTGTATTTTTTCCTCATCATCGGTACTACATGAGTTGGCCAACAGATACTCCAATACAAAGATTGGAACATTTACACCACCTTTTACTGTGCGAACCACATCTTTTCGTACCACATAACCTTTAAACAGGTCTAATAATTTTGCATCAAGTTCTATCATTGTTATTCTCCTTTTCGTTTAAAATAAATCATCAATGTCTCTGGCAGTATTCTTCCTGATGTTGCAACTGTCAATCTGTGCGCCACTTTCCTTATCAGTAATCACAACCTTGTTAATACCGTCATTCAATTCGAATTCGGGATTTTGGATTTCTCCAGCTTTTAGAGTGTAAATGGCTGAATTCTTAACAGAATTGCCAGCAAACAACATGAGTTTAATTTTCCTTTCATGGGTAAACAAATCCGTCTCGCTTCCATCTGCTTTCAACTTTACAGTAAAGTAGTTACCTGTTACCTCTTTTAATTCTTGCTTATTGACTATCTGGATATTGAGTGCGATATCACCACCTTTTATGCTTAACTCATATACTGGTATGATGCATTCTTGTGGCGTAAAACCGCCATGAGAATAGCCATAAGCCCCTTTTGAAACGAATGGTTTGTCTGTTGGAGCGTAATACTGATAATTACTATTCATATACTTACCTTCACGTTCAATGAGTCTTTGATTATTAAGCGGGTTTACCGTCAACACAAATCGCTCATCAATCTTAAGAATGTCTCCGCCTGGCTTAGGCTCCTTGTCAGATTCGTCAAGTATGCCTGTAAGTACAAAACCATGATCAGTAGTCAAAACAACCTTTTCGTATCCCAGTCGCCAAAGCATACCAATCTTTTCACGTAACTCTTTCTCATAGTTATCTATGTCCTTCAGACCTCTTAGCTGTTTTTTCTCACCTATTTGGTCTATGTCGCCATAATTGAGTACAAGATGCTTTGCTGTAATACTATCATTCAAACTATCGAGTTGCATCATTTCGACATCTTCTACCGATTGCTTTAATGCTGCAAATCTGGTCTGGACGCTATTGGTGGCATCCTGGCAACCAAACAACGCACTCATTCCATTTTCAGTTACTGATGGCAGAACAGAAAATGCCATGTCCTTTGTAATCTTTACATTCTTGTCTGTAATGCCATTGACGATGGCTTCTGCTATTTCTAAACGCAGCCCGTCGCATACGATAACTGCTGTCCGCTGGTTGCCTTCAAATGCCTTCGATATAATGCCTTGCTGGTTTGGAGTGTATGGTTCATCGATGGAGTACCATTTGTTCAACAGTTCTTGGTTTTGAAGAGTATAATGCTCCTGAAGAGGTCGAAGGGTCGGCTCATCATTCAGCCATGCCACATAAATCTTCCTCATCGCAGTATCGAGTTTACAGAATTGTGTTCTGTAATAATCTGCTACTTGTTGGTAGGTTCCAATCTTGGCCACCCCCTCAACTTTATATGTAGAACATGTTAACACACTTGACAGCCAAGGGGCTTTAAAACTCTTTGCTTTCGAACTCTTTGTGCGATTTGTAATATAGTTGAGAATGTTATTCTGATTTTTTCCAAATTTAATCGCATCACTCAACATTTTCATCAACCTGCGATCGAGTTCTGCAAATGGATGGTCGGGATGAGTCTGTAGCGGGTTTATATCAGTGGAAAGCGTGAAACTGTCGACATACCTGCGTAAGGAGTCTGACTTCTCTCTACTATCAGTCCAGTGGTAATAGGTCTCGAGCAACAAACCATCAATGGTGTTGTCTAAAAGGGAAGTCAGCATTTTGTTTGCGACCTCTTGCGCCATAGTCTCTGCAGGTTGGTCAGTTGCTATTAACCCTATAGCTTGGTATACCTCCTGACGGAAAACTTGCCATACAGTCTCATCCATTTCCTCTTTTGTCTTATTTGGACTGTCCAGGAAACAGGTCAAATAGTCTTCAACTTTCAAAGGTTCTAAAGTTCCCTCTGCTATTGACTGCCACCATTTTACATCCTTGCTTTCGCTAAGCCTGGCAGCAAGCAGGAGTTTGTCTTTCGAAATAGCCGTATTTTTACCTGTAGCATCAAAAATCTTTCTACGGATGTATGTGTCCATATCATCAAGAATAAGCACGCCTGCAGTCTGAATATATTCCTGAAGATAGGTCAGATTTTCAGCCTTCTTCTTGACATAAAACACCACTTTATCGTTAGCGTATTCCGATTCTGCCAGATATTTGGCCTCTATCTCTCCCCATTCGTCTTTGACGGATATTTGCCTAATATCTACTGGCAGATATTTCAAGAGATATTCGCCCTCTCCACGGACATCAGTCACCACGACGTAGCGATGTTTGCTTAGAATATCCTGTATGTCTTCGTTAAACCACTTACTAATCATACGATTTTAATCTTCATTGTTATTAAGCTTTACCAATCTGCATTTAGATACTTTCTTAGCTGCCCGGCATTGAGCACTTCGTAGCTGAGCATCTTGCGCTTCTGTAGTGGTGCAATATTCTTGCCAACGCCGTCATCGAGTTTCGGGGCATAGCCGGTAGCGAGAAGGTCATCCACTTTCTGGCAGAACTCCTGCAGTTCTGTCAGTGTGGCACGAAGCTCCTGTGCCTCCATGCGTCCTTCTGTGTTGCTGGTATCAATGGAGTTGAGACGATCACTAAGGGCAGCCTCACGGTTGGCGGCATAAATAGAACGAACACGATACAGGGCATCGCGGCTCCACTTATAGATGCTGATGTAAAGTTCTATGGCGTGATGTGACCCGCTGCTGAGGTGCCAGATAAATGGAGTCTTGGGCAGATACATAAAGAGGTTCAGGTGGTCGCTGAGTTGCTGGAAGAACCGCTCTTGCAGATATTTCTCTAACGGACAACCTAACAACTGGCATACCTGGGAGAACTGTGCCGCACTATAGCCACGCTCCATCATCTCACGCTCTATACGGATGGCAAGGCGTTCTTCGCCCAGACGGTCACCTAATGGGATGATACCGTCATCGTCCTTTGCCAGCACGGTACGGATAACATCGGTTATCAGCTCAAAGGCTAACACCTGTGTACGCTGAGGTGGCAGCACATTGGCCTTCTTAAATTGCCACCATGCTTCCACGGGGTTCACATTGCGTTTGATGCAGAACTCCTCCCATTCGTTGTTGTTCTGGTAAAGGGTTTCGAAGTCGGTAATCTTTGGCAAGTCATCACGCTCCTCCAAGTTCTCCAAATGTTCCAGTACATCACTCGTTGGCTTGAACTCGCTTTCTTCGGTCAACCACTGCTTATAGGCAACCTTTGCCTCATGACTCACAGGTAGGTCACCAACAGGAACACCCTCTTTTTCCAACACCATCTGCTTATCGTGCTCACTCAATTCATAAACCTCAAAGACGGTCTTGTTAATGATAGACTCGTTGAGGAGGATGAGGGTTAGGAGGGCATTTTCAAAATTATAATAATAAACAACGGATGATGTCACATCTTGTCCTGTAGATATTGGTGAAGAAGCAAAGTTCACTTCAATAATCGAATACGAACATATACCTTTCTTTATTTCCACGTTTTGTTTCGATAATTGCTCTACAAGTAATTCATGCTTTACACTTGGTTTTGCAAATGGCACTCGCCACAAATCACCTTGATTGATATTTACAGTCGGGTTAAGGCAATCACATATATAGTACACGAGCTTGGTATTGAAAAAACCAAGTTGGTACCATATGTTTTTATATTCATTAGAATAAATCCCAGGCCCGCCAGCATCAATTACATAGTTAAAAGGCAAATACCTAAAGGTTGCGCCTTTCGAACCTGCTGCAGAATAAGTTACACCCTCACGAAAATAATATGAAGTATTTTGTGGACGAGACCTTTGTTTGCCTTTATCATCAACAAAGTTCTTTATCTCATATCCATCATTTTCCCAATTAAGAAGCGTCCACATATTTCCATACCATTTGTTATATGGACCACCTTTTACATATCGAACCCATTTCTTGCGGTCTTTTTTATAATCTTTGGAGATGTTTTCTACAGGAATCTCCCACCAAAAGCGCAAGAAACGATTATTGTCTGAAGTAGTCAGGCCTTTTACAACATCTATATAGTCATCAACTGTCTTTCCTCCAAACTTCTTTCTGAACTCATCTGAAATCCAGTATATGAAAGGATATGACTTGATGCCCTTCAACTTCGATTGAGGAAGGGTATAAACATGTTTGTTAGCTTGTCCACCTATATAATCAGACAAAGCCTGTAAGCAATAAGTCTTTTTATTTTTCTCTTCGGGTGTTCTTGTGTATTGGTCAAGTGAAATGAATATGGAATCCTTTTTGTTTTGTTTGCTCATGTCAAGAACATAAAACGCAGGATCAACCATAATAGAGCCAAACAGATTACTCAGCCCATATTCTACAAACAGGTCGATGTGCGTTTCATCAAGGATGAACTTTCGTACATCCTCAAATGTCTTGATATACATGAATGTCATAGGATGAATCATTCCTACCTTTCCGTCATCTCCTGCTAATTCACAACAACGCTTGATGAAACAAGCATAGAGGTTGCTGTTGAACTGTAAAGGTTTTTTGTAGTTCTCCTCAATAAACGCTTTCAATTCTGTACCAAAGTCACCACTATCAGTATATGGAGGATTCGCTACCACTACATCATATTTGTTGGCAATGATTTCAAGGAACGAGATGGCATCGTTAGTCTTTGCCAACGTATAGGCATTGCTGCCAAGTTCGCCCAGTTCGTTCACCTTCTGCCGCAGTTGATTCATGAACTGCTGCTTAAAGGAGAACATATCCTCCATCTGCTCTTGTGCAAAGAAGTTGTGGTTGTCATCATTGGGCAGAATCTTGTCTAAAGTCTCATCCACACGAACCAGCGAACCGAACTTATAGGCATTGCTCAGGTCGCCCCATATCATCTGCATGATGTTACGCTTCGACTCGTCCAGATTGTCTATGGTCTCGAAGGTGTCTTTTACCTTTTCATAATTATCAAGGAAGAAATGCGTGCTCACCACATTGGTATATGCAGGCCAATGACTGCGATGCCCTCCAACTTCACGAGCTTTGATAAAAAGGGCTATTTGAGAAATCTGTGCAGCACGTTCATCCAAATCAATACCAAAGAGATTGTTCTCAATGATCATCTTAGGAATATCACGCCGACTATACTCTTTCCCATAGTTTTCCATCTGGTCTATGTAGAGGTCATAGAATAGTGTAAAGGCATATATTAGGAAGTTTCCGGAGCCACAGGCAGGATCCAATAGCTTCATTTCAGTGATTCCCTTGGGGCTAACCTTTTGTTTGTCAGGCGCATTTGCTATCTTATATTTTTCCTTTATCTTACTATCTGGATACATTTCCAGATAGCTTTTCCCTAATGTGTTGTCAACAAGAAATTTTACTACCCATTGAGGAGTATATACCTGACTTTGAAGCGATACCTTATCGTATTCTGTCTTTTCGCCACTTTGTTTCAGTGCTTCTTTTTCTACAGCATTGAAGTTCTCATAAAGCCATCCTAATATATCATCACCTTTCCAAACATTCTCACCACAGTCTGGGTCAGCCTCAATGGCATTGAACTGGTCGATAATCTCGTTCAACTCATCGGCTGTCGGCATAAGTGAGTATGGATAATCGGCTTTAAATAGAGGGATGTTCTCACCTATTTGATTAAACTGATCAGTCAAAAAATGCTTTAATCCTTCACGTTCTGCATTACGCTCTTCAGGATGATCTTCTAGCCAGGCGTTGTGTTCAAAAGAGCGCCCAGCATTCTCCTTACGCCTGGTGATAATCTCAGGGAAGAGTTCTTTTGATTCCATGACCTTAATGGCTGCAATACGATTGAATAGCGTAAATACGCATTCGTTGATTGTTGCCTGTCGGGCTGCCGCATAGTCTCTTTGTAGTTCGTCCAAATGACTTTGCATGATGTTTTCTAGTTTAAGACGCCGTTTCTGGGCTTCTTCCGAAAGCTGATGTGCGGGTAAAGGCGCGTCAGGCTTTAGTCCTAAACGTGAGAAACGGTTATCGAACGACTGCTGAATGAGTCGGCGTATGTCAAGAACGTGATTGATAAGTTTCATTATTCGTCGAATTTTAAGATATCATTAGTATCATATTGATTCACCATAGCAAGCTGCTGTTTAAGCCACTGTTTATACTCTGCAACAGAGTATTGGCCAGTGGGCAACTGATTGCGCAACTTTCTTACCTTTGGTTGTGGGGCTGGCTGTGGTTGTGGAGTAGGAGTGGGCTGCTCAGGAGTTGGAACTGGTTGGGGCTGCGGTTGTGGGGTTGGAGCAGGTGCAGTTGTTACAATCTCCGTTTCCATCACATCTACATCCACGTTTTGAGCTGGTAGCAGGTTGATGGCATTCACGATGTCACGCAATTGCAAGTTGCTATTGCGGCAGCGAATGTCGTAGTCCTTTAACTCTATCTTCGAAATAACATATTTCTTGCAGAGTTCTTGCTTTTCTTCAATCTTATTGTAAAGCTTTGTGTTCCAGCTCCTGTCGTATTTGTCTGCCTCTTTCTTAAGGGTTTCAATTCGGCTATTCAGGTCTAAATACCCAGTTGTCATCTCTTGGCCTCGAACGTTCATGTACTGATAATAAAGATCTTTCAGCTTCTGATATTCTGCCTGCATCTGGCTGTAGTTGTGTACAGGATCTGCCTCCAGCATCTGGAAGTAGCGCTCGTTAATGGCGTCATAAGCCTGCATTGGAATGCCCACAAATTCCATCTCGTTCTTCACGTCTGCAAAGTATTCCTTCTGCCACTCAATATCTTTAAGATTAGTGTCAATGAACTTGCAGTCGGACTCTATCCTTTCTACAGCCTTACAGAATTCCTCATTATCATCGTCCTTCAGGAAAGTGGTGGCACGACTGAAACAATTGGCTTCTGTCACCGCTCCTGCATATTGCTGTAGAACGTCACGGGCTGCAATGGAACGATTGAACAAGCGTTCGAGTTCATTATTGAACAGAATCTTGTTCTTAACCTTACCCATCTCTTCTTCAGCTAAAATACGGATGGCATCCACCAGTTCAAAATCATTCATGTTGTAGTTGAGATTCTTGCCTGTTAGATCTTTGAACTTACAGTCTTTCAGAGTGTCAACAATAACACGTTTCTGATTATAAGTCAGACTTTTGCTAACCGCCTTAAAAGATGCTCTCTGGAAATTTCGAGAATTAGCGAAGGGCTCTTTCGCACCATCTTGTTGGCAAGAATAAAATTCTTGATTATTGAATTTTATAATAACCTTGCTTGCACGGAAAAGTGCTGCCAAAGTCGATATAATGGTACCATAGGAATAGCCAGTGGGTGAACCAGTAAGATCACGCTCTAAATCCGCACCGTTCTTGTATGCGGCTGTCTGAGTCATTATTTCTGTAACGACCGGCAACTGCTCACCTATAAACTGACCACTAGTATCAAAGAACAGAAAATCGGGCTGCTGACCAATTATACTTTGTAATTGAGTTGAATTGGCTCTTAGAATTTGGGGAGCCAGACTATCTTTTAATGTACCGCTCAAACGCCGTGTGTAGATATTGTTGAACTGCCTCAGTTCCGTATCTTTCAGTAGTTGATTGGCATTCTGTTCTGTAAGGATACTGCTGTTGTAAAGATATACCAGTGTACCATTAGCGTATGAGTTGGCGATTGCCTGCTGTAATTGCTGTTCCTTGCTTTCAAGAGAACCCTTTATTTCATCTACCACATTCTTTTCTTCAGCTGTCAGGTTAGGAACCCCCGTAATATAGTTAATTCGGAGTATGCTTTCTACTAAAGTCTGAATTACAGAAGCGTGTTCTGTTGATGGGATGACACTTATGGTATTCCTTTGTGACTGGGTTTCATCCTTAATACGCTCTACATATTCATTGAAAGAAGGCTTTACGCTGAGGATGTCATGGAATATCACCTTCAACTCTTTATCACCGCCATTAGAAAGGGGTTCACCACTATCAGACGCTACAGACAAAGAAATGTTGTTGCCGTCAACAGAGATACTCCCAGCACCTTTTACCAGTCCCAGTTGCTTAACGTGTTTTGTAATCTCACGCTTAATATCAAATGAGGCAATGCCATCGTAGCTGTTCATCATTTCGAAGATGCGTTTCTGAGTCTCGCTGGTAATACGATATTCGTCACCTGAGAGTATGAGAATTTCGTCATCTGCCAGTTTGACACAGGCTTTCTTAATCTCTGCCAAGACTGAGAAATAGTCATCAGGATTGTTGACGTATGCACGGCTGATATTCTCAACGGTAGTCTTAGCTCCAGATTCAGTCAGGAAATGAATAGTCTGAAGCAATTCGTGGCCGACTACAAATGTCAGAGGTGTATCAGAAAGATGTTCATCAGCCTGATCATAGCGGGCTCTCAATGATTCATCAACGGCTTCTTCGGCTTGACGACATAATTGCGAAGCATTTACATGATTTGGAACTTCTTTCTCAGCAATAGCCTCCTTCTTCAGTACATCGAATGCTGATATTAGCATGCCTCGGGTTCCGACCTGTGTCTTAACTAATCTTTGTGTGCCAAACAAGAAATACTGAAGCATCTTGAACTGGTGTTCATAGAAGGGATAGTAATCAGCGTATGTTTGAGCATCCATAGTCTTTCTTAGACCTGTCCCTACAATATTGGTAATGTCGGCAATTTGGCCATTATTCTTCTTGTAGTAGGCTTGAAGCATCTCATTCCCCTCAGAGGTCTTAGCCAACAGACGCTTACGTATGATGGTATTCACTTCTTCTGCAGTGATATTGATACGTTTCATAAAGCGGTCAATAATCTTAGTAAGGAGAGAATGGCTTACATTGGTTCCATTAATAACATCATCTAACTGCAACTGGGCAATAGCAATAGTCCATGTACGGAGTTTCAAAGAACTTAGTGCTTCGGCCATGCCTTCAAGCTCCAAAATGTTAATACGCTTCTGGGCAATAGCCTCACTGACCTCATCAATCATGAAGATGATTCGAATGTCGTTCCCTTGGAGATATCGCTCTAAATCATCCTTCAACTTGTTTGCGTCATAGTCCTGAATTCGTAGTTTTAATGCATCACGCATTTCTGAAAATCCACTCTGTGAGCAAAAACCGTCTGTCATGGTCTCTTCAAGGACATCATAAACCTGGTCCATGTTCTTCTTTAGAGTCTGCCACGAATCACCGTATTTCTGCTGAACTTTGTCACAGAACTGTTGGTAGCGTCCGCTCAACAAGAGGTTATACTCTACAAGACCAACCCAGTCATCGTTCAGACTCAGTGATTTAAGAAAAGCCGACATCATCATATACGAGATGCCGTGATTTCCTGTAGACTTGGCAGAGTCGAATAATACCACGTGATTTTGAGTACGACCTAATTCGTTAATACTGTTCTTCAGCAGACCCTCATTAGGGAGTCCTGTCAGCTTATTTGCGAATCTATCCTTAAAAGGTGTCCCCTGAATTGTGGGATTCTTTAATAGAAATCCTATCATTTTGGTAAAATAGGATTTTCCAGAGCCATAGAATCCACTTAGCCATAATCCTGGTTGTTTAGTCTGAGAAACGAAGAAATCACAGAAATCTTGTAGGTGTTTGGCGAGACTTTCAGTGAGAATAAATCCCTCAAGTTCATCCACAATATCCTGCTCGTCCTGCTGGTTCAGGTCGATCACGCTTTTAATATCATCCTTAATCTTAATGGATAGAATGTCGTTTATCTTTGTCATAATCTTATTGTTTTAGCAGTTAAATAATAACCACGCAGCGATATTTGCTGGCAGGCTGTTTATCTAGGAAATAGATAGTGTCGTTTCGTACTGTAGCAGGGTAAAAGAACACTAATGGCTTCTGAAACTTCATCACGCTTGGGTCTTCCATGATATTTTGATTGGAGAACCCCATCTTGTAAATCGTGCCGGTATGTATTAATATGGGAGAAATACCTTTCTCACCAACTTCGGCAATTCTTTTCATTAGGAAAGTATAAAAAGTACCTTCAGAATAGTTCTGGCTGACGAAAACTTCTGTTCCCATATTCTGGAATTGCTTCCTGAATTTTTCAATGCCCTTGGATTCGACAAATTCATTGAAAAGTTCACGCAGGTCAACAAACTCATAGCCATCGGTATATCGCTGACGAGCCTCTTTAATATAGTTCTCCTCATCTTCTGGTGGATAGACGAACAAAACACTTCTTCCACCATTTGCCTCTGTAGACAACTTCGCCATATCGCGGCTTAAAGCTGCATTCAGATCGTCAAAAAGACGGTTGTGGTCTTGTATGTAGTTTGATGCCATAACGTTTTATTTTAAGTCAATTGTAATCTCATTACCAATTTGGGAAATGTCCCAGTTGGGAATATTATCGATTTTCTTTAATCTGTTGATCAGGCTTTGCTCTTCATTGAAGCCAAATATCATATATGGATTGTGCAACGTTTTATCCTCTGGACAGACTTGCTGTACGAAATGAACAAAGTAGATAAAGAGCTTGGCAGTGATGACTGGACGGACTATCTCCTTCTTTATTGCTCCGTCCGCAAGTCCTAACTTCTTCATGATAGTGAGATATTTGCTGGCAGAAATTTTTAGCGTATCTTCACTCCACTGTAATTCGCCAGGTTCTTGCTCTTTTATGTATCTAAGGAAACCCAGTATCTCTTCAGCAGTAATGGTAATTCTTCCAGCGTATACGGCTTTCATGAAAACCTCTTTGGTGATTCTGTTAAACAGCTGGTTTGAATACGTAAGCTGCCAGAAAAGAATCATAAGACGTTCTTTGTCACTAAACTCCTTGTCTGCAAGAGCAGCGAAGAACATCTGTTTGTGGCTGTCACTCTTGAAAAGTAGAATGCAAGCCTCTATTGCTCCGATAAAACGCTGAACAGACTTTTCTGTCCTAAACTCAAAAGTTCCTGTACTCTCATGGGTAAGTCCATAAGTGTCGCTGATGAAGTCAAGCATCTTGCTGTAGTCAGGAACACTACCTAAGATGTTAACCCCTGAGTCATACTTGCTTTCTTTTCCTTTTTTCTTTGTTGGCATATTTCGTTTGGTGATTAGTTATTTGCAATCATTTGTCATATACAATAAACGATTAATTCTCATACATATAAAACTGAATTAGGTAGATTATAATGTCATTATAACGATGTTTTGTATTCCTTAATTAGTATATTTCTTGGTGCAAAGATACATTTTTTTTTGAACTTGTGAACAAAATGCGCAAGAAATTAACGCTATTCCCGTTTTTCATCAGCAAACGTATTGATGATGAAGCCGTTATATGCTTCTCTATAAAACATGAATCCCAAAGCATATTCAGGAACATATAAATTGCATTTATTCCTAGTTATTCCTTCGAAGACATCACGTTTAAGGTAGATTGGACTTACATATGAATAGAGGCTACGCAGGCCACTACAACCAATAAAGACATTCTTTCCAATAGACTTTACTTGACTATGTATAACAAGTTTTTCTAGTTTGTCACATCCTCTAAAAGCACCATCATGGATTATCTCAGTTGTTGCCGGAATTACATATGCGGAGGGTTGTGAATTATATGGCATTCTTATCAATGTCTTCCCATCTGCACTGAACAACACGCCATCAACAAGTTTAAACAATTTGTTGTTTGAGCCTAATGTAATACTCTCTAAATGAAACAAACTGAAGGAAAAAATGTAATAAGGAAAAACTTCTACGTCATCGTTTATACAGAGGTCTTTGATGCCATTGCAACCGATGAAAGCAAGCTGTGAAATTGACAGCACTCCTTCGGGTATTACAAATTGTTTCTTTTCCAAAGACATCGGCACAATCAGTAACTTAGTATGATCCTTATTGTAAAGAGCACCTTCGTAAGAGCTATAATATGGGTTGTCTTCTTCAACGGATATTCCTTTGAGAGTTGTACAATTGTAAACTGCAGCCAAATGGATATACTCAACGCTTGAAGGTATGTTTATGTATTCTATTGCCGTGTGATCTATTACTCCTGTGCCAATAATTGTAAGATTTGACGGCAATACAATATCCTTTAATTGGGTACATTGCTCGAATGCGTGTCCTTTTATTTCGCGAAGGCCATTGGAAAAATCCAGTTGTTTCAATCTCTTGCACGAGTAAAATGCCATTCGTCCTATTGTCTCCAAAGATTTGGGGAAAGAAACAGAACAGAGATTGTTATTGCGTGCAAAGGATCCATTGCCAATTTCCTTTACTCCTTCGGGTATAACGACTTGAGTAAGAGGACAATCTTGGTATTTGCAACTTGTTGTGTACCAATTTGTTTTGATTAAAACGGTAGAAAAGTGATTGCGCGAATTTAATGGAGTATGAAAAAGACGAAGATTTAACGTATTTAACTTTCTAAAACCACAAAAAATGTAAAAATGTGCAGTTTTTTTATTGGCTTATGTGGATTGTTTCTTCGATTGTAATTCAAAACTGCGACAGCTGTCGCAGTTGTACATTGAGGACATACGGGTCTTGATGTACAAATTCGCAGACGATGAGAATACCATATTAATAAACGCGCGTGTGATTATGTCAAGAGGTTGGAATTACGAACTACTATCCAATGCACTCCCCTTGCTGATACACAAAAAGAATGGATTATCGGGCAACAACTTTGGACAGTAAATCGTACAAATCTGCTATCTCTACATATAAACAGAGTTAAATATATATAAAATCGTATGATAATTACAAAAAATCAACAATTAAAGCAGGCGTATATCAAATATTATTTGTATTTTTGTAGCAAAATTACGAAAATAAACAAAATATTTTGAATATGATACGAGATTTTTGGGTAAAGAACTATCTTTCCATACGCGACCAGCAGGAATTAAGCTTCGTGGCAAAAGGGCCATCTTCGGAACTTGTCACAGAAGTTGCTGATGGTGTGTTTTTATACAAGTTAGGCATCCTATATGGTTCAAATGCTTCGGGTAAGTCAAATATGCTGATCGCCATGAATGAGGTGTTCCGCCTGTTGGTCTTGTCAAAGTCTGATGCGACTGTCGGCATTGGAGGCTGTATTCCATTTGTACTCACCAAAGATGAGCCAACGGAGATGCATGTGTCATTTTATGCCAACGGCACACGATATGACTATGATGTCAAGTTCAATGGCAAACATATTTTGAGTGAAGCCTTGTACTATTACCCAAACAAATCAAAGTCCCTGTTCTATGAGCGCAGTTTTGTGGGCGAGAATGTACAGGCAGACATCAAGTTCGGTGCAAGTCTTAAATTGCAAGTCAAGACGCAGGAAAGCATCCGCGAAAACACTTTGAACAATCACAGTGTATTGTCTGTTTGCCGAAAGGCCGCATTGAAAGAAGATATAGCTCCGTTTAATACACTTCATAATTGGATTATGGACAACTACCATGAAATTGATGGTGATGGAGACAAAGGCATAATTGAAATCTTGAAAGATGCTTACGGCAATCCTAAAAAGCGTAAATTCTATAACACAATGCTTCAAAAGGCCGACTTAAACATCTTGGAATATCGTCCTGTCGTGGAAGATCGTTTGGTGCCCAGTGAATTTCGTGAGCGTATCCAGAAAGAGAATATCCCAGAAGAGATGAAAGATGTTCTTTTGAAACCGACCTCAGATTCTATCACCTTCTTGAACCATTCTGATAATGGTGATTTTGATATTCCACTCAGATGGCAATCAAAGGGAACTCAGAAGTACATCCGTATATTGGATGCATTATACGATATGATAACAAGTCCTCATGTGTACTATCTTGATGAACTGGGTGAGGACCTGCACAACGACTTGCTGTACTACTATCTCAATGTATTCATCTTTAACTCTGGCCTGTCGCAGTTGATTATCACGAGTCAGGAGACCACCCTCCTGTCGCAAGACATGATTAATGAGAACAGGGGTGTGGTGTGGTTTGTCGAAAAGAATAAGGAAACAGCTTCATCCGAATATGCCCGTGGTGATTCATTCGGTCTACACAAGAACCTGTCTCTATACAATTCGTATCGCATTGGCAGATTGGGAGCAAAGCCGGAATTGGGTAGTATCTTTATAAATCTGGAGGATTGATATGGGAAAGCTACGACAAACAGCACTCATCTTAGGAGAAGGACCAACTGAATTCTTCTATTTCAAGTCCCTATGCGATGTATTCAAGCGTCTGACCATCAAGCCAGACTATCCGAAACATACCAATATCAAGGAACTAGAAGCCAAGATTGCAGAGGGGGTGGCAATGGGTTACAGCCATATCTTCTGCATCATCGATATGGATACGAAGGACAAGGAGCCTGAACACTCACAATACATACGGTTGAAAGCAAAGTATGCCGAACCAATCAACAAACCCAAGAAAGGCATATACTGCAAGGTCGAGTTTTTCGAGACTCACCGCTGTACAGAATTGTTTTTCCTCTATTATTTCCGTTACACCTCACGTTCATTCGAGAATCAAGAACAATTACTGAATGACTTAAACAAAAGTGTTGAGTATCGGAAAACGATAGACTTCTTCATCAAAAGTAAAGGACTTCATGGTTACTTTGAGCGTCATGGAGGAAGCCTATCTACGGCAACAGAAAATGCCAATCGTTCTATGGAAGAAAAGCTGAAGGACGACAGATATTATACTTATTCCGATCTTGGTCGGTTAATTAGGATATTGAAAGAATTGTAATACTTTTTAAGTAGCGAAGATGATTTATGTGGATAATACATTTTATTGATTTCTATTTGGACTCTGACCAAATTAAACAATGCTGTGATTTGGTTAAATAATCTTAGGTTCCGTTCACAATACGGACAAATGAAACAAATTAAAACCAACAATTATATGAGAATAATATTAAGTACGGATAACTCTTTAACTGCAATGAGGTTAAGGGATCTGATAATAAAATCCGTAAAAGGGGAAATAGAAGGATTATCAATTGAAACTTGGTCTTATACGAGGTCAAGAAACAATTTTGATATTCTCTACCATGATCTTGAACAATATACTCAAGACCCTGCAAAGAATGTGCTCTTTAAGATGGAGATTGACGGATCTAATGTATTGTTGTCTTCTGCTTGGTGGAAAAATAATCCAGAACCCTTATACGAAATCGTGTGTCTCCATACTGGACGTTTGACAGAAATGCTTCTAAGATATTTTAGGGGCAAATATATAAAGTTTAGTATTGTTGAATAATTTGATACTCATGGCTAATCAGAACAATATTGCAGAAACCAATCCTTTTATTCAGGAGATTTCGGACAATTTGAACATGTTTATAGAAAACATAAAATGTCTGCGTGAAACGTTTGGTTATAGCGAAGGTATGCTTAACCAGCAAAAGCAGAATGCCGATAAAACTTATGCCGATTTCATTGCACCTTATAAAAAAGAGAACGAAAATGGATATTTCGTTCTAAATATACCTAATGAAAAGTTAAGGAACTTCAAGAAAATTGAGAGGAAGAAAAAGAGAGCGGAAAAGGCATTCCAACTTATACCACCAACGTATATTATTTCTGCTGTTTCTATTTTTGATTCTTTCCTTGCTGGGCTTATAAGATGTATTTATAGTCTCAAGCCAGAATTACTACTTGAGAGTAATATGAATTTCTTATATAGAGAATTGGTTGAGTACGATTCTATAAAAGAGGTTAAAAAGAAGATTGTTGAAACCACTATAGAGAAACTATTTAGAGATTCACACACAGAACAAATTGTTTGGATAGAAAAGTCTATTGGTATTAAGACTCTGAGGGATTTCGCAGGTTGGCCTAATTATATTGAATTGACTGAAAGACGTAATTTGTTTGTGCATTCTGATGGTGTTGTGTCATCTCAATACATTGACGAATGCAAAAAGAGCGGGTATGAGGTTGATGGCATATCTATTGGAAGCCGACTTCTTGCTGATAAAACTTATTTCGAGCAATCCTACAATTTACTGTACGAGATGGCAATTATGCTGACTCAAATCCTCATCAACAAATTATATATAGGTAAATACAGTGAAGACACTAGTGAGCGTGATAATATACTCATTACCTGTGTTTTTGATTTAATTGTTGATAAACATTACGAGATTGCAATAAACGTTTCAAATTTTGCATATGACGGCAAAACCTTCAAACGTAATCTTAAGGATAAAGCATTCATAGAACTGAATTTGGCACAAGCTTATAAATGGTCGGGAAAACATGCTAAGTGTAAGGAATTGCTAGATTCTATGGATGTTAGTATTATGAATAATGACCTAAAGATTCCCAAATTAACTTTGGAGGATAATTTTGATGCAGTATATCCTTTGATGATATCTGTTGGCGATGGTAGTGAGATTTTAAAGAAGGATTCTTATAGAGATTGGCCTATATTTAAGGAAATTCGAAAGAAAAAAGAATTTGCAGATACGTTCAAGAAGATATTTAATGAGGAACTTGTTGAGTCAAATACTACTACCAAAGTAGAGGCTGTGGATAATACAACAAGTGAAAAAGATATTGTTTCAGGATAGATTATAGAAGCACCCTCGAAAGTATGCTATTTTGTACTCATAAAAAAAGACCGTAGCGAAATATGACACCAAACAAGCAATTCAATACCTACAAGGAGGTGCTGGCTCTGGAGTTCTTCGATTAGCGAAGCGACTACGTCGATTACCTGCTGGAATACTGCATGAAGCACGGGGAGAGGTACGTGATAAATCGAACCGACCAGCTTCACGGCTATTTCACTTATCTCCTTGTACCCATTCCATCTTCTTTACCCACCGCCAGACAGTGACGTGGGGAATGTCGGTTAGGTTTTCTATCTGCGTATTGGTAAGGCCGATACTCGGAAGGTAGCAGACTTGTTGCTGTTGCTCTGTGAATTTGCCAAGATGATGGGCTAATCGTTCCATCAGGTCGGGCAGTAACTCGTCAACGGCATGGTAGAAACGCAGCCAGTCGCTTTTCGACATAAAGAGTCTGTCATACGAGACATGGCGATAGCCTCTTGTGGGATGCCCATGATGCGGCTACGACTATTCCTCACACATTTTCGTTATATATCTATCCAAGTCCGTGCCGCTGCCGTCTTTTCCCGTTAGTTTGTTGTAGAGTCGGCGGCGCAGGTTGCTGACGTTGCTTTTGGTGCAGACGAGGAGAACTGACATCTGAAGGGGGCTGCAACGAATGACGAGGAGGCAGACGACATGGCGCTCTTGTTCGGTCATGGTCTGGTCGGGCTGGTGCATGGCATACTGTTGTTGGAGAGTTGTTAAGAGTTGAGGATGGAGCTTATTTATCTCATCTTGAAGGGCTTGCCATTCTTCTGCCCGTGGATGTGTGTCTTGAGCTGACAATTCGTGAAATCGGTTCGCTATTTCAGTGTCGAGAATGTTGGGCTTGTCTTGGTACTTGGCGTTCTTTATCAGTTCAGCATATTCATAGTTCTGGAGCAAAATGTCTTTATGCCTCTGTCTTAACAAGCGATAACGATTGATTGCAAAAATACAAATAAACGTCAGTGACAGTAGCCCCCCAAAAAGAATCGCCCGTTGTTGCTGATATTTCAGTTCCCGCTCAATGAGATTGTTGCGCTCGTTGTGTTCCACTTTACATTCGAGCAGTCTGTCACGTTTCATATCGGCGATATGATGGGCGAGTTGCTCATCATAGTTCTTTCGTAAACGACAGTCTGGGTCATGCTCACTGAACTGGTCATAAAGAGTTAACATTCCGTGATAGTATTGAGATAACGCATAGTTGTTTTGGGGAAGTTCCAACTTGCCATAATAATAGTGGGCAGAATCATAATTCCCGACATGTACGAAATAATCTCCCTTAAGTTTCCAGTAGTCGATGGCAGCAAATGACTCTGGATGTAGAAGATCCTGTATCGTATTTTGTTCGTAAAGTTTCATCCATTTGGCCACAGAATCATTCAAATTGCCATCGTTCATAAAAGCCATGTATGGGAAAAACGCATCAACAGCCCAATCCTTGCGACCTCGCTTCCACAATTCTTCAAATGCTTTTCGAGATGCCTCTAAATATTGGCTGCTGTGATGTGCCATTAAACTGAAATAGGCATCCTGACCCATATAGCGGAAATATGACAAAGAATCGCCAGAGGCGAGAGACAAATTCATTGCTTTTCTTGCCAATAGGTGGGCATAGAGATCATCCAAATTGTAATACTGGTTGACGCTTGCTTCGTATAAGATCTCTGCAACTGTGTGTGAATCATAGTCAATGTTTGTTGAGTCAACGCAGTCAAGTGCCATTTCGTAGGCAAAACCTTCGTAGAAGAGTTTTCCTTGACAATGATACACCTTGGCCATCATGCGCCATGCTTTTTGTCGTTCAATAGGAGAACCATGACGTTCCAAATAGAATAATGTGGAGCGGGCATCAGACTCATTGAGTGGTGTTTGATATTGCTCGCAACTCTCCATCAGGCGGTTTAATTCCTGGACTTGCTTGTTATGCTCTGATTGGCAGGCTGTACATAATGCCATCAGAAAGAAGATGACTTGAAATGGATGCTTCATTGTTGAATCGTTTTTTTGGAGTGCAAAAATAGCAATAAAAATCGAAAATGGTCTGTAAACTCAGTTTACAAATCTATTGTAAACCATTTGTAAACTCAAAAATGCGGTATTTTGCCTGTTCTCATTCTACTTTTGCGGCAAAATACAAGAAGCCAACGCCCGGCGGCGATAAGAAAGTCGGGCAGTCTGCAAATCATCAAAAAAAACAATGAAGAAACACTTCTCTTTTCTCATTCTATGCTTCGCCGCAGTTTGTGGCGAAGCAAGTGCCCAACAACCCATTGGCAAGAATAATCAAGAATTGGTGCGTCTGCAACAGCAGTCAGAGGCACGAGTAAAGAACCAACAGAAACAGTTGTCACCCTACGATGCGAACAGCAGGGGGAAGGCTCTGAACCCGATGTTGCCCGATTGCAGGGATGTGTCAAAGTTCAAGACTATTGACCAAGGCACACTTCGCATTTACTATGCTTTCAACGCGCAGAACATTAAAGACCCTAAGACCTACGACGACTTGCAACGTCTGGAGATTGGCAAGAACTTCGCGAAGTATTACGGCTACTATGTCTTTGAGGCTGATTCCTTCGCTACTGCTGAACTGAAGGAGATGAACAGACTTACGCATAGCAACATGCCCTTCCCTGATGAAGGTGTGGCTATGACCATCAACGGCAGGCATCAAGGCTGGTCGCGCTACTTGTGTTCGGAGTTCTTCAAAGACCTGACCAAGAACGAACTGACGGAATACTGCCGGATGCCGGATGCACTGACGAGCCGAAACTGTTATTACACGGAGCCAATCCCCAAGCAAAACTGGCAGATAAAGAACGAGACGATGACGATTGTGGGCTACACGTGCCAGAAAGCAACATGCAGTTTCCGAGGGCGCAACTATACGGTGTGGTTCACCGTTGATATTCCAATCAGCCAAGGCCCGTGGAAGTTCTGTGGCCTGCCGGGCCTGATACTAAAGGTAGAAGACGATGCAAAGGAATACGTTTTTGAGTGCGTGGGCATAGAGCAGAAGAAGCGCCCTATCATTCTGCTGGACAACTATAAGACCTACCGAAAGACCACACGCACGGAACTTGATAAGATGCTGAAACGTATATGTGAGAACTATTATCAGATAACAGGCATGACCAACGTCGTGAACAAGCTATTGCGTCCCTATAAACCGATGGAACTGAAATGAAGCACACCATTGCTTTTATTCTTTTGCTCGTCGTTGGGTTTCTCTCTGCTTATTCCCAAACCGTGATTACTGGTACGGTGAGGGATAAGCAGAAAGAGACCGTACCATTTGTCACCGTAACGATGCAAGCCAAGGGAGAGAGTACCATCGCTGGCTTTGCCCCTACCGATGAGGCCGGACGCTACCGCCTCACATTCGACGGGACCGCAGACTCGCTCACCATCACCGTCCGTGGTATGATGATAGAGACCACGACGCACACCGTGCCCAACCGCTCCACAACCCTCGACTTCACCGTGGCCGAGAAAGCAAACCAGTTGAGGGAAGTAAAGGTGACGGCTACCCCCGTCAGACGTAGCAACGATACGCTGACCTACGTCGTGGGTTCATTTGCGGGTCAGAGCGACCGCACCATCGAGGATGTGCTGAAGAAGATGCCTGGCATCGATGTATCGTCATCGGGAGCCATCACCTACAATGGCAAGGCCATCAACAAATTCTACATCGAAGACCTCGATATGCTGGGCGGACGCTATAATCTTGCTACCCGAAACATTGAGGCGAAAGACGTGGCATCTGTGCAAGTCTATGAGAATCACCAGCCCATCAAGGCCGAAAGTATATTCTCCGACCAAGCAGCCATCAACCTACGACTAAAGGACAGTGCGAAAGGAATCTGGTCCGTTCAGGCACTGGCGGGTCTCGGCTATAAGCCCGTGCTCTACAATGTCGAACTGACCGCCATGCAGTTTGCCCGCAACCGTCAGCACATCTCCACATACAAGGGAAACAACAGCGGTCACACGGCTGATGAGGAACTGCTGAAGCATTATGACAGCGGAGCTGCACTGCCTCAGACGGGAAGCATGCTGTCCGTCAGTCAACCCAGCACCCCGGACGTGGAGAAGAAACGCTACACGGATAACCTGACCAACAGCGTATCGGTCAACCAACTCGTGAAGATAAAGGATACGGAACTAACGGCCAACATCAATTTCCATAACGAACGGTTAGACAGAGAGGGCTATATGTCGTTCACCCAATACCTACCCGATGCCGCCACGCCTCTGGCCATAGAGGAAACCACGAGCAACACCGCCAAGGAGAACAATCTGGATGTGACGCTCGGTGTACAGACGAACAAAGATTTGGAGTATCTACGCAACAGCCTGAACGTGAAATCATCGTGGAGCGAGACATTTATGCACCTCAATGCCAATGAAGGAAACTATCAGCATCTCGACAATCCCTATTTCTCCGTTAGCAACGACTTGAGCATGATGAAACGCTGGGGCAGGCATCTGTTCCGCAGCCACTTTGATGTGGCCTACAACAACCGTCCACACGAGCTTCGTGTCAGTCCCGCCTACTACTTCGGCAGCGACTCTCTGCAAATGCTGAGTCAAGAGGTAACACAGAAGTACATCACCGCCAACTTCCGAACCTCGTATGGGCTGACAGCTGGTAATTTCACGTTGAACTACACGCCGCGTCTCAGTATGGACTTACGCAAACTGACCTCCGCATTAACAGCGACGGACCGCCTCGGCAGCTACATTCCCGCTGCTGACAGCATGAGAAACGACCTATGGTACAACTGTTACCAGGTGGGCATTGATCAGGACTATACCTACAAGAAGGGCAACACCCTACGCATGAGGCTGATGATTCCGACCTACCTATCAATCATCACAAACGATGACCGACTGGCAGGAAACTCCATCAGCCACTATCGATGGATTATTAATCCCACGCTTACGACAGACTACAGTTTCACACCCTCTTTCAAGGCTGTGGCCAATGGTTATTACCGCAAGTCCTATGGCAACATGAGCGATGCCTACAAGGGCTATATCCTACAGTCCTATCGTAATCTTCTCCGCAACACCACCGACCACCTGCTGGAAAGTAGCGGCAGTGGCGCCCGTATGGGATTAGAATATCGTGATGTCATTCGTATGCTCTTCTTCAACGTGAGTGGAGGCATTCAGCACAGCCATAAGAATCTTCTCTATGGCTATAACTACGACGGGATCGTCGGTGTAAAGACTACGCTTGACCAGTCCACCAATGCCGACACGTATAGTCTTTTCGCAGGAACCAGCAAGACTCTGAGCCTTTGGCACACAAAGTTAGAAGCCTCCGCAGGATGGAATCGCGGCAAGAGCGAATTGCTGTTGCAAAATGTCATCCAGCCATTCCATACGAAAAGTTATACTATCGGCACATCGCTCAACACAACCCCGTGCCAATACCTCAACCTCGTCTACAGCTTCGCATGGATGAAGACAGAACAATGGGTGGCTAATAGCGACGAGACATTGCCCGCTCTGCTCACCCATTCGCACAATGGCAAGGTATGGATATTCCCGACCGAGAAACTGAGCATCAACTTCAATGTCGATTATCAGTACTTCAACGAGGCCTCCGCTCTGAACATCGTCTTTGCCGATGCTCTATTACGCTACGCCTGCAAGACAACCGAATGGGAACTGGAGTGCAGCAACATCTTTAATGCTCGTCGTTATGTTTCTACCGTTCATTCCGGCATGAGCACGAGCATCAACAGCCACGACCTTCGTCCGCTCAGTATTCTGCTGAAAGTCAGATTCAAACTTCTATAAACCATTATGTGCAAACGTATCATCACCATCATTCTCGCCCTCGCCGCCGTGTGCGGTTGTCAGAAAACGGAGAAGACCATCTACAAGGTGCTGCTGAGTGAGCACGCAATGGAGTTGGAGCGACAAGAGAGAGCCTACAATGACTCGCTCGAAAAGTACAGTGCGCTGCTCGACACCGCACAGATTCAGTATTATTTCGACCTCCACAAAGCAGTCTTAGACACCCTGGGCGTTGTCATGCGACAAGAAACTGAAGCCTTTATGGCAGCGAAAGGCAGGGAAGCCGCCAACGAGGGAAACAGCAGCACGACTACAGAACTCATCCTCCTTGGAGTAGCCATCATCCTGCTCATCGCCACAATTATCTACGTCAGCATCACCACCCTCTTCTGGACTCGCCTTGGCTGGTTCTTCGAGGATATTTGGCACTGGCTGAAACGTCGCCGCATCATCCGCAGACTGACCGACCCTCGCTACTGCTCGCTCATCAACGGTCCATTCGTTAAGGACGAAGACCTCACCGACGAGGACATCCACGAAATCATGAACCTCATCCACAAAGGCAATCCTCCGAAATATGAGATAAAGAAAAAGAAGAAAGCAGTAAAGTTCTTGGACAATCCAAGCGGCAAAGCCGAGCGAGTAAAGAAGATTAGTTAAACAAAGTAATTTTTGTTCAAAGACCTATAGGCACTAAGCCCCCACTGCGTCGTGACGATGCGGTGGGGCTTTGTCGTGAATTATACCAAGATGTCTTGGAACAAAAGATAACTGGAAAGGTTTATACCAAGAGCATGTCGCAACAGACTTCTTATACATATTATGCTTGCTGCGCAAAAATGCGAATAGTAACCATTGATGTTTGCTGCGTAATGTTGAGCTATCCATACTCCGCAGAAGTTCGTCAGTTGGCGATTGTGGTGGGTGGATTAGGATGCACCTCCTTTCGTTTGGGGTAATAAAACGGAGCGAACTCTGGCGCATCTGAGTGGCACTCTCAGACGGCTTGCGTTGAAGGAACTTTTTCAAAAGTTCTAAGCCTAATTAGCGTTAACTGTTATTAACACGATTCGGACGGCATTGCCAGCCTTATGGAGCAAGCTCATCTGAAGTATGGAAAAGTAGCTGAAGTAATGGCAGCGTGCCACCGAATCCAATTCCGCAGATGACAGTTGCGCGATAAGATTTCAAAGTCACAACATACCTCATTGCTTGCAATTTTATCTGGTCAGTCTCCCAAGCCTCGAATGAAGGCAGGGGTATTAGGCTTCCCATGACTTTGAAAAAGTGGCATCGGCAAGCCTATTAGACTGACTGGATAAAATTGCCAGAGATTCATCACTGCCATTCATGACCGACCATGTGCGGGAACGTCTTCATGCCAGATTCCATGACCTCTGCTTGCAGATTTATGTGGTCAATTCACCGTCCGATGAAAATCGGAACGGGTAATGAGCTTCCCGATACTGTAAAAATGTGGCACATGGGCAAGCCCAGTGCCCGTAGGTTTGAAAAATGACTATACAGGTGTGGATGGATGGCCTTGCCAGCGTGTAAGCCTCTACAAAGACTCGAAAATGGCTTCAGGAAGCGTCAAAATCCTTTCGTGGGTAATGACACATCTGGGATGGCAAAACCACGAATTAGAGCATTTCTGAGGCTTCTGGGGCTTTGCTGCTTGAATGACAAGACATCGCATCGGTTTCAGGGCGAGAACATTTCCGACGGCCTACTGTCGCAAATCTTTGAAAGAAGGGAAAAGGAAAATGAGCAATTGGGATGGTGATTGTCTGGAAATCTGCTGTGCATCCCAAGCCCAATGCCGTTGTAAGATTTGCTGCGCATTTACCACATCCGTAAAATGCAAGATGGAACCACCCTTTGGTTTCAGACTGTATATCACCTATAGGGCTATACTCAATATGGGGTTATACAGCTGGCAGCCACAAAAGAGATTGCAGAAACTTCGCTACTGTATAACCGTATATCTATATAAGGCTATACATTGCAAAGCCGTCGCGCCAAATGTAAAGCTATATGCCTATATCCCTGTACATTCATACATGCTATAACCCTATACGTAAAATAAGCCTATACTTGGTATATGCTAATACTGAAATACCCCTATACGTTGTGGATGTGTATATGCCTATAGGCTTATACTCTTTCATAGTGTATAGGTATGCCATCGTTATATGGCTATACAAACAAATGCAGACACGGAACCAACATTCAGTTCGGTGTCTGCACAAAAGGAGGAATCGTGTAACGGTCAGAAGAGTTCTTCAGACGACTGGTTGGGTTCAATCAGAATTGGGCCACGCTTCTTTTCGTATTTGCAAATGCACTTGGTGAACATGCTTTCAACGACAGCCCTTACAGTCAAGTGCTCCTGCCAGGCGATAGCCCTTACCTTTGATATGATGTCTTTGTCACAGATGCAAGAGAAGTGGCCGACCTTATCAGGGGTTGAGCCATCGACACTGACATCGCCTTTTCTCCTGCGTCCACGCTTGCGGACAGGCTTCTCTGCCGTATCAGGTTCATGCTCTTCCTGCATGGGCTGTTGCACGGATAGTGTTTGGAGAACTGCTTCACTCTGCTCCTTAATGGCAGAAGTATCTTCCAGACTATTCTGCGGCTCTGTTTTCTGCTCTGTTGATGGCTTTTTGCCGAAGATTTCATTGAAAGCGTTGTCTGGATCCATTATTCTGCACCTCCTTTCTGCAATTCATTGATAACAGGTTCAAAGGCATACTTGACTGCATTCCTCTGATAGGTAGTAAGCGGAAACAGCGTATTATAGTCGCCGATGACCACGCTGCGCTTTATCCTCGGTGTTATCGTGCCATAGGCTTTCAATTGCTCAATGGCCTTGTCTCTTTCCTGCTGGAGGTGTTCACGCCTTTCCTCGACCGACACAATGCCATTGGGGACGAAGAATATCTTCGCTCCGAAGTGAGCTTTGAATACCTCGCAGAACATCTGGGTGGCATCAAGCGTATCGCTGTCATAATGGATAGGTACTACAGCAATGTCAGCACATGAGTAGATGACTTTGAGGTTCGGGTCAACGAGGTTACCCGGACAGTCAATGATGATGTCGTAGGGCAGTTGCTTCAGTTTCGACATGATTTGCGTCACCTCTTCTGTAGTCCTGCCCCAGAACGTTTCAATCTCCCAGGGCAGACTGGCATCGGGATTATGCTGAAGGTCACGCTTACGATGACGGAACAGGGACTGCTGAAGGTCGGCATCGACTACGGCGACGTTTCTGCCGATATTGGCAAGGTTGGTGGCAAAGATACCACAAAGGGTTGTCTTGCCTACGCCTCCTTTTACGTTAGTGTATAATACAATCTTTCCCATAGTTATTCAGATGATTAGTTGATAAACAAGTTCGTTGTCACTCGAAAGGTTCGGTATAACCTCGTTTCCGTGCTGCCATCCAAGCAGGCACTTGATGTCTGTCACGGAAGACACGTTGCCCGTGCTTACCCTGACAAGTCCGTCTGCCTCCAGTTCCTTCAGGAAACGGGTTACTGTACTGCGGTTGCAGTTCCATTCCTTGCTAAGCTCAGAATGCGAAGCACCTACCTGTCCCGTCTGAATGCTGTAACCGATACCGCGCTTTGTCTGCGTGCCATCGGTTTCTGCAGCATGACGGAGCAATGAGAAGAAACGGAACATCCTCTGTCTTGGCTTCAGGTCTTTGGCAAGATTGTCAATGTCCTGAAGCGACAGGGACAGGATGAGCCGTGTTTCAGAATGATAGTTCTCCATAGGCATACATTTTATATGGTTATACATGGGTTCTCTCAGAACGGGGAACGCTGAAACTGGAGAGGTGCAAGGCAGCTTCCTCCCTAATCTCGTCCTCGGACTTCACCTTCACGTTGCGCACCCAGTCAAGCAAGGCACTCTTCTCAAAAAAGATCAGTTTGCCTTCGGGCTTATAGTAAGGAATCTGGGAGAAGTGCGTCATCTTGTACTTCTTGCTTCGTAGATACTCCAGCTGTTCCTCGGACAGCGTGAAGCAGTAATGAATTTTGTGATCGTACATAATTTCTTGCTTTTAGATTTTATCCCCGTCAAATGGTTTTACAATAGGTTGACTTCGTCGAGCTAAACCTTCATCGTTCCAACTGGACTTGTTCGGCTTGCGCTTGTGTGATGCAAGGATGGCTGCGTTCTGCTCCTCATCCGTCAGAGGAATGGGATTCTTGCGGTTCGCCTCCAGCCACTTGTCAATCTCGTCAAGGTAGATAACCCATCGCTTGCCTGGCTTGGAGCCAGGAATTTCCCTGTTCGCGAGTTTCTGATAGATGGTCGCAAGAGGAATGTTGGTGTACTCGGCTACCTGCTCTGGCGTGACAGGGCGGTGTCTGTTCTCTCTCTGCTGAGTTGGTCTGTTCTGAAGGTTCAGCAGTAACGCCTTCATGCCCGATACTTCATCCCGAAGTTCGGCGATGACCTGCGGAAGGTCATTGAACGTAATTTGATCTTTAGTCATTTGACAACACGACCCTTTAGTGGAATCGTGCTGCAAAGGAACCCCGTTATGAATCGGAGGGCAAGCCACAGTTTTATAACTGGTGCATCACGAAACTATCACGCAGTTGAGCATTCTTTTTGGCTGTTATTTGTGGATAAAACGAGATTTTGAAGCGGATTTTGACAACATCGAACATGTAAGTATAATGAATGACAATTGGGATTATGGCTGTTTTTGGGGGCAAGATTTCAGCGCAAAAGGGTATAGGCACATCAGGTCCACACCAATGTTTGGTTTCTGATGTGGCTCCAATATGTGATGTCTATGTATTGATATAGGAGAGGTGAGAAAGTTTATCTTCTGTCTTTCTCTACGCCCAGTTGTGAAGGGATATGGAATAACAATCCGTCTTCTCCCTGGATGTCACAATGTAATTGGTCGCTATTGGATGTGACTGTCAGGTTCCTGAGTGTGCTATGCGACAATGGTTCTCCAATGGCTGTTACACACAAAGAAGCAAAACGACGCTCGATATAACAGGCGCAATCGTCGTTGCTGTAAACCTTGCCTTTGCCAAGTCCCAATCTGATGGCAATGCTCCAGACCAGATGGCGGACATCGAAGCTGCTCAGTTTGGTCTTGAATCTCTTCCACTCGACTTCAGGGCGGTAGTTGTGGTCCATTGCGAATCTCAAAAGGTCTGTGCAGAACTCGTCCATATCTTCCTCGTAAATAAAAGGAGACATGATGTATAGAAGGTATTCATGAATGGTATCCAGTTTCTTCTTCTGGCATTCTGCCTGAATCTGATAGAAGTCATCAATGCCTTGCTGGTAGGTTGAACTGGCATGGTTTTCTTTCGGGAGCTCTTCTGTCTTTTCCTCACATACATCTTCTGCAACCTCAGCCTCGCAAACCTCTTCAGCGTTTTCCAATTCGCAAGCAGCTTCAATAATCTCTGACTCGTTGTAGACAGGCATTGCCTCCAAAAGAAAAACAGGTGCTTGCCCATCTTCTTCGTGAGGATTGTTGTTGTCTATAGAAACTTTGTCCTCGGCTTTCCTCGTCTGCGCTATTCCCACGAAAGCATACTGTACAGCCATGTACATTGACCATAGGATTATTACAATCATCAAGTAGATGATAGATACAGGAACGATGCCATCGGGGAGATTTGAGTCTGCCCATTGACATAGTGGAATTGAAAGAAGGAGTACTGCAACTCCCGGCAGTATTCTTGTGGAGATCCATTCGAGCCGGATGGATGCCTCACGTGGAGTGATTGAAGATGGTGAATCTATTTTCATTGTCTTTATGTGTTATTGTCCGTTATTTCAGAAAATGCGCTGCAAAGTTAAGAAGATTTTTGCATATGGCGTATAGCCTTTTCGTCTGTAGGCCAATGATTTATGTTTATTTGTGAATCATACTTGAAGTGAGTATGATTTTCACATTCGGCCTTTTCCTCCTTTTTCTCAGTTGTTTGATTGCATGGCAAAGGTATAACGAAAAATGAGAGCCAATCGTGTTGGTTCCCATTTTCCCATGTTTATGACCTGAAAATAGTATCTTTGGTTTCATTTCTCGAAGAAATAGAACCAACAAATTGGTTTAGCCCTGACCGACGACTTTCAGTTGTGGAGTTATCTTTGGTTTCAGCGTGATGCGGTTGACCGACTCGCGCTTGCTTTCGTCTGCCATGTTCGCATAGATCTGAGTGGTCTCCACGTTCTTGTGACCGAGCATGTGCTGTACGGTGTAGATTCCTGTTCCTGCATCAACCTGCAAGGAGCCAAAGGTATGACGGGCGCAGTGGAATGTGATGTGCTTGGTGATGCCTGCTGCCTTCAGCCAGTTCTTCAAGGAGGTGCCTGTCATCTTGTCCTTGAAGTCGGGAAAGACTTTTGCATCGGGTTCGTATTCTCCGTCGTAGAAGCCGATGAGTTCAAGAGCCTCTTCGCTGACGGGGTTGTTCACAAGCTGCTGAGTCTTCTGCATACGCACAGTGATATACATACCTCCATCTCCGTATGGCTGAATCTTCTTCCATGTCAATGCCTTGACGTCGCTCTTTCTGAGTCCTGTGAGGCAGGAGAAAAGAAAGGCCTTCTTCAATACTGGTTCCTTGCAGTCGGTGTTAGCAAGCTTTACGAGTTCCGGCTGTGAGAGGTGTTCCTTCTCCGTAGGGATGGTGTCTATCCTGTCAAGGAAGCCATTGGGGTTCTCCTTGATCTTGTGGTCACGGTAGGCTGTGTGGAGCACGGCGCGGAAGGTTGACCAGTAGCCGGCAATGGTGTTGGTGTGTAGCTTCTGCTTCTTGTGGATGGTCTGTGGAGCGGCATAAAGGTACTCCTTGAACTTGTTGCACAGGTCAACGTCTATCTCGCCAAAGGTGCATTTCCCTTCGCAGAAGGTTTCGAAATGCTTGTAGA
>JAEEGJ010003053.1_pt1 | contig 69662 bp, 56 predicted proteins | sample 8958761 | NCBI WGS metagenome assembly JAEEGJ01 (sample SAMN16246546, study PRJNA631951) | gut metagenome | biome: gut microbiome; feature: rumen; material: RS-attached | host: Bos | place: Iran: Karaj | collected 2018-10 | reverse complement strand
GATGGTGAACGGCAGGCCCATCACCTTATTGAATTGCTCGCACTTGTACTCGGGGAAGTTCATGCGCAGGTACTTGGCAAACTGGCCGCGGTTGATTTCGCAGACCACGATCTTCTTGTGACCTTGCAGCACTTCCTCGGTATTGCGCGGCAGCGGCATGATGTAGTCGAAGTGGGCGTGAGCGATGCTCTTGCCTTCTTCCATCAGACCTTCGACGGCGGTGCGGACAGTACCGAAGGTACCACCCCAACTCACCACGAGGAGGTCGGCGTTCTTGTCGCCGTAGATTTCCTGCAGCGGGATGTCGTTGGCCACGCGGTTAATCTTCTCTTCACGGAGTTCGGTCATGATCTGGTGGTTTTCAGGATTGGTGGACAGGTTGCCCTTGCCGTTTTCCTTCTCCAGACCACCGACGCGGTGACGCAGACCAGGTGTTCCCGGGATAGCCCATTCACGACGGAGCCATTTCTCGTCGCGGCGATAAGGCATGTAGTTCGGGTCGTCAGCCTTAGCCAACGGAGGCGTGATTGAAGGCATGTCAGCCATGCGAGGAATGCGGAACACCTCGGAACCGTTACCCAGCGAACCGTCGGAGAGCATGATGACAGGCGTCATGTGCTCCATGGCGATACGGGCGGCTTCGTAAGCGGTGTAGAAGCAACCGGCAGAGCTGCGGGCAGCGATGACCACAAGCGGAGCGTCACCATTACGGCCGTAAAGGGCTTGCAACAGGTCACTCTGTTCCATCTTGGTCGGCAGACCCGTAGAGGGGCCGCCACGCTGCACGTCGATGATGACCAACGGAAGCTCCGTCATCACGGCGAGACCCATGGCTTCACTCTTCAACGAGAGGCCAGGACCAGAGGTCGTCGTCACGGCGAGGCAGCCTGTGTAGGCGGCGCCGATCGACGACATGATGCCAGCGATTTCGTCTTCAGCTTGATAGGCCTTGACGTTGAGGTTTTTGTATTTGGTCAGTTCGGCCAAAATGTCGGTAGCAGGCGTGATGGGATACGAACCGAGGAAGAGCGGACGGCCCGACTTCTCGGAGGCGGCCATCAAACCCCAAGCAGCGGCGGTGTTGCCGGTGATATTGCGGTACTTGCCTTTGTCAAGGTCGGCGGCTTCCACACGATAGGTGTTGGTAAAGAGTTCCCAAGTGTCGGCATAGTGGTAACCAGCATCCAAAACAGTCCGGTTAGCCTTGATTACTTGGTCCTTACCTTTGAACTTGGTCTCAAAATAGGCATAAACTGTGTCGAGTTCGCGGTTGAACAGATACATCACAATGCCTAAGGCGAACATGTTTTTCGACTTGAGCATCGACTTGTTGTCCATGCCAAAGTCCTTCAGGGCCTCTTTGGTAAGTTCCGAGATGGGGGCCTTCACGACTTGATAATCAGCGAGAGTACCATCAACGGTCGGGTCATCGTCATAACCAGCCTTTTCAAGTGCCTTTTCAGTCACTGAGTCGGAGTCGAAGATGATGATCGTACCTGGGCGGAGCCAGCGCATGTTAGCCTTAATGGAGGCGGGATTCATGGCAACCAACACGTCGCAGAGGTCGCCTGTGGTGTGAACCGGTTTGTGTCCAAAATGCACCTGGAAACCAGAAACGCCAGCCACCGTACCTTGCGGCGGGCGGATTTCAGCCGGATAGTCCGGGAAAGTGGCGAAGTCGTTTCCAGCAAATGCGGTCGAGTCCGAAAATAGATTTCCGGTAAGTTGCATACCATCGCCCGAGTCGCCCGAAAAACGGATGACGACATGCTCAAGCGCTACAACTTTACTTTTTGCTGTCATATTTTATGTGATTTAAAGATTTCAGATTCAAGATTTAAAGATTTCTAATTTCAAAATTGATTATTCTGCATTCAGCATTCAAAATAATCGCTGCAAAATTAAGCAATAATTAGGTGCAAACCCAAAGAAAACCGTGTTTTATTCTTTATTTTGGCAAGAAAGACACAACAATTTCATAATCAACATTTTGTATTTTATTCTTATTTAGACTGAATAAAAATTTCCGATTTAGGCTTATTGGAATGAAAGTTGTAGTATTTTTGCCGCACTAAAATTCAAAACAAACCCTAAAACTAAAAACACTATGGCTTACAAAATCACAGACAGCTGCGTTGCTTGCGGCACATGCATTGACGAATGCCCGGTGGGCGCTATTTCAGAAGGCGACATCTATGTCATCGACCCTGACACCTGCGTTGGTTGCGGAACCTGCGCTGGCGCTTGCCCGAACGAAGCAATCGTTGAAGACTAATCTAATGAATGAAACTGCATTAAAAGAAAGAAAAGCCTGCCAAAACAGGCTTTTTTTGATTTTTTTTGGCAGATTTTGAAAGTTTGGCAAAGTATTTGCTATCTTTGCATCGTTCTTTAAATTTAAAAAGAAACACTTTAAAAAATAACCTAATTATTAACTAAAAGCATTAAAAAATGAAGAAATTAGCTTTGGCACTTGTGTGCCTTGTCAGCGTTGCTTTCTTTGCAAGCTGCCAACAAGAAATCAGTGACCCGAAACCCACCATCTCCGTTAAAGTTGACGAAGGGTATGTCCAAGACGGCGATGTTGTTGATTTGTACAATTATCAAAAGTTCGGTTTCATCGTCACCAGCAATCCTCTGACCGGGAAGAAGTTGTCCAATTTGAAAGTCTATGTTGACGATGCCGAATGGACAAACCTTGACCTCACAGGCGAGACTTCCTATGTCTACATTGATTCAGTGTTTTACCAACTCGAAAAGGATGAAATCGTTGGCAAGTCCATCATCAAAGCTATTGTGACCGATGAAGCTAACGAAACTGCCACTGCCACCATCACTTTGAGCATCAACAAACCCGCTTACCCGCTGGTTGCCCACACCTTCGAATGGTACCGCCTTGGCGACACCCAGACTGGCCTCGAGGAATTTGGCCTCTATTGGGAAAGAAACATCAAAGACACCCACGCCCAGATCAAGCCTCTGACAGGTGTGACCCTGTACACTTTCAACAGCAGCGTTTGGGATGCAACTACCACCGACGTTGAAAAGGCTGCCCTCTTCTCTGACGGTGCCACCGAAATTAGTGTTTACAATAACGTCTCCACCACTGCTGGTGATACCTATAACGATGTCATCGGCACCAAGATGGCTAACGGCGAGATGCACCTCATCCACGTGACCAAGTGCGTCATCGATGCCTATCAGTCTGCTGGTTATCCCATCCACATCACTGGTGAAGCCAAATAAGGACGACTAAATCCTAAATGAAAAAGGAGCGCCGATTGACGCTCCTTTTTTCATTGTCTCATTCCGCCAATGCGTGGCTAATCTTTCGATTGATTTGCAGCAACCGCTGCTCATCCAATTTAATGACGGCGCGGTCGTAGGTCATTAGGCCGTTGAGTTCGGTTTCGCAATCTGTGGTTTGAGTATAAACCGCTGCCGAAAAGCCTTGGAAGACCATTTTATACAGCTGGTCAGCGTATTCCACATAGGTGTCGGTCACCTTTTCCTCTGAGTCAAACTCCACATAGCCCCAGCCTTGGTCTTTTACCCAAGTGTGACCCTCCACCTTGCGCCCGATACCTCCATATTCGCCGAGAACGGTAGCGCGAGTCGGGTCGTAAAGCATCATTTTTGGTTCAGGATAATGATGCAAGTCGAGGATGTCTCCACAAGTATAAAAGTTTCCGCCCGAAGCAGGATTCACCAAGCGGGTTGGATCGAGTTTTTTGGTCATTTCGACGATTTCGGGGGTCTTAAATTGTCCCCATGACTCGTTGAATGGCACCCAGACTCCGATACATGGTTCTGATTTCAAGCTATTTATGATTTCTGTCCACTCTTTTTTGTAACATTCCTCCGATTCAAGGCTACGCAGGCTTTCGGGGCCTTGGTAGTATTGTGTGGTCTGCCACTCTGGACCACGACCGCCGCTAGGCATGTCCTGCCAGACAATCATTCCAATGCGATCACAATGATAGTACCAGCGTGCCGGTTCCACCTTCACATGCTTGCGTATCATATTGAAGCCCAAGTCCTTGGTTTTCTGAATGTCGTAAGCCAAAGCTGCATCGGTGGGTGCGGTGTAAAGGCCGTCGGGCCACCAACCTTGATCAAGCGGGCCGAAATGGAAAATCGGAACACCATTCAAAGTGAGGCGCATAATTCCATTATCGTCGCGTTGCGTTCCAAAACTGCGCATGGCGAAATAACTGTCCACTTCGTCAACGACCTTGCCTTTACGCAACACCTTGACTTTCATATCATATAGGAAAGGATGGTCGGGAGTCCAACGTAAGAAATCCTCGGGCATATTCACCTCCACAGGTTGCCCATTGATGGACTTGCCCGTAGCCACCAATTGGCCTTCGTAGGATACTTCCACCTGATAAAGGTCGTCCTTCGTCGGGCTGGAAAGGTCCAATTCCACGCCGACTGAAGCCTTGTCGAGATCGGGTGTGGTGACTATGTTTTGAATGTAGTCTTCAGGCACATTTTCAAGCCACACCGTCTGCCAGATGCCCGTTACGGAAGTGTAGAAAATGCCACGCGGCTTGATGACTTGCTTGCCGTGCGGGATGTAACTGCTGTTGGTCGGATCCCAAACGCGGACAATGAGATTGTTTTGCTTTCCCTGCAAGGCTTGCGTGATGTCGAAGGTAAAAGGCGTATAACCACCTGTGTGTGAGCCAACTTTGATGTCGTTTACCCAAACATCCGCCATCCAATCGACGGCACCGAAATGCAACAGAACGCGACCACTTTTCCAATTGGCAGGCACGGAAAAAGTCTTTTGGTACCACAAAGCATTGTCGGGTCTAACCTCCTTCTGCACACCCGACAACGACGATTCGATACAAAACGGCACAAGAATGTCGCCCTCGTATTGTTGCGGAGCCTTCTCCACCTTCGCTGTGATTGCATATTGCCACAGACCGTTAAGGTTCTTCCAATCCGAACGCACCATCATCGGACGTGGATATTCAGGCAGGGTGTTTTCGGGCGAGACTTGTTCCGCCCATCGTGTCTTGATTTTGTCGCCAGCGGGCGCATATTGGGCGACAGCCATTGTTGAGAGCAACATTGCAACTAATAAGAATTTGATTTTCATATTATTGTTAGTTTTGAGATTCGTATTTAGATTCCCCTGTGGGGAATGGAATAATGTCTTTGTGCTATACTGCGGCGGCCTTAAACTCCTACTGATTTGAAACAACCTCAAGCCGTCGCCTTACAAGTCTCACTGACCTTCCATTCCCCGCCGGGGAACATCATTCCTCCGTCATTTCCTTATTAAACGCTTCGGCAGCAACAATAAGACTGTGGACAGCGCGTGGAATCAGTTCCTCAACCAGTGGAGTACTATCAAGAACCTGCTCGAAACAAATCCACACCGAAGCACCCTTATCATGCTCATCCTCAAAGTCATAGAGCACTGCTTTCACCACTTTGAAGTTCCAGTTGACATTGTTGCAAGCCATAATAGCCTTCGCAAAATTGTCATCGGTCACGTCGAAAACGCCTGGCAAGATGAGGCGGAAAAAGAGCGGGTCGTTGGCATCGTCCCAAAGCAGGAAATTCCATCCTTCGAAGGTGAAATTCAACCCCAACTCGTTCTTCTGAGTCGCGACACCTACAGACTTCAGATATTTGGCAACCAGTTGTTTAGCTTTCATCATCAATTCTTGTTGAAGCCGATGCGCGTCTTGGTGGAATAGGTCGGGTTCTTGTATTTCAGCACGTCGACAAGGATTTTTTGCGAAATCGGGACATCATTGTAGGCGGCGGTCATGGCAGCTTCGTTAACAGCCTCCGTAATGTCGCCTGCGTTGAAGTCGTCCGACATTTTGGCCAACTCGTCGAAGTCCAATTCCTCACAAGGACGGTCTTTCAGGTGGTCCATGAAGATATCCTTACGAGCTTCAAAATCAGGCTGCGGCACGAAGAAGACGCGGTCGAAGCAACCCACGCGCATGATGGACTGGTCAATCATGTCGGGACGATTGGTGGTGGCCACTACGAGAATGCCTTTTTTGGAACATTCATTCAACATGCCGAACAAAGCCGAAATCTGTGCCGTAACACCCACTTCTTCGCTTTCCGCGTTGGGATTGGGCGCCAAAAACTCCAGCTCATCAAAGCACAGCACAAACGGAGCCTTGATTTCTGCCGCGTCGAAAAGGCGTTGCAAATTATCCAAAACGCCCTCCTGATAAATGTTGCCGAACTCAGCCGCCTTAATCAGGGAATAATTGAAGCCCAATTCCTCCGCAAAGCTCTCTAGCACAAGGCTTTTGCCGCATCCGGGAGGGCCATAAAGCAACACGCCATTGATGGCTGGCAATTGGTATTTCTTGGCTTTTTCGGGGTTTTGCAAGGCAAATAGCACCTCCTTGCGAAGCTGTTCTTTCAGCTCATCGCGGCCCGTTACCTTGTCGAACCCATTGCCTGAACCTTTCTTGAAGGTGATTTGCATGGAAGGCTGTAAATCAGCGGATTCGCCGTTTGTTGTATCGGTTTCGTCCATACGTTTGGCCAACTCGGGCATCAATTGCTCAGCAATGGCCTGAGCAAACTCGACAGCAGAATTGAAACGGTCGTCGGGTTTCTTGGCCAAAGCCTTTTGCAAAATGGCCTTCATGTAATCGGGCAACTTCACCTCGTCAGTTTCCAAAACAAGGTCTTTTTTTCTCGCCTTCTTCACCTCGTTGGCAATCTTCTGCTTGTCGCCTTCAAAAGCTCTAAGGTCTAAATCTTCCCACGGCGCCTTGCCGAAAATCAGGAAATAAAGGAGTGCGCCCGTGGAAAAGATGTCACTCTTCACGGTGTACACCGTCCTGAAGGTCTCTGGAGCGCGGAAGTAGGGCATCAAATCTTCGTCAAAGAAGGTCGGGCGGCCTTTGACCATATAGGAGATATGGCCCAAGTCGATGATGGTCGGGAGCAACATGCCGTCGTCCAGCTCCTGAAGAATGATGTTCGTCGGGCGGATGTCGTTGTGTATCAACGCACGGGAATGGATGAAAGACAACCCACTCAAGACGCAAAGCGTAATTTGGGCCGCGTCCTCCAAGTCAAAGGGACCTTCGTTCCTGACGGCATCATAGAGTGAAATTCCCCTATAAAACACCGTCACCAAGTAATGGTAACGCTTCTCACCTTTGCGAATTTCGCCGTTATCGACGTAACGGACAACGTTCTCGCTTTCGTCTGAACTCAGTTCCTTGCAAAGTTGGATTTCATAGACTTCCTTGCCCTGAAACAATTGTTCGTGAGGAATCGAACCGAAGTCATAAATTTTCATGAAATACATCATATCGTCTGGGCCGAGCACCGTATATGACTCAGCCACAGCACCTTTCTTTATAAACGAGTGGATGACATACTTGCCAACCTTCTCCCCTTTCTTGAATGTTTGCATAAGCGAAAATATTTTGCGCAAAGTTCAAGATTTAATTTGACTTGTGCAAGAGGAGGGCGTTATTTTCAACAAAAAAGGCCGCAAAAGCGGCCTTATCAATGTATGAATCGCTTGTTTTTAAGCGTCTATGTTAGCATATGTCGCATTCTGTTCGATGAATTCGCGACGCGGGGCCACTTCGTCGCCCATCAGCATGGAGAAGATGTGGTCGGCCTCCATGGCGTTCTCGATGGTCACTTGGCGCAAGGTGCGATGCGCAGGATCCATGGTGGTTTCCCAAAGCTGCTCGGGATTCATCTCACCTAGACCTTTATAACGCTGCACGTCGTAACCGCTTACCGTGCCGTTTTTGGTCAGTTCAGCCATCTTAGCAATACGCTCTTCGTCGGTCCAGCAGTAGCATATCGGCTTGGTACCGCGCTTGATGAGGTACAAAGGCGGCGTGGCGCAATAGACGTAACCGTTCTCAATCAGTTCGCGCATATAGCGGAAGAAGAAGGTCAGAATCAAGGTGGTAATATGGCTACCATCGACATCAGCATCGGTCATGATGATGACCTTGTGGTAGCGCAACTTCTCCATATTCAGGGCTTTGCTGTCCTCCTCCGTGCCGATGGTGACACCCAAAGCAGTGTAGATGTTCCTGATTTCCTCGCTGTCGAACACGCGGTGCTCCATTGCCTTCTCGACGTTCAGAATCTTACCACGCAACGGCAGAATGGCCTGGAAATTACGGTCGCGGCCTTGCTTGGCGGAACCGCCAGCGGAGTCACCCTCAACGAGGTATAGCTCTGTCTTTGCTGGGTCGCGGTCGGAGCAGTCGGCCAATTTGCCCGGCAGACTGAAGCCTGACAAAGCCCCCTTGCGTTGCACTTTCTCACGGGCATTACGTGCCGCTTGACGCGCTTGGGCGGCCAATGTCACCTTGTCGAAGATGGTCTTGGCCTCTTTGGGATGCTCCTCCAAATAATCTGAAAGTTGCTGTCCCACGATAGAGTTGACGATACCCATTACCTCGTCGTTGCCGAGTTTGGTCTTGGTCTGACCCTCAAACTGCGGCTCCGGCACCTTCACCGAAATGACCGCCGTCAAACCTTCGCGGAAGTCGTCGGGCGAAATTTTCACCTTCAATTTCTCGAGTTTTTCTAATAGACCACTCTTTTCGGTGTAGGCGTTGAACGAGCGCGTCAAGCCCGAACGGAAGCCTTGCAAGTGCGTACCGCCCTCAATCGTGTTGATATTGTTGACATACGAATGCAGGTTTTCCTTGTACTCGTTGTTATATTCCAGCGCAATTTCGACCGGCACATTGTTTCGCTCGCCAGAAATGTAAATGGGTTCGGGAATCAGTTTCTCGCGGTTGGCATCAAGGTAGGCAATGAAGTCGATGAGGCCGTTCTCGGAGTAGAAAGTCTCGCTGCGGAACTCGCCATCTTCCATCTTCTCGCGCTCGTCGGTGAGTTGGATGGTGATGCCGTGGTTGAGGAACGCCAACTCACGCATACGGTTGGCCAACGTACTATAGTCGTATTCAGTCGTTTGGAAAATCGAGCCATCAGGTTGGAAGGTGATACGGGTGCCGTTCAGGTTGGTCGTGCCCACCACTTTCACGTCGTAAAGCGGTTTGCCGCACTCATATTCCTGCTTGAAAATCTGGCCTTCGCGATAGACCTCAGCGGTAAGGTGAGTTGAAAGTGCATTCACGCAGCTCACACCCACACCATGCAGACCGCCAGACACTTTATAAGAGCCTTTATCGAACTTGCCGCCAGCGTGCAGCACGGTCAGAACCACTTCCAATGCCGAGCGATGCTCCTTCGGGTGCATACCCGTCGGGATACCACGACCATTGTCGAGGACACTGATCGAGTTGCCTGGCAGGATGCGGACATCGATGGTGTCGCAATAGCCCGCCATGGCCTCGTCGATGGAGTTGTCGACCACCTCATATACCAAATGATGCAAGCCACGGAAATGCACGTCGCCGATATACATGGCTGGACGTTTACGCACGGCCTCCAAGCCCTCAAGAACCTGAATTTTACTGGCACCGTATTCTTCGCTTGCCAATTCTCTTTTTTCTTCTTCAGTCATTTTCTGATTTTTTGCTGTTTTCAAATAAAGGTGCAAAGGTACGCATTTTTTCGGCACGATGCGCAAAAAAGTTGAAAAAATTGTTTTTCGTCAAAAACGGCTCTATCGGGCTAAAAACGGGCAATTTTTGAAAACGCATGGATTTCCGCCTTCGCGTGAAAAGAAAAAGCCCCATCCAAAAGAAAGGGCTTTTCGTGACATTTAAGACGTTTTCAGAATCTGAGCTTCACACCAGCAAAGAATTGTATTCCCGTGACAGGATAATTGTAATACAACTGGTATTTCTGGCAAGCCACGTTGTCCAAAACTGCAAAAGCCGTGATTTGGTCATTCACCTTATAATCAGCACCGAAGCTGAGGTCGAAGACATCTTTCAGCTTAAAACTTGGTGTTGTCGCTAACACGGGATCCAAGCGTGCCCAACGTCCACCTTCGTAAAGGAACGACATATTAAAGGCCAGTTGTTCGTTGAAATCGTACGTCAGCTTCAATTTGCCTTCCGTTGTCGGGCGATACAAAGGCCTATCCAGCACCGTGGGCGTGCATTTGTTGTAGGCAAAACTCAAATCCGCTGTAAGTCCGATTCTCATCTTCACACGAGCATCGGCCAACACACATACTGAACGAGTCTCATCGTAAATAACATCAAACTTATTGTGAATGATTTCATTACCAGCCCATCCAGACCCTATCACAAAAAATGGGTCATTATCCGTGTGGCGATAGCGCACGCCCAAGTGCAAATCAACAATATCAACGATGTTGGTACGCACGCCGCCGTCGAAACCAAGCTTGACATTGGTAGCCAGCAACTCAAGCTGATTCCAGACAAAAGGATTCTCAGCAATAATACTGCTGTATGTGTTCAGGCTGCGGCCACCATTCAGGCCAGCATAGAACTCTAACTTTTTGTTCAAGACATACAAGCTTCCGCCGATGTCGGGGCGCACGGCCAAAAACCTGTCCTCGTCCTTGACGCGGTTCACACCGTCCAAACGGACGCCAAGATGCAGTTTGTAGAACTCGTCGCTCATCTCAAAATACGGATTCAACTTGAACAAATACAAGTCGCTGCGGCAAATGACCGCCATGTTCGTGTTGTCGAGCTGCGAGGCATCGAAATACTCGTATTGGAAGCCCAAGTCCAAACCGACTTTTTGCGGATGATTCTTGTTGCCCCACCAATTTTGGGCATAACCAGCGCCATATTCCAAGTCAACATAATGCTCCTTTGCATCAAATCTGTCGAAAGTGTAGTGATAATCCACATTTCCCGAATGGTTCAACTCTCCCGTGCGCGTTGATGTTGAAGCCAAACCGAAATGTGCACCAATTGTGTTGTAAGTCTGCCGCGGACACAATGTTTCAATTTGTTCATCCGTCAAAGGCTTATCTTCCAAATTCACGCCGTAATAATGATACATGTCGTTTTTGTAAAACACGCCTCCGTCCATTTGCAGACCGTCAAACTTGCTCGTCGACAGGTTGACTTCGAATGCATTATTCATGTAACTCGACGGTGCATAATCCTTCATTTTCAGCCAGGAAGAAACGTGTTTTGCGCCCACGCCGAGGCCTAAAGTCTTGGTCAACATGGAATTATGCTTGTAAAGGAAAATAGGCGAGAGCCGTGTACCGATGCCCGCCATAAGGAAATTTTGGGTCGGGGTGACCAATTTGTCGTTTTTGGCCGAGAACGCCGTCGGAGCGATTTTCTCCAAATCGAGGGCGAACTTCCGGTTGGCGTCCTTCGGGCTGACTTCCGTGCTTGGCAGCGCATACGAGGGCTGGGGCGTTTCGGGCTTCAGCTGGAGTTTGTCGACTTTGTTCACCTTGGGACGGTATTTGCCCTCCACAGTCACTTGTTCGTCGTGCTGGGCGAAGGCCGAAATGGCCATCAGGGATAGGGTTAGGATTGTTATTATCTTCTTCATTATCGTTGTTTTGTCGGTTGGGGTTTCGTGTTTGGGCAGACACGTGGGTCTGCCCCTACGTTATTCGGGTTCTATGGGTTCAATGCCGTCGCTGCCACCCACCTTAGGTTCCATGCGCTCCACTTCGGCAAGCTTGGCTCGGGCTTCTTGTTTCAGGTCGTTGCCTTTGTAGTTGTCAATCACGCTACGAAGCGTCTCCTTGGCCTGGAAGTAGTTCTCCTTGGCCACATATACGTCCGCCAAAGCGATGAACGACTTCGCAACCCAATAGTTGTAGGCCGAGAAGTTGTCCGAAATGTCGAACACCTTGTTTTCGGCCTCGTCGTATTTCTTCAACTTGATGGAGGCCACGGCGGAGTAATACGCACTCTCGGCACCGTACACCGACTTGTCGGCGCGGGCGCTCTTGTCAAGCTTCTCGATGGCAGCATTGTAGTTGCCCTTCTCAAAGTAGCACTTGCCCATGATGTGGTTGATTTGGTTCACTTGCTCGGTGGTCAAGTCCTTGGATCGGCTCAGGTCCTCGCCCATTTCAAGAGCCTTGTCGTAGTTGCCGAGGAAAAAGTTGCTCTTCATGCTGCCTTCGAGGGCCTCAAGGCGTTTCAATGGTTCTTCAGTGATGCGCGACAGGCGTTCGTAATACTCGCCCGCCTTGGTGTAATTGCCTTGCTCATACTCGATTCGGGCCATCTTCAGTAGGGCGTTGTCGGTATAGTCGTTGTCGGGCTGCGCCAATATATAATTAAGGTGTGTGATGACCTGCTCCTGCGTCCCCACCCTTTCGGCGCATTCGAGGGCGTAGTGATGTGCCTTCAACGAATAGGCGCCGTTGGGGAAGTTGTCGAAATAGTACTGCAAGGCGGTCACGGCCTGCGGATAGCGTCCATCAAGGTAGAAATTCTCCGCGTTGGCGAAGGCCAAGGAATCCTGCTGCGTCACCTTCACCTGAACGCCATTCGCGTTGACATAGCCGAAATACTCATTCAACTTGTTCTGTTCCATGTAGATACTGCGGATGATGGCCAAGGCCTCGCGCGACTCGTCCGTGTTGGGATAGCTCTCCACGAGGTTCTTCAGGTTGGTGAGAGCTTGGTCGTATTGGTTGTTGTTGTAGTAAATCATGCCGACCTTCATCATGGCCTGACGCGTATAGCTCGAACGCGGACGCTGCTTGATGAGACGGTTGAAGCTGGAGATGGCCGAGCGCTTGTCGCCGTGTACTAGATAGGTGTTGCCGATTTCAAACAAGGCCTGATCGTAATAGGGCGTGCTCGGATAGGTTTCCAACAAGGAGTTCAGCATGTTAATCTTCTGGTTCACATCGCCTTTCGCGCCATAGCAAAGTCCCTGTTGGTAGAGAGCATAATCCGCGTTCAACTTGCTGATACGTGTGGCAAGGTCGTAGTAGTTGATGGCATTGGTGTAATTGCGCTCCATGAAGAAACAGTCGCCGAGGCGGATGTAGGCATCGGTCTTGAGGTCTTTCTGTGTTTCGTCGGCAGACTGGATGAAGCGACGGAAGCTCTCCTCGGCGGCATCATAATCGGGCTTTTGGTAGTAGATGTAGCCCATGTCGTAGTCGGCAAGCGTGTATTCCGGCAGGCTCGAAGCCCCGTTCATGCCTTTGAACTGGTTCAAATAGCGGGCCGCCGTGGTGTGGTCGCCCAACTGGTATGCCGACTCGCCCATCCAGAAGCAAGCCTCGGCCTTGTTGGTCGGCGACTGGCGGCTGTTCATGATTTTAGAGAAATACACCTGCGCCTTGTCGAAGCTGCCTTTCTGGAAATTGTCGATGCCCGTGGAATAGAGCAGTTCGTTGTAAACGATCTGCAACTCAGGGCTTTTCTTACGCATGGCTTCCAAGCGTTCCAAAGCCTGGTCGTTCTCTTTTGCGTTGAGCAACAAGTAGATGCACATTTCCTCAGCCTCCGCCTTGCGCTCTGATTGGGGATGATCGGCAAGGAAATTGTCGAGCAGGCCGACAGCCTCGTTGAAGGGGTCAGCACCTGGGATGAGGCTCAGTCTGGCATAGTCGAACAGGGCCTCCTCACTGATTTCAGGGTCGAAACCAGCGGAATAGGCAGTGTAGAACGCGCCACGGGCGTATTTCGGCTCGTCGGTTTTGGCATAACTCGAACCCAAATAATAGGAGGCGTATTGCGCAAGGAGGTCGGTATTGCCTGCCACTTTCTGCAAGTCGGCGATGGCATCCTTGTAATCGCCTTTCATCATCTTGCTGACGCCCATCTGGTAATAGGCCTCGCGCGAGATGCCCCGCGTCAGGTTCTTGGTGTAAATCTGGTAATATTCCAAAGCCTTGTCATAGTTTTTCTGCTGAAAATAAGCATCTGCCACAATTTGCGCCATCTCCCCTTTGCGTTTCTTGTCGGCCTGGCGGATATACTCGGGACCGTCCTCAATAACCGACTGGTAATCACCTTTGAGATAGTCAATTTGCATGATGTAGGCCGGCACCACCTTGGCATAATCCTTGTGCGTACGCAGGCGACGGAAATTGTCCAAGGCCTCGTTGTAGCGTTCCCTTACGTATTGGATATGAGCGTAATAGTAGCGCGCCGAATCTTTGTACTTGCCCTCGTTCATCATCAAACCATGAAAGAGCGGCAAGGCCTTGTCCAACTCACTCTGCTGGAAATAGGCGTAACCCATATTGAACTGCAACTGCTGCGCTTCATCGGTAGAGAGCGAGGTACCGTCGGTCTTCTCATAAATAGCCAAAGCTTCCTTGTATTTCTTGTTTTGGAACAAAACGTTGGCATACAAGAAGTTGGCATGTTTCGCCCAAGTGCTTCCCGGGTTGTCGTTCACGAATTGGATGACCTTGGCCGGACCATCGGCGTGGCCCAAATAGAGTGCGCTGACGGCCTCGTAATACTGCGCATCCACGTAACGCTGTGCCTTGGCGTCATTGGTTTGGGCACGATATTGCTCAAAAGCCGACAAGGCCGCGCCGTATTCCTGGTTCTGGAATAGCAGCACGCCCTCGTTGAACAAGGCCTCAGGATCGTATGCTTCAATATGCTTTTGCGCTGATACTGAAATGGTTGCAAAAACCATCATTCCCAATATCAAGCCGATTCTCATTCGTGATTTCATAGTGTGAAATTTTTGACGAAAATACATAATTCTTTCGTTGGTTCGGCGAAAATGTTCAAAATTCATGCCGATTCATGGCTTAAAAACGCGATTGCGGGTAAAATATTGTCATTAAGCAACATATCAGGGAGTCCCGAAAAACGGAACTCCCTGTAAAACAACGACTCAGGCGAATAAGCGGGATTCTGTTCCCCTTGCGGGGCGACTGTCATTTCTCTAGGTCTGCGGTCGCCCGCAGGCTCAAGCGCCCTACCCTGAAGCGACGGACGAGCAGCCCGTTCGAAGCCCGAAGGCCTCCTTGCCTCTATACTTGGACTTGCAGCCCATAAGGTTTACCTCATCGGAATGTCGCCACCCGATGCGTGAGCTTTTACCTCGCGTTTTCACCCTTACCCCTCGACAAGCTCGGGGCGGTATATTTTCTGTGGCACTGTCTGTTACGTTTGCGCGTACCTTCCTGTTAAGAAGTATGGTGCTCTGTGCTGTCCCGACTTTCCTCGCGCCGGCTTTCCCGACCCGCGACAGTCTGCCTGAATCGCGGCGGCAAAAATACGAAAATTCTCAATGTAATTCGGGCATAGGCGCAAAAACCGAACTCTTATGATAATCGCCACCTGCGACACCCTCGATCCCTTTTTTGTCGATGAGGCCCAATTTCTTGACAAGGCTACTTGGACCAGCCTCGGACATAAAGTCGAAAAGATAGACATATCCGTCCAGCACGATACTACCTTCAGAGTGACCCAAGCACTCGGCGACCTTGGTCTTAATCTTTTTCGGCAAAGTCATGATGTAGTCACCATAAAGGCCGTCGTCCGACTTTGAAACAGTATAAGCCTCGTTTTCAAAGATCCTTTCACCATTGTAATCGATGCTGATTTTGTTGCCGTCCTCAAAAGTGAGCACAAGGTTCTGAGAGGTGTCAGCATGAATAATGCCGATAACGCCACCCACCGCAGATTCCTCCCAACGCCAAGAGCCTTTCAATTGAGGGATTTGTTCGTTGAGGTCGATTTTCTTGCAAGAGGCAAAGACCATGAATACTGCCATCAGGGCAAACAGCGTTCTGAAGCTGGTTTTTTTACTGAACATAATGATTTGATTTTAGATGATAATTTTTTGTTTGAGATTCGTTCTGCAAAAGTATAGCAAAACTTCGTCGTTTTGACAAGTTTTCAGCCCATTACAAACTTTTACAGAATTACATTACTGGCTTTCAATTAATTACAAAATTTTATTACAACTATTTTTCGGACTTTCAGCTGTAATTAATGCTTACAAGCATGGCAAAACCTTGGTTTTTCAGCAAAATCAAGCACGATTTCCTCCTCATCAAATCCCATTTCGCGGCATAAAAGCAGCATCTCCTCTCCCATCCGTTCGTTGATTTCAAACCAGACCTGGCCGTCGGTGGTTAATTGGTTTTTGGCCAGTTTTAGTATTTGGCGATAGAATCGAAGTGGGTCGTCATCGGGGACGAAGAGAGCGTTCTCAGGCTCCCAATCGAGGACATTGGCCTCCATCGTGGCACGCTCGCTATCACAGACGTAGGGCGGGTTGCTTACCACCAAATCCACGGGTTTGCTGAAAAACTCGGATTGAGGATTTAAGACATCGTCTTGCACAAAAGTCACCTCCACGCCATTGCTTTCGGCATTTTCCTTGGCGATTTGCAGAGCCGTTTCCGAAACATCAAAAGCAATGACTTCTGCGTTCTCAAAATGCTTTGCCAGAGCGATGGCGATGCAGCCCGAGCCTGTGCCGATGTCCCAGATGCGGATTTTTTTCGGGTCGCCTCCCATAGATTCCTCTTTGCGTCCCGCTGCCCATAGATTGACTCCGTCGAATGCAGGGCATTTCCCTGCTCCCGCACTTGCCTCTGCTGGAATGACATGTGCAGCGGAGCATTGATATGGGAGGCTGGCTGTAGAAATCTTTTGCACAAGCTCCTCCGTCTCAGGTCGGGGGATGAGCACTGAAGGTGACACCTTTATTAATAGGTCGCCGAAATGCGACATGCCTGTCACATACTGCACTGGCTCACCCGCCTGTAAGCGCTTCACTGCCTGCCCCAACTGATAATGCTGCCGCTCATCGATGCGCAGGTCGGGATTCATCAACTGTTGGTTCCAGTCAATGTCGAAAAGGTCTTCAAGAAGGATGCGCATTAGTTGTTCCGCCTCGCGCTGGGGGAACTTTTCGGCCAATAGGTCGGTGAAATGGCGTCTTGTTTTTGTCAAATTAAATCCTATCACACGGCAAAGATACGCAAAAAAAACGTACCTTTGCCGAATGTTTTTCGGGACGTATTCAATACGTCCCTACAACAATGATATACCTGATTCTCGCCATATTATTTTCAACGGGCGTCTTCGTGGCAATGCGCCTCTTTGAGCGCTTCAAACTTGACAACCACCAAGCGCTGATGTGGAACTACGTCTTCGCCGCCGGCACGGGCTTCCTCATGTGCAAACAATTCGACACACCTGCGCAGTTAGTGAGTGAGCCTTGGTTTGGTCTCTCTCTGCTGACGGGTTTCTGGTTCATCTTCACCTACGTGTTGATGACGGCTTCCACCCAACGCTCAGGTGTGACAGTCACCTCGTTGTCGAGCAAGCTCTCGGTGGTTTTGCCCACCTTGGCGGGCGTGGTGTTGTTCAGCGAGAAGCTGAATTTCGTCGCCACGATGGGCATTGTGCTGGCATTAGTGGCGTTGGTGTTGGTAGTAGGTGGAAAGGAGAAAACAGATAAAACCAACAAAATCAATTGGTTATTACCCGTTCTTATCTTCTTTGGGACTGGCACAGGCGACATCTTGATGAAGCTTACCGAGCAGAAAAACGATGCTCCCGACATGAGCTTCATGATCGCCTTCATCTATTTTATCGCCCTGCTCTTCGGTATCATCCTTGTGGCCTATGACCTCATCCGTGGCAAGTCGAAATGGCAGTGGAAAAGCGCCCTCGGCGGTATCGGTCTGGGCGTCATCAACTTCTTTTCGACCTACAGCGTCTATCATGCCATGCGCTGCTTCGACAACGTGGTGCTGTTCCCTATCTATAATATCGGTGTGGTCAGTATCACAGCACTAACAGGTTGGCTGCTCTTCAAGGAGAAACTGACTTGGAAGAACTACCTAGGCCTCGCCATCGCCATCATCGCCGTCATCCTCATTACCCTGAAGCCATGACCCAAGACGACACCTATAACATGTTAAGCACTTGTGGCGAAGGCCTTTACAAGGAGAAAGGCAGCAAGTTCATCGCTGAGACCTTCATTGTGATGAGCGAAGACGAGGCCAAAGCCGCCATCGCCTCGGTCAAGAAGAAATATTTTGATGCGCGCCACCATTGCTATGCCTACATGATTGGTCCTGACAAGAAGAATTTCCGCTCGTCCGACGACGGCGAACCCTCGGGTACGGCGGGCAAGCCCATCCTCAACCAGATTCTTTCCAAGGAGGTGACCAACGTGTGCATCGTCGTGACAAGATACTTCGGAGGCATCAAATTGGGTACTTCGGGACTCATCAACGCCTATAAAACCGCCGCCCGCGAAGCCTTGGACAACAGTGCGATAGTCGAAAAAACCATAAATGAAATTTACAGTCTTGAGTTCGCCTATCCCCTTATGAACGAGGTGATGCGCATCATGAAAGAGGAAAATCTAGAACAGCTCAACCCGCGCTTCGAGTTGGACTGCTATTTGGAGTTTTCAACAAGAAAAAATTCCGCTTCAAGAATTGCCGAAAAATTTTCTAATTTATTTGGGGTAAAGATTACGCATATCAACACAATGTAAACCAGAGAGTTACATTGACGCCACAACTCCAAAAGCGAAAAATCCTCGTATTTTACGGAAAAGAAAATTCAAAATCAATAGGAAATAAATTTCTTTATAAACAATTAATTTCCGATTTTTGCAAAGTCGAAATCAAGCTGCATACAGGAATGGAAACGGCTGGATTTTTTGACAAATCAGTTTGAAAAACAAGTAAATAACCGACTTCAGATGATGAGCAACCATTTGGAAATATGGAACAAATGCCTTGAAGTGATTCGTGACAACACTTCCGAGCAGAGCTTTGCCACATGGTTCAAGCCCATCGTTCCGCTCTCGCTCCACGATCACGTGCTCACCATCCAAGTCCCCAGCATGTTTTTCTACGATTGGCTTGAAGACCACTATATCGACCTGCTGCGCAAAACCATCAAACGCTTCCTCGGTCCCGATGGGAAACTGGAATACAGCATCCTCATGGACAGCTCCGACCAACCGTACACGATGGTCATGCCCGGCTCGAACCGCAACAACATCAAGAACCCCATCGGACGACCTGCGCCCGAAACGCTTTCACGAAATCCCATCAATCCTTTTGTTATACCTGGACTGAAAAAGCTGCAAATTGATTCGCAACTCAATGAGAATTACACGTTTGAAAACTTTATTGAGGGCGATTGCAACCGAGTAGCGCGACAAGGCGGGTTGGCAGTGGCCAAAAGCCCAGGCAAAACGGCGTTCAATCCCTTGCTCATCTACAGCAACACCGGCCTTGGGAAGACACACCTCTGCCATGCCATCGGCTTGGAGACCAAACGCCTCCACCCTGAAATGACCGTGCTTTATGTGCAAGCGGAACAGTTCACAAACCAATACGTTACAGCTTCCAAAAACAAAAACTTGAACGACTTCGTCCACTTCTACCAAATGATTGACGTGCTCATCATCGATGACATCCAATTTTTAGCCAAGAAGACCATGACGCAGGAAACGTTCTTCCATATTTTCAACTACTTGCACCAAAACAACAAGCAGTTGGTCATTACCAGCGACAAGTTCCCTGCCGACCTGCAAGACATGGAGCCGCGCCTCATGTCGCGCTTCAAATGGGGCCTGACTGCCGATCTTCAAACACCTGACGCCGCCACCCGATCCACCATATTGAAAAACAAGCTCTACAGCAACGGAATCAGTCTGCCTGATGACATTGTTAATTATCTGGCTAACAATGTCAGAACCAACATCCGCGAGCTGGAAGGCGTGATGATTTCTCTTGTCGCACAGTCATCGCTCAACAAAAAAGCCATCACCATTGAGCTGACCCAACAAATCCTTGACCGCTTCATGCGCCATTCTGTCAAAGAGGTCTCTGTGGAATACATTATCAATATTGTCTGCGATTATTTCAGCATTCCAATAGAACAGCTCTCCCTCAAGACACGCAAGCATCAAGTTGTTGAAGCACGGCAAATTGCAATGTATTTTTCCAAGAAATACTCCAACGCCAGCCTTGCTGCCATTGGTAAACAATGTGGCAACAAGGATCATGCCACAGTGCATCACGCCTGCAAAACCGTTGTTGACCGTTTGGAAACCGACAAACAGTTCAAAGTGATGATGACCGACATTGAGAAAAAGATTGCGATGTGATGGCATTTCAACAATCTCACAACAATATGATTACCAACACCTTCGGAAAGCTCTATTTGGTACCCAATCTATTGGGAGCCACAAAACCCGATCAGGTTTTACCTGCTGGGACGCTTGAGATTGTGAAACGTTTGAAACATTTTGTGGTGGAAAATACCCGCACCTCACGTCGTGTCTTGAGCCGCATCGGGATGAACAACGCCATCGACGACATCGAATTCATTGAGCTTGACAAGCACAACGCCCGCAATCTCGACTTGATGGAACACCTCGGCCCTTGTCTGCAAGGAGAAGACATGGGTCTGATGTCGGAGGCTGGTACGCCTTGCGTCGCCGACCCAGGCGCTTTAGTCGTGGATCTGGCCCATTCTGCTGGCATACAAGTCATTCCCTTGGTTGGTCCCAACGCGATGATTTTAGCATTGATGGCCTCAGGCTTCAACGGACAATCCTTTGCTTTTCATGGCTATCTGCCCATCAAAAGTCCAGAACGGCAGAACGCCATCAAGGATTTGGAACGGAGATCGGCAGCCAACAATGAAACGGAACTTTTCATCGAGACACCTTTCCGCAACAATGCCATGTTGCAGGACCTATGCAAGAACCTCCATCCTGCCACACGCGTCTGCGTCGCCTGCAACCTCACTTGCGACGACGAGCTCATTATCAGCCAAAGCATTGGCGAATGGAAGAATTATAAGGGCGACTTAAATAAAAAGCCCGCCGTGTTTTTGATATACAGCGAGCCGAGGAGAAGCTTTAGACCACACAAATAATTACGGGATATTCAGAACCCTGTGGATTTGCAGCGAAAGTCGCCAACCCGGGTTTAGCATTACTGCTTCCACGCAGGCTTTCATATTGGTTTTTCGTTGTGTTTCGTCTTCACAAAAACACGGCTGCAAAAATCGATATTGGGCTCCAATGTTCTCATATTGCGCCAAATCCTGACCGAGATAAACCACCTTCAACTCATCGCAATGCGTTAACACACAAGGTTCTACGCCACCACCCTCAAAAGCATATTTCGGCGAAAGCGTCACCCAATCAAGATTGGCAGGCAAAGGTCGTGTGCCATTAGTCTCGATGGCGATTTTCTTGCCTGTCTTTTGCTTCAGCTCCGCCACAAAAGCTTCGTCAATGAACAAGGATGGTTCGCCACCTGTCAGCACAACCAATGGCGCAATGGGATGCTTATTTGCCTCATGTACAATCTCTTGTAACGACATCATTATCCCCTCTTGGTGCTGTGTGTCACAGAAAACACAATGCAAGTTGCAGCCACTGAAGCGCACGAAAACGGCAGGCGTACCGCTTTGATAGCCTTCGCCTTGCAGGGAGTAGAATATTTCGTTTATTCGAAACATTGGGGGGCGTTGTCTTTTATATAAGATGCTTTGTTGTCGCGTGACTCCCACACGTCGGCGCGGTAACAGTTCGGGACGGTATCGACAATCCATTTGGCCAGATTCTCGGCAGTAGGATTGAAGTCAAGCACCTCATTGAGGTTCGTATGGTCAATCTTGCCGTGAATCAAGCGTTTGATTTCGGTAAAGTCGCATACCATGCCATTGTTGTCCAGTTTCTCAGCGCGACAATACACGTTGACCTTCCAGTTGTGGCCATGTAGGTTCTCACATTTACTCTCGTAGTCGAGGTAGAGCTGGTGGCAAGAAGATATTTCTAAGGTTTTTCTGACGTAATACATATTCAGTTGTTCAGTTTTCAGTTGTTCAGTTATTCAGTTGAAGCAGGTTGCTGAGCCTGTCGAAGCACCGTCGTGATCAGTCGGCCCTTCGACAGGCTCAGGGACCTTAGCTTTATGATTCGTATTCGGTGTGATCTTCGATGCCGGCAGCGCGGAGGGCTTCGATGCGTTCGCGACAGGTACCGCATTTGCCACAGTGTTTCTCACCGCCTTTGTAGCAGGAATAAGTTTCGCTGTAGTCCAAGCCCAAAGCTTTGCCATGAAGCGCTATCTCCTTCTTGCTTAGGTAAGTATAGGGCGCATACACCGTAATATTCTCATACGTTCCTGCCGACATGGCCTCCGACATGGCATTGACGAAACCAGGGCGGCAGTCGGGATAAATGGAATGGTCGCCGGCATGGTTGGCAATCATCACGCGCTTCAGGCCGTTGCTCTCCGCGATACCCGTAGCGATGGCCAGCATGATGCCGTTGCGGAAAGGCACCACCGTCGATTTCATGTTTTCGTCGTTGTAATTGCCTTCGGGAATGTCGTCAGCGGTCATCAGAAGGGCACTTTTGAAATAACGATGCATGAACTCCAATGGAACAATGATGTGCTTGATGCCCAAGCGTTGGCAATGCGTCACGGCACAGACACGTTCGCGCCCGTTTTGAGTGGAGCCGTAGTCAAAGGTGATGGCCATGGCGATTTCGTCCTTGTATTCATACAGCATCGTGATAGAGTCCATACCACCCGAAATGATAATCACAGCGTCTTTCATGAGTTGTGGAATGCAGACATTAAACGTTGTTTCACCATATCCTGATGCTCGGCGTCGCCGTAGTTGGCGAAGGGCTTGATAGAGATGCCACCACGCGGATTGAACAGGCCGATGACCTCCAAATACTTGGGATCCATCAGCTTGACCAAGTCCTTCATGATGATGTTCACGCAGTCCTCATGGAAGTCACCGTGGTTGCGGAAGCTAAAAAGGTAGAGTTTCAAACTTTTGCTCTCCACCATCAGCGTGCGCGGGATATAATTAATAATAAGGTGTCCGAAGTCAGGCTGGCCGGTCTTGGGACACAGGGAAGTGAACTCAGGGCAATCCAACGTTACAAGGTACTCGTTTTCAGGATGTTTGTTTTCAAACGTCTCCAACACCTCGGGCGTATAGTCGTAGCTGTAATGCGTGTTTTGGTTGCCTAGCAGCGTGACACCTTTCAGTTCTTGTTCGTTTCGCGACATAATCTAAATTTTGCCGCAAAATTAGCAAAATGTTTACAACCAACACGAAAAAAGCCAATATTGCTGCCGGCTTAGCATTCCAAACGCATTGTTCATTAGACCAAATTCCCAGATTTCGTACTTCGAGATACAAGCACAAATTGCCTTCAATCATTCGGATTTTTCCCCGAACAATCGAAAGCAAAAATACAAAGAAAATGGTTTACACAAGAAAAAAGATGGAAAATAGGCAAAAAAAGCAGAACAATTTGAAAAGTGTAGTTTTTTAACTCGTTTTTATATTGAAAAATGTAAATTTGCGGCCTGAAAAATGAACGACTTCTCAGAAGATAAAACCCTAGAAATCCTTGGTGCTCGCGAGAACAACCTGAAGGACATCGACTTGTCGATTCCGCGGAACGCTTTGGTGGTTATCACGGGCATCAGCGGGAGCGGCAAGTCGTCGCTGGCGTTCGACACGATTTATGCCGAAGGGCAACGACGCTACATGGAGAGTTTCTCGGCCTACGCGCGGCAGTTCATCGGTAACATGGAACGCCCCGATGTGGACAAAATCACTGGCCTTAGTCCCGTGATTTCCATCGAGCAAAAGTCGGTGAACAAGAACCCGCGCTCGACGGTGGGCACCATCACCGAGATTTACGACTTCCTCCGCCTGCTCTATGCCCGCATCGGCGAGGCTTATTCCTACAACACGGGTGAGCGCATGGTGCGCTATACCGAGGAGCAAATCACCGACTTGATAATGAGTGAGTTCCAAGGTCGACGCATCAACATTCTAGCACCATCGGTGAGGGGTAGAAAAGGTCATTATCGGGAGTTGTTCGAGCATATCCGTCAGGCGGGATTTACAAGAATTCGCGTGGATGGCAAGATGCGCGAAATCGAGTTCGGGATGATGGTGGACCGTTACAAGACCCACGACATCGAAATCGTCATCGACCGCATCGAGGTACATGAGGACAGCCTCAATCGCATCAAGAAATCAGTACAGACAGCTTTCCGCTACGGCAAAGGTTTACTGATGGTGATGGACAATGACAGCGGACAGCTGCGCTACTATAGTCGCCTATTGATGTGCCCCACGACGGGCCTCTCTTATGAAGACCCCGAGCCTAACACCTTCTCGTTCAACTCACCTTACGGTGCCTGCCCCAAGTGCAACGGCCTAGGCGAAATCGCGGTGGTGGACAAGGAAAAACTCATCCCCGACCCCAGCCTAAGCATCCGCAAAGGCGGCCTCGCTCCCACGGGCGAATATAAGGCCGGTGGATGGATTTTCAAGCAGTTGGAAGCCATCGGTCTGAAATATGGCTACACCTTGGACACACCGCTGAAGGACTTCTCTGACGAAGCTCTCGACGCTATCCTTTACGGTACCAACGAGACCTTTGAAGTGAAACGCGAAAACCTCGGCGTCACTTCGACCTTCAAAATCAACTTTGAAGGCGTCATCAACTTCATTGAGAGCCAAAACAACGAGGACGCGCCAGCGAGCATCACGCGCTGGGCCAACTCGTTCATGAACCACGTCGCTTGCCCTGTTTGCGGAGGCACAAGACTCAAAAAAGAGGCGCAATGGTTTCGCATTGACGGAAAAAACATCGCTGAAGTCGCCAACATGGACACGCTTTCGCTTGGGAGATGGATTGATGAACTACCCAATAAACTCACTGAAAGACAAAACGATATTGCCAAAGAAATCCTACGCGAAATCCACAAACGCGTGCATTTCCTCTTGGACATCGGCATCGACTACCTCAACATGAACCGTCCGGCAGCATCGCTCTCGGGCGGCGAAGCACAACGCATCCGCTTGGCCACTCAAATCGGGTCGCAACTGACGGTTGTTCTGTATATTTTGGATGAACCCAGTATCGGTCTGCACCAGCGTGACAACCAAAGACTTATCGAGTCACTAAAGGAATTACGCGACATCGGCAACTCGGTCATTGTTGTGGAGCACGACAAGGAAACCATGCTCAACGCAGATTATCTCGTCGACATCGGTCCAGGAGCGGGACGGCACGGCGGCGAGGTCGTCTTTGCCGGCACGCCCGCCGAAATCAAAAACGGCCACTCCATCACCTGCGACTACCTCAACGGCAAGCGACAGATAGAAGTGCCGAAGATGCGGCGCAAACCCATGAAAGACAACTTCCTCACCATCAAGGGTGCGAAAGGACACAACCTGAAAAACGTGGACTTGAAGTTGCCCCTTGGCGTGATGGTCTGCGTGACGGGCGTGAGCGGATCGGGCAAGTCCACCTTAATTAATGAGACCCTCTCCCCCATCCTCAGCCAAAAGTTCTACCGTTCGGTGAAAGAGCCTCTGCCCTACGACAGCATAGAAGGCTTGGAAAATATCGACAAAATCATCCAAATCGACCAAGCACCGATTGGGCGCACACCGCGTTCGAATCCAGCGACTTACACCAAAGTTTTCGACGACATTCGTAAGCTCTACGGCGAGTTGCCTGAGTCGAAAATCCGCAACTACAAGGCGGGGCGTTTCTCGTTCAACGTGAAAGGCGGTCGCTGCGAGGCCTGCAAAGGCGCGGGCGTGCGCGTTATCGAGATGAATTTCCTTCCCGATGTGTCAGTGATGTGCGAGGAATGCCAAGGCAAACGCTACAATCGCGAGACGCTCGAGGTGCGTTACAAGGGCAAGTCCATCAACGACGTGCTCAACATGACCATCAACGAGGCGGTGGAGTTTTTCGAGAACATCCCAAGCATTATCCAGAAAATCAGAACATTGAAGGATGTCGGCTTGGGCTATTTGACTCTCGGACAGGCCTCCACCACTATCTCAGGCGGCGAGGCACAACGTGTGAAACTAGCCACCGAACTCGCCAAACGTGACACGGGCAAGACACTTTATGTCCTCGACGAACCCACCACTGGCCTGCATTTCGAGGACATCAAGGTGCTGATGAATGTGCTGAACAAATTAGTGGACAAAGGCAACACTGTCCTCATCATCGAGCACAACTTGGATGTCATCAAGATGGCGGACTGGGTCATCGATATGGGTCCCGAGGGCGGCGACCGCGGTGGACGCATCGTCTGCCAAGGCAAGCCTGAGGAAGTGGTGCAGTGCGAAGAGAGTTATACAGGAAAGTATCTGAAGGAAGAATTGAGAATCCTACCTTAACGCAGCCAAAGTTTCTGTCCCTTGTGGAGTTTGGCGCCTTTCTTCAAATTGTTCTTTTTCAGAAGTTTTTCGGGTTTCACGGCATATTGTAGTGCAATGTCGCGGATGGTCTCACCTTGTTCTACAATGTGTTTTTTGGCTTTCCAGTTCTTGTTTTTCAATCGAGCCAGATAAACCACGTCGCCGCTATGGAAAACCACCTCGTCGGGATGGCGCAGGCAGTTGTATTCGCAGAATTTGTTGTATTTGATGCCAAATTCCTTGGCCATGCCTTCGGGCGTCTCACCTTCCTTGGCGAAGACAAAACGCACGCCGTTGTTCTCATAAATGAAACGCTTGTCCTTGGTCATGTCCACCAACTCGAACGATGAACGGATCGTGGGCGAATAAGCCAATTCGATAAGTTCATCCTCTTCCGCAATTTCAGGCAGTTGGTTGTCGTCGGTCATCAGTCCGAGCGCAATTTTGTCGTATTTGGTGAGGTCGTATAACTCAATACGGTCAATAAGCAGTTGGGCATATTTGGGGTTGGTGGCATAGCCAGCCGCCTTGAGACCTCTGGCCCAGCCTTTGTAATCAGTGATTTTCAAGTCAAACAGGGACGCATAGCGTGAACGCGTGCAGAGGAACTCGGAGTGGTCGCGGAAGGACTCCTCGGCGTTCTTGTACTTGCGGAAGCACTCGTCCTTCTCATCGTCATCCATGTAGTAAGTCTTGCCCGTCCAGCCCTTGTGGCACTTGATGCCAAAGTGGTTCTTAGCCTCGCGCGCCAAAGCGCTATTGCCTGCCCCCGACTCCAACAGGCCTTGCGCCAAGGTGATTGAGGCTGGAATCTTGTGCTCGCGCATTTCGCGCATGGCGACGTCCTTGTAGGTTTGGATGTATTCTTCTGGAGTAATGCGTTGCGCTACGGCGAACAACGGAAAAACTACGATAAATGCAAGTAACAGTTTTTTCATGGAAGAGAAACGCAAAAAGTCCGATTTTCGTATAAATCCAAAATAAAAACGTTGCTTCATCGATTTTTTCCGTATTTTTGAAGCCTATTTTGCGCAAATTTATGGACACAACACGCCTATTTGACTATTTTCCAGAATTGAGTGACAAGCAAAAGGAGCAATATAACCAGTTGAAAGACTTGTACTTGGACTGGAACGCCAAAATCAATGTCATCTCGCGCAAGGACATGGAGCAGTTCTACGAGCACCATGTGCTGCACTCGTTGGCCATCGCCAAATACTTCGAGTTGCTGCCTGGCATGAAAGTGATGGACTTAGGCACTGGCGGCGGCTTCCCCGGCATCCCCTTGGCCATCTTGTTTCCCCAAACCGCGTTCTACCTCATCGATGGGACGGGCAAGAAAATCAAGGTGGTGAATGCCGTAAAGGACGCTATTGGATTGGAGAACGTGGTGGCCGAACACAAGCGCGCCGAGGAAGTGAAAGAAAAGTTCGACGTGATTACCGGTCGCGCGGTGATGACCCTGCCCGAAATCGCCAATCTTGCAGGCAACAAACTGAGAATCAGGGGCGACGTTGAGGCTGGTGGCATCATCTACCTCAAGGGCGGTGACCTGACCGAGGAAATCAGCAAAATCAACCGCTATTGGCGCTGCAAGAAAGTACCTGTGAGCAGATGGTTTAATGAGGATTATTTTGAGGAAAAATTTGTAGTTCATTTATATTAAACACTTTAACAAAAATGAAAAAACTAACATTAACCTTAATTGCAATGCTTGCTCTGAGCGCCATCATGACGGCCCAGCAAGCCATGCCCGTGCCCTTCGACCAAAACGTGAGGCACGGCAAACTGGAGAACGGATTGACTTATTACATCCGTCACAACGAGAAACCCGCCCAGCGCGCCAACTTCTACATCGCGCAAAAGGTTGGCTCCATCCTCGAAGAAGAGAACCAACGCGGTCTCGCCCACTTCTTGGAACACATGGCCTTCAACGGTCTGGAACACTTCCCCAAGAAAGCCATGCTTGACTATATGGAACGCAACGGTGTGAAATTCGGCACCAACGTGAATGCCTGGACGAGCTTTGAGCAAACCGTCTATATGCTCAACAACGTCCCCACCACCAACCCTGGTCTGGTGGATTCCTGTCTTCTCGTCTTACACGACTGGTCGAGCTTCATCTCCCTTGAGGATGATGAAATCGAGAGCGAACGTGGCGTCATTTTGGAGGAGATGCGTCAAGGACTGGATGCCCAGATGCGTATCTACGACAAGATTTTGCCCGAAATCTATCCCAACAGCCCTTACGGCGTTCCCATGCCCATCATCGGCACCGAGGAAGTCGTGGCTCATTTCGACCATCAGTTCCTCCGCGACTACTATAACAAATGGTATCGTCCCGACCTCCAGGGCATCATCATCATCGGCGACATCGACGTGAACCAAATCGAGAACCGCCTGAAGGAGATGTTTGCCGACATCCCCGCTCCCGTGAATCCCGCCGAGCGCGTCTATTTCCCCGTGGCCGACAACGCTGAGCCTATCGTGAGCATCGCCACCGACGTGGAAGAGACCAACTACAACATCATGGTGTCCTACAAGCATGACATTGTACCGTTTGAAGAAAGGAACGACATCCAATACTGGCTGAAGGGCTACATCGATGAGCTCGTCTCTACCATGTACAACAACCGCATGGAGGAACTGACCCAGAAGGCCAACCCGCCCTTCATCTTCGGCTACGGCTACTACGGCACCTTCTTCATCAGCAACACCAAAGACGCCTGGACTGGTCTGGCCTACGCCAAAGACAAAGACGGCATCGACGAGGCCCTTAGTGCCATTGTGGCTGAGAACAAACGCATGCAACAATACGGTTTCACCGCGTCAGAGTTTGAGCGTGCCAAGGCCGACCTCATGAAACACATCGAGAACCAATACGACGAGCGCGACAAGCAAGAGACTGGCCGTTACTTCAACCCCATCCTCGCCCACTTCCTCACCAACGAGCCGCTGATGGGCATCGAGAACGAGTACATGCTGCTCGGCCAAATCTTGCCCAGCCTGCCCGTGGAAGTCATCAACCAATATGTGCCTGAACTCATCCGTGAGGACAACATCGTCATCACGCTGACCGGTCCCGAGAAGGAAGGCGAAGTGCTGCCTACCAAGGAAGAACTCCTCGCCATGTTCAACAAGGCCAAGGAAGTCGAGGTGGAGCCCTACACTGAGACCGTCAGCGACGAGCCGCTCATCGCCACGCTGCCCGTGAAAGGCGCCATCGAGAGCAAGAAACACGATGACACTTTCGATGCCACTGTGCTCACCCTGAAGAACGGTGTGAAGGTCATCTACAAGCCCACCACTTTCAAGGACGACGAAGTCCTGATGAATGCCTACAGCTTTGGTGGCTTCTCCGCTATGGACCAGAGCGACCCGTTCACCTTACAGGAAATCAACGCATTGGCTACTTTGGGCGGCGTGGGCAACTTTAGCGCCATCGACCTGCCTAAGGTCTTGGCCGGCAAGAAAGCCAACGTCAGTCCAAACATCAGTTCGTTTACTGAAGGCATGAGCGGCAATTGCTCCGCCCGCGACTTGGAGACCATGCTTCAGCTTACCTATTTGTATTTCACCTCGCCACGAAGCGATGATGAGGCCTTCCAGTCCTACATCACCCGTACCAAGGCCATGGTCGCCAACATCGAGTCAGACCCGAACACCGCCTTCCGCGACAACCTCATGTTTGCCCTCTACGACAACCATCCGCTCGTCAAGCGCATGAAAGCCGAGGACTATGACAAGGTTGACTATGCCAAGGCTCTGAAGCTCTATGCTGACCGTTTCAAGGACGCTAACAACTTCGTGTTCACCTTCGTGGGCAACATCGACCCCGAGACCTTCGAGCCCATGATTGAGCAATACATCGGTTCGCTGAATACCAAGAAGAACGACGAGACCTGGACGGCCAATGCCCCTGTCATCACCGACAAGGACGTGAACTGCCACTACACCAAGGCCATGGAGAACCCGAAGGTGACCTGCTACATGGTCTATAACGGCGATATGGAATACACCCATAAGAACCAGATGGCTATGCAGGCTTTGAACGACGTGATGGACATCGTCTATACCGAGAAGATCCGTGAAGACGAAGGTGGCACCTACGGCGTAGGCGTCAACGGTTACCTGAGCAACCGTCCGAAAGAGACCTTCATGTTCCTCATCGGTTTTGAAACCAACAAAGACATGTACGACAAACTCATGGGCATCGCCAAGGCCGAGCTCCAAAACGTGGCCAACCAAGGTCCGCGTCCAGAAGACCTCAAGAAAGTGAAGGAATTCCTCGTCAAGAAACACGCCGAGGACATGGAGAACAACCGCTACTGGATGAACTGCATCCAGACCATGGACCGCGACGGCTACAACCCGATGCAAAACTACAACGACATCATCAACGCCATCACCGCCGACGACGTGGCCAACATGGCCAAGGCTGTGCTGAAAGGCTATTTGAAGGAAGTCGTGCAGATACCTGAATAAGATTTGGCTGTTAGCTTTTAGCCATTAGCTTAGTTGCTGACAAGCTAATGGCTAACAGCCAATCTTGAAATCTTTGAATCTTAAATCTTTAAATCAATAATAATTATGACAGAAAAACTGACATTGAGAGACAACCCCACCATGCGTTGGATTGCCTTGTTGCTCTTGGCTTTGGCCATGTTTTGCAGCTACATTTTCATGGACATTTTGTCCCCCATCAAGGACCTGATGCAAGACACCCGTGGTTGGGACAGCGCCTCGTTCGGCCGTATGCAAGGTGCCGAGGTGTTCCTGAACGTCTATGTGTTCTTCCTCATCTTCGCGGGTATCATCCTCGACAAGATGGGTGTGCGTTTCACCGCCGTACTTTCGGGTGCCGTGATGCTTGTCGGCGGCCTGATTAAGTTCTATGCCGTCAGCGAAAGCTTTATCGGCACTGGCATGGAGAATTGGTTCAACACGCACCTCAACTGGAATGTCAACATTCCATTCATCGGCGACATTCTGCCCTTCGCCGACGGGATGCCTGGCTCGGCCAAATTGGCTGCCATCGGATTCATGATCTTCGGTAGTGGCTGCGAGATGGCCGGCATCACTGTGAGCCGTGGTATCGTGAAATGGTTCAAAGGCCGTGAGACAGCTTTGGCCATGGGTTCGGAGATGGCTTTGGCCCGTTTGGGTGTAGCCACCTGCATGATTTTCTCGCCCTTCTTCGCCAAGTTGGGCGGTGAGATTCATGTCGCCAACTCCGTAAAGTTTGGCGTAGTGCTGCTCTGCATTGCCCTCATCATGTTCATTGTCTATTTCTTCATGGACAAGAAACTTGACAGCCAGACTGGTGAAGCCGAAGAGAAAGACGACCCGTTCAAGCTCAGCGACCTTGGCAAAATTTTCTCCAGCCTCGGTTTCTGGTTGGTCGCCCTGCTTTGCGTGCTGTATTATTCGGCCATCTTCCCGTTCCAGAAGTACGCTGTGAACATGCTGCAATGCAACCTGACGCTCAACCCGGCCGACATCAACACCTATTGGGGTGGCAGCACTGAAAGTTTCCCAATTTCCGTCACCATCGTCCAGTACATCATCATGCTCATCGTGGCCATCTGCTCGTTTGCCAGCAACTTCTCGAAGAAAAAAAGCATGAAGCTCGGCCTGATGGCTGTGGCCGTCGTCGCCTTGGTGATTTACTGCTACATGGGCTACATGCGTGGCACTGCCGAGACCATCTTCGCCGTGTTCCCGCTGTTGGCCGTGGCCATCACGCCTATCCTCGGCAACTATGTCGACCACAAGGGCAAAGCCGCCACAATGCTCATGCTCGGCTCCATCCTGCTGGTTGTCTGCCACTTGACCTTCGCCTTCATCCTGCCCGCCTTCAAGGGTAACGCCGTTGGCGGAACGGTGATCGCTTACGTCACCATCCTCGTGCTGGGTGCCTCGTTCTCGTTGGTACCTGCCGCCTTGTGGCCAAGCGTCCCGAAGCTGGTGGATGAAAAGATTATCGGATCAGCCTACGCAGCCATCTTCTGGATCCAGAACATCGGTCTCGGCCTCTTCCCGACCCTCATCGGCAACGTGTTGCAAAACACCAACCCCGAAGGCACAGCTGCCCATGAATTGAACTACACTTGGGCTTTGGTCATGTTGGCCGCTCTCGGTATTGCCGCTCTGCTTATCTCGGTCTATCTCAAGGCCGTTGACAAGAAGAAAGGCTTTGGTTTGGAGGAACCTAATATCAAATAAGAATTCGGGATATTGAATGCGAAATGCGGAATAGCGCGAGGCGATGCTTCGCGCTATTCCGCATTCATTATTCCTAATTTCGCATTCATTTATGCACAAACGGCACGTCGCACATCAGCAGAATTTCCTTAACGAAAGCTTGCTCACGAGGACCAAAATGTCCGTCGGAGCGGGAAACTTGCGTCATCATGCGCGAGAAAGCGCGTTTTTTCTCCTTGGTCATGCGTTTCAGGGTCTCATAAGCCTGTTTTTGCAGCTCGTTCCTTGAAATCGGGACAAAATCGAGCACGTCAAATTCCAGTTCCTTCAGGCAGGTTTTTAGGCAATCGTTCTCCCCTTCGTGGGTTCGGAAATCAGCATCGGCCAGGTTGTAAAGCACGCTGGCGACGGCTTTTTGCTCTTCCAAAGTGAATTTTTCTCCCATGACGACAAATTTTGTTGCAAAGAAACGATTTTTTCTAATTTTGCAGTCAGAAAATTCAGCAAAAATCCATCAAAATGAAAAAAACAGCTTTACTTCTTTTGGCTTTGGTAGCTTTCGTCTCGCTACAAGCCCAGTGGGTCAATGACCCCTCAACCAACACCTTCATCGCCAACTGTTCCAATGATGCTGGCGAAGTTTATCTCTCCACCGACGAGGTTTCGGGCGACACCTATGTACAATGGTCGCAGATGCGTTCCAATGGATGGGTACCCATCCTGCAACGCCTTGACTTCGAAGGAAATCCGCAATGGGACAACAACGGCATCCCCATGACCAACCCCGACTTGGCCACCTGGTCGCCAGGCTATGCCATGACCGCCACCAACGACGGCGGTGTGGTGACCGTCTTCCGCACGGCTTCGGCACATCACTACGCGGTCAGAATCAATGCTGACGGCACCTTCCCCTGGGGCGAGGAAGGCATCATGCTCTTCAACGGACTCGGCGGCGACCGCTCTGAAGTGATGGCCGGCAACGACGGCGGCGTGTGGGCTCTTGGCACCGACTATGAATACTCCTACTTGCAGTATGTCAGTTCCGATGGCACCCTGGGGCCTGTCATCACCGTCGGCGACGGCGACCAAAACCACGACTTCGGCCTCATGGTGCCCGGTCTCGATAACAGCGTGCTGCTGGTCTACGAGAAGAACCATTGGGCCTACACCTATTATTATGAAAAGGAAATCTGGGTGGTCGGCTTCACCCGCGAAGGCGTTCAGATTGCGCCGGAGGTGCAACTGATGGCTCCCTACACCATGGGCGGCAGCTATTGCCATTATGTGGTGCCCGACGGACAAAACGGTGGCTATGCCTACATGTGGCATGCTGGCATAGGTGGTGCCTTCAACACTTACGTTTTCCACTTCGACGAGTACGGCAATTCCACCATCAGCGACTTGAACGGTACTCCCGTCCACACCACTGACCCCTCCAACTTCTACCTCAGTGCTTACGGCACCGTCGATCCCATCAGCCACGACCTCATCATTGCCTACGAAAAAACCGACGCCTCAACGCAAACGCAAAGCAGAATCTACATGAACCGCATTACATCAACGGGCGAGAAACTTTGGGACGAAGGCATCTTGGTGGCTGACAACACAGGCTCCAGTTATTCTGATATCAAGGTCGATGCCTTTGAAGACGGCAGCGGCTTCACCATCATCTACGACAAGGGCGACGGTTACAACTCCACCATGGAAGCCAAAGGCTTTGACATGGAAGGTAACCTCCTTTGGACGACAAGCCTGAGCACATCCTTCTATCCGAGATATTCCTGCGAGAACAGCACTGGCTTCCACCTCGGCCAAAACGTGGTGGCTTGGGTAAACAGCAGCAACGGCACCGTTTATGGCCAAAACATCGCCCCGGACGGCACAATGGGACCCGTGGAACTGCCCGAACCGTGCTATGCACCTGAAAACCTTGACTGCTATTACCATTATGACGAGGAGGCAGAAACCTATGGTGCCGTCATCACATGGGATGCTCCTGCCATCTTGCCCTTGCATTACAACCTCTACCGCACAGAGCCTATTGATGGTGCCAGAGTCGTCATCGAAATCGATGCCAACGCCACTTCCTATTTTGATGAGGTGGAAATTGGCACACACATCTACCAACTGACCGCCGTCTACGAAAACTGCGAGTCAGACTTCGCGCTCACGCCTGCTGGAGAAGACCACATCAGCATCTATATTACTGGAATACAAGAGGATGAAAACGAAGAAATCGTCACTGTGATTCAGGTCTACAACATGAATGGGCAGCGCGTGAGCTGCACCGATATGCAAGCTTTAAGCAACGGCATCTACATCCTACAAGGCCTGACGCAAGACGGAAAAATGGTGAGCAGGAAAGTGGTAGTGAACAAATAAGACAGTGAACCCCTAAAAACAACATAGAGACGTGCCTCAGCGCGTCTCTATTGTTATTTGGGACACAAATGGAGTGTAGCAGATTTTATTGAAATTTGGCGCAGCGTAAATCATTTCTCATCCGATCCTATCAATACAAACATCTTTTCGGCCACAGTTCTTGCACCACGCTCCCATCCAAACCTTATCAAACTGGTTGATCGCCGATTCCACAAATTCAGGGTCGTTGGTCAGGATGCCAGCTTCGAAGTTGCGTCTGTTCTCACTCTTCATGCCCATACCCGCGCCCGTAAGGTTGGCTGATCCGATGTAAGCCGTCTCCGTGTCAAATATCATCAACTTAAAATGCACCCTCGGACAGCATACCCTTTCCAAATCGGTCGCTAATATTGGGTATCGGTCAAAGTCCTCCCTAAACATCGGCCCTGGTTCTTTGGCGTGTATCAATCTCACATCAACGCCTTTTTTCAATAATTCGGCTAATGTGGAAAGAAACGGAACTGCCTCTTTCCCCTTCATTACATACAGGTCTTTGATGTCAGCTGTACCTATCCATAATGAGCGTTTCACCGTGGCGACCCGTGATATTACCTCAGTGTAATGCTGCTCGTTTTGGATGTATTTGATGAAAGGTGATGGCATTGTAACTTCTTTTGTTTTCAATGGTCAAAAGTACGAAAAAAAATGATGTATTTTTGTGCCAAATATTAAAGCATAATAATATGAAAAAGATTGTAACGATTATTGCGTTTACAGCTATGATAACGCTGCTGATCTCCTGCAAGAAAAAGGAAGTTCATGTGGTTATGGAAACCACAAAAGGCAACATTGAACTGAAACTATACGATGCCACGCCTTTACATCGTGATAACTTCAAGATGCTGGTGGAGGAAGGAGCCTATGATTCGCTGCTCTTCCATCGTGTGATTCGCGACTTCATGATCCAGGGCGGCGACCCGGATTCGAAACATGCTAAACCCGGCGTTCTGCTTGGTGATGGTGACAGGCCATACACCATACCAGCCGAATTCAGACTCGATGAAGGGATTATCCATCGTCGTGGGGTGTTGGCGGCAGCACGGGAAGGTGATGATGTGAATCCAGAGCAGCGTAGTTCAGCTATGCAATTCTATATTGTATGGGGAAAAACCTTTGACGACGAGGGGTTGGATAATGTTCAAAAACGAATTGATAACTATACAAACGGTCGGGTAAAACTCTCTCCTGAAATGAGAGAAGTTTATAAAACAATAGGAGGAACGCCACACTTGGACGGTCAATATACTGTCTTTGGCGAAGTTGTTTTCGGGCTCGATGTAGTAGATGCCATTCAGCAAGTAACTACAGACACCAACGACCGACCTACTGAAGATGTCCGAATTATACGTGCTTATCTACGGTAATTGTGGCCTTGGAAGTGTTTATGCTGAAAATAGATGAACAAAAGGACAGCAGACTATAATACGCCTGGTGCCCTTTCATTTTTTTATTCAGCAAAACCGCTCATTTCCCCTTAACTCATGCTCTCATTTTCGGGATACATTATAGCTCCAAAATAACCAAGCTCTTTTTAATGTATGTTGTTTTATCAATTCACGCTGCAAAAATACAACACACCCTATGCCAAAAACTGACATAGGGCAAAATAATTCTGCTTTTGTCAAAAAGATTGCAGCCTCAGATAAACCGCACTTTTACATCAACAACTGCCAAAAACTATAAAAGAATCTCTTCCGGCACACGGTGCTCAAGAAACATCACATAGTATATCGGCAAATAAGTGATAATGCCTTTGGAATGTACTATCCGTTCGTTAGACAACACGATACCTCTGTTGATTTTGTAATCCCCATTGGCGGCAAAAGCATTCAAGGCATGATGTATTTGATAGTCCTTCCCCGATTTCACTTCGATAGGCAACACCGAGAGGCTGTCGTAATCGTCAACGATGAAATCCACTTCGCCTTTGGCCTTGTTGTCGTAATAGAACAACTCATGACCATGCGCTTTCAGCTCCGAAGCGACAACGCTTTCATACACGCTGCCCAGGTTCACGCTCAATTTGTCATTCAACACAGCAGAAACCTCATGCCGATACAGAACGTTGGTGAGAAGCCCCACGTCGTTGAGATACAGCTTGATCAAGTTTTTGCTTGTCGATTCCACCAATGGGAACGAAGGCGACGAAATGGCTTTCACCGCCAGGGTGATACCTGAACTGGCTAAATAATCGATCTCGTCGGCATAGTCTTTCCAACGCTTGTCGCCTCCCTCAATCGCCTTATACACCACGCGCTTCTTCTTGTTCTCCATATAGGAAGGAACCATGTTGTAAACGCTCATGATTTTGAGCTTGTGCTCCTCGTCGTATTGTGAGGCATCAAGGCCATAAAGGTGATGGATATTCTCTTGTATCTTCCTGACTTCCACGATATTTCTCGAATTCAGGTATTCATTGACCGCATCGGGCATTCCGCCTATCAACAAATACCGCTTAAACAAGTCAAGCATTCGGATATGCAGGTTCTCGTCCAAAGATTCGTTGGCCTTGAATTTCCTGTTCAACTCGGCTATGGCAGTTTCCCCGAAACCGTTTGCCCACAGAAACTCCTCAAAGTCAAGTTGGTACATGTGTTTAATCTCTAAACTTCCGACGGGGATGGAAACGATTTGCCTTAGTGTAACCCCTAACTGCGACCCACTGGCAATGTAAGTGAAGCGGTCATCCTCTTTGAGAAACTTGACCAAGGTAAGCAAATGCGGATAGGCCTGAATCTCATCCAAAAAGACCAAGGTGTTGGCCTTCTCGTGCATCTTGTCGCCTGCGACGGTGCTCAACTGGAAATAGAATTTCTCAACGGTATTGGCATCCATGAAAACTTTTGCGCCGTTCTTGTCGTTGGCGAAATTCACCTCGATGTAGTTGGGAAACAAGCGTTGCCCAACTTCGCGAATGATGAAGGACTTGCCAATCTGTCTCGCACCATCGATGACAAGCAGTTTGTTGGAATTGCTGGTCAGATAGCGTTCGATATAGCCTTGTATCTTCCTTTTCAGCATGTTACGATGTTTTTACGCGGCAAAGATACGTTTTTCCAAGAAAAACAGCGCAAAAATTATACGCTTTTCCAATATTTTTATGTGTAGTTTTTTACGCTTTTCCAATATAAACAAGTCATGGCTTAGCTCGGTGGGGGTATTTGGGGCATATTAATGGTCAAAATACGAATCATAATCACATCCTATCTCTTGCTTATCAATCTCATGGCATTTTTCGATGTAATGGGCATTAGACAAAAAAAATAACCCACTGAAAATCAGTAGGTTATTTTCATTTTCAGTGGGAACTGTTGGACTCGAACCAACGACCCCCGCCTTGTAAGGGCGATGCTCTGAACCAACTGAGCTAAGCTCCCTTTCGGGCGGCAAAATTAGGACTTTTTTTGGTTTTTTCGGCAATTATTCTGTTTTTTTCCAAGATTTTCTTACTTTTGTCCGTTTATAATACAAAACAAACAACACGCCTTTCACTATGAAGAAACTGAATTTCCGTAAGTTATTAAAATATCTACCTTTTGTATTATTGCTGTTGACTGTCGTTGCTTGCATCCCCGCCATCGCTGATGTAGGCAACCAAAACCGTTATAACTCGGGCGGTGGCGGATTCGATGGCGGCGACTTCGACATTGGTGTCCTCATCGGCTGGCTCATCAATCTGTTCATCGAAAGTCCCGTCTTGGGCTTGATTGTCGTGGTTATCATCATTATCGTCTATCGGATGAAGAAGAAACAATCCAACGACATAGGCTACATCAACAAAAACGTGAACAGCCAAGCCAACAACGAGGTTACGCCTGACTTCAGTGCGGCGGTAGCTGCGGAAATTCAAGCCATCGACCCCAACTTCTCATCCGACAAGTTCATCGGCTTTGCCCGCGAGGTGTTCATGAAGATCCAGGAAGCATGGACCACCAAGGACTGGAAGCCCATCCGCCCGTTCGAGAGCGAAACCCTTTTCAACACGCACAAGCAGCAACTTGACGAATACATCCGCCTCGGCAAGACCAACGTGGTGGAAAAAATCGGCATCAAGCATTGCTCGCTGCACGAGTTCAGACAAGACGGCGACAAGGAAGTGCTCATCGTGTGGCTCAACGCCGTGATGCGCGACTACGTCATCGACGACGCGACCAAGAAGGTGCTTGAAAGCGACCCCAACCGCGACTGGTTCATGAAATATGAGATGGTCTTCAACCGCAAAGCCGGCCTCAAGACCGAAGCGGGCAAGAAAGGCAACAGCATCACCAACTGCCCCAATTGCGGCGCCCCGACCGAGGTGACCTCTTCGGGACAATGCACCTATTGCGGTAGCGTCATCACCAACGGCGAACATGATTGGGTTTTGACCGACATTCATTCGAGAAGTTGAAAGTTGAAAGTTTGGAGTTAGAAGTTTATTTTTTAAATCTTTGAATCTTGAATCTTTGAATCTTTAAATCTTGAAATCTTAAATCATCAATAAACAAACAATTAAACAAACATCACTATGGGACTTATCAAAGCAATCACAGGCGCCATCGGCGGCACTTTGCGCGACCAATGGTTAGACCTCATCAAATGTGACAACATGGACATGGACACCCTGATGGTGAAAGTGACCACCAAATCGGGGCAAATCTCAAAGAGCAGCCGTATCATCGTGGCTCCTGGTCAAGTGGCGGTCATCTACGACAGCGGCTCAGTACTCGACGCCACTGCCGAGGAAGGCATCTACAACTTCGACCAAAGCTCGTCGCCTTCGTTCTTCGCGGGCGAGTTCGGCCCTGTCTTCAAGGAAATGTGGCAGCGTTTCACCTACGGCGGCACTCCCGCCAAGGAACAGGCCGTGTTCTATTTCAACGCCAAGGAAATCCTTGACAACAAGTTCGGTACCGCCACGCCCATCCCGTTCCAAGACTGGTCGCACGCCATTCCGAACCAAATGACCAACTCGCTGATGCCTATGGGCGTCAACGTGCGTTGCTACGGCAAATATACCTTCCGTTTGGACGACATGGGCATTTTCATGCGCAACCATGCCGGTACCGCCAACGTCATCCGCAAGGGCGACATCACCGAACAGATGCGCAGCGAAGTGATGGCCTCGTTCCAGAACGTGCTCAACGAGATGGGTAACAGCCAGCACCGCGTGCCCGTCCTCGAACTGCCGAGCTACACCGACGAAATCAAGCAGGTGATGGACGAAAAGGTGTTCGACGAACCCATCCGCGCCCGTGGTGTGCGTTTGGTCAGCTTCACCATCGAATCGGTCTCGCTGGACGATGCCAGCCAGAAGAAGATCGACCGCTACGAATACAGCACCAACAGCATGATGCAGCAAGGCAAGATCATCGACGTGATGGAAACCGCAGCCGGCAACGAAAACGGCGCAGTAGGCGGCTTCATGGGCGTTGGCATGGCCAATATGGGCTCAGGCGGCATGACTGGTGGCGCGATGCAAAACGCTTGGAACGGCCAAGGCGGACAAACCACCTACGACCCGTACAACCAACAGCAAGGCACTCAACCTCAAGGCGTTCCCTGCCCAAAGTGCGGCACACTCATCACGGGTAAATTCTGCCCTGAATGCGGCACGCCCGCTCCGGCGCCCAAGGCCATGATGAAATGCCCGAAGTGCGGTACCGAGGGCAGTGGCAAGTTCTGCCCTGAGTGCGGCACACCTTTAGTAGCCGTCGGCCCGAAGCGTTGTCCGAAATGCGGCACCGAAGTAACAGGCAAGTTCTGCCCTGAATGTGGTACACCCGTGGAATAACTTTGTATAAACACGTAGAGACGGTGCAAACACCGTCTCTACCATGTTGAACACGAGCGAATAACGGGGTTCGAACCCGCGACCCTCAGCTTGGGAAGCTGATGCTCTACCAACTGAGCTACATTCGCGTTTTGCGCTGCAAAGATACGAAAAATATTATTACTACAAACTGAACACGATGCAAATATCAAGAAAAGACGAACAAATCATCCACGAAAGCTTTCACCCCAAGTCGTGGAACGAAATAAAGACCCACAACTCTTGGTCGGTATTCAAGATCATGGCCGAGTTTGTGGAAGGCATGGAAAAGATGTCGAGAATCGGGCCTTGCGTGGCCATCTTTGGCTCGGCACGTACCCAACCTGGAGACAAATACTATGAGATGGCCGTCGAAATAGCTGAAAAGCTGGCCGATTACGGCTTCGGTATCATCACCGGAGGCGGGCCTGGCATCATGGAAGCCGGCAACAAAGGCGCGCAACAAGGCGGTGCCACCAGCGTTGGATTGAACATCAACTTGCCCTTCGAGCAACACAGCAATCCCTACATCGACTCCGACAAGAGCATCAACTTCGACTACTTCTTCGTCCGGAAAACCATCTTCATGCGCTACGCACAAGGCTACATCGCCATGCCTGGTGGCTTCGGCACCTTGGACGAACTCTCGGAGGCCATCACCCTCATCCAAACCAATAAGATGGTGGAATTCCCCGTTGTCCTCGTCGGCTCTGAGTACTGGAAAGGGCTTATCGACTGGTTCCGTTCCACCTTGCTCAGGGACAAGATGATCAAGGAAGAAGATTTCGACATCTTCCACATCGTTGACACCACTGACGAAGCCGTGCAGATCATCAAGGAGTTCTACAAGAAATACGCCGTCAAGCCGAACTTCTAATATGCGACGCTATATCGAAGTTCCGCTGCAACTACTTGACATTGAAGGAGAAGGCTTCCATATCATGATTCAGGGACGAATTCATGGTAAGGAAGCCCATTTTCTCATAGATACGGGTGCCTCTCGCTCCGTCTTCGACCCGACCACAATAGCCGATTTCATTGAAGATCCGCAATTTGAGCAAAAGGAAGGCATGACTGCCGGCGTGGGTAGCTCCGATTTAGAGAGTGCCACCTTCACCATCGAAACATTGTCCCTCGGCGACTTGGAAATCCATAATTATCAAGCCGTTGCCTTGGATTTGAGCAACATCCACGAAATGTATGCCAAACTCCATCTACCCCATATCGACGGTATCATCGGAGGAGATTTGCTGAAACGGCACAAAGCCATCATCAACTACAAAGCCAAGAAAATAAGGCTTTTACCATGATTATTCCACCACGATTTTCTTAACTTTGTTTTCCAATTTCACAAGCCAAATGCCACGCGGCAAGTCCACATTCTCCTTTCCATCGATTTCCTTGGAAAGAATCGTCTGCCCAAGCATATTGGTGATGGTCAATCCACCTTTGCCTTCAACGGTGATGTAGGTTCTGGCCGGATTGGGGAAAACACGAAAGCCATCATTTGAAATCTCTTCAACTCCTTGATCCACAACAGCATTTCCATTAAAAAGCTCCAGTCCACCAGCGAAGTTTCCCACCACCATTTTCAAAGTACCGTCGCCATTGAAATCGGCCAAGGTGGAAGCAGAACGCAATCCGAAACGATTCTCAAAAGTGCAAACATACTCGCCCCAACGGTTTGAGACATCGGTAAAAACACCATCCAAATTGTTCTTTATTCCATTGAACAAGAACACCTTGCCTTGTTCTGAGCCAACGGAAAGCAGCGTCTCATCACCCCAACGGAACAATGTCGGAACGCTATAGCCGAAATAGGAGGTTTCATAATCGCGCACATCTACCCCACCCCAAAAATCGTTTTTTAAGGTGAAATGGGTTTCATCTCTTTGTTTATCTCCTTGATAATAAACGAGTTTCCCTTCTATGCTGCCCACAATTAAATCCAAGACACCATCCTCATCTACATCGAACAGGCAAGGTGTCGACCAAGCCTTTTCAAAATGCAGGAAATCAGCGTCTAAAAGGTTAAAATCGGCATCGAAAAGCAACAGATTGCCTTCCGAAGTCCCGACAATCATTTCCATGCGTCCATCGCCGTCCAAATCTCCGAAAGCAGGGGCCAACCCCATTGTTTTCAAAGCTTTCAACCCACCTAAATCCTTATCAAAAAGCTGAAAAACAGGATTTTGTTTCGTCCCGACATTTTTGTAAAACATCAGTTGCGCTGTTCGATGTGTCTGCAAACTGCCATAAATATAATAGGTGGAGTCGAGGTCTCCAATTTTGCCGATGAGCAAATCCGTGAGATCGTCACCGTCCACGTCGGTGAAAACGGGATAAGCTCCCGTGCCCACGTCAATCATCTGGTCTTGCAGAAACGACTTTGTTTTAAGCTGAAAATCAGGAGATTGATTCGTTCCTTGGTTCAGATACAGCCAAACCGAGTTTTGCCCCTCACAAGCCATTGGGTTTGGATCAAAAGGTGAAACGAGCAGGTCGTCCGAGCCATCATTGTCTATGTCAGTAAAAAATGGTACAGGCATGGAAAACACACGAACTGGCTCATTCTGAGGAAAATGCGTCTCTTGGCTTACCATCAACGCGTTTTCGGGTGTACCGCCGTTTCTAAGAAAAGTCAGCCCAGGATAGTCCACGTCGGCCAAAAGCAAGTCGGGCAGACCGTTGCCCGTCAAATCTCGCACGGCAAAGGTTGCTCCACGATGACGAAAACCGTCTTCATTCACAATCAAAGACTTACCGAACAGACAAGTGTCCAAATACATCTCGTTGTTCTCCTCACTTTCGGCTACACGCCCCCAACAATAGTCCGTTTTCTCAAAGGCCAAGGAATCGCGGGTGCCGTAGCGCTCCATTGACAAATTGAGATGTTTCTCAATGAAAGTACCTAAAACGCCAAAAGTGAGGATGTCCAAATCACCATCACCATCCACATCGACAATGGCCGGATAATCGGCGTTCGTGGCAATAATGTTCACTTCTCCCCCGCCCTGCCATGAGGTAAGATAGGGATAGGCAACCAGCTCAAAATCAGGTTTTTCAATCGAAACATTGCGATACACCTTCATTCCAGCCCAACCTTGGGAATAGGTAAAAACGTCCTCTCGTCCATCACCGTCATAGTCAGCGAAAATGACCCAATCGGTTAGTTTCGGGAAATGTTTGGCGTATTCAGGCGCATAAACATAGTTGATTTCACCCGCTTCACCTCGGTTGAGAAAACATAACAGGCGATTTCCGTGTCGGTCGAAAGCAAGCAAGTCTTTTTGGCCGTCACCGTCCAAGTCCATACGCCCAAACTGACAGGCATTCAAGCCACCCGCCCAAGGAAAGGCCAGCGCTAACTCTTCTGTTCTTACTTGAATATCAACATTTTTCTGCGCCATCCCGCAGAGGCAAAGCAGCAGAAGCAGCGTCAATATGCCGAATCGAAGCTTCATTGCGCTTCTGTTTCCGGCGTTTCTTCATTGACATATTTGGCATCCAAGCAAAGCCGAAATCCACCGAAAGAATTCTTTTGGTCGGGCAGACGTTTTCCGCGCCAAGTCACGCGGCATGACAATTCGGGCAGTTGCCAGCCACCTCCACGGATGACATACATATCACCATCCTTGCCGATGCGCGCATTGCGCTCTTTGTCGTAGAAATGGTATTTCGTTGAACACCATTCCCATACGTTGCCGCTCATGTCGTAAATGCCCAACTCATTGGCCTTGCGTTTCTTCACCTTTTTGAGATTTCGTGTGTTGCCGTTGTGCCAGGCCACTTTCTTGGCTTCGTTGCCGCCACTAAAGATATAGCTTTTGCTGCTATTGCCGCCACGCGCCGCAAATTCCCATTCTTCCTCTGTCGGCAAACGAAAATCCATGCCCGTGAGACTATCCAAAACTTTGATAAACTCTTGTACCTCAGAGTAATTGACGTTGGTAACAGGACGCTTCGGACACTTTTTCTTGCTCGGATTGCAGTTCATCACGGCCTTCCACAACTCTTGCGTCACCTCGGTTTGGCCGATGTAGAAATCCTCGCGAATGTTCACATGGTGTACAGGCAACTCATCATTTTGCGAATGTCGATCGTAATTGATATCGGCAGTGTCGGCACGTTGCGCACCCATCCAGAACTCGCCTTTTTCGACTCGTACCATCTTGAAATTCACGCCATTGACGCGATAGGATGCTGGGGCTGGCAAAGTGTCCTGTTGCGCAAAAAGCAAAGACTGCCACAACAATACAACACCGAAAAGCAGGGATAGTTTTTTCATTTTTCATTCAATTTGAAGGCAAAAATAGGAAATTTAAGCCAAAAAGTCGCTATCTTTGCACAAAATTGCAAAACAATGCCAAGAATACTCATCATCGACGACCAAGCCCCCATTCGACGCGTACTGCGTGACATCCTTGAAAACGAAAGCTATCAAGTGGAGGATGTCGGTTCGGGCATGGAAGCATTACAAATCATTAAGGAGCAGGACTTTGACGCTGTCTTTTGCGACATCAAAATGCCTGAGATGGACGGCATTGAGGTACTCGAAGCCATCCGAGAAGAGTCGGACACGCCAGTTATCATGATTTCGGGTCATGGCACCATCGACACCGCCGTGGATGCCATCAAAAAAGGTGCTTTCGACTTCATCCAAAAACCGCCCGACTTGAACAGGCTGCTCATTACCTTACGCAATGCCTTGGACAAGAAGAACTTATCCGCTGAAAACAAGGTACTGAAAAAGGTCGTGAAGCTACAAAGCCAGATGATTGGTGTGTCGGCCCCCATGCTTGAGGTAAAGGACATGATCGAGAAGGTGGCCCCTACCAGTGCACGAGTGCTCATCACGGGCGAAAACGGAACGGGCAAAGAATTGGTAGCCAGGCAGTTGCATGAGCTTAGTCCGCGAAGTCGAAATCCGTTCATTGAGGTAAACTGCGCTGCTATTCCATCGGAATTGATTGAAAGCCAGTTGTTTGGACACGAAAAAGGTGCTTTCACCTCCGCCATCAAGCAACGCAAGGGCGACTTCGAGCTGGCTGACGGCGGCACCCTTTTCTTGGACGAAATCGGCGACATGAGTCTGTCGGCACAAGCCAAGGTATTGCGTGCCTTGCAGGAGAACAAAATTGTGCGTGTAGGTGGCGAGAAGGATATACCCGTGGATGTCAGGATTTTGGCTGCCACCAACAAGGATCTCAAGACCGAAATCGAGAAGGGCAACTTCCGCGAGGATTTGTACCACCGTCTCAGCGTCATCGTGATTCACGTACCGCCGTTGCGTGAGCGCAAGGAAGATATTCCACTGTTGGTGGAGAGTTTTGTCGACACCATCGCCCAAAACATGGGCAAGGCGGCACCGACCTTCACGCCCGATGCTATGGAAGAGCTGCAACGCTATTCGTGGACGGGCAACATCCGCGAACTTCACAACATCGTCGAACGCCTGATTATCCTTTGCGGCAGCGACATTACGAAGGATGACGTGGTGCGGTTCGGAAGCCCGCTGCATTAAATTTCGTTTCTCCCCCTTGCGGGGTATCGAAATTTGCTGTATTTTTGCCGCTCGTTCTTTGAAGATGACAACCTTAACAGTCAATTGGGAGGGCTGACACGTGGGTCAGCCTCTACAACTGTCAACTATCAACTAACAACTGTTATTGGGGATGTATGGTTTTGACAGCAAGATGAATTGTCATGTAAGCATGTCGAGCCTCGCAGTGACGCTCGTAAATCTTGACTGCAAAAAAGTAATTGGCGAAAACAACTACGCTCTCGCTGCCTGATTGAAGTACAGTAGATCACTGGCTTAATCCGCTCACAAGGTGGGTGGACGAGACATCTCGCAGGTGGAGATTCCTGATTCCGGCCTGAGCACGAGGTGCTAAGCAATTTCGGGATAGTCCAGTCGGCGCTCCGACGGCAGGATGAAATTTAGGAGATAAGGTCGTGTTTAGGGCGTTCGCTCCCTTGCACGGCTCGAAAACCAACAGCGGAATAAGCATGTAGAAACCATGGGGGTTCCTTGTTTGGACGAGGGTTCGACTCCCTCCATCTCCACTTGGGCCAATTGATCGACCTGAACGGCAAAAAGCCAGCCTTGATAATCAAACGATTATGGGGTTGGCACTTTTTTTGAATATTATGTAAAAAAAAACAGCCTAAGCCTGTTTTTGGCATAGGTTGTTTTGTAAATTTGCAGCGTGATTACTGATTCAGGCACTGCAAAAATCAATTTAGCCATGGAAGAAAAAAGAAAACAATTGGAGGAGACAATCAAATCTATCATTTCCGATTCACCTCTGTTTGAGAAAATTATGTCAGAATTGGATGCCAACATGTACAAGGTTAAAATCCATATTTCTCCCAAAAATGGGATTTTGGTTCATATTGTTATGAACATTCCAAAATGGGAAGCGAAATTTGCAGCTTCTCATCCAAAGAATGGAGGTTTTTATACAGTAAAATTTGAAGATGGAAACCATGGAATGGTGAACATTAAAACTGATGATACTTTTGAGCCATTATGCAAATTGACAGATGCCTATAAAGATAAGATCTTCCACAGCTTTGACGATGCGGTGGAGGCTTTGTATGCAAGCATTATTGAATTTGGTAGTCCCGGATTTAAAGAAAAACAATAAACAAATAATAATAAACTAAAAGTTGCGCACGACACGAAGCAGTGTATCGAATTATGGCATTTCCGAAAGAATATATCGATTTCGAGGTTGTGGAGCTAAACAACTTCTCAAACTATAATGGTGTATCCGTATATAAGGGACGACACGAAAGCATGTGTCTTCAGGGCTTTTCTGACAGTGCTTCTGCCATTAATGCAAGATGGTTAGGAGATGCCGTCATTGTAACAATGAAGGATGGTGAAGTTAGGTATTACACGGATTTTGACAGTTTTGAAAAGATTGACACATACACGGAAATAAAAAATGGCAAATCTTACCAAGTCCCGCAAATCCACGACCTCAAGGTTGGCGGCAAAGAGTATGTATATATTGTTAAGAATGAAAAAGCTTGTATCTTCAAAAAAACAGAACGCTTAATCGGTGAATATGAATTGTTTGCTGGTTGTTGCGAAGATTCGAAATATGCCCTCGTTAAATTAAACGGGAAATACAATTATTATTCATTTGAGAAGAATTGCCATTGGTTTGACAGATGGTTTGACGATGGCGAATTAGATGAAGAAATAGATGGAAAATGTCTGTTTAGAGTCGTTGAGAATGGCGTATTCAAAATACTGGATGAACAAGGGAACGATGTGTCAAATAGTCATGCAGAGTATTTACAGGAATGGATTCGTCAGTATGAAAAAGACAAATCTCTCTGCAACAATGATAATCAAGTTTAATATTTGTTTGATGACGATATTTATTAATCGGGAGGATGTAAAGTGTAAACATTTAAGAGACTATTATAACATAAGGTGAGCCAGTGTTTGAAATGAAAAAAAACGCCTCACCCTGTGTCAGTTTTTGGCATAAGTCGCATTGTATTTTTGCGGCATGATTACAAGTACTAATTATCAATCTTCAAAAACAGACAGATATGAGAGAAATTAAATGTCCTAAATGCGGGAACGTGTTTTCCGTTGATGAAGCTGACTATGCTGCCATCGTGAGCCAAGTAAGAAACTCCGAATTCGATGCCGAAATAAAACTTCGGATGGAAGAAGCCAATGAGCGTTATAAAACGGAACAGGAATTGGTCGCAGCCAAAAAGGAACAACTGTTCCAGTCCCAACTCAACCAAAAAGAGCGGGAGTTGAGCGCAAAGGATGCGGAAATAGCACGTTTGACAAGTGAAAGAGAATCTGAAATTCTCAAATTGCAAGGTGAGAAGGATGCTGAAATTGCACGTCTGAAGAGCCTGTTGGATAGTGCCGAAGCACAAAAGAAAAGTGAACTGGAAACGGCATTGGCAGGGAAAGATCTTGAAATCGAAAAACTTAATTCAACCATTGCACAAAGCACCAAAGAGCGTGAACTGGCTGTTTTGGCAGAGCGGAATAAAGCCCAAGAGATTGTACAAACAAAAGACGCAGAAATCACAAAACTGCAAAGTGATATAGAACTGGAGAAACGCGAAGCGCAAATCAATGAGACCAATCTCGTCAAGAAACACGAGGACGAGCTTCGCATGAAGCAAGAGCTGATTGACTATTACAAAGACCTAAAGACGAAAATGTCCACCAAGATGGTAGGCGAAACACTTGAACAGCATTGTAGCATCCAGTTTGAGCAGTACATTCGTCCAATGATGCCCAATGCCTATTTCGACAAGGATAACGATGCGAGTGACGGAACCAAGGGTGACTTCATTTTCCGTGATTCAGAAGATGACACAGAGTATATCTCCATCATGTTTGAGATGAAGAACGAAATGGACACCACAGCCACAAAACACAAAAACGATGACTTTTTGAAAAAACTCGATGAGGATAGGAAGAAGAAAGGCTGCGAGTTTGCCGTGCTTGTCAGTCTGTTGGAAGCCGATAATGAGTTGTATAATACTGGCATTGTGAACAAGTCGCACCTCTATCCAAAGATGTATGTCATTCGTCCGCAATTCTTTGTTCCTTTTATCAATTTGTTGGTACAAGCCTCGAAGAAGAGTCTTGAATATAAGAAGCAGCTCATCTTGGCTCAAAAAAAGGATGTAGATGTTACTGATTTTGAGAACAAACTTATTGAATTTCGTAACAAATTTGGAGGTCATTACACCAAGGCTTCTGAAAAATTTGGCGACGCAATCAAAAAGATTGAGGATACCATTAAGAAACTACAGGACATCAAAAAAAGTTTTGAGCAGTCAGAAAACTATCTACGCCTTGCCAATCAGGATACAGAGGAATTGACTATCCGAAAACTCACCTACAAAAATCCCACTATGAGAGCCAAATTCAATGAGGCTCGCAAAGCCAATGATGCTGAAATAATCGATGAATAAACAAATGAAAATCAAATCATTATTATATGGCAGGCAACAAATTCAACCGTTATCTTTGGCTCATCAACCTTCTGCAAACGAGAGGGCCGATTCCTTATAAAGAAATCAGCAAGAAATGGGAAAATTCAATTTACAACGACAAGCCTGGTGTTGGGCTTCCACTTAAAACATTCCACAATCATTGTGGTGTAATCGCCGAGATATTTGGTGTTGATGTGGAGTGTGAGAAAAAAAGTCCTTATGGATATTATATCGAGCAACCAGCTGAGTCTGAGGTTTGGAAATTCGAGATGCTCGATAGATTACTGATTCATTCGGCAATAAAAGACAACCCAACTTTGGCAACAAGAGTCAAAAATTTGGATCAGACATACAAAGATGAATTGCCGATGATTGTTGAATGTATCCAAAAACAAGGTGTAATATCATTTGTAAGACCAGTCGCATATCATCTAAATATAAAACAGAGCAAAAGCGGAACCCTTGGAGGTTTGAAACGCGAATTGATTAGAAAAGGGAATCACTATTCCGATTTTTTAGTGTTGGCAACTGCTGAAGTTGATTTCAAATGGTTTATTATAGGCGCTTTCTTGGAGCAAGACAAGCCTTTTAAACAATGGAGAATTTCAGTTTTTCATCTTAATAAAATGAAAGACATCCATATCCAATACGAGGCCAGTATAGAAGCTTCTCATGCATTTGATTTGCAGCAATATATTGACACTTTCACACTTGACAAATCAGATAAATTTGATGATGACCGTGCTTTGTTCCATAAATGCTTGGAAAATTACCGTAATCGAATACACTATGGTTGTATTGTTCGCTCTATAAAATTGGTGTAATTCAAAAATACATGCACCCTATGTCAGTTTTTGGCATAGGGTGCATTGTATTTTTGCGGCACGATTGCGAATAAAAACATCAAAGTATAAAACCAGTAAAGCTCATGTCAAACAAAATCAAATTCAACGAATCCCTTTCAACGATTCCAACTGCATTAAATTGGGCAGGAAATCAGGATGTGGAAGGACTGAGAAAGTTCTTCTTGGAGCATCCGCAACAGCCACTTTATTGCTTGGGAAGCGGAGGCTCGTTCAGTGCCATGGATTATGCGGCTTTGCTCTATGAAGCTAACCAAGGAATGGCCAAGACCTTGACACCATTGTCCATGTCGTCCATTTCAGACATGGCACTCGCGGCCTCCAAAATTCTCTTTACGACAACTGCCGGGAAAGGTATAGATGAGAAGTATGTGGCGAAACGAGCGGCAAAAGTCAATCCCAAAAACACTTGTGCCATAGTCAGGGAAGTAGAGGATAACGATGTCATCAAAACGCTCAAAAAAGCAGGGGCCCAATGGTTTGTCTATGAATGGCTTACCCAGCCCAAATCTTTCATCGCCACCATCGATGTGATTTGTAAGTTCGGACTGCTTTACAAGGCTTTTACTAACGATGGCGATATGCTTGGCAAACTTCATATTAATACGACACTTGACCATTGTTTCACTTATGCTCCAAGGGTCGAAGGGGAAATCCCCAAGCTGCAAGACATCAAGAACTACATTGTTCTTTACAATGGTTGGAGCAGGCCGGTTGCCGTTGACTTTGAGTCGAAAATGGTTGAGTCAGGAATGGCCAGCGTCCAACTCTGTGACTTTAGGAACTGGTGTCATGGAAGGTTTATCTTCCTTTCCAAGCATTTGAATGATTCGGCTCTCGTCCTTTTCTTGACACCAAGAGAACAGCAGTTTGCAAAAGACCTGATTTGGGGCATTACCTGGAGAGACAAGAAAGACGTGTTTTCCCGTCACACTCCAATCATCAAAGTCGAGACAGCATTGGATTCTCCTTTGGCGACGATGGATTTGCTCGTCAAGATGTATGTCCTGTTCGACGAAATCGCCAAGGCTCATGACGAGGAACCTTGTTCTCCCAAGAATCCTTGCGGCATAGACAAACGTTTCCCGAAGAACACTCCTTTTAAGGGATTGCTTTGACATGGAAGAATTTGAAAAAGCGGAAGCCGAAAAGCATACAGAGTAGGCAATAATTAAGAAGTTGCGCACGATACGAAACAGTGCATGAAGACATGGCATTTCCAAGAGAATATGTCGATTACGGAGTGGTCAAGCTGAACAAGTTCGCTGGCTACAACGGTGTTTCAGTTTACAAAGGCCAGTATGACTACATGAGCCTTGGCGGTTTTTCTGACAGTGCTTCTGCGGAAGACGCGAGATGGTCAGGAAACGCAATCATCGTCACGATGAGAGATGGCGAAGTCAGACGTTACACCGATTTCTGGAGCTTTGACAGAGTTTAAGGATGCTAATTTATGGGGTGTGTCAAGGTCTTCATCTTACACACCCCTAAATCAAAGGAAATTAAAGTTAAATCACGGATCAATAAAGAGTTAGTTATGGGTGCAATCAAAAGTCTATTAGCTGGAGCTATCGGCTACGGAATCTCCGAAATATCAAAGTCGCATCCCGTCAGGGATGCCATCAACAATCATTATGACAGAAAGGTCTCGTTGGAAGACCTCATCGACGAGTACGCCAGACGATACGAAATTTACACGACACGGAACGAGTTCGCGCATCATCTGCATCAGATTGCAGAGAATTACGAAGAATATGACTATGATCAAGTTTATGGAAGGAGATAGACCATGATTGAAGGCTTGTTCAAGACATTGCTTGTTGTCATCTTGCTAGTGATAATCATTCCGCTGGTATTGCTTCTCTTCGGCGAAGGAGCATTGGCCTACAAGATTTTTGGCTGGGCCTTCTCGAAGGACGACAAGCAAGAGATTGTCGTTCAGAGGAATGATGATACGCAAGACAACACCGTTACCTATCATCAGGTACAAAACACTGAAGCTAAACCAACGGCCATCGTCAAACACATCTTTGTCGACCACAACACCCATGAGGACGGTGAAAAAGGCATGACGATAACGGTGGAGTTTGAAACAAAGAATCTCAAAGACGCAGACTTGTATTGCCTGGTGCGTTTCTACAACGAGGATGGATCGCCATTGGCACAAAAGAACTACAACAGAAAATATTTGTCAACCAACGGCAATGTGATTGTTGGGCAATACACCTCTCCCACTTACAACGACTGCACGACAAAGACGACATTGTTCATGCCCTACGACGAATTGCCAACAAACGGCACGGAACGCACTGACTTCATCATGGATGCCAGTATCTTGCATTACCATACGGAAACGGAGTACGATGTATTGGAGCGAAGCCGTACCTATTCATTTTTCCTACTGAATGACGAGTAACAATAAGACTTATGCATTATGCTTACAATTGCAAAAACCACCATTTCAGAAAAAGACCTTGAACGGTTTTTCGAGGATTCTTACATAAAATATTGTCTTGAAAAAGACAAAATCGACAGGGATGATTTACTTGGATTGTATCGCTCAGTTGCGGAACAAGCAGGTTGGGATATTGATGCGATTTTGTCCCTAACCATACAGACCATCGAGAACGATTCAGACCCCCTCTTATCTTCTGATAGAAGGGATTGGAATTGGCTTAGGGGTTTTTTGATTTCACAAAAATTCGGCATCTCAAATCACAAGCCACATCAACGCACAAATGAATACTATGTTGACTATGCGAGTGACGTTTGCGTTTTGATTCACAGCCCTCGTATCAGTAAAGGCCAAATGCCTGTTCAACCAGAATCCACGATTATCCTTACACCCCAAGGTGATATAAAAACTCCAGAAGGAAAAGTGCGGATTGATTGGCGCAGTTCGGGCGGACTTGGCTTCACGGCGAAGTGGGATGGCAAGTATGGATTATATACATTTAGGGGCGATGCTCTTCTCCCATGTGTCTTTGACGATCTCGTCGCTCCCATGTTTTGGGAGCGGCCAGTGAAACTGTTGTATAAAGGTTTTCTGTACAACTTCTTGGTTGAAGGCGAAAAACAGGAGATGGAGATTGTCGATCGTGAAACCAACGACAAACCCTCTTCTATTGCTTTCATAGGCAAGAATAGTGCTTTTTCGTTGTCGTTTGTTGGACTGAACGAATTGGGCATTATTCATCCAGAGAATAAGACGTTTGCCCATGAGGTTGAGAATCCTTTTGACAAACTTGATGACAAAACAAGGGAATTGGCAATGAAAAACACCGAGGAATTGTTCGAGTTGGTCAAAATTATTCACCCCGATTGCTTCCCCAAAGAATTACTGAGAATGAAACCAAAACAACCAAAAGAACACCATACCATTCGCGATGCCGCGTTAGAGACAATGATAGCAAGCAGTGAATTGTCAGGGCGGAAAAAATGCCAAGAGACAATTCAAGGCTATATAAGGTTGATGCAAGCAAATGACAAGCCTATTTTTATCCGAATAAGATATATTGTGTCTGTGGAACCCACGGAAATCGCTCGGTATCATCAAACTGAAGGTAGTCTTATAACACTTTCAGTCGGTGGTTCAGATGGACTTCGGACAATTAAGGTGATTGAACCTTGTGAGGTGGTACTGAAAGCTATCGAACAATCCACGAAAAATTAAGTGACTATTTGCAAGTCAGAAAAAAACTTGCGTTATGAAAGATATACAAACTAATTATCTGATTCTTAAAGGAATTGCAGGGTGTGATGAAGATGGAATTTACAATCGCATGGGTTCCCTCTTGAAAGAATATTTCGGCACATACAAGTCGGATGTTACAGTTCTCATTCCAGCATCATACTCACCCAAACATAAGCTTTTGGATCTTGTTGCTTCATGCAATGAGAGCGCAACAATTATCGATGATATTTTCAGGAAAGTCACGGTTGGGGAAGTGTGGAATGAAGCAATTGAGTTTGGCTCGCTGTTTAGGAAAACATTCAAGACGGAGAGTCAATTTAATGAAGCCTTGAATCAACTTAAGGATGACATGAAAGGGATGGGGGAATATTTCAAGTTGCATCTTGTGCGAAATCCAGAGATTAGCAATTGTGTAAGTGGTGTTATAAGAACCAATAATCCAAAGGTTTGGAAATTCATTGAAGCAATCAACGGGAAAGACATCTTGATCGTTGATGATGGCATTAGCACCTTGTGTAATACTATGGCGAGACAACCATACTCTGTTATAAAAGAAAATAAGTCAAAGAAAACTATTATTTACCTACACGGTTACGGTTCATCGGGGATGAGCAATACGGTCAGCTATCTGAGAAAGCTGTTGCCTGATTGTGAAGTTCTTGCGCCTGACATACCTGTTGATCCCGAAGAGGCTTTGCCGTTTTTGAAGGTGTTTTGCGAGCGGTTCAGGCCCGACCTAATCATAGGCACAAGCATGGGTGGTATGTATGCCATGCAGATGCTTGATTACCATCGTTTTTGCGTGAATCCTGCACTTCGGATGTCAGAACTCACCGATGTTCTGAAAGTTGGCACATTTGATTATTTCCAACCCACGGTATCGGGAGAAACAAGTTTCACCATAACGGAAGAAATCATCCAGCATTTCAAGGAAATGGAACAGCATCTTTTTGACGGTCTTACCGATGAAAGCCGTCTTAAGTGTTGGGGATTTTTCGGTGACGAAGACAACATTGTCGATTGCAAAGAAGAGTTCCAGCAACATTATGGCCGACGCATCATTAAGTTTCATGGAGGCCACAGGATGAACAACACCGTCCTGCGAGAAGTAATAGTCCCTCATGCGAAAACATACATCGATGAGAGGCAAGCCGACGAAAATTCCATTAAAAACACAATTGAAGAACTCAAGACTTATTATGAGCCAAAATCAGTTTCGGTTCTTTCTTTGCCTTCAGAAAAGCAGAATGAATAAATTTCTAATACCTAACTTTTTATATAAGTAAAACAACTGATTATCAGGAAGAATTAAAACAAAAAAGAATCAATGAACTTATTCGACAAACAATATAAACCAAGAAACGAAGTGGACAAAGAGACCTTAAAGAAAAAAGTCTTTGCATACTGTTGTATTGAGGAGTACGAAAACAAAGAATACACTGGAACTTATCGGGACGAGGACATTGATACTGATTGTTTGCCCGCATGGGAGGCATTCAAACAGGCAGATTTTGATTTGGACAAGTTCTTTCTTGAAGAATGTTACCTGCTGATTCCTGATAGTCATATACGTTGTCAAATCTTGGTGGAATGTCTTCGGCTGGTCAAACCAATTTCAGATTACATTTTCGAGTGGATGACGGGCTATCTGGATTTCGGACCGATAGACGATAATGTTTTCAAGTATCTGTATTTCTGTCGAACAGACGAGGAAATATGGGATTTGCTGGGCTTTGGAATCGGCAACATTGAATCACTTTTTCTATGGTACTCAGGCATTGACCCATTCCCCACTTATTCTATAGCTTGTGACAACATTTTTCAAGGGAAAAAAGACGAAGCCAAGGCAAAAAGGATGCTGGATTACATATTGACTGAATCCGCACACACAACCGACAAAGTACGAGCCGAAATACTTGGGCAGATGGGATATGATGGATTATCCATGTATGTTGAAAACAAAGACAAGGGTGTGGATCGTTACAGGGAACAGGCCGAACACAAGAAAATGGGTTCCTTATGGCAAAAATGGCATCTGTTCTCTATGAATAACGACCTGCGGTTAAGAAAAGATGCTGTGAAATATTTGAAAAGAGCGGCAGAGATGGGCCATCCTGAAGCCATCAGCAAATTGTCGCATATAGGTCTGATGGATGTTGAACTAAAAGACAATAATTAGCAATGAAAAACATAATCTTGTGGATTTGCATTGTTTTGTCCATTGCTACATGTTCTAGTTGCAATAGGACTACGATGGATTACAAAGGCATTCCTGCCACAGCGAAACTTGTGACTGAAGATGCTCATTATGCGGTATTCACCAACGTTGAAGCCTACGACACCGTTACTATTGGCGACTGGCCACCACTCGAGCAAGTCTCACTATGGGCATACGACAAGCAGAAACAGAAATCGGAGATGATGCTTCTGTCCCATCTGGATACTGATGGCTCCAAATACAACACAACAGAATCCTTCACCATGCCCGCCGACACCATTCCGACAATTCAGCGCATTACCATCATTTCTTATCCTGATGAAAACCTAAAGCTGTTGGTGGAAGGATGCTGCGATTATAGGAATGTGGAGAGTTTTATCGTTGAACTTGGAAAGAAAGAAGCTATATGCTTGCCGACAAATAGAGGTTTCATTGGACTTAGCGAGGAAAATAATTTCCTTATTATGCAAAGCTATGAGTATTATCCCTGTGGCGGTAGATACAACCGTATTGAAGCCTTCGATTGCGAAGGCAAACGCATCTGTTCGATGGACGCAAAATTGGAGGAATATGCCAATTATCCATCAATCGAAGAATTGTGTGAAATGGATGATTGATTATCCCCCGCCCCAAACAAATCAAAGGTTAGATCCTACACGGAATCAGTCGCATTCCGACCCTTCACATAGATTTTCGCTATACAGTTTTCGTCCAACATGCTCCAACAATCATCCTGATACTCAGTGGCATTCACATAAACAACCTCGTCTGAATCACATCAATGGCCGCTCTCCTTGAGTCCCGCTTGTCGATTGACAATCGGACAGGATTGATTGTCATTTTTTTAAACAAAAGCCTTTCGCATATGGCGGGAACTGCATATCTTTGCGAAGTGAAAAATGTGTCGTATTTGCGACCAATTGTCCTTGAAATTCTGTAAACAACTGATTATCAATGGGAGGTTGCGGGAGGTTCATTCTCCTCCATCTCCACAGTATTTTCAAATACCAATCACTATGATCAAAATCATTGCAACCAGCGACTGGCACTTGGGCAACCTGTTTCACGGAAACGACCGACTGCCGGAACACACGCATTTCCTAAACTGGCTTTTGGACCAAATCAATACCCACCAGCCCGATGCCCTGCTCGTGGCGGGCGACGTGTTCGACAATGGCAACCCCTCAGCAGCCGCCCAATCAGCGTATTACGAGTTCTTGGCCGATGCCACGCAAGCTTGTCCACAAATGCAAGTCGTCATCACCGCCGGCAACCACGACTCAGCAAGTCGGCTGGAAGCACCACGTCCCATGCTCACACGCCACAGGGTGGAGATTCGTGGCACCGTGCATCGCAAATGGAAGCAATCCACCGAAAACGAAGAAGGCTATTGGCAAGTGGATTATGACGATCTCCTGATTCCCGTGAACAACAGCGATGGAGAACAAGTCGTGGTGCTGGCTGTGCCCTACCTTCGCAGCGATGTAGTGCAAAACGCCAACTACTCGCAGGGCGTCAATATTTTCCTGCATACCATAACCGACCGCGCAAGGGAGCTTTATCCCGGCCAAACCTTGGTGATGATGGCCCATATGTACGCCAAAGGTGCCGATATCGCAAAGAGCGACTATAGCGAGAAAATCGTCATCGGCGGCCAAGAAGAAGTGAATATGGAAGGTTGGACCGACCACCCCGACTATCTGACCTGCGGCCACATCCACAAACGCCAACACATCTGGAATACCGATTGGGCACGCTATTCGGGAAGCGTCTTGCCTATGTCGTTTGCCGAAAAAGACTACACTCACGGCGTTGACCTCGTGACTTTCGAGGTGGGTCGACATCCCAAAGTGGAACAAATCGTTTACGAACCTCAGCACAAACTCGTGGTTTTGCCCGACGACGACGCCGAACTCTCGCCAGCCAAACTCAAGACGCTCATCAAGAAGGAACTTCCCGACCGACTTCACGAAAAGCCCGACGACGACTACTCCTATGTCGTCCTCAAAGTGAAAATGGACAAGGCAAACAACGATTACATTAGAGAACTTGAAGACCTGATGAACACGAAGAATGCCGTGCTTTGCAAAATCCAGAAAATCATGCCTCAAACTGATGTTTCCACCATCGTCGGAAGTCGGCAGATGAAAAGCCTCGACGACATCCTGAACCGCGACCCGATGGAGACCCTAAAAGAGGCTTATCTCATTAAACACGGCACCGATATGAACGTAGACCAAACTGCTTTGCTCACAGATTTATTAAGCGGCATCAAAAACGAATCAAACGACTGAACGACATGAAACTCATCAAATTGGAAATACTCAACCTCGCCTCGTTGGACAAAAAGGAAGGCGAAGTCATCAATTTTGAAAAAGGTGCCCTGGGCGAAAGCAGCATCTTCAGCATCGTCGGCCCGACGGGTAGCGGCAAATCAACCATACTCGATGCCATCTGCCTTGCTCTTTACAATCGCGCACCACGTTATCCGAAGAAAAAAGGCGACAGAAACCAGAGCATCGAAATCTACGGAGAGCCTGATACCACTGAAAAGAACCGACTTCCTCCCACCGACCCCCGCAACATCCTCACTCACGGCAAAAAGTTCGGCTATAGCAAGCTGACCTTTCTCGCCAACGACGGTTGCGTGTATCGTGCGGAATGGTCGGTGGCCTTCAAACAAAAAAACTACGAAAACGCCATCAAAACGCTCTTCAAAATCACCTACGTGAACGGCAAGCCCGTTGAAAAAGAAGCCGACTGGGAGCAACTGCCCAACATCATTGGCCTTGACTACGAGCAGTTCTTGCGTACCGTGCTCATCGCGCAAGGTTCGTTTGCCAATTTCCTCACCGCCAAGGAGGACGAGCGTTACGAGCTGTTGGAAAAACTCGTAGGCTGCGAGGAAACCTATTCACGCATCGCCCGAGAAATCAAAGCGATGAAGGACAAGGCCATGGAGGATTTCAGGAATATGAATTCTTCGGTTGCGGCCATAGAGCAAAATAAGCTCTCGGAGGAGCAATTACAACAGCTTCAAGAAGAAATCAGCCAACTTGAAGCCACGGAAAAGCAACTGGCCGATGCATTGCAAAAGGTGAAAGAAAGCCTGCAATGGTATGTCGACGATGAAGCCAAAGCCGCATCCGTCAAAGCACAAGAAGCCAAACTTAACGAGGCCAAGGAAGCGTTGGAGCAAATCAAAGACGACATCGAACAACTCGGCCTGCACGACGCTTTGGAACAAGCCATCGACATTTTGCGCGAAACCAAACGACTCGAAGCGGAAATCGAAAGCCTCGGAAGCAAAATCTCCACCAGCGAAGCCGAAATCAAAAAGATAGAGGAGCGTAAAAAACAGGAGGAGGACCTCTTGAGGCAACTGGAACAGAAAGCCGCTGAAATCAAAAAACTGATTGAGGAGAAAGCCCCGCATATCAAGGTCGCGCGTGAGCTGCTGACGAAGATTGACTCCACCAAGGAAACGCTCAAAGAACGCCTTCAAACGAAAGCAGAGGCCGAAAAGGAGTGGCAAGCCGCCCAAAAAGCCGTGTCAGACAATGAGGCACAAGTGAAAGCGGCGCAAGATGCAGTTGCTTCGGCCGTCAAGGCAATGAAAGAGACCGAGACAAAGGTCACAGAACAAAAAGAAGTGCTTCGTGTTGCCGTGGAAACCGCCCGTAAAGCCTTGGAGGATAAGAAAAAGGAAATCGAAGGAAAAGATGCCGATGAGCTGCAAAGCCACTCGACTCGTTCGGAAAAGGCTCTGATCGACTTGAAAAACGCCATCGATGTGTTGGGCAGGCTTGAAAAGGCACGTCAGGATAAAATAGCGAAGAAGGCAAAGCAAAGCGAGTTGGAGCGTAGAAACAAGAAGATAGACACCCTCTTAGCCCCTATCGACATTGAGACCCTGAGCAAAGAAGTGGAAACGCTACGCAGAAGCTATACCTTAATGTCAAGCGAAGCATGGGCGATGCATCGTTCCCTGCTCGAAGAAGGCAAACCTTGTCCTCTCTGCGGTGCTTTGGAGCATCCTTACACATACGATGCGGCCAAGTTTGAAGCGGTTGAAACCGAATTGAACTCTCTGCTGAAGTTAAAAGAGCAGAACTTGAAGGAAGATACGGAAACAGTAAACCGACTGACCAAAGAAAAGGAGGGCAATGTGAGGGAAATCGAGTCAAATTGTCAATGGTTGGTGGAATTGGACAAGGAAATGTCCAGCCTTGAAAACCAATGGAAGGAGTTGCTCAAACAACATCCCAAATTCCCGCAGACAAAAGAGGAACTGGAGGCGTTGCATCCTGCCTTCATCAAAAGGTGCCAGGATGCCAATGCCGCATTGAAGGCATTTAACAAGGCGCAAGCTGAGATTGCTACGCTGACCACAAAAAAGGAGAACGCCGAAAAGGCATTTTCTAACTATGATCAAACCTCGCGCGAGCTGATGGATAAAGCGAAAGAAACGTGTACCAATGCTGAAACCGCTTTGGCATCAACGAAAGCCCAAACGCCCAATCTCACCGACCAGCAAACTGAAAAGAAATCGGCTTTGGACAAAGCCATTGCGGTATGGACAGAAGCAAAGGAAAGATTGGAAAACTTACAAAAGCAATTCCAAGCCGAACTCGATGGCGAACAGCCTGATGCCGTTGAAGCCCGATTGGAGAAAGCCAAGGAGGACAACGAAGATGAGGTGAGCAAAAAGAAGAATGGCATCGTACTATTGGACGGCAAGAGAAAGGAGGTGGGTGGCGTGTTGGCCTCATTGAAAGAACAACGTGAGCATGATCAGTCGCAACTGGAGTCAAAGAAAACGGCGCTTCAGCAATGGACGGATGCCTATAACGCGGAAGAAGAACGCATCAAGACCATCCAAATAACCGATATCGAATCAGTAAGCGCTGTCCCTAACGAACGCTGGGAGGCCATCAGACGTAAGAAACAGGTGCTCAACGATGCGGCCGTGTCGGCCACTTCATTGCTGGAGAGTGCCAAGAAAGCACTTGAGGAGCATCAAAAGACCCAACCCGAAAAGACACGCGATGAACTGACACAAGAGCGTGACGAGTTGCAAGGCCGTGAACCCAATGAAGCACTCATTAATGCCCGCACAAAGATGAAAAACCACCAAGATGCTGTGGCGCAACTCGGTAGCAATGCTGCCGAACTGGATCGTTTGACGAAACTGAAAGACGACTGGACGGACATCACCGATGCCATCGGCAGCGATGGAAAGACACTCCGCAAGATTGCGCAATGCTACACTTTGAGCTTCCTCATCGAACATGCCAATGCTGAAATCCGTAAGTTCAACAACCGATACGAACTGACTCAAGTAAAGCATTCGTTGGGCATCCGCGTCATCGACCACGACCGTGCCGACGATGTGCGCGACATCACATCGCTTTCGGGTGGCGAGACTTTCATCGTCAGTTTAGGTCTTGCCTTGGGCCTCTCCTCGTTGTCGTCGCGCAATGTCTCGTTTGAGAATTTGTTCATCGACGAAGGTTTCGGCTCACTCGACCCCGACACTTTGTCCACCGTCATCGATTCACTTGCCATGCTCCAGTCGAAACAAGGCAAGAAAGTAGGTGTCATCAGCCACACCGACACTATGAGCGAGCGGATCACGACTCAGATACGCGTCGTCAAAAACGGCAATTCGGGGAGTAGCCAAATTAAATTCTATCCGTAGATGGATAAACAGGGCAAGGATTGTCTAGACTTGACCTAAATTCTTGTTTTGAACACAAATGCCATCGAACTTGGTGGCATTTGCATTTTTAGGCCTGCTTTACCTCCACAATCGAAAAATTGACCCGCTTCGTATCGTCGATTCAAAAGAATTCCGTACCTTTGCAGATTAATTAAAACCATAACTGCCATGGCACTTGATAATGAAAAATTTGTTGGTGAAGGTCTGACCTATGATGATGTCTTGTTGGTCCCTTCCTATAGTAACGTCCTTCCTCGTGAGACAAGCTTGAAGACCAAGTTCTCACGCCATATCGACCTCAACATTCCCGTTGTCTCTGCCGGTATGGACACCGTCACTGAGAGCCGTATGGCCATCGCCATTGCCCAGGAAGGCGGCATCGGCGTGTTGCACAAGAATATGACCATAGGCAAGCAGGCTGCAGAAGTGCGCAAGGTGAAACGCGCCGAAAACGGTATGATCAGCGACCCCGTGACCATCCATGTTGACGCCACCGTAAAAGATGCCCTTGACCTGATGAGTGAATACCATATCGGTGGCATCCCTGTGGTGGACAGCCTAAATGTGCTCGTCGGCATTGTCACTAACCGCGACCTGCGTTTCGAGCGTGGCCTAAACCGCCCCATCGCTGAAGTGATGACCAGCAAAAATCTCATCACGACCAACGAGGTGTCTTTCGAGAAAGCTGCCGACATCCTACAGGAACACAAAATCGAGAAACTTCCCGTGGTCGACAAGGACAACCACCTTGTTGGTCTCATCACTTATAAGGACATCATCAAAGTGAAGGCTCGCCCCAACGCCTGCAAGGACTCACGCGGTCGTTTGCGCGTGGCCGCAGCCGTAGGCATTGCTTCCAACACCCTTGAACGCGCCGCAGCTTTGGTCGACGCGGGTGTGGATGCCTTAGTAGTCGACACAGCCCACGGCCATTCGCAGGGTGTTATCGATATGGTGCGTAACTTGAAAACCAACTATCCTGAAATTGACATCGTGGCAGGCAACATCGCCACTGCCGAAGCTGCCAAAGCCTTGGCTGAGGCAGGAGCCGACGCCATCAAGGTGGGCATTGGCCCCGGCTCCATCTGCACCACGCGTGTTGTGGCTGGCATTGGAGTACCGCAACTCACGGCGGTTATGGACGTGGCTAAAGCTTTGGAAGGCACTGGTATACCGCTTATCGCTGATGGTGGCATCCGTTACACGGGCGACATCGTGAAGGCCTTGGCTGCTGGAGCATCTTCCATCATGGCAGGTTCGCTTTTCGCTGGCGTGGATGAATCGCCGGGCGACACCATCATCTATGAAGGCCGCAAGTTCAAGACCTACAGAGGTATGGGCTCATTGGAGGCTATGCAGCAAGGCTCAAAGGACCGCTACTTCCAAGACAACGTGGAAGACGTGAAGAAACTCGTCCCCGAAGGCATTGCTGGCCGTGTTCCTTACAAAGGCACCCTTTCCGAAGTTGTGTATCAGATGGTCGGCGGCTTACGCTCCGGCATGGGCTATACAGGCTCACGCACTATTGACGACCTGAAAAAAGCCAAGTTCATCCGTATCACCAGCTCGGGAATTCTTGAAAGCCACCCACACGACGTCACCATCACCCAAGAAGCCCCCAATTATAGTAAGAGAAGTTAAATAAACAAAATCAAGATAAAATGAAGGCCTCTATTTCCTTCCCTGAATTGCAGTCTATCCTAAAAGAAAAAACCGAACAAATCATTTCCTTTGCCTACGTTGACCCCAAAACGATTCGCGTGACCTATCTTTTCAGCCGGAGCTTCGTGAAGAAGGAATTCTCGGCTAATCTCTCTATCCTTGAGATGGTGGGCAGCGACTTGCTGGTAAGTGTAGATGCAGGTTTTGGCACCGAAACAATACTCAGCACAATGCTCAGCATATTCAAGAACAAACTTCCGGAAGGTTTGATCGAGAAGCGTCCCCAAGGACAACTGATGCTCCACCTTGACCAAATCGAACAGGTCAAGACTGTTTTCGATGCTATTCAAGTTGACGACATCCACGTTCTCGATAGCGGATTAGAAGTGGAAGGCGGTTTGAAATAATATCAGACAAATCTCGTTATTAGAAACGATAAGCAAACAAAATATCTGAAATGAAAAACTTTAGTTTTTTGAAAATGTTTGTGTTGGCATCATTTGTCATGCCAGCCTTATTTGCCAATGCGCAGTCGAAACTCGACAAGCAGGTGTTGATGACCATTGGCGACCAAGACATCACCGCTAAGGAGTTCTGCGATGTGTATTACAAGAACAACCTCAAAAGTGATGTCATCGAGAAGAAGTCCGTTGACGAATATCTTGAGCTCTTCACCACTTTCCGAATGAAAGTGATGGAAGCCGAGCGCATGAAATTGGACACCAGCGCGAAGTTCCAAAAGGAACTGGCAGGCTACCGTAAACAATTAGCCAAGCCCTTCATGAGCAGCGACGACATCACCGACGAGCTGATTCAGGAAGCCTACCAGCGCAAATTGAAGGATATCCGTGCCTCGCATATCCTCGTCCGCTGCGATAAGAACGCCTTACCGTCGGACACTTTGAAAGCTTACAACAAAGCTATGGAGATTCGCAAGAAAGCTCTGGTTAAAGATGCTGACTTCGGAGCTTTGGCCGACCAATATTCCGACGACCCTTCAGCCAAAGGTATGAAAGCCACCGACCAGACCCCGGCCCGTCCAGGCAACCACGGCGACCTCGGTTATTTCACCGTCTTCGATATGGTATACCCCTTTGAGACGGGTGCCTATAACACCAAGGAAGGCGATATCTCCATGCCTGTGCGCAGTGATTTCGGCTACCATATCATTAAGGTACACAGCATAACTGATGCCATGGGCTCGGTGCAAGCTGCCCATATCTTCCTTCAGTTGCCCTTCGATGCCCCTGCCGAAGACGAGGCTGCCATGAAACAGAAGGCCGACAACATTTACAACGAACTGATGGCCCAGAACGGTAAGAATTGGAACGAAATGGTGAAACAATACTCTGACGACAAAGGCACTGTTTCGCGCAATGGCGCATTGAGCAGTTTCACCGTCAGCCGCATCGTACCCGAGTTCATCGAAGCCTGCAAGTCGTTGGAAATCGACCAAATTGCCAAGCCCGTCCGCACCAACTACGGCTATCACATCATCAAGCTGTTAAGCAAATCTGGTGTAGGTTCGTTCGAGAAAGAGTCTAATGGCTTAAGCGAGCGCATTGAGAAAGACCAGCGTTCCAAGAAATCGGAAGAAGTTGTGCTCAAACAAGTGAAGAATGAGTATAAGTTCAAGCAGAACGACAAGAACCTGGAGGCATTTATGGCCACCATCGACAGCACCATCCTGCGCAAAGCTTACGAGCCCGCCGCCGATGTGGATTTGAACGCTACCCTGTTCAGTCTGGAAAACAATCCCACCAAGGTCAAAGATTTTGTGGCCTATATCAAGGAGAAAATGACGATGCAAAAGTACGTCACGCCCGCCACTTACGCTTACCAACTTTATGAAAGTTTCTGCAATGAAACCATTTTGGACTATGCCGATGCTCACCTTGAGGACAAATATCCTGAGTTCAAGGCTTTGGTTCAAGAATACAAGGATGGCATCATGCTCTTCGACCTCATGGATCGCGAAGTGTGGGACAAAGCAGTGAAGGACACTGTTGGCCTGAAGGAATTCCACGAGCGCAATGCTGCCAAGTATATGTGGGGCGATCGCGTTCAAGCTTCCATCATCACCGTGACACGTCCCGAGTCGCTTCCCAAAGTGAAGGCTTTGCTTGACAGCGGCATTGAACTCGATAGCTTGAGAAACGCCATCCAGCGCGACTCCATCGGTTATGCTTTCGTCCGCAAAGGTTACTATCAAAAAGGTGACAACCAATATGTTGACCAAACTGAATGGAAGGTGGGCGTGAGAAACGAAATCCCCTCCACCGTCGACCAATCAACCACCATCGTCTGCATCAGAGAGGTGCGCAAACCCGAGCCGAAGACCCTTAAAGAAGCCCGCGGCCTCGTCACCTCCGACTATCAAGTGGAACTGGAGCAGAAATGGGTGAAGTCACTCAAAGAACGTTATCCCGTGAAAATCAACGAGAAAGTGCTGGATAAAGTCAGGAAAAAGTATCAATGAAGAAGGTAGGCGTTCTTATCGGTATCGCTTTTCTCATCCTGCTTGCAGGCTGTGACTACTTCCAGAAAAGTTCGAAGGAAGTGGTGGTGGCCGAATGCTACGGCAAGTATCTGTATGAGTCAGATTTGCAAGGCATCGTGCCAGAGGGTGCTTCCATCATGGACAGCATCCAGCGTGTGAGCACCTTCATCGACTCCTGGATAAAGAGACAAGTTCTTATCCATCAAGCCGAGAACAACCTCGACAAGGCTAAGCTTGACCTCAAGAAGCAAATGGAAGAATACCGTAACTCGCTTATCATTTACGAATACGAAAGCCAGCTGATCAACCAAAAATTGGACACTATTGTCAGCGAAGACGAAATTGCCGAGTATTACGAGCAGAACAAAGAGGATTTCCAGTTACGTAACACTATGGTCAGGGTAGCCTATGTCATTCTCAACGAAGACGAAGACAAGGACAACAAACAAAAAGCTACTTTCCAGAAGCTACTGAGCGACCCCGACACATTGCTGTTGCAAAACATCGACATCTTAGCCAATTATTATGCCGTGAAAAGTTATGTCGATGTGGATCAGTGGATGCGACTGGACGACCTGACAAACATCATCCCTATAGAGATCTTCAATGCGGAGAGCTTTCTGAAAAAGAACAAGTTCGTCTGTTTCGACATGAACGAATACACCTACATGGTACGCTTTGTGGACTATCTTTTGGAAGAAAGCACTTCACCCTTGGAGATGGTGAGCGACAATATCAAGAGTGTCATCCTTGCACGACGCAAACAGGAAATGCTTGAGAAGATGAAGACATCACTATATGAGAAAGCAAAACGAGACAGGGCGTTTGAGGTTTATGTTGGATCACCTACTTTATATAATGCTGATTAGACAAGACGGTGTTTCGACAGGCTCAACAATATCGTTCCTGAAGTCTGTTGAAAACCAATAAAATCTTGAATTTTAAATTTTTGAATTTTGAATTGATGAAAAGAAACTGGATAATCATAGCACTGCTGTTTTTGGCCTTGCCTATGATGGCGCAAAACCGTCAACCACAAGTGGTTGACAAGGTGGTGGCTGTAGTCGGAAAGAACATCATCCTGCAATCCGACATAGAAAACCAATACATCCAATACCGCTTGCAAGGGATGGCTGAAGGCACGGGGAAAGAAGTGCGTGCTCGTATTTTGGAAGACTTATTGCTTCAGAAACTCATGCTCAACCAAGCCGAAATGGACAGTATCACGGTCACTGACGAGCAAGTGGACGCCGAGTTGAACAGAAGAATCCAAAGGATCGTGAGCCGCTTTGGTTCGCAGGAAAAGTTGGAAGCCCAATTCGGCAAAACAATGTCGGAAATCAAGGACGAAGTGCGCCAAGCCACCAAAGACGAGATGCTTCAGGAGCAAGTGCAGTCAAAAATCATGGGAAACGTGGTAGTTACTCCACAAGAGGTGAAAGACTTCTTCAACAGCATTCCCAAGGACAGCCTGCCGACCATCCAGCCTAATTACGAGATTGTTCAAATTGTGAAACGTCCACCCGTCAGCATCGACGAGAAGCTACAGGTGAAAGACCGCCTCTACCAGATACGTAAACGTATCCTTGAAGGCGAGAGCAGCTTCGCCACCATGGCCGTGCTCTACTCCGAAGACAAAGGGTCGGCCCGTCAGGGCGGCGAGCTTGGATTAACAGGCAAAGGCGTATGGGCACAAGAATTCGAAAACGTTGCCTTTAACCTTCGTGATGGTGAAATCTCGGATGTGGTAGAGACGGAATTTGGTTTCCATATCATCCAGTTGATTGAGCGCAAGGGCGAGACTGTCAACTGCCGCCATATCCTGCTTACGGCCAAAGTTCCCGTTGAAGCTTTGGAGAAAGCCCAAAACCAACTCGATTCGGTGGCACAGCTCATCCGCAATGGCGACATGACCTTTGAAGACGCTTGCAAGAAGTTCAGCGATGACGACTCGAAGAACAACGGCGGCTACATCGCCAATGCTGCCACAAGTGGAAACTGGCTTAGCCTACAAGAAATGAATGATTTGGGAGAATACTATCCTGAATACAAGAACCTGGCTTTCGTCATCAGCCGCCTTGAAGTAGGCGAACTCAGCGACCCTGTACCAATGACCACCAACGAGAACAACGACGCGTTCCGTCTTGTCATGGTCAAACGGAAGACCGAAGCCCATCAGGCCAACCTAAAAGACGACTACAACCTCATCCAAAACTGGGCTTTGGGTCAAAAACGCCAGGAAGCCATAGGCAAATGGGTGTCCAACAAAGCCGCCAAGGCTTTCATCCGCTTAGACGAGGCTTACAAGAACTATGATTTTTATTACGATTGGAATTTTCAATGACAAATTACACTTCAGATGTCGACGGTGCCAAGGCACTGGTCGAAAAATATGAGACCCTCCGCAAGGAAATCGGAAAAGTCATCGTCGGACAGCATGACATCATCCACGACACCATTTTGTCCATCTTCTGCCAAGGCCATGTGCTGCTCGTCGGCGTGCCAGGCTTGGCCAAAACTCTGTTGGTCAATACTATAGGAAAAGCCTTGGGTTTGAGTTTCAGCCGTATCCAGTTCACCCCCGACCTGATGCCTTCCGACATCGTGGGCACTGAGATTCTGGACGAATCGCGGCAATTCAAGTTCATCAAAGGCCCCGTATTTGCCAACATCGTCTTGGCCGACGAAATCAACCGTACCCCGCCCAAAACACAGGCGGCATTGTTGGAAGCCATGCAGGAAAAGAGCATCACCGTTTCGGGAAAGACCTACAAGTTGCAGGAGCCGTTCTTCGTGCTGGCCACGCAAAACCCCATTGAGCAGGAAGGCACCTATCCCCTGCCCGAGGCTCAGTTGGACCGTTTCATGTTCAACCTCATGCTCGACTATCCATCCTATGAGGAAGAAATCGACATCGTGAAAAGCACTACCGTGGGCAAGGTTGCCGAAGTGAACGCTGTGCTGTCGCCTGAAGAGATTTTGTATTTCCAGCAATTGGTGCGCCGTGTGCCCGTGCCCGACAATGTGTATGAATACGCAGTGAATTTAGTCGCGAAGACCCGTCCCCACACAGAAAAAGCTCACGATTGGGCCAACCGTTACCTCAGCTGGGGTGCTGGTCCGCGTGCCTCGCAATACCTCATCATCGGTGCGAAAGCCAACGCCCTGCTGACAGGCAAATTCTCACCTGATATTGAAGACGTGCAGCGCGTGGCCATCCCGATTTTACGGCACCGCATCATCAGAAATTACACAGCTGAGGCTGAAGGGGTTTCGATTGAGGCGATTATCAAGCAATTACAGTAAGAGTTAAGGTCCCTAACTCCTACTCTTCATCTACCAAAAACACAGCAACCTGCCGGACACCATTGGCTCCGATGACCAAAGTCTGTTCAATATCGGTGCTGCGACTTGGGCCAGTGATGATGGTCAATTGAGAAGGTTTGTCCTTGGCGTACTTGCGCTTCACGGTT
>JAEEGJ010003051.1_pt1 | contig 69720 bp, 57 predicted proteins | sample 8958761 | NCBI WGS metagenome assembly JAEEGJ01 (sample SAMN16246546, study PRJNA631951) | gut metagenome | biome: gut microbiome; feature: rumen; material: RS-attached | host: Bos | place: Iran: Karaj | collected 2018-10 | reverse complement strand
TGATGCAAGGTTGTGCAGGTTTTCAGAGATTTCTCGCCGAATTTGATTGGGGTAATTGTTATGTTTTGTCGGGAGCGTGAGATTTGGCGAGTGACCGACAAGAGCCGACAAAGAACCGACAAGATTTCCTACAAGCTTTCAATACAGACACCTCTAAAGAATGTGCGATAACGGCGGAGTTTGTCGGATTTAGGGGTAAAAACCACTGAAAAACCGACAGAAAACCTGCAAGAAATTAGACTTCAGAGAAGGTAGGTCCGGAGGGTGCTTCTTGAAAACCATGTGCTAATTAACTATAATCACTTAATTACGCGCTCCTATTAATAATATACGCGCGAGGAGGAACATCATGGCTGATAAAAAGACATTCTACATCACGACACCGATCTACTATCCGTCGGGCAATCCGCATATCGGACACTGCTATTCGACTCTTGCATGCGATGCTATCGCAAGAATGAAGCGAATGCAGGGCTATGATGTAATGTTCTCCACAGGTACAGATGAGCACGGCCAGAAGATCGAGAAGAAGGCTCAGGAAATGGGCATCACTCCCAAGGCCTATGTTGACGAGATCGTTGCTAACTTCAAAAAGCTTTGGGCAACACTCGGAATCAAGTATGACAGATTCGTCAGAACAACTGACGATTACCATATCAAGACCGTTCAGAATATGTTCGAGAAGCTCTACAACGACGGCTATATCTACAAGGGCGAGTACAGGGGCAAGTATTGCACACCCTGTGAGTCTTTCTGGACAGAGAGCCAGCTTGTTGACGGCAAGTGCCCTGACTGCGGAAGAGAAGTAACAGAGGCTTCAGAGGAAGCTTACTTCTTCAAGCTTTCAGAATTCGGCCCCAGGCTTAAGGAACTGCTCCTTGATCCCGAGAAGAATTTCCTCGAGCCCAAGTCAAGAGTTAACGAGATGATCAATAACTTCATCGAGCCCGGTCTCCAGGATCTCTGCGTATCCAGAACGAGCGTAAAGTGGGGAATCCCCGTTACCATCGATGAAGGTCACTACATCTATGTCTGGATGGATGCGCTTACAAACTATATCTCGCTCCTGGGCTTCATGAATGATACTTACAACGATTATGAGAAGTACTGGCCTGCAGATGCACATGTAATGGCTAAGGAGATCGTAAGATTCCACTCTCTCATCTGGCCTGCATTCCTTATGGCATTGGGCGAGCCCCTTCCTAAGAAGGTTTATGGCCACGGCTGGATCACATTCGACGGCGGCAAGATGAGTAAGTCAAAGGGCAACGTAATAGATCCTTTCGTACTTTGCGAGAGATACGGCGTTGATGCTCTGAGATATCACCTCTTAAGAGAGATGGTATTCGGTTCTGACTGCCCTTATTCAAATGAGCAGATGTTCTCAAGGATCAACTCAGATCTTGCAAACGATCTCGGTAACCTTGTATCAAGAACAGTTGCAATGGCTATCAAGTATTTTGACGGCACGCTTCCTGAAGAGAAGGAATTTACAGATGCTGATAACGAGCTTTTAGAGCAGCTTGATGCCCTTCCTGATTTTGTTTCAGAGACTTTTGAGACGATGCGTTTCTCAGAAGGCCTTGCTAAGATCTTCAGCGTTATCGCAAGAGCAAACAAGTATATTGACGAGAACGAGCCCTGGAAGCTTGCAAAGGATGATTCTTCCAAGCCCAGACTTGCTGCAGTTCTTTACAATCTCCTTGATGCGATCAGACGTGTTGCGATCCTTTTAGAGCCCGTAATGCCTCATACATCACCTAAGATCTATGAGCAGATCGGCGCTGATGCTTCCAACACAACATGGGAGTCAACAAAGGTAAGACATGCTCTTGCAGCTAACGTAACAGTTACTAAGGGTGACGTTCTCTTCCCGAGAATCGATATCGATAAGGAGATCGATGAGCTCAATAAGCTTTTCCCTGCTGAAGAAGAGAAGGGTAAGGATCTTGAGCCTTTGAAGCCCCTCACAAAGTTTGATAATTTCGCTGCTTTGGATCTGAGAGCCGTAAAGGTACTCGAGTGTGAAAAGGTTCCCAAGTCAGATAAGCTCTTAAAGTTCAAGGTTGATGACGGTTTCGGCGAGAGACAGGTTCTTTCGGGTATTGCCAAGTACTACAAGCCTGAAGATCTTATCGGCAAGACACTTGCGATGATCGTTAACTTAGAGCCCAGAAAGATGATGGGATATGAGAGCAACGGCATGATCCTCTCCGTTAAGTACGGTGACGGTTACCGTGTTGTCGAATTCGACGATACTGTATTGCCTGGTTCTGATATTTCATAACGAGCCGTGAGAGAGCCCGTCTATTACAGCGGAAGCGCCGAGTTCTTTGATACTCACGCGCATATCTATGACAGAAAATATGCAGACTGTAACACCTCTGTGGAAGATATCCTGCAAAGATGCAGGGCTTCCGGTGTTACAAGTATGCTTATTCCCGCTGACAGTGAAGAGACTTCAAGACTTGCTATAGAACTGGCTGTTAAGTATGACGGTTTTGAAGGCATGAAGCTGTATTCTTCGTGCGGCGTTCATCCGCATGAGGCAAAGACTTATACAGAGGATACTGAGAAGTATTTAAGAGAATGCCTCGAACACCGTGAAGAGAAGAAGATCAGGGCTTTGGGTGAGATAGGTCTTGACTATTACTATGATCTTTCCGAGAGAAGTGTTCAGCGTGAAGTTTTCGAGAAGCAGCTCATTCTTGCAAAAGAATACGATGTGCCGTTCATACTCCACGAGAGAGATGCCACAGGTGACTGCCTGGACATTCTCAGACGCTTTTACAAGGAGGGGAGACTGAGAAGCCTTCCCGGAGTATGCCACTGCTGCTCGTGCTCGCTTGAGGCCTCACAGGAGCTTGTTAAGATGGGTTTCTATCTTGGCTTTGACGGGCCGCTGACATTTAAGAACAATAAAAAGACGCCCGAAGTGGCTCTTAATACGTCCTGGGACAGGATAGTCATTGAGACTGACAGTCCTTATCTGACGCCGGAGCCTAACAGGGGACTTATAAATGAGCCTTGCCATGTACCTTACGTATGCGCAAAGCTTGCGGAGATAAAGGGCGTAACTATTGATGAAGCGGCACAAATAACCTATGATAACGGCAATAAGTTATATGGAGTGAATTAGTATGGATAAAAAGAAAACGGATTTGATCCTGATTGTTATCACGGTAATCCTTGTAGGTGTTCTTATCGGAGGATTTATTTACGACAGGAACAGCGCTTTGCTTGCCAGAACGAATTATTTCTCTATCACTGAGGATTCGAACCTTGAGATCGATAAGATGGAAAAGGCCGGCTTTCTTTATATGCGCGCCGGTTATCAGGCAAGGTTGAGAATCAAGAATGGCGCTGCAGACCAGTATATCATCAAGATTGCCCAGACATACGGCGGACAGGGCCAGATGTTCGATTATACCCAGTATAAAGGCTACGAAGCAGATGCACTGAATAATGTAAGCATTAAGCCTAATCCGCGTTCTGATTCATTCATTTGGGTACTGGGAGTGCCTTTAAGCGCGACATCTACAGAGAACATCGTATATATAGTAACGGTTGAAGGCGAAGGAGAAGCATACATTTATTTGTACTATTCAAGAAGATAACTACGGAATTTTTTTATAAAGAACAGCTTTTGGTGAAAACCAAAGGCTGTTTTTATTTGATTACATTCAAAAATCAATGCCGTATAATAGTTCTGCCGAAGGTGATAACCTCTGAAAACCCACTGTTTTCAGGCCTTCCAAATAAAGTTTGATAATTCTGAAAATAGTTATTGACATATCTTCGGTATTTGTTTTATAATTCATTCGCGCTTTGAATAAAGGTGTGGCTAACGGAAGCTTAGCTCAGCTGGGAGAGCATCTGCCTTACAAGCAGAGGGTCACAGGTTCGAGCCCTGTAGTTTCCACCAATGGTACGGCGCAGTAGTTCAGCCTGGTTAGAATGCCAGCCTGTCACGCTGGAGGTCGAGGGTTCGAGCCCCTTCTGCGTCGCCATTAACTTTAGGCCGGACACTTTAAAAGGTGTTCGGCCTAACTCTTGCTCAGATAGCTCAGTCGGTAGAGCAGGGGACTGAAAATCCCCGTGTCGGCAGTTCGATTCTGTCTCTGAGCACCAAAAGTTTTTTGAAACTCTTTCTTTTGTTCCAGCACTCAAAAGAAAGAGTTTTTCACTTTAAGGAGATTTTGATGACCGCTAAGAAGCGTCTTACACCTGCTCTTGCCACATTGCTGTTCCTGTTATCGGGAGTAGCATGCCAGGTCATTGCTATCAAGATCTTCCCCGCTGTTGTTGGAGCGCCTCTTGTTGAGGATAATGCATATATCCTCACGAGGATCATGGAAGTATACCTGATCGTTCTCTCGCTCATCTTCGCAGCTTTTACCAACTTTAAGATCCATTTCGAATGCTTTAAGCCTGAGAAGGCAAAGCTTAAGAATGACCTTATCATTGGCGGAATCTGCAGCGCAGCGCTTTTCGTTATCCTTATCGTTATCCGTCTGGTACAGAACCAGATCGATCCTGAGATTGCGGCAAGACCCTGGTTCGGCGGTCTTTATCTCGGCACTTACATGCGCTGGTTCTATCCTTTCAGCGCGATCCTTCAGGAACTGTTTGTTAAGGGTATCGTTGAAGATAACATCACTGCTTCATGCAAGAAATACAATAAGCATTTTTCCGTTTGGATGACAGGACTTTTCTTCTTCGTTCTCCACATGGGCTATGAGCTCCCGATGATGTTCGGTGCGGCAGTCCTCTGTGTGGTAACGGGTTATCTTTATGAGAAGAACAAGTCGGTATACGGAAGCATTCTCATTCATTTTGTCATCGGTTTTGTGCCGAAGATCGTCGGCGTTACAAGGTAAACAGCGCGTTTTAGCTTAACAATGTTACAAATGCTGTAATTTAGGCATATTACAGTTTGTTGACATTATCTTTTCGCGCGGCTGTGAATTAAAAACCTTATGCTATACTCCAAAATATTATAGTCAGAGAAATTTATTATTTATTTGGGCTTGAGGTGTTTATGGAGTCAGACAATATTGCTAAGTTTAAGGAGATTGTTGCCGGTCTCTCACCCGAGAAAAAGAAGGAGATCCGTGCCCGCATGCAGGGCATGTCAAAAGACGAGGCAATGGTTTTCATCAACCGCATGGTTGAGATTTCCGAGCAGCGCAAGATCGAGATCACTGCAAGACCTAAGGTTCTTGCAGGAAGCGGCCGTGTAGAAAACGGCTCCCATACTGACTATGAGGTAAGGGAGACACGCACATGGTCTCCTGCAAAGGAAGCTCCCAAGAGGCTTTCTGACGATAAGATCGAGATCGTTAAGAATCCTAATAAACCCAGGACGACAAATCCAAGTGCATCCAGACCTACCCAGCGTCCCATCAAGAAGGCAGAGCCTTCCGTTGCAAGAGCGGGAAGAGAGCAGGTTGCAAGACAGATAGAGCAGAGACAGCTTGAGCGCATTGAAGCCGAGCTGCGCAAGGAAAAGAATAAAGAGTTTGCCAGGAAGGCCGGCAAGTTTGCTCTTGTGTGCTTCGGCAGAACAATGGCTACATTGCTTGCAACTCTCGTTATCGTTCTTGCAGGATTCTATTCATTCCTGTACATCATCATGAGAGGTCCTTCTGCTCATTTGAGAGACCAGTTTGTTCCTTCTGTCATGGAATCTTCTGCAGGCGGCGTTCTTGCAAGAATGATCCTTTCTGATGAAGAGATCGATGCGATCATGAACAGCAATACAACTCACGAATTTGAGGAGATCACTGATACGGCACTCGTAAACGCTATGGCTGCTGAGCAAAACAGAGTAGATGCAGAGGCAGATGTAGTAAATGAGCTTGATCCAGATGGTGACGGTATCGAAGTTCACGATATCAGCGGTCCGATGTATCACGGAAAGATGCTCGTTATCTATGATCCTTCCAGAGTAATGGTTGCTACGATCGATGATTACAACCACAATGGCGCGGGCCTTACTCTTAAGGAACTCATCGACAAGTACGACGGTGTAGCAGGAGTCAACGGCGGCCAGTACGAAGATACTAACGGTATGGGAATCGGCGGATGGCCGGAAGGCATCGTTATCTCAGAAGGCGAACTCAGAATGGGCGTTCCCGGCGGTACTTACGATGTATATGGTCTTACGAATGATAACGTGCTCGTTGTAGGAAGAATGACAGCACAGCACGCAATGGATATCGGTGTAAGAGATGCGGTCTCATTCGGACCTGCACTCATCGTAAACGGTGTACCTGCAAATTACAGCGGTTCAGGCGGCGGACTTAACCCCAGAACAGCAATCGGTCAGAGAGAAGACGGCGCGATCCTTCTTCTTGTTATCGAAGGAAGAAAGACTTCTTCAATGGGCGCTACGATGGCAGATCTTATTGATGTAATGCTTGAGTTCGGCGCAGTTAACGCAGCAAATCTCGACGGCGGTATGTCATCTGCCATGTGGCTTTACGATGATGAACTCGTATCAAGTTCTTCCATCAGAACTGACCGTCAGATGCCTACGGCATTCATAGTACTGCCCCAGGGCCAGACTGCTTCAGGGCAGACTACGGAGGAGTAAATGAAATCATCAGGCAATGGTGATAAATCAAATGCAAACCAGAAGAACGGGAAGAAAAAGTTAAACTTCTTCCTCGTTTTTCTAATTTCATGGCTTGTTCTCGTAACTGCTTTTATTGCATGGTTCCTTTTAAGATTCAACAATTTTGCTTCCATGTATGAAGCAGAATATGAGGATTCTCTTCCTTATCATACGGCCGAAGCGATCACTCAGAAGTTTAATGATCACGACGTTGATTTCATTGTTGCCAGCATGACTTCAAAGCCTGTCGTAACGGCTTTTGAAGAAGAGACTGTCGTTAAAGAATATGTTGAGTCCATGATCAACGGCAAGAGCTTCGTCTATGTCGAGACAGACAGTTCAAGAGAAGACGAACCTGAATACTACATCAAGACTGATGACGGACTTTTAGTTGCAAGAATCGAGTTGAAAGAAGACAAGTCTGTGTCGCGCCCTTACGGGTTTAAATCGTGGGAACAGGAATCTCTCGAATTCTTTACCGCGGCATCTTTTGACGTTGATGTCACGGCTCCTGAGACTTATACGGTCTATATCAACGGTGTCGAAGTCACTGATGATTATCTTGACGGTGAGATCGTTCCTTCTGAACTTACACAGTATGTTGATCCTTATGCGGTAATCCCCGGAACAGCCAAGTATCTTGTTAAGGGCCTTTATAAGAGACCGACTGTAACCGCAGTCGATTATCTCGGCAATGAATGCGAATGCGTTTACGACAGCCAGAATGACAAGTACGTAGTCGGATTCATCAAGGATTTCGAAGGCAGGGAAGAGCTTGAGGAATTTGCGATTTCATTTACATCAACTTTCGCAAATTACATTTCGCAGGATGCCGGAAATTACGCGCTGGATAAGTATTTCCCGAGCGGCAGCTCAGCATTGAGCTACATCAAGAGAAACTCTTCAAGAGAGCTTTATACGCGCCATGGTGCCGTATCCATCCATAACGAAGAAATCAAGGATGTCATCGTATATTCTGATGAAGTCGTTTACATGGAAATCTATGTCGAGCAGTGGATGGAAATGTACTGGGGTTCTGATGAGCCTGAAGTAATTCCTACGGATGCTCATGTGTATTTCGTTTATATCAACGACAGATGGCTTGTAGGCGGGATCCAGTACTGATTTTCAGTTACGGGAAAGCACCTTAATTGCCGAAGTTTTACCACAGAATTTCTTCGTTTTTGTAACGCTCCTGAAACTTTGTCTTTCTTTTAAAATGATAGAATTAATCTAGATTATTATCGGACAAAGCTCTAAAGGGGGTATTAGTCTTGGAATTCACATATTCGAATGACGGTTTTTTACCTTACGAATCGTTTGACTATATTTTCAATGAACGTGAGATGCCGGAATTCGGCAAAGTGGCATCACCTTATGTGAAGCCTCTTACAACATGGAGATTCTATCTTGCGAACGGACAGACTGAAGTTCCGTTCGGTGTAATGAACAACTCTTTTGACGATTCCGAGTGGGCCCTTGTTAATTGTCCTTCAACATGGCAGACGGAAGGTTTTGGTCTGCCGCAGAACCTTATCTACGATTACCCGATCAGACTTGCCGAGAATGCAGCTCGCAAAGAAGAGACTATCAGCGACAAGTATGTCATGAAGTCTACAGGCGACGACGATGATGAGATCGGCATCTACAGAACCACAGTCGTATTTAAACCTGCCGAGATCGAGAGAGCACTTTATCTTGAAGCATCAGGTATTTGCGGAAGTTTTAAGGTGTTTATCAATGACAAGCTCCTTTGCAATTCACACGCGCTCTTCACGAGAAAGAGACTTCTTATCTCAGGTCTTGTAAAAGCCGGCGTTAACCAGATAACGATCATCGTTAACCGTTTTGACAGAGATGATTCGGGCCACATCATTCTCGACATGATGAACTTCGGTTTTTCCGGAATCTTCAGACCCATCATGATCGTTGAAGATTCATTGCTCGAACTGTCGAATCTTCACATCAAACTTGAATATGTTCCTTCGGCTTATATTTCCGAAGTTGCGAAAATGGATGCACTTGCAGTACGTGAGACCGTATCACGCGTTCCTCACGGCGACTTCATGATCAAAGTCGATTTCTCAATGCGCAACCACACAAATTACATGATCCCTTATTCCGTCAGGATCTCACTCCTTGAGGCAAGGGCGCAGTACGATCCGTATAAGCTCCCCTTCGTAAACATCAAGGGCCAGAGCAAGCCTGTCGTAGGCGTTGTAGACGCTCTTAAGGAGACGCGTGCAAGCACGGATTTTGTAGCGCTTAATGTCGCACAGTGGTCTGACTGCACACCCGTCCAGTATGACATTTTCTTCGAGATAATGGATTCTGAAGGAAAAGTAATCTGCACAAAGAAAAAGAGGTTCGGATTCAGAACAACTGAGATCGTTCAGGATAAGCTCAATGTAAATGACAGAAGAGTCAACCTGATGCTCGTAAAGTACTACGAGTTCGATCCCCAGTCCGGTATCGCCATACCGCAGGACCGTATGCGTCAGGACATCATCCTTATGAAGCGTGCAGGCATCAACGGCGTTATCGCCGACGGTATGCCGCTGTCAGATGAGTTCTTAAATCTTTGCGACCAGTACGGTATGTATGTCATTGCAACTTCTGCAGACTTCTACATGAGAGATTATGTTGAGGCATGCATGAATCACCCGTCAGTAGTAATGTGGGGATTCCAGAAATATAACTTCGATTCAGAGACTGCACAGCGCGTAAAGCACGAGTGCCAGCTTATAGACGATACGAGACCGTGGTATTGCGAAGTCATCAGAACTGCTGATTCAAAAGGCAAGAAGTCCAGACCACAGGGCAAGATTTCTGACATGAGACCGATGCCTTCTGATGCAGGCGCCGTATTCGGACCATGGGAAGATCTCTGCCTCGACAGAAAGAAGATATTCTCACTTAACAGGATAGGAAGAAATCTTTTCGAGACCATTCCCGGAAGAACGAGATTTACTGATGATGACACGATGTATAAGTGGATCCATCACGCAGATCTCGTCGGCGGAAAGCAGAAAGAGAATTCATGTATCGGTCAGGGTATCGTAGATGCAGAGCGTAACCCGCATCCGATCTACCTTGATATCAAGAAGCAGTGCCAGACTATAGCCATCTTCGCAACTGCAGGAGATCCGGCAAACCTTACGATGCGTAATTCAAACCAGTTCGGTTATACGGAAGAACTTGACCTTGAGTGGAAGATACTCCTTGGCGGAAGAACGATCATGTCGGGAAGAGGCGTGATCCCTGAGATTGAACCGTTCGGCTCAAGAACCCTCAGATTCCCGTTCTCCACGGAAGTCTTTACCACACCCGGCTGGGCACAGGGCAAGGCTGAATTCATCGAGATGTATATGAACGCTCTTTCAAAGGAGCTTGTTTTCGACATCACGTTAAAGCTTCACAAGGATACCTATTATGCCAAGGCAGGCTACGAGGTAGCTTTCTATCAGGACGTCCTTACGGACAATATCGCAAGCCCTGTAGGCCCTGTTTCAGACCAGTCGGCAGGACTCGGTTCAGGACAAAAGCCCGTAGTCGATGAATCAAGACAGCTTGGTTCAGGCAAACCCGGTGCGTCAGCTGTTCCCGGTATTGGTTCAGGTTACGACAGCGACCTTCCTGAGATAATAGAAGACCAGTCACTTCTTACTGAAGAAGACAGCGGCAGGGTAGAGCGTATGAACGACAACGTCCGTCTTGCCAACATAAATGAAATGTATGCTGCAGGTGATGCTCCTGTCGAAGAGATGATCACCGACGTTATCACGCATAATACAGTAAGCACGATACCTCATTCATTGTTCGTAGGTAAGGGCAGCTTAAGGTTCGGTTTCTCAAGAGATCCCGGCAGCCTTGAGAGCCTTGAGATCGCAGGATACAACTTCCTTAAGGGACCGCTTGCACCGAGTTTTTACCGTTGCCCGTCGAACATCGACAGAACGGACAGAAGCTTTATCCTTGCAAGAACTGTCTTCTCGAAGGAGAGCGACTATGAGCATATTCAGGAGTCGATCAAATATATCGGATCCGAATACAGCAGCAGAGACGGTGAGTTCACCATGATCTCAAGATACAAGTCTTTTGCCATGCACGGTGAGGTCATCCTTTTCTATGAAGTCCCTCAGGCAGATATTTTAAGAGTCACTCTTGATTTCAAGCCAAAGTACGACATGGTCAGATACGGAATCAGATTCCCGATCGTAAGAGATGACTGCGTTTGTTCCTGGTACGGAAGAGGTCCGGGTGAATCTTATGTCGACCGTAAGAATGCGGCAAGACTCGGAGTATATTCTGCAGGCGCAGGCAAGATCTATCACCCTTATGCAAGACCTGCCGAGAACTCTTCACATACGGATACGCAGATCGTTAAGATCACGAACGGAGACGGTGATTCAGTTGAGATCAGAAGGATCGGACATAACCCGAAGTTTGATTTCACCGTTCTTCCTTATACACCTGAGCAGATGAATGAATTCCTTCATGAAGAGCAGCTTATGAATAATGATTTCTGCGAGTTCTTCTGCGACTTCGCTTCGAAGGAGATCGAGAGAACGAGGGATAACATCACTACCCAGCCTGTTAAGAAGGACGTAAGATACCGCGAGACATTCGAGCTCCGTCTTGTCCCGAGACAGGGTTACATCGAAGAGACATAACATTTTTCTTAACAATTATTTTCTTTTATTTAAGAATTCCTTCAGTCTGAAGTGATAAAATTATCAATATAACTTTATCGTTTTAGAAACTGAAGGAGTTTTTGTCGATGGAAGAGAAGAAGACCGACAGAAGAACACTTAAGACCAGAAAAGCTATTTGTGATGCTCTTATGGGATTTCTTACCGAAAAGGAACTGAACAAGGTAACTGTCCAGGAGATCTCCGATAAGGCAGACATCAACCGCGCAACATTTTATAAGCATTATCTCGATGTATACGATCTCTACGACAAGCTCGAGCAGGATATCCTTATCGAGTGGGGTATGCTCGTTTTAAAGCTCCAGGAATTAAGAACCGAAGATTTCTTTAAAAAGCTTGTCGATTATGTCGACAAGAACCGTCTCATGTTCAAGATGGTATTCAGTGAGAAGGCTCCCGGAGAATTAAGAGTAAAGTTTGAGAAGATCCTTGAAGGCCTCCTTCAGAAGATCGAATCAGAGAAGATCGGAACGACCATCAAGGACATCAAACTGTCTTACCAGACATCTTACCGTGCACAGGGATGTATCGCAGTCCTGTCCAGATGGATATTTGAGGGTAATGACCAGACTAAGGAATTCATAATCAAGGTGCTTTCCGAACTTGATGCGAACACAGAGAAGATCATGAAGCACTGATCTGACGGAGGCCCATCTTGGAAGAGAATAAGACCCAACAGAATTTATTCCGTGAGAAGACCTTAGAGCGTATCTCTTCACCTGAAAAGCTTACGGACTATCTCCGAGTAACAAACCCGGGGATCTGGGCTGTGCTTGGTGCGGTCATTATTCTGCTTGGCGGATTGTTTATCTGGGCAACCATCGGAACGCTGGAGACAAAAGCAGACGTAAAAGTAATAGTCGCTGATCATACGGCTGTTATCGTTGCAGACGGCGCGAAAAATCTTGCTGCAGGCATGCCTGTACAGATCTCTACTGAGAATTGTGTTATTGCATCTACAGACAGTGATGATTACGGAAGGATCTACGGAATAGCCGAAGTATCACTTCCTGACGGTACATATGAAGGTACAGCCGTTGTTGAACAGATAAGGCCAATCGATTTCCTACTTGAAAGCAGGTAACATCCATGGCCGCAGCACGTTCAAGAAAGCCTGTCAAAAAAGGTGTTGCGAAGGTTCCGGTTGTAATGCAGCTGGAAGCGCTCGAATGCGGTGCGGCATCTCTTGCCATGGTAATGGCATATTACGGCAAATGGGTACCCTTAGAGCAGGTGCGTCTTGACTGCGGTGTTTCACGCGACGGTTCAAAAGCTAAAAACATTTATCTGGCAGCAGAGCATTACGGTTTTGAAGTAAAAGCCTTCCGCATGAGTCCAGAGTCATTGAAAGCGGAGGGGACGTTCCCTTGCATCATTCATTGGAACATGAATCACTTCGTTGTTCTCAACGGCTTTAAGGGCAAGCATGTCTACATCAATGATCCTGCCAGAGGTACCGTGAAGATATCCTGGGATGAGTTTGATAAATCGTTCACCGGTGTTGTATTAACTCCGGTCCCTTCCAAGGATTTCGTGCCCGGCGGCAAGCGTAAGAGCACATTGGAGTTTGCTTCCAAAAGACTTGCAGGTGCAGGCGCGGCAATCGTTTTCGTAATGCTTACGACCGCGATATCTTATCTGTTCGGCATTGCTGATTCAGTCACATCCAGGATCTTTATCGACCGCCTGCTGACAGGCCTTAACAAAGACTGGCTCTATCCGTTCATTATCTTTCTGATCGCACTTGCGGTAATCGAACTGACGGTCTCGTGGGCGCAGACTATCTATTCACTCAGGATCAACGGAAAGATGTCCGTGATCGGCAATACTACTTACATGTGGAAAGTCCTTCATCTTCCTATGGAGTTTTTCTCTCAGAGACTAGCAGGTGACATACAGTCGCGTGCGGCAATGAATGCTTCGATAGCAGGGACGCTGGTAAATACATTTGCACCTCTCATGCTAAATACTGCGATGATGATCTTTTATCTTGTGCTGATGATCAAGCAGAGTCCGCTTCTTACCCTGATCGGTTTTGCGACACTTATAGTGAATATCGTCATGGCGCGAATTATCTCTAACCGCCGCATTAATATTACCCGTGTCCAGTTGAGGGATGCCTCAAAGCTCTCATCCACAACGGCAAGCGGTATCCAGATGATCGAGACGATAAAGGCAAGCGGTGCCGAGAGCGGATTTTTCCAGAAGTGGGCAGGATACCAGGCTTCGGTAAATGCTCAGGAAGTTAAGGCTGCCAAAGACCAGAGCTTCCTCGGAGTTATTCCGACGTTCTTATCAACGGTTGCAAACTATGCCGTTCTTATCACAGGCGTTTATCTTACGATGAATGGAACTTTCACGCTCGGTTCCGTGCTGATGTTCCAGGGATTCTTAGGCGCTTTTATGTCACCTGCGATGACACTTATCTCGGCAGGTCAGTCCATCCAGGAAATGCGTACGCAGATGGAACGTGTGGAAGACGTTATGGAATATCCTGATGATCCTGCCATAACTGTTGATCCGACGATCACAAAACTTGAGAAGCTTCGTGGAAATATTGAGATAAACAACTTAACTTTCGGTTATTCGCGTCTCGAAAAACCTGTTATAGAGAATTTCTCGATGAAGCTCAAGACTGGCGACCGTGTTGCTATTGTAGGTTCATCCGGAAGCGGCAAATCAACAATGTCCAAACTTATCTCGGGTCTTTATCAGCCGTGGAGCGGAGAGATCTTCTTTGACGGTCACAAGAGGGAAGAATACCCCAGGGAAGTAATTACGGGTTCTATCGCAGTCGTTGATCAGGACATCATTCTTTTCGAGGACACGATAGCAAACAACATCAAGATGTGGGATACGTCCATTCAGGATTTTGAGATGATCCTTGCTGCAAGAGACGCAAGTCTTCATGACGATATCATTAAGATGCCCGGTGGTTATCAGCACAAGCTCGTAAGCGGCGGTAAGAACCTCTCTGGCGGACAGCGCCAGCGTATGGAGATAGCGCGTGTCCTTGCCCAGGATCCTTCGATAATCATTCTTGATGAAGCGACAAGTGCTCTGGACGCAAAGACGGAGTATGACGTTATCAACAGCATCCACGAACGCGGAATCACATGCATAGTAATTGCACACCGTCTTTCCACGGTAAGGGACTGCGACGAGATAATCGTGCTTGACCACGGCGTGATTGCCGAGCGCGGCACACACGAAGAACTTATGGCCGGTGGCGGAATATATGCCGACCTCGTATCAAACGAATAAGGAGCCGGAATAAGTGGGACACTTCGAAAACCAGATTGAAGAAAGGCGCAATGCCGAGCAGCAGCTCCTCGAAGACTCGTTCGTAAAGATCGCGGGTATCGTCATGGGCCGCAAATCCGCTGAGAAGTTAAGTGATGAGAGGATCATCACCAAGAACGCCATTGACGAGATATTAAAGTACTATCACTATAAGCCAGTAGATGTTCCGGAGAGCATCGAAAAGCCGTCTGAACAGCTGAAATACTGCTTAAGACCATATGGTCTCATGAGCAGGACCATAGAGCTTGACGAGGGCTGGTATAAGGATGCTTTCGGACCTGTTCTGGCATTCACCAAAGATGAGAATATCCCTGTCGCGCTTTTGCCCGATCACCTTATCGGATACAGATTCAAGGATCCGGTTACAGGGAAGATCATGAAGTTAAACCGAAGGACTTCTGCTCTCTTTGATAAGGAAGCAATCTGTTTTTACCGGCCGCTTCCTCAAAAGAAGCTTAGTATACCTGACCTTCTCATCTACATGAAGAACTGCATAAACATAAGTGACATTGTCCTTATCGTTGCAGCGACGGCCGTGGTATCACTCATAGGCTTGCTGATGCCCAGGATCACAAGATTACTGACAGGTCCCGTATTGGAATCGGGAAGGCAGAACGTTTTGTTGCCGGTAGCGATTGCAACGATCTGCATTGCTTTCTCTTCGCAGCTTTTTGGAAGCATTAAATCGCTTATACAATCAAGACTTAACGTAAAGACTTCTCTCGGTGTGCAGGCATCCATGATGATGCGTCTCATGACGTTGCCGGCAAACTTCTTCAGGAAGTACAGCCCTGGTGAATTACAGAGCCGTTCGTCATCGGTCAACAGTCTTTGCACGCTGATGATGGGAATGATCCTGAATACCGGCCTGACATCGGTCACGTCACTCGTTTACATCGGACAGATCTTCAATTTCACGCCTGCACTCGTAATTCCATCGCTGGTGATCGTAATAGTTACTGTTGCATTCTCGATCGTATCTACTCTCACGCAGATCAAGATCCAGAGAAAGCAGATGGAATGCTCTGCAAAGGAAGCCGGATTAAGCTATGGTCTTATCACCGGTGTACAGAAGATAAGGCTCTCGGGTTCAGAGAAGAGAGTCTTTGCAAAGTGGATGGACGTATATTCCGCAGGTGCGGAACTGACTTATAATCCGCCGGTGTTTATTAAGATCAACGGCGTAATCGCAACCGCTATAAGTCTTGCGGGCAATATTGTTTTGTACTACATGGCTATGCAAAGTAACATTGATCCTTCATCTTACTATGCGTTTACCGCATCATACGGAATGCTGATGGGTGCGTTTATGTCAGTGTCGGGCATTGCTCTTTCCGTAGCGCAGATCCAGCCGATACTTGAGATGGCAGAGCCTTTCCTTAAGACTGAACCTGAGACAAGTCTGGATAAGGAGATAGTTACAAAGATTACCGGCAGCATCGAACTTAACCATGTATCATTCAGATATTCCGAAGATACGCCTTATGTGATCAATGATATCTCGCTGAAGATCAAGCCCGGTGAATATGTTGCGATAGTCGGAAGTACGGGATGCGGCAAGTCAACACTTGTAAGACTTCTTCTCGGATTCGAAAAGGCCGAGAAAGGCGCTGTCTATTACGATGGTAAGGATATAACAGGCCTTGATCTCCCTTCTTTAAGACAGAAGATAGGAACAGTCATGCAGGATGCAGGTCTTTTCCAGGGAGACATTTATTCCAACATCGTGATCAGCGCACCCCAGTTAACATTAGATGATGCATGGAAAGCCGCAGAGAAAGCAGGCATAGCAGACGATATCAGGGCAATGCCGATGGGAATGAATACAATGATCTCGGAAGGTCAGGGAGGTATCTCAGGAGGCCAGAGACAGCGTATAATGATAGCGCGTGCCATAGCACCGGAACCTAAGCTCCTGATCTTCGATGAAGCCACGAGTGCATTAGACAACAAGACACAGAGACAGGTATCCGAAGCTCTGGATGCAATGGGCTGTACGAGGATCGTGATCGCGCACAGGCTGAGCACGATAAAGCACTGCGACAGGATCCTTGTGCTTGAAGGCGGTCAGATAACCGAAGAGGGCACATATGAGGAGCTTATCGCAAAGGACGGATTTTTCGCTGAGCTCGTAAAGAGACAGAGAACAGATGCTTAAAAGATATAGGAGATAACATAATGGACCAAAAAGAAAGAATGATCGCTAATCTTCCTTATAAGTCATGGATGGACGGCTTAAGCGAAGATCGCATGGAGTGCAAGAAACAACTCTACAAATACAATAATCTTCCGCCGGATGAAACGGTTGAGAGGGAAAAGCTCCTGCGTGAGATACTGGGCAAGACAAAGGAAGGATATCTCAATATCGAATCACCCTTCCATTGTGATTACGGTTACAACATCGAGGTCGGAAGTGAATTCTTTGCCAATTACAATTTCATCGTGCTTGATGTAGGTAAAGTCCGTATTGGTGATCACTTCATGTGCGGTCCCAACGTATCGATCTGCACGGCAGGGCATCCGGTCCATCCCGAGTCAAGAAACTCAGGATACGAATACGGAATCGACATCACGATAGGCGATAATGTATGGATCGGCGGTAATGTAATGGTATGCCCGGGTGTTACGATCGGCAACAATGTTGTTATCGGTGCAGGAAGCATAGTTACCAAGGACATTCCTGATAATGTTATTGCAGTAGGCAATCCCTGCCGTGTGTTGAGGAAGATCACGGAAGAAGACAGAGACTACTATTTCCGCGACAGGAAATTTGACGTAGACGATTACAAGTAAAAGAGAATATTTATGGAAGAATTGATCAAACTCGGTCCTGACAGGCTTCCTGAAATGGCCGGACTATATAAGATTGCATTTAAGGGTGAACCCTGGAACGATGACTGGAGCGACCCGGTCCAGCTGAATGAGTACGTAAAAGAGATATCAAGCTCATACAACTGCCTTAACTACGGACTTCTGATAGACGGAAAACTTGCTGCCATGTCATTAGGCATGATAAGGCACTGGTGGGAAGGCACTAATTACAATATTGAGGAGTTTTGCGTATCGCCTGAACTTCAGGGACAGGGCATAGGCTCGAGATTCATGAATCTTATCGAGAATGAGATAAAGCAGATGGGACTTGCCGGCATATTCCTTCAGACCGACAAAGACAAGCCTTCTTACAGGTTCTATAAGAAGAACGGTTTCAAAGAACTTGAGACCCATGTGAGTTTTTATAAGAGCGTCAAAGAATAATCAGTATTTTGTCCAAATTGCTTTAGCGCGATAAATGGTAAACTTTATTCATAACGTCCGAGAGGTGAATGCTATGAATAAATGGACCAGGGCAGCAATACCGGCTTTATTGATACACTGTTCGATCGGTACGGTTTATTGCTGGAGTACTTTCAAGGAATCTATAGCAAATGCTATCGGCATGAGCACGTTCTCTGTCGGCTGGGCATTCAGCTTTGCGATCTTTTTCCTTGGTATGTCAGCGGCATTTGCCGGCAAGATCGTAGAGATAAACATCCACAGGTCATCTCTCATATCTGCCGTCTGCTTTACAGTCGGCATGATAGGTACGGGTGCCACGATCAAATTCTTCACGGGACCTCTTGCTCTCATCCTGATATATCTGTTCTACGGCTGCATCATGGGCATAGGTCTCGGCATAGGATACCTTACACCCGTTAAGACGCTCATGCTCTGGTTCAAGGATAACAAAGGTCTTGCCACCGGTATTTCCATCATGGGATTCGGTCTTGCCAAAGCCATCGCAACGCCGATCATGGAAAGACTCCAGAACAGTCTTGGCATTGCGCCGATGTTCTTCATCCTCGGCATAATCTATTTCATCATGATGTTTGCAGGTCATCTTCTCCTTAAAAAGCCTGAAGGTTGGGTCGAAGCCAAAGCTGCCAACGACAGTTTCAAGGTCTCATCGATGTTCAAGAACAAGACATTTATCGGTATCTGGCTGATCTTCTACATCAATATCCACTGTGGCCTTATGCTCATCACATACGAGAAGCAGCTCTTAAATGAGAAGTTTGCCGGTCTTGCGATCCTTGCAACCGTCGTAAGCATTGTTCCTTCCATTACGGCTGTATGCAACGCATTGGGTCGTATCGGTTATTCGACCGTGTCAGACAAGATGAAGGACAGGGCTACGGTTTACGGGATCATATTCCTCTCATGCGTAGTCCTCTGCGGCCTTTCAGCGGTTATCAGCAGCGGCTTTGTCATCATCGCGCTTCTCATGGTGATCAACCTGGGATACGGCGGCGGTTTCTCGACTCTGCCGGCGCTTCTGGAATCAAGGTTCGGAATGAAGAACATCTCCAAGATCCACGGCCTGTCGCTTTCTGCATGGGCCGTAGCAGGAATCACGGGCAATAATCTTTCCGAGATCATCCTTTCTAACACAAACAATAACTACACGGTAATTATCCTTACTGCGATGGCTCTTTATGCCGTTGCCGGAGTTATCTATTTCACCATGGTAAAGGCTAAGAAAGCCTGACCGATTCGACAAATATCTTAAAACTACTGTGATATAATTGAAGCGGAGTAAGAATAAGGGAGGGGTACATTATGAAACTGCAGAGTTTAAACTGTCCGAATTGCGGATCACCTTTGAAAACACAAGGCAACATGCAGATCTGCGAAAGCTGCGGATCCTCATTCAAGATCGATTATGACGATTCCGATGTAGCTTACGAGAGACTGAGCAAGGAAGACGAACTTGCCAAACAGCGATTCGAACACGAGAAGGAAATGCTTGAGACAGAATACCGTCTCAAGGAAGAGGCAAGGATCAAGCAGGCCAAGTACGAGAAGTCCGAGCAGCGCAAGAAAAAGGCTGCCGGTTCCGTTAAGGCACTGATCGCTTATCTTCTTTTCTTCGGATTCTGGTTCGGTATCGGATTTGTTGTTTATAAGGTAATCAAAGGCGAGAGCGCATTTAAATTCGATAAGCTTCAGGAGATGGTTGAGACCACTACTGAGACGACCGTCTCTCCGTATCTTCTTGTCACGCCTTCTGATATTGAGGCTGACAGCGAATTTATGGATAACGCGATCGCTTCCGTGTATTCATCGGTTCACTCATCCAGAGACGGAAAAACAGTAACTTCATGGGAGAACGATCTCGAATACTTTACCATGGTAGGAGAGCCTGAGATTTACGACTGTTATCTTCTTACAAGTGAAGATGAGAACAGACTTGTATTCCTCGTTGCGATTACATATCTGAATGATAACAATGAGGATGATTACAGGGTTGTCTACGATGCTTTGTATCTAAGGAACATCACCTTCGGCAATACTTTGGCTACAAAAGATAAGCTCGTCTGCGATTATTCTGTAAGAGATGAAAGAGGCGAAGGTGCTACTGACTGGGCATGGGTTGCAGCTACAGATTCCGACCAGCTCTACAGATCAGCTATCCTTGGCATGAGTGATTTCGAGAATGCGAAAGTAACTCTCCCTGAAATCAAGGAAGTACCTGTTGAGACTACAATAGAGGAAACAGAAGCTGAAGACGATTACGAAGAAGACTAACCGGTAAAGAATAATAAGAAAACGTTCAGAGGCACTGTCTGCGGATGCAGGCAGTGCTTTTTGCAACTATGAATTATCTTTTGCGTAATAGTTTTTTAACTCTTGTGTTCTATAATGAATTTGTTTTAGAAGGCTATCGGAGGCAGTTTGGTGTCGGTTTTCAGGAAGATCAAAGAACAGGGAGTGTCGTTGAAGATCGCTTCAAACCTGATGTTGATTGTTTCTATCGGAATTACTTCCGTCATTGTTTTCGCATCTGCAAGAGCTTTCAACATTTTCATGGCTTTGGAAAAATCCACTAATGAATATATAGCTCTCGAAGAAGAAACTTCCAAACTCATGGTTGCCTCTGATTATCTTACGGAACAGGTTCAGTGCTATACGGTCATGGGTGACCGGAAATACCTCGATAATTACTTTGAAGAAGTCTTTGTTGCGCAACGACGCGAAAAAGCTGTCGGTGCCATGGAAGCGGTATTGCCGGATTCCCTTGCGCTTTATGAGTTAAAGGACAGCATGCGTCATTCTGAGATGCTTATGGGCAGGGAATACTATGCAATGAGACTGGTGCTTGAGGCCCAGGGTGATGCTGATATCCCCGAGCCGCTGAAGACGGTAGTCCTTACGGAAGATGATGCTTCTTTAAATTCGGCAGAGAAGATGAATCTTGCCAAGAGTATGGTACATGACACCGAATACTATTTGCAGAAGAGCGAGATCAGAAGAAATCTTAACGAGTGCCTGAAAGCTTTGAAAGACAGCACCTTCAATTCCCATCAGGGTATGGAGAAAACTGCGAAAAGAGCACTTATAAGTCTGATGGTGCTCATATTGATCCAGACTGCACTTATTATCGCCATGATCTTGCTTCATACGAATCTTGGAATAAGTCCGCTTCTTAAAGCTGTGGATCACATTAAAAAGGATGAGAGCATTCCTCTTGCCGGTGCATCCGAGTTCCGTTATCTGGCAGGCGCCTATAACGTTATGTTTAACGCATACAGAAGCAATATTACGAATCTGAACTACAAGGCTTCTCATGATGAACTGACAGGTACATATAACAGAGCGGGCTATGAGATCATTAAAGGCAGTGTTGACATGAAGTCATCTGCACTTATGATCATTGACTGCGATGAGTTTAAGCAGGTCAATGACAGCTATGGCCACGAGACTGGAGATAAGGTCTTGAAGAAAGTGGCCGCTGCGCTTATCAAGCACTACCGTTCGGAAGACTATGTCTGCAGAGTCGGCGGTGATGAATTTCTTGTTCTCATGGTTCACCTGAATGCAGTTAACTATGATCCACGCGAGCTTATAGAGAGAAAGATGCAGATGGTTAATGAAGAACTTAGTGATGTCAGCGACGGAGTCCCGAAGATATCGTTAAGTGCCGGAGTGTCATTTGATTCCAAGTGTATTGATCCTGACGAGATGTTCAGGCGCGCGGATATGGCACTGTACCATGTAAAAGAGAATGGAAGAAACGGCTGCAGGTTCTATTCTGATGATCTTAAAGATCTTGTTTCTATCAAAATGACTTCTATCTCCCAAACTGATGATATCAGTTTACGTGCAGAGAGATGAACGCAACAGCAGGTTGCTTGTCTTTGCCCGAAGCAAGGGCGATACTTAAGCTACAAAACATAAAAGGAGACAGATTATGGAAACCAAAGATATTCTCAAAAAACTCCGTGAAGACAATAATCTTACACAGGATCAGATGGCAGAAAAGCTTCTGGTCACAAGACAGGCAGTCAGCCGCTGGGAATTGGGAGAGACACAGCCTAATACAGATACTCTCAAGATCATCTCAAAAGAGTTCAATATCTCGATCAACACGCTTCTCGGAAGCCCCAGGACCCTTGTCTGCCAGTGCTGCGGAATGCCTCTTACTGAAGACAGCATGATCAGCAAGGAGCCTGACGGAAGCTTCAACGAAGAATACTGCACATGGTGCTACAGCGACGGCAAGTATTTATACGATTCAAAGGAAGTCCTGATCGATTTTCTGATCAGCCATATGCCTAATCCGGAAAATCTTGCCGAAGAGGACAGGCGCACACAGTACGACGGATACCTTTCACAGCTCGAGTACTGGAAGTAATCTGCAGACAGAATAGAGTAAATATGAAGAGGATGTCTCATGGTTTTGAGGCATCCTTTTTCTATCTCATGTTCGTGTGCAATTGCTCCACGTTTTCAAGGGCAACAATTGCACAAAAAGGGCTGATTTATGCAATTGTTTGCTGTTTTTCGGGCTAACAGTTGCATAAGCTTAGGCAATTGAGGCATCCCCTTTTTGCATTTCACCTGCGAAAATTTGCCACTTAGCGCGTTTTCGGGCACGAGGCCTAAAACCTCTGATACTATGAGGCCACAAAGCAAAGGAAGGAGGTGACAGGAGATGGCAAAGACTTTTATGAAGAGCAGATGGTGGCATCTTACGACGGCAATAGCATCATTTGCAACAGTAGGTTATGCAGTTTACATGGCAATGGCTCATCACGTGTTTATGGTATGGCTGGTAATCGCAGGAGTTTACATGACATGTTATGAGACTTGGAAGTTTATATCACAGCGTAAGAGAGCATGATGTAATATGGATGTATATTTTGAGGGAGGCTTTTTAAAGTGAAGGTAAACATAGATATATCGCCTGAATGCAGGGAACCATATGCGGTCATCCACACCGATAAGGTAACGGATGAGATCCAGCGCATGATCGATGTGTTCAGCAACAGTGAGACACCTGTCACGGCATTACAGAATGAGGAAGACATCGTTGTTCTGCAACCCAAGGAAATATACATGGTAAGAGTCGAGGACGGGGATACGATCATATACGGGGCAAGACAGAAATACCGTTCGAGGAAGCGCCTTTACGAACTGGCGCAGCAATTGGGAAAACAGTTCATGCAGATATCCAAGACAACTCTCATCAATCTGTCATACATGGACAGCATTGAACCCGGCTTCAGCGGAACGCTCCTTCTGAAGCTGAAGAACGGAGACAAGGATTACGTGTCGAGAAAGTATCTGCCTGAGTTTAAGAAATACCTTGGATTGTAAGGAGGTAATAGAAATGGGAAAAGCAGTAAAAGAAATATTGAAAAGCACAGTAATAAGCATCGGCATGGCGCTCACGATCTTCAGCCTTGTGGGAATGTTCTTTGACATAGTTAACGGCGGCAACTTCAGTATGGAAGGCTATCAGTTCACCAAGATGGTAGCAGGAAGCGCAATCGTCGGAATCGGTTTTGGGGTTCCTACCGTCGTATATAACAGCGAAAAACTCCCGACGCCGGTCAAAGTTCTGATCCACATGGGAATCGGATGTGTCATCTACACGATCGTAGCTTACGCAGTAGGCTGGTTCGGAGGCGCGGCAACGCCTGTTCAGGGACTGGTCATTGCAGGAATCCAGCTTGCCGTAGCATTCGTAATCTGGTTCTGCTTCATGCGTTACTACAGAAAAGAAGCAAAGCAGATGAATGAAAAGATCCAGGCTATGAAAAAGTAAATATGCCGGCAACTGACTAACGGACGGATTAAGAGTATAGATACCTAAAAAAGAGGAATGTCTCAATGAGTTGAGGCATTCCTTACTTTTTTCAGTTGTAATTGCTGAATGAGTTTTTGTAGATCACGGCTTTGCCTTCGCCTGCAATACCGAATACCGGATCGCTTGAAGTACCCGGATCCATGGTGCTGAAGGTCTCTTCGAACATGTACATGCGTGAATCGATCATGTCGAGCTCGTGAAGGATCATTGCTTCAGGAGTAACGGGAACTCTGATGGCGCCCCATTCGGGCTGACCGTGGTGTGAAGCGATCATGTGCTTGAGCATTGCGACCTGCTCTGCGCTGTAGGACTTGCCGCCTGCTGCCTGATTTTGTCTCCAAACCTCATGGTCGATCATCTCAATGCCGAGCAGGGGATGGCCGAAGAGGTTGCCCATATCGGTATAAGCGGCAATTCCGGTATCAGAGGTCTTCATCTCAACGAGTTTTCCGATATCGTGAAGGGCTGTGCCGCAGACCAGAAGCTCGCGGTTAAGGAGCGGATATACCTCGCATACTGCATAAGCAGCCTTTACCATTCTGTAGATGTGATAAGCCAGACCGCCGTAGATATTGTGATGCATGGTCTTTGCGGCCGATGACTTCGTAAAATCCTTGAGCCTGGACGTGATGAGCCTTATCGAAAGCGCGGTAAGGGAGAAGTCGTCAGAAGGAACCTCGTTGGTTGTGAGGTCATAAGTTCTGCCTGAAGACTGCTTGATAAGCATTAAGATGTCGCTTACAAGCTTTGCAGGGTCTTCAGGAGGCATCTTGATGAGCTGCTTTAATTCGTCTTCCGGGAGCTTAACGGGGTTGATGTTTACTACCTTGTAACTCCGGTTGCCCTTGTAATCGGTAACTTCGAGAGAGACAACGGCGGTAATGCCTTCTTCTACACCTGAGGTGGCAAGATCTTTCTTGGTAGTATCAAAGATCAGGGCTGTAATGCTGTCTTCGCCGTCGCTTAATGTGATCTTGATCATGGGCTTGTTGTTGGCCGTAGAACTCTGGTTAATGGAAGATACTACGACATCGGTCTCATATGTTCCGAGATCCATAGTATTAAATCTGATAATTGACATAACATACTCCTTGGATTTATATACTTTTCGAGTTAATGGTAGCATTATGGGTCGTTCAATTCTACAACTTGTCGATTGAATGATGAGTTATAAGTGCTAAAATGGGCGCGAGTTGTCCGTAAAAGCATATTTAGTTTCTGTGCTATTGAAGATTGTGGAAAGAGTTTTAAGAGATGAGATATAAACTGGCATGTTTTGACCTTGACGGAACGCTGCTGAATACGCTGGGCGGTCTTACAAGAAGTCTTAATGCGGCACGCAGGATGAATAATCTCGCGCCCCAGACAGAAGAACAGGTGACAACCTTCATCAATAACGGCGTGGTAAAGATGATCGAAAGAAGTCTTGCCGCTGATCCGGGCGATTACAGCACGGATCTTAAAGAAAGACTTCTTAAGGACTATATCGCTTATTACAATTCACACGTTCTTGAAGAAACACGTCCTTACAATGGTATGCTGGAGGCTCTTTTGAGGCTCAAGGCTGACGGAATGAAGCTTGCATGCATAACTAACAAGAACGATGAGCCCGCCCAAAAGCTCATAAAGCAGTTCTTTCCTGATGTCTTTGACTATGTTAAAGGTTCGGTCGAGGGCGTTGAGAGAAAGCCTTCACCGGAACCCATAGAAAAATGCCTGTACTCTTTGGGTATCGAAAACAGCGATACTGTATATGTTGGCGATACCGAAGTCGATATCATGACCGCAGTTAACAGTGGGATCGACAGCATCAGCTGTACATGGGGTTACAGATCCCGCCGGTTTCTTGTGGAGAACGGTGCTTTGTTTATCTGCACAGAGCCTGTAGACCTGAGAAATCTCATGAGATAAACCATATGTCTGATAATTCCGGTAAAACCAAACAAGGATCAAATCTGCGCCTTATTGCCGAATGCGGTATATTGGCAGCGCTGGTATTTATCGGAACGGAACTCAGGATCCCGACGGCATTGGGATTCATAAATCTCGGTGACGGAGTCATCCTGATCGCATCTTACTTTATCGGGCCTGCAGCGTTCTTCTCCGGCGCGATCGGATCAGCATTGGGAGATCTCATAGCAGGATACCCCGTATACATCGCTCCTACATTTGTTATCAAGGGTGTGATGGGACTTGTTGCGGCGCTTATAATGTCCAAATCCCACGCTAAGAATTTAACAGGCTTCATGGTAAGACTGGTTGCATGTATTCTGGCAGAGCTCATTATGGTCGGCGGATACTTTGCTTTTGAGGCATTCATGTATGGCAAGGAAGCTGCTCTGGCTTCTGTTGCATTTAACTTTATTCAGGCAGGTGCCGCTATAGTCATTGCACTTCCTCTGACTTACGCAATAAGGGTTAAGAGACAGAAATAAGATCATTATTTATTTGGTATAATTGCTTCTGAAAATATATTCGGGGGACATAATATGGAAGATTTAGGTGTTACGGTTTTACTTTATTTGTATTATTTTGGCCGTCCGGCAATTCTGGTTACCGGTCTGGCCTTAGGTATTGTAATCATCTGTACAAAAGACAACATAACGAAGCTTCTGGGTGCGATGATAACGATCGGTTCGATAAGCGGTTTAATTAGAGCTGCTTACGATATCGGGATTCGTTTTGCCGACATGGAAACAATGATCATTTTTACTAAAACCAATAATATTGCACAAATCTTGTTTAACGTTGCTTCAGGCGTGCTTCTTTACCTTTATGCTAAAAAGAGATATGGAACAAAGCTTGTTACAGGAATTATCCTGATCGTAGGCGGCCATACATTATCTTCAGTATTTGCTGTCATATTCAACAAGGTTGCTACTAACATTGATTTCGATAATCCGGAACAGTATGGCCATCTTTTGTCGATTGTCACTCTTATAACCGGGCTGGCATTTTCGACCATATGGCTCATTATCTTTTTTAAGAACAGACACAAGGAGAATGAACTAAAGCTCCTTTGGCTTGGCAGAGCTTTGATTGTCGCATCGGCCGTATTCAGTTTAGTCAATAGTTTTTACATGGTTTTTGCGCTTAACGGTAATCCTTCGTACGCTGATATATTTGATGCTCAAGAGATTTATTCCGCAAGCTTGATGATTGGTTCGCTTGTTGCCGATGCTCTTAATCTGTTGATGAACATCTACATTGTTGTTAAGGGCCGTAAAGCCTCAAAGGATATAGAACCTGCAGTTTCCTGAGAGTGATAGTCATGGCACAGCAGAACATCTACGATAACGATAAATTCTTTGAATCCTTCAAAGGTCTCCGCGCAGACGAGATCAATTTCAATGATCTGATCGAGACACCGATCCTTCTTGGCATGATGCCTGATCTTAAGGGCAAGCGCGTTCTTGATGTGGGATGCGGTATGGGCCAGCATGCTAAACAGTATTCAGATATGGGAGCTTTATCTGTTCTCGGAACGGATATTTCTGAAAAGATGCTTGGCTTTGCGCGCGAAAACAATTCTGCAGACAATATCGAATACATGAGACTGCCGTTTGAAGATCTCGAAAAGCTTGACGGTCAGTTTGATGTGGTAACGAGTTCTCTTGCATTTGATTATGCCGAAGATTTCTGTGCTGTGCTCAAGAAGATCAATGCTCTCATGGTACCCGGAGGCAAACTTGTTTTCTCAACCTCACATCCGATATCTACTGCTTATGACGGTGTCTATGACAGATACACAAGGACAGAAGAGGGAAAAAGACTTTATGCAAACCTTCATAACTACAACATCGAAGGCTTAAGAAAGTTCAGATGGTGCGTGGATGATTATGAAGTTTACCACCGCAGATTCTCTACGCTTATAAATAACATAGTATCTGCAGGCTTTATTATTGAAGAATGTCAGGAGTCGAATCTTCCTGAGGAGATTATCGAGAAGTATCCGGATAAGTTCGGCGGACTTTACCATCATCCCGATTTCATATTCTTCAGGTGTGGGAAGCATCCTGCTTAAGTATTTAAAAGAAATGCCTGTTAACTTATAATGTAGTAGTAATCCTTTGCATAAGGAGATTTTGTTATGAATAATTATGATGTCATCATTATCGGTGCCGGCCCGGGCGGAATATTCTCTGCCTATGAACTTGTTAACTTAAGACCTGATCTTAAAGTTGCTGTTTTCGAAGCCGGAAAACCTCTTGAAGAACGCAAATGTCCCATCGACGGAGATAAAGTAAAGAGCTGTATCAACTGCAAATCCTGTGCCATCATGCGCGGCTTTGGCGGTGCAGGTGCATTCTCCGACGGTAAATATAACATCACAAATGATTTCGGCGGCACCTTGTACGAGCATATCGGCAAGGAAAAAGCATTAGAACTCATGAAGTATGTCGACGGCATAAATCTTGCCAACGGCGGTGAGGGAACAAAGCTCTATACGACAGCAGGTTCTTCCTTTAAGAAGATCTGCCTTGAGAATAAGCTCCATCTTCTTGATGCTTCCGTAAGACATCTCGGAACAGACAAGAACTATCAGGTTTTGGGCAACATCTTCAATATGCTCAAGGATAAGGTCGATTTCTTCTTCAATGCACCCGTAGGCGATCTTAAGGTGCTTGAAGACGGTACATATGAGGTCGAGTGCTTAGGTGAATCCTATACATGCCGCAGATGTATCGTTTCTGTCGGACGTTCAGGCAGTAAGTGGATCGAGAAGGTCTGCAGCGAGCTTGATATCGAGACATTCTCCAACAGAGTTGATATCGGCGTCCGTGTAGAGATCCCTGCAGTCGTATTCTCCGATCTGACATCAGAACTCTATGAGAGTAAAATCGTTTACCGTACTGAAAAGTTCGAAGATAAGGTCAGAACATTCTGCATGAATCCTTACGGATATGTCGTTACCGAGAATACAAACGGTATCGTCACCGTTAACGGACACAGCTTCGACAACCCCGAACTCCAGTCCGAGAATACGAACTTCGCTCTTCTCGTATCTAAGCATTTCTCAGAGCCTTTCAAGGATTCCAACGGTTATGGTGAATCCATTGCAAGACTTTCAAATATGCTCGGCGGCGGTGTAATCGTCCAGCGTTTTGGCGACCTTACAAGAGGAAGAAGATCCAATGCTTCAAGAATTGAAGAGTCTACCGTAAGACCTACTCTTAAGGCTACTCCGGGCGATCTCTCGCTCGTTCTTCCCAAGCGTATCTTAGACGGTATCATCGAGATGATCTATGCACTTGATAAGATCGCTCCCGGTACGGCTAACGATGACACGCTTCTCTATGGTGTTGAAGTTAAGTTCTACAATATGGAAGTTGCCATCAGCGACAGGCTTGAGACAAGATATCCCGGCCTGTTCGTAATCGGTGACGGAAGCGGTGTTACGCATTCGCTGTCACACGCATCAGCATCGGGTGTGTTCGTTGCGAGGGAGATTGCAGAAGAGGCTTGATCAGAGCTTTTTCTCTTTACGCTTTTTCAATACGAGAAGTACTGTAACTATTATGAGGCAGACGACTGCGACGGCTGTTGTTGCAAGTCCGCCTTCAGGTCCGAATGCTCCGCCTGTAATCAGTGAAGATGCATTCTTGTCGTAAACTGCAGTAAAGATCGAATTTGCAGCATCATTACCTGATACCTGGAGTCCGTAGATATTACCCTGTGTAAGGTTCCATGCTGTGTGCATTGCTGAAGTCATCCAGATATCTCCGGTAAGCAGGTATATCAGCGCGAAAAGCACTGCGATGAGTACCAGGTTAACTGATGCGAGCGGTGTATATCCGCTGTTGAGTGAATGGAATGCCGAGAAGATCAGTGAAGAGAAGACTACGCCGACTGCGACTTTATATCTCTTGTTGAATGCGGGGATCATGAAGCCTCTGAACATGACTTCTTCAGAAGCTCCCTGAGGGAACCACATAAGAAGATTGAACAAGAATACGCTGAGTCCAGAAGCATTCAGTGTAAAGCCGTTGAAAGATATCTGGCCGGTAAGACACATGATTCCGACAGTGCATGACATCATGAGGAATCCGAAAAGGAATCCCAAGCCATAATGAAGTGCAATGTGCTTGCCGTTTGACAGAGGGAAACCGCATGCGGCGATCTTATTCTTGAAGCCTTTGATCTTCCAGACTCTTCCTGCATGGATGAAATATGTGAAGATGATCAACGCATATCCCAAAGTCATGAGGGTAAGGAAGAGCGGATCTTTGAAGAAGATGCTGAATACTTCAAATGTCGTGGTTAATATATCTTCTAATGATTTTACGTTGGAAAGATTCTGGATGAATTCCGAGTACTCCGGTTTTCTCATGTAAGTGACGACTACGGGCGCCAAAGCCAGCAACTGATATACTGACAGGACAACGAGAGGATAGAACGTCTCGTTCATGATATAGCTTAAGCCGTCGTGTAAATTGTTGACGGATTCCCACAAAGTCGGTTTGCCGCCCTCGCGTATACGCTTGACTTCTTTGGCGCTGACAGAATCAATGGATACAGTGTAGCGTTCACTGTGAAGCAGTCTTTCGGTAACGAAGATTATTATTACTGCGAGAAGGAGCGTTGCGAGAGAACAAATGCAAAGACCCGGTACATTGGTCTTTCCGACAAGTACATCACCAATGCCATAGAACTGGCCGTGTACGGGAAGATAGTTATAGAAGTCGTCCTGTTCGGATACGGACTGGATGCAGGTTACGCAGACGGCAATGAAAGTAAGGAATACCGGAAGGAAAGCCGTTTGCGCGGAAATGACAGTATCGTTGATAACTGATATAAGTATCGTTATTGATGCGATAAATATCTCAAGTACGAGAATGTAAATATACAGGGCGATGTAACTGTCGATGGTGAATCTTCCGACGATCAGTGCCGAGAACGTCGCGACAAAGAACGCAGGTATCAGAGCTTTTATCACAACGCCGCCAAGATAACCTAAAATGATCGCTATTCTCGGTTGTGGTGTTAAGAGTATTCCGGTAAATGTTCCCCGTTCTTTCTGGCCTGCAATAACATTGGTTCCGATACTCATTGAAGTGTATAGGAGAATGATGAACAGGAGAATGGGGAAGAACGTTCTGCAAAGTCCTTCTATTATGGCTCTGAATCCCGTGGCTGACTTTACGGTCTCAATAGGAACAACGATGAGAGCGGAATCAGATACGGATGTAATGGTGAGACCAAAATCAGCCCGTATGAAACTCTGGTAGTCGACCAGATACTCATTAACGAAATCATATTTCATATAATAGTATTCAAGGGAATTGGTGCGGTAATAAGTAAGGACCTGAGGCCTGTCTGAATTCTTGCCGTCTAAACGTCCGTAAACCGTCTCATCAAAATCTTCAGGGAATACTATGGTGAGATATGCATCGTTATCACGCATCATTTGGCCGTATGTTATGAAGTCATACGGAGCATCGTGTTCCAGGTAAATGAACTTAGTCCATCCGTAGCCGTCGTAACTGTATTGGAAATCAACAATGTGTCTGTAATTTCCCAATATATCGTCAGGGTCGCCATATTCTGCTGCTTCATTGTCACGGTCTTCCTGAGTTGCCTCATTATATTCAATAAAAGACTGCGGAGCATTAACTACAACTACGTTATATACTTCGTCGCTGAACAGGTGGTAAGGGAATTTCCATAGGAGCCAGGACACGATAACGCATGAAAAAGCAACTACAAAGCCAATCGAAACAAGGAAAGATGAATTTGCGGCAAGTGCGCCCATCTGTCCTCTCTTGCGGAAGAAACTTCCGATGATCGTTTTTATTCCACGCTTTGCAGACATAAAACCCTAATCCTTACTCCTTATGGTTTTCTACATATATCTTGAAGAATGCTTCTTCGAAGTTCTTGGCCTGTGTCTGTGCTACCAGCTCATCAACTGTTCCCTGTGCAACGATCGAACCGTCGATCAGCATCGCGATCTCATCGCAGAGTTCTTCAGCTACTGAGAAGATATGTGTTGAAAGAATGATCGCATGTCCCTGGGCCTTGAGATCCTTAAGGTAATCCGTAACCTGTTTTGAGGTGAGGATATCAAGTCCGTTCGTAGGCTCGTCGAAAATGATGACGGGCGGATTATGTATAAGGCTTATCGCAATCGATATTTTCTGCTTCATGCCTGTGGACAGTTCATTAAAACGTTTATCGGCAAAAGGTGAGATGCCGAATCTCGCAAAACTCTCATCACGTCTGTCTCTGAGTTCGGAGTCAGGGATGTCATATAACTTGGCAAAGAAATCAAAAAGGATATTGGGAGTAGATAAAGGATCCAATTTGATCTCATTTGTGAGGAAGCCGATCTTTCTGTGAATCTCAAGAAGATTCTTTTCGCCTGATAAACCATCGATGATGATCTCGCCTGAAGTAGGCTTCATCAATGTTGCGATCATCTGCATGAGTGTTGTTTTTCCGGCACCGTTAGGACCCAGAAGACCGAATATCTGACCTTCATGAACTTCGAAACTGACACCTTTGATCGTTTCATGGTCTTTGGTATAGCTCTTGTGAACATCGATTAACTGGATCATTTACGTTCCTCTTTTCTGAAAGTAGTTGCAAATACAGCAATTGCCAGTCCTGCATTAAGCAAAAGTACCAGCAGCACATGCCATAATTTGTCCTGTGCCATGAAAGACTCGGATATCAGCTGCATTGAATTGTGAACCGGTATGAAGTATTCAAATGTAGTAGGTCTGGTACCCCTGAACATCTGAAGGAAAAAGTCTCCGAGGAAATAGATCAGGGGAAGCTGGAGATTCGTCGTAATATCCTGCATGTTTTTTAATGAGAATACCGTTGAGACGCATATTGCGGTCATGATCAATGCCGTAACGGGTATTGTGAGGACGACGATCAGAAGTTCCGACGGAGTCAGGAGCATACCGAAGGGGAGAAGTGACATCGCATCATTGCTCCGGTTCATCCACGATGACAGGAATAACAAGCCCAGCGTTATTATCGTGGAGAAAGACACGATGACATCAACTGCCAGTATTTTTCCTATATAGATCTTCTTGCGTGATACGGGAGTCATTATGAGTTTGTCCATGAATCCTCTGTCACGTTCTGATGCGAACATATCGCTTACGAGTGAATATGTAGTGTAATACATGAGTATCATCAGGACACCGGATACTACTCTTGATGCGGTAGTGTTGGCAGCTGTTCTGTAATCTTCAAAATCAGTAACAGGATTAAATGAATCCACAGAGAAAAGCGCGCTGCCTGTAATTCCGAATTCTCCGCCTAATCTGTCAATGAGACTGCCCTGGTATTCTTTGAGAATTCCGATCCTTAACTGTTCGGCTCTTGTCTGGGATGTTATTGAATTTGCATCACATACGATGCATACGACTGCTTCACTTTCTGCTTCGGCATTTCCGTTTGCCAGTTCTTCGTAATATGAAGTTATCACTCCGTCGAAGTCCGTAGTATCCTCACCGGCGTAGAAATAGCAGATCAGTAATCCTTTGTGAAGACGTTTGTGATATTCGGTTTTGTCTGATTTAAATTCCTTGAATTCCTCAGTGCTGATAAAGTCATATTTGAATGCATTTGTTTTGATGTTTTCATCGAGATAATCTTTAAATGAATCAGGTGCATTAACGACCATTACGGGCTGTTTATTCAGTGATCCGGTGGTCATGTAGTTTATGAGAACAGGGAACAGATTAAGCATACCGACGAGAAAAATAGCAGGCAGAAGAAACAGTGTAAATGTTCTTCGCCAACTTGAGAAAAGCTTGCGGATCTCCCACATGAAGATTGTCAGTATTTTATTCATAGCGACATTTTAAAATAAAGTTGATTTTAATTCTATCGAAAAGAAATGAATTAATTGTGAAAAAACAACTCTGTTTTGAGCTCTAAAAGCAGTAGTTTATTGTGTGTAAGTTGAACAAATACAAACTGACAATCAAAATGTTTTACTAACCAAAATTCTAAAAAATGTTTGTTGACACCAAATGTAAAGAAATGTAGATTTATTTATATCCAAACAAGAAAATACGGAGGTTCTTTTAGAATGGATACAGAAAAGAAAGACGTTAAGGCAGTAGCACCTGTTGCTACACCTGCACCTGTAGCTGCTCCTAAGGCAGAGCCTGCTAAGGCTGCTGTTAAGACTGCTGCAAAGAAGCCCGCTGCTAAGAAGCCTGCTGCAAAGAAGGCTGCTAAGAAGCCCGCTGCTAAGAAGGCTGCTCCTAAGGCAGACGCTAAGAAGGCTGAGGCTAAGAAGCCTGCTGCAAAGAAGGCTGCTGCTAAGAAGCCCGCTGCAAAGAAGGCTGCTGCAAAGAAGGTTGCTGCTAAGAAGCCCGCTAAGAAGGCTGCTGCTCCTGCAAAGAAGGCTGAGATCATCTTCCAGATCGATGGTCAGGAAATCTCTGCTGCAGCTATCGCAAAGAAGCTTCCCAAGGCTGGCAAGATCTATGTTGTAGCTAATGAGAAGAAGGCTTACGACGTTGACGGTAACGGTGTAGATCTCTTCTGATTTTAGTCAAAAGATTAGATCAAATCAGGGTTGTCTCAAATGAGGCAACCCTTTTTGTTTCTCTGTGTTAAAATGATTGCCGTGAAAATCAGAAACAGATGAAGGATTTGCAATGCCGCTTCTTACACTTAGCAATATTACGATGAACTACGGACAACGCCGCATTTTGGACGGTGTATCTTTCCGTGTGAATAAAGGTGACAGGATCGCTTTCATCGGTGATAACGGAGCAGGCAAGTCAACACTGTTCAAGATCATTAAGGGTGTACTTACTCCTGATGACGGCGAGGTCATACTTCACGGTAATACGATTGCCGGTTATCTTTCACAGAACATGGATGAACAGGATCTTTCCGGTGCTTCTTTAAAACCTTCAAATCTTCTGGATCTTGAATTGAAGATCGAATCCGTATCGGGAAAGATCTCGCGTGCATCAGAAGAACAGATTGATACTACGTCACTGGTTGAAGAGTTATCAAAACTTCAGTCGCAGTATGAAGCTGCAGGCGGTTACGATTACGAATACAGACTTAAGGATGCACTTGCAGGTTTAGGTCTTTCCGGTATCCATGACAGAGATGATTTTACAGATCTTTCAGGTGGAGAAAAGATGAGAGTCTGTCTTGCAAGACTTATTGTCGACAGGCCTGACATTCTCCTTTTGGACGAGCCTACAAACCATCTCGACATGGAAGCTGTCGAGTGGCTTGAGAAGTTCTTATCATCTTATGGCGGAGCTGTTTTCGTTATCACGCATGACAGACATTTCATAGATCAGGTCGCAACAAAAGTCATTGAACTTGATGGCGGACACATCACCGAATATAAAGGCGGTTATACAGACTACAAAGAGCAGAAAGAACATTTCATCAAGTCACAAAGCCTTGTAACAAAGGCACTTGAAGAAGAGCTTGCTCATCAGCTCGATGTTAAGCAGACAATGCTCTCACACCGTAATATCAGCGGTTACCATCAAAGAGAGAAGATGGTTGCAAAGCTCGAAGACAAGCTGGAGGAAGCCAGATCAAAGCTTCCTTCCGGTTATGCGAAAATGAGTTTTAACGCGCAGCCTCTTGAACGTACGGGAAGATCTGACAGGATAATCCTTCAGGCCAAAGAACTTGCGATGAAGTTTGAAGACAGTGATTCAAACCTGTTTGATGCTCTGTCATTTGAAGTTACCGCAGATGAGAAACTGTTTCTTGCGGGTCCCAACGGCTGCGGTAAGACAACTCTGTTAAAGCTTTTATCAGGACATGCCGGAGAAAAACTTAAGGGTTCATCCGGGACCGTTCTCATAGGTTCAGCGCAGTCTATGGGATACATGGAACAGTTTGTTCCGTTCGACGATGAGGATCTCAGCTGTTTTGATGAACTCGTCTCAAGAAGCGATATAGGTACGACTGAAGCAAGAAGTCTTCTTGCCAGATTCGGATTCAGAGGCGAAGATGCCTTCAAGAAGATATCGATGCTTTCAGGCGGTGAGAGATCGAGATTGTATCTTTGCTGTCTGCTCAAAGAAAACCCGGATATCCTTTTCCTGGACGAGCCTACAAATCACCTGGATATCAATTCCAGAGAGATATTGGAGGACGCGATCAAGGAATACAGCGGTGCCGTTGTATGTGTCAGTCACGACAGATTCTTCATCGATAAATGTGCAGATAAGGTGCTCGGTTTTAAAGATAAAAAGGCTGAACTCTACGATTCATATTATTTCTACCGTAAAGCCGTTCTTTCTGATCCTACAGCTTCGGTTGCGGCAGAAGAACCTAAACAGGAAAACGAGAATACGGTGAGAAATGCCAACCGCGCCCAGGGCAGGAAAGAAGCTGCAAAGCGCCGTCAGAGGATATCTGATATCGAGAAAGAGACAACCAGACTTGAAGCGGAACAGAAAGAACTTGAGGCTAAGTTCGGCGGTTCGTGCAGCAGTGAAGATCTCAAGCGTTACGAAGAAAATGCCAATAAACTTGCATCGCTGTATGACGAGTATTTTGAATTGAACGAGGAATAACGATTTATTTTCTAATACTTTTTTGAGTCCTAATAATATAGTAAAATAAACTATATTGTTCTCGGAGGTAAACCCGTATGCCAATGACCATGACTCAGAAGATTCTTGCTGATCATGCAGGGCTGGACAGCGTTGCCCCTGGAGATCTGATCGAAGCTAAACTTGATTATGTTCTGGGTAACGACGTTACCACTCCGCCGGCAATAAAAGTTTTCGAGAAGCTCGGTGTAAAAGATGTCTTTGACAAAGACAGAGTTCTTATGATCCAGGACCACTTTACTCCGAATAAAGATATCAAATCAGCTGAACTCAATAAGACGATGCGCTGTTTTGCGCGTGAGCATGAGATTACGCATTACTATGAACTCGGCCGTAAGGAGATGGGTATCGAACACGTTATCCTTCCTGATAACGGAATAGTACTTCCAGGTGATCTTGTTATCGGCGCGGATTCTCATACATGTACATATGGTGCATTGGGCTCATTCTCAACCGGCGTCGGTTCTACCGATCTTGCGTGTGCAATGGCAAGAGGCGTTACATGGTTTAAGGTTCCTGAAGCGATCAAGGTGAACCTTAGAGGAACCCTTAAGAAGTTTGTTACGGGCAAGGATCTGATCCTCACCATCATCGGTAAGATCGGAGTGGATGGTGCGCTCTATAAGTCTCTGGAATTTGACGGGGAAGGCATCAAAGCTCTTTCGATGGACGGCAGACTTACCGTGTGCAACATGGCAATCGAGTGTGGTGCAAAGAACGGAATATTCCCTGTAGATGACATCACATTGAAGTATATCTCCAAAACGAATCCTGAGAGATTTACAAAGAACGGTTACAAGGTATATACAGCAGATGAAGATGCAGAATACAGTCAGGTTTTGGATATCGATCTTGATGACATTGACCTGACGGTTGCTCTGCCGCATCTGCCTTCAAATACGAAGAAAGCTTCCGGCTGCACAGACATGAAGATCGACCAGGTAGTAATCGGTTCATGCACGAACGGAAGACTTGAGGATATCGGAACTGCCGCTGCCATTCTTAAGGGTCAAAAGGTTCATAAGGATGTCAGGTGCATTGTCATTCCGGGTTCCCAGAAAGTATACAGACAGGCTCTGGATAACGGCTGGCTCAAAGATCTTGACGATGCCGGCTGCGTTATCTCCACACCTACATGCGGGCCTTGTCTTGGCGGTCACATGGGCGTTCTTGCAAAGGGCGAGAGATGTGTATCCACAACAAACAGGAATTTTGTCGGACGCATGGGTGATCCTGAGTCCGAAGTTATATTGAGCGGTGTTCCCGTTGCAGCAAGTTCAGCTGTTTTAGGACGCATCGGAACGCCTGATGAACTATAAGGAAGGAGGATCTGCATGAAAGTCAGCGGAAAGGTTTTTAAGTACGGCGACAACATCGATACCGATGTCATCATTCCTGCAAGATATCTCACATCTGCAGATCCCGAACATCTTAAAGAACACTGCATGGAAGATATAGACATATCATTTAAGGACCGTGTCAAACCGGGCGACATCATGGTAGCCGGTAAGAATTTCGGATGCGGTTCTTCAAGAGAACATGCGCCCGTAGCGATAAAGGCAAGCGGAATATCCCTTGTCATCGCTGATGATTTTGCGAGGATCTTTTACCGTAATTCAATCAACGTGGGACTTCCCATTTTAGAGTGCCCTGAAGCTGCACAGAAGATCAATGACGGAGATGAGATCGAAGCGGATTTTGATACGGGAATTATTACTGATAAGACTACGGGTGAGAGCTTTGCTTCTAAGCCTTTTCCGGAGTTTATAAAGAACATCATGGCAAACGGCGGACTCGTCGGTTATACGGAGTCCGAATTGAAGGATTAAGGACGGGAAGATGGGTAAAAAATACAATATCGCAGTAATTCCCGGTGACGGAATCGGTCCTGAGATCACAACAGCTGCAATTGAAGTATTGGAAGCTGCTGCTTCCAGAAAAGATATCGAGATCTTCACAAAGGAACTCAAGGCAGGCGGTGCAGCAATCGATGCATTCGGCATACCGCTTCCGCAGGAAACGATCGAATCCGCAAAGGAAAGTGATGCAGTGCTGTTAGGCGCAGTAGGCGGTCCGAAGTGGGATAATGTTGACTCTGAGATACGTCCTGAGAAAGCACTCCTCGGATTGAGATCCGGACTGGGTTTATATGCAAACATCAGACCCGTAATTGTTTTCGATGAGCTTAAGGATGCTTCGCCGCTTAAAAATCCCGGACAGATCGATTTTGTTATCGTAAGAGAACTTACCGGAGGAATCTATTTTGGTAAGAACGGAGTATATCAGAGCGGTGACCGCCTTTCTGACGGAACGGTAAAGGGCAAGGTCGCATTTGATACTGAGAGTTATTCCGAAGGTGAGATCAACAGGATCTTAAAGATCGCATTTGATCTTGCCATGAAGAGAAGAAAGAAGGTTACTCTCGTAGATAAGGCCAATGTCCTTGTATCAAGCAGGATGTGGAGAACATTAGCAAGTCAGATTAGCTTTGATTATCCTGAAGTTGAGTTTGAGACCCTTTATGTAGATAATGCGGCAATGCAGCTCATCGGCAGGCCTTCAAGCTTTGACGTTATCGTGACAAGCAATCTTTTTGGAGATATCTTATCTGATGAGGCAGGACAGATCGCAGGTTCCATAGGAATGCTTCCTTCTGCTTCCATCGGCGTAAACGGCATGCCCGGACTTTTCGAACCTATCCACGGATCAGCACCCGACATCGCAGGTCAGGATAAGGCTAATCCTTTTGCAACGATGCTTTCCGTAGCGATGATGATGAGAACATTGGGCGAGGATGAGATAGCTTCTGAGATCGAGAATGCCGTTAAGAAGACCCTTGCAAGCGGCCTTAGAACAAGTGACATAACCTTCATTGATGAGGGAAATAATACAAAACTCGTCGGAACGAAAGAGATAACAAAAGCTGTTATCGAAAACCTCTGACGATAAAAAGAAAAGAGGAATCAGCGATGGCAAAAAAGCTTGTCGCAGTAATCGACATCGGTTCGCTCACAGCGAGACTTAAGATATTTGAGATAGGTTCCAAGGGCAAACCCAAGGAAATAGAGGCAGTCCGTAAGTTTACGGGTCTCGGCACTCAATCCTACAGCTCAGGAATCATTCAGTCAGCCCAGGTAGAAGAGCTCTGCAAGTGTCTTAAGATGTTTGACGAGAAGTGCAGGGAATACGGCGTTGCCCGTGTATTCTGCGTAGCTACATCTGCTTTCAGAGATGCTTCAAACTCTGAAGTTGTAATCGAGAAGGTAAGGACAAGAACCGGATTTAAGATCAAGGTCCTCGATAACTCGATGGAGCGTTATTATCAGACCCTGGCCGTCCAGGCTATCTATCCTGATTTTGCAAAGATAATCTCATCAGGAACCATGATGCTCGATATCGGTTCAGGATCCATCCAGGCTTCCGTTTACGATAAATCCGAATTCGTATTCAGCCAGAATCTTTTGCTCGGATCTTTGAGAATTTCAGGCATGCTTAATGACCTTCAGAGCAGGACCACTCATTACGATGAGGTTCTCCAGGAATTCATCGGCCAGGATTTAGATGACTATCACGCAATGGAACCCAAGGGAATAATCTATAAAAATCTCATTGCTTTCTCCGGCGAGATGGGCTATATCAAGCAGCTTGCAGGATATGATGCCATGTCTTCCGTTACGATTACCAAGGAAGAATTCCTTAAGGTCTATAACTTTCTTCTCAAGGTAAGACCTACCGATCTGACGCTCGAGAAGAACATCCCTTCGATGATCGCTCCTTTGCTTCTTCCTACGGCGCTGATCGTAAAGAACATGCTTGATTATACCGGCGTTGAGACTATCTACATGCCTCACGCATCTTTGTCAGACGGAATCATTTATTACTACTGCGTTAACTCACAGGGTCTTAAGACGGAGATATCACCTGACAGTTATCTTATTTCCGCATCAAGACATATCGCAAAGCGTTACCGTTCAAGCAAGAAACACATTGAATATGTTGAGAAAACAGCGCTTCAGTTTTTCGATGAGACAAAGAAGATTAGCGGTTTGGGAAGCCGTGACAGACTGCTTTTGCAGGTTGCGGTAATCCTTCATGAGATAGGTAAGTTCGTTCACGCCAGAAACCACAGTGATGCGGCTTATTCAGTTATCAAGAATACAAATCTTATGGGACTTGATCACGATGAGATCAATATGGTTGCCATGATCGTAAGACTTTATCCGAGAAACAAGCCTTACGACAGCTACTACTATTCGATACTGCCTTCTGACCAGAAGGTCATCGTGTCAAAGCTTGCATCCATTCTCAAGATCGCTGATGCAGTCGATGCTTCACACAAAGAGAAGGGTAAAAAAATCTCATGCAAGATAAAGGATAACGAGTTTGTTATCACCTGTGATACTTCTGAAGATATGTCTTTTGAGAAATGGGCATTCGAGAACAGAAGTGTCATGTTTGAAGACGTTATGGGAATCAAGCCGGTTCTCAAGACCAGGAGGGAAGGCTAATGGCAGTTAAGAAGAGCGCAGCATCGCGCAAGGCAAATACATCAACAGGTAAGGCGGGAACACCCGTAAAGAAAGCAACAGCAAAAAAGCCCGCTGCAAAGAAACCAGCTGCTAAAAAGACGGCAGCTAAGAAGACTGAAGTGAAGAAGGCTCCTGCAAAAAAGACGGCTGCTAAGAAAACTCCGGCGGGGAAGACAACTCCCAAGAAGTCATCTTCTTTCGTGGCTTCTCCTGAAGTTACAGACAGCGGATATTCAGAAGAAAATGCTACTTTCTTAAGCGGCAACGGCAGTTTTTACAACCGTGAGCTTTCCTGGCTCGAATTCGATGACCGTATTCTTCACGAGGCAAGAGATTCAAAGAATCCGCTTCTTGAAAGACTGAACTTCCTGTCTATTACCGCATCTAATCTTGATGAGTTCTATATAGTCAGAGTTGCTTCATTAAGAGACATGCAGAGTATCGATTTTGCTGAGCGTGACATTGCGGGATTCTCGATCGATGAACAGCTCGAGAGAATTGACCAGAAGACCAGAAGAACAATGGCTCTCATGTATTCGACATATACGAGATCCCTCGTTCCTTCGCTCGCACAGGAGAAGATCTTCCTTAAGAACTACGATGAACTGAGCGATCAGCTTAAAGCAATTGCTGATTCTTATTTCAAGGCGGTTCTTTATCCTATCCTGACACCTATGGCGGTTGACTCTTCAAGACCTTTCCCGCTCATTTACAACCGCATGCTCAACATGTGCGTAATGCTCAAGAACGAGCCTAAAAACGTAAAGCTTCAGGAGAGAGCAACCTTCGGACTTAAGAGCGATAAGAAAAAGAAGTCCGACGATGAGGATAAGTACATGTATGCGACCGTCCAGATTCCTACGGTCGTTAAGAGACTTTACCAGATCCCTACAGAAGACGGAGACATCTTTGTTCCTGTTGAGCAGATAATAAGAGCCAATACCGATATGCTCTTTGACGGTCAGACCGTTCTGGCTACCGCGTTCTACCGCGTAATGCGTAATGCCGACCTTGATATCGACGAGGACGAGGCAGAAGACCTTCTTAAGGAGATCGAGACTCAGGTAAGACGAAGAAGATTCGGTGAGATCATCAGGCTTGAAGTCCAGGATGACATTGATTCTGATCTTCTACATTACATCGTTGATGAGCTTGAAGTCGATGAAGCCGATATCTTCAGTGTTAACGGCCCGATCGACCTCACATTCCTTTCAAAGCTCACTTCAGCCTGCAAGGGCAAACACCCCGAACTGTGCTACAAGGCTCACGATCCTGCAGAAGCTGCTTCATTTGACGGTCCTGTAAGCGAGCTTGATATTTTCGAGCAGATCAGGGAGAAGGACAGAATAGTCCACCATCCTTATGAGACATTCGAACCTGTTCTTGAATTCGTAAAGCAGGCAGCAAGAGACCCCAATGTTCTTGCGATCAAGCAGACGCTTTACCGTGTATCCGACAGATCACCTATCATCGCATCGCTTTTGGAAGCTGCGCAGAACGGTAAGCAGGTAATGGTACTTGTTGAGCTCAAGGCAAGATTTGATGAAGAGAACAACATCAACTGGGCGAAGAAACTGGAGAATGCCGGATGCCATGTAATCTATGGCCTTGTAGGTCTTAAGACTCACAGTAAGATCACCCTTGTTGTGCGCAAGGAAGAGGACGGCATCAGAAGATATCTGCACCTTGCCACAGGTAACTACAATGATGTAACAGCCAAGATCTATACCGATCTCGGTCTGTTCACGGCTAACGAATCTTTCGGTGAGGACGCATCAGAATTCTTCAACATGCTCTCGGGATTCTCGATCCCGCAGTCCTGGAGAAGACTTATTCCCGCACCTCTCTGGATGAAGGATTATTTCATTGCAAGGATCAGAAGAGAAGCTGCTAATGCCAAGGCAGGAAAGCCTGCGCACATCATCGCGAAGATCAATTCGCTTGTTGATGAGACAGTGATCAAGGCTCTTTATTCAGCATCAAATGCGGGCGTTAAGATCGATCTCATTGTAAGAGGCATCTGCTGCTTAAGAGCCGGCATTCCCGGAATGAGCGAAAACATCACGGTTCGCTCCATCACCGGACGTTTCCTTGAGCATTCAAGAATCTTCTATTTCTATAATGAAGGTCATGAGGATATCTATCTTGCTTCAGCGGACTGGATGCCCAGAAACCTTAACCGCCGTGTCGAGCTGTTGTTCCCGGTCGAAGATCCGGACTGCCGTGCGCGTGTTAAGGAAGTGCTTGATGTAGAACTGGCAGATACAGTCAGAGCTCATTTCCTTTCACCTGACGGTTCATACCATAAGCTTGATCTCAGAGGTAAAGAAAAGGTTGATTCACAACAGAAACTCATCGATCTTGCTGATGCAGCAGTGGCAGAACGTCACAAGTCTGTAGATAAACATGAGTTTATTCCAGAGGAGAGTCCCAGAGACTGATTTTACATGTGGCTTTTAGTCGGCTATCATATAAAGGTTAAATGTTTTTTCAGCACATCGGTTATCGGGAGATAAGTTTATGTTAAAGAGGGTTAAAAAGAGACATAAGGGCAGACAGGCATTTACGCTTGTTGAACTTCTTGTTGTACTTGTAATTCTTGCTGTTCTTGCAGCAGCCATTGTTCCTGTCCTTACCGGTTACATTAAGAGAGCCAAGAGAGACAAGAATGACGAAGCAGCACATTACGCGTTGGTTGCCTGCCAGTCTGTAATCGTTGAATACTATGGCAAAGGCAATATCGCTACAAATGGTACGGTTAACCAGCAAGGCCAGCAGGGCGGCGGCGGATCCGGCGGTGACCTGAGATGGGATGAGAGCAATGGTGCCAACAATACTGCCGAAGATGTTGAATGGGGCAATAAGGTGCTTGCACTTTTTGACCGTGACAGATCTACCGAGCCTTACATCCTGGTCTTTGGTACAGGCCGTGCCAATTCAGTTGCTGATGCTTCTGATGCATACAAGGTTTACTATATTGCTTACGTTGAGACTAAGGATTCTCCGGCTATCTTCTATATTAACGGTGAATGGAGATACGAGTATCCGACAGATGCACCGTCAGTAATGTATAAGAAGAACAATATTAACTACATTAGAACTGATGACGGCATTGCCAATAACGATATACCGATCCAGTATTACGTAGTAAGCCAGAATACGGGAATTAAAGATAACTTCTGGACAAGCGGTGACCCAAGATCTTTGAAGAGTCACAGTGCAGGCCATAACGGATATTGATCTGATTTAGATGTATTTTCTTCCAGGGCAATTCATTTGATAAACACGAGTTCATTCCTGAAGAAAACCCCGGAGAATGAGTATCTGAGTAATTAAAAGGGCTCGGGGCTGCTCATATTGAGACAGCCCCGATAAGTTATATAGCAAATTAGAATAAACGGATATTAAGAAGTTCGGATACGATCGAGAACAAACATATTGCGAAAAAGATAATTACCGTTGGTCTCAAATAGATAGTTTTAAAAACATCTTTCTTTTTTATGCAGTTCTCTGAGGTGTCATCTGTGACGAATTTCTTCTTCCTGATCCAATTGACAAGGAAGATGATTCCTAAAACATTCAAGGTTAATGTGTTGATCGCTATCAGGGCAATAACACCGACAAGTAAAGGTGATGCGTTGCCTTTGTTCATCATCGGAAGCACATACATAACAGATGTTCCCAATAGATTATAGGTAAAATGCATTAGCATGGTAATGAACACATTTCTTGTTTTGATATAGACATATCCGAGTGCCAGACCGATGCAGAAAGTATATAAGGACTGGGTCAGGTTTTCGTGGAACAGTCCGAAACATATTGCAGAGAACAAGATCGCATTTGCTTCGCCATATTTGCTGACCCTGTCCAAAATAAGCTTTCTGAAGACTATTTCCTCAAATATAGGTGCCAACATAAGGACTATAACAAAACCGCCTATATTACCGGTTGCTATAATATCTGAAAGCTGGTTTGTCTGTGAAGCAGCATCGGCAGGTGACAGCATTTTTATGCCGGTTCCGATTGCATTAAAAACGCTTGAAACTGCGTACATGATAAAAAACAATTGCATTATTGAACCGAAGCTGATCTTGCTCCCGGATTTGCGCTCGAAAGGCACGATTCGTGCTATTAGCCAGAATACAATAACACCAATAACCCTAGGAACGTACATAAGCAGAAAAATACCTGTCGGACTGATTAACTTAACCAGGTTTTGGAGTTTCTCCGGATCTGCATAAGGCATGAAAATGAGATTCGATGCAAGAGCAGCAACTATGTACTGCGCGATAAGTGCCAGTCCAATAAGCAAATATGCTTTTTGGGGAGTAAATGTTGTCATCCTGTTATTCATAATTTTCCTCCGTTAAATAAGAGCTATGCTGTATGGTTAAGCAACTCTATTGATTTTTAGTATTATGTATGAATGAGAACAATGCTATGACCAATCATGTGTGTAACTGTTGATTTAGCGACAGTTTAAATGATTTTTGTAGCCAATCAGAAAGATTAATGTATATCAATAATCCTCATATTGGGGTGTCTGAAACAAATTAAGGTTCAGTTAAGAATGTTTCTGTAAAAAAATGGTAGAATATCGCGCGGGGGAGATAGTAATATGGAATTTGTAATCAGTCATCTTGTTAAAAGTTATGGTTCAAAGCAGGTTCTCAAAGATGTTGATTTTGTCTTTGAAGAAGGCAGGATCTATGGCCTTTTGGGACGTAACGGATCAGGTAAGACCACATTTTTTAACTGTGTAAACAACGATATCGACATTAATTCGGGAGAGTTCTTTTTCCGAGGAGAAAACGGAGAGAAGACTCCTGTCATGCCGGAAGATATAGGGTATCTTGTATCGACTCCGACAGTGCCTGAGTTCATGACGGGCAGGGAGTTTTTGAAGTTCTTCATCGAAGTTCATGAAGAGATAAAGCCTGATAAGACGATAGACGAATACTTCGATTACATGATGGTTCCCGAAGATGACAGGGACAGGCTTTTGAAGGATTATTCGCACGGCACGAAAAACAAGATGCAGATGCTTTTGAACATCATTGCATCTCCGAAGCTCATGCTCCTTGATGAGCCGTTGACCTCTTTGGATGTGATCATTGCCGAAGAGATGAAGAATGTGATCAGAAACCAGAAGCAGGGAAGGATAACGATCTTTTCGACGCATCTTCTTGATGTTGCAGTCGATCTTTGTGATGAGATAGTGCTTCTTCACAACGGAAGGCTTGAACCTATCGATAAGAGTAATCTCGGTGATGCTGATTTCAAGGAAAAGATAATCAACGCTTTAAGGGATGAGGACAATGGTTAATGAGTTTAGGAAAAACCTGGCCAAGATCATTCACTTAAGGAGCATCATCGGATATAACGGTTTGGTCTTTGCGCTCAAAAAGACTCCTGTTATCGGAAAGCTGATCCCGGACAGGCTTTATTCGACCACTTTTCTTAAAGTGATCTACTGGATATTCCATATAATTGTTGAGGTCTTTAAGCTCTTCATCGGCAAGATCTTTGGCCTTGGCATGATATATCTTGCAGCGTTTCTTTTGTCTGACCAGTATATAGAGCATGAACTCGGAGGCGGCATGTCCCGGAGTGCTGTCTACGGCAATCTCGGTCTGTTTATGTTCCTTCTGTATGCGCTTTGCGGAATCCTTATCAGGGTGCCGTATTTTAACTGCACCACAGAAAAGGAATACCTTGTCTTTATGCTCCGGATGGATGCTAAAAAGCTGAATGAGACGCTTATCTGTTACGATCTTGCAAAGCTTTTTATCGGCTATGTAATGGCCGGAATCATTGCTCTGATTACGGGCGCCCCGTTTTGGCTCTGGCTCGGGATTCCCGTTCTCGCGCTGGCTGTCAAATTCCTTGGCATAGGACTTCAGATACTCAGCTTCAGACTTAAGATAAAGCTTCACAAATCCCTTAAGATAAGCACTGTAGCTTATCTCATCAGATTAACTCTTGTTTTGCTCGCCGGACCTTTCTTTATCGTTTTTATAGCGAACGGATATTTCATTCCGATGCCTCAGCTGGTAATCATTACCGTTCTTACGGTAATTGCCGGAATATGGGGCCTTATGATATTTATCAAGACTGATTCCAACCTTCACAGAAGGGCTCTTCACGATAATATAAGCAAAACGGAAGTGAAGGCAACGAGCCGGTATGATAACACGAAGAGCTTCAAGAAGATCAAAGCAAAAGGCAACATAAAGGGCAATAAGAAAGGCTTTGATTACCTGAATGCTTTGTTTGTAAAAAGACACTGGACTATGCTTTGCATGAAGCCTGTTATATTTACGATCATCGTTGTTGCTGTCATGATCCTTCTCATAGCAGAGTTTATATATGGATACTATTCACGTTTCGGCTCAGAAAACTGCTGGAATATGGTTATCACTAACCTTGTTAATCTCTTTACTTTCAGAGCGTTTAGCGATGCGCTTCTGCCGGTTGGAGATGATCCTGCTTTCGAGTTCCTCAGATACGTTGCCCAGTTCCATCTGCTCGGCATGCTTATACCGCTTTCTATAGCAGATAACTCCTTTAAGAGCACACAGGCTATGTTCATCAATTGTGATAACAGCCTTATGACATTCAGCTTCTTTAAACAGCGCGAAAAGATCATCAGGCTCTTCGATATCAGACTTAAGCAATTAATTAAGATTAATATCGGACCGGTCATAGCCATAGGCGCTTTTGCCAATCTGATATTGTTTGTTACAGGCGGTCAGAGTTATCCGGGCGAATATCTTGTAACCTTCCTTGCTGCATTTCTGCTGAGTGTTTTAACTTCAGTTACATGGCTTGCACTCTATTATCTTTTCCAGCCGTTTACGACATCGGTTGTTGCCAAGAGCGGTGCGTACAGGATCACCAGCATAATCATCTACTCCGTAGCATCGATCATCGTATGGATCCCTCTGGCATCTTACATTCTTGTGCCTGTACTGCTGGTGTTTGCTGCCGGATATGTGTTCTTCCTGAGAAACCGGGTCAATAAGCTGGCTCCGAAAACATGGAAGATCAAATCATAATTCCTAAATACTTCTTTAATAAGGAATTAAGGACTTTCTCAATTTCTTGTGATAAAATCTAATATGCAAGATTAGATTTATGGAGGCCGGCTATGGACTTGCAGGGTTTTGTAAACATGCTCGAGATCTCGACTTGTATTATCTCTGTCGAGACAAAGGAAGACGGTTCTTACGGTGATATAAGAATTGTAACGGGTAATAATGCTTACATCTCCTCCATAGAACATGCTAATCCGGACGAGCCTCAGATGCTTACGAGTAAATTTGTCCCTAACAGCCTTTATCAGACTTATTTCCCTCAGGATCTTAATTTCGAGGATTTCTGCTTCAGATGCGCAGTGTTAAAAGAACCAATGCACACCTATGTTCATCCTGAGAGATATGATTTCTGGTTCAATCTTTATATGATGCCTTTGGGAAGCGAGGGAAATCTTCACTATTGCACATATTCCCAGAAAGTTACAAGAGACGCCGACAGTGAGATGATGAGCAATACATCTGCGACTGTCGCTACTGATGTTTTAAATACATGTATCAAGCTCAGAGGCGCCACTAACTTTAATCACACGATGGACGAGGTCATCTCTGATATCAGAAAACTCTGTGATGCACAGTCCTGCGTAATAATGCTTACTGATCACGAGAAGAGAACATGTTCTGTTTTGGGTGAATCCCGTAATGAATATTCTATGCTTCCCAGTATGAAGACCCGCTTAAGCGAAGATTTTTATGACCTTACTCTTTCATGGAAGGATACGATAGGAGGGAGCAATGGTCTTCTCGTAAAGAACAGAAATGACTGGGAATATATAAAAGAAAAGAATCCTCTATGGTATGAATCTCTTATGGAAGCTCATGTCGAGAGCCTGGTCCTTTTCCCGCTTACATATAATGATGAGACACTTGGCTATATCTGGGCATGCAACTTCGATACTGAAAATTCAGTAAAGATAAAAGAGACTATTGAGCTGACTGTTTATTTCGTCGCATCCGAGATAGGCAACCACAAGCTCATGGACAGATTAAGATATCTGAGCTCCATCGACCTGCTTACAGGTGTTCTGAACAGAAATGAGATGAACAACAAGATCGATGCAATCAGAAACAGCAAAGATATTGAGCTTAAGGGTTTGGGAATCGTATTTGCGGATCTTAACGGCCTTAAGAGAGTTAATGACAATGAAGGTCATGAGGCAGGTGACCTGCTACTTAAGAATGCAGCTATGGTCCTTCAGAACGTCTTTGTCGGAGATCAGATCTTCAGGGCAGGCGGCGACGAGTTCATGATCCTCCTGACTTATACAACAGAAGATGTGATAAAGGATAAGATAGTCAAAGCAAGAAAGCTCTCCAAGAAGTACGGCAATGTCTCATTTGCTGTTGGTTATGCATACCAGAACGATTCAAAAGATATTACCGGAGCTTTGAAACTCGCTGATCAGAGAATGTATGAGGATAAGGCCAAGTACTATGTTGACCATCCGGAGTTCATGCGCTGATATAAAAGAATCTTCTCTTACTGACAAAGTGCGATAGCGATTAGCAGACCGGTGATCTTTTCCATCGATTCTTTGCAGATGAATTCATATACGCCGTGATAGTTGTGGCCGCCTGAACAGATATTCGGGCAGGGAAGACCCATAAACGACAATGTTGCTCCGTCAGTTCCGCCGCGGATAGGTTCCGTAAAGGGCGTTATGCCGACTTTTTCCATCGCACCGGTACATCTGTCGATGATCGCGGTATTATCAGGAATGATCTTTTCTATCATGTTGTAGTAAGTATCGGAGATCTCAGCATCGATGATAACGCCGGGATTGTCTGACATAACCTTCTCACAAATTGATTTCATTCGAGATTTCTTCTCGTTGAACTTTTCCATGTCGTGATCACGGATTATGTATTTCATCACTGTTTTTCCGGTTGCACCTGATATGTCTGTAAGGTGGAAGAAGCCTTCGTGGTCACGTGTCGTCTCAGGTCTTTCACTGTCCGGAATCAGAGAATCGATCTTGCCGGCAATTCTTATCGAGTTGATCATCTTGCCGTAAGCGTCACCGGGATGTACGCCTCTGCCGGTAACGGTAATTACGGCACTTGCCGCGTTGAAGTTCTCATATGAGATCTCTCCGATACGCCCGCCGTCGATGGTGTATGCAAAGTCAGCACCGAATCTTGTAAGGTCGAAATGCTTTGTTCCTTCTCCTATCTCTTCGTCAGGAGTAAATGCAAGCCATATCTCACCGTGCAAGTCTTCGGGATGAGTCATAAAGTGTTCAGCCATGCACATGATCTCAGCAACGCCTGCTTTGTCATCGGCGCCGAGAAGGGTAGAGCCGTCTGTTGTGATCAGTGTCTGGCCCTTATACAGAAGCAGGTCAGGAAAGTTCTCAGGTGACAATATTTTCCCGTTGCCGAGAGTGATGTCTTTGCCGTCGTAGTTCTCGATAAAACGGGGAGACGTACACTTGCCCGGAGCTTCGGGAGAAGTATCCATATGCGCTATAAAGCCGATCTTGGGAGTGTTTACGTCAATGCCCGATGAAGCCTTGATCCTGCAGTAGATATAGCAATGATCGTTGTCGAAAAAGATATCTTCACCGGGAATGCCGATCTCTTTTAATTCGCTTATCAGGAGTTTTGCGAGATCGAACTGACCTGCCGTGCTGGGAGATGCTCCCGTAGTCTCATCAGATGCCGTATCAACGGCTGTGTATCTCAGAAATTTACAGGTTACATCTTCATTCAGCATAAGCAGTCAGATTCTCTCGTTTTCAATTGTTTGGTGGAGCATACGGGACTTGAACCCGTGACCCCCACACTGCCAGTGTGATGCGCTCCCACTGCGCTAATGCCCCATTCGAAAAGATTATACGTGGCGTTTTGCGAGAAGGCAACAAAACCTTTATAAATAGTAACTGCGCGTATATAACGCGGGCGTTAATATGCTATAATCCTTTGGAATAAATTTTTCCGGAGGATATGGATATGAGTATTACATCCCGTGATTATGTATCAGCAACAAATCCCGATTGCAAGGCAAAGCAGTACACGATTACAATCGACGGCGGCTATGAGGCTTCTGTCATTACATATGGCGCAGTTATTACAGATCTTATCGTTCCTGACAAGGACGGTAAGCCGACAGACATCATGCTCGGCTGCAAAGGCCTTGATGAATATATGGGCAATGGTGCCAATCACGGTGCTGTTATCGGCCGTTCGGCAAACAGGATCAAGGATGCTTCCTTCGTGATCGATGGTGTTAAGTATCAGATCCCTAAGAATGAAGGCGAGAACAACCTCCATTCAGGCAATCCCGGATACCAGAATGTATTCTGGGATGCAGAGATCCTTTCCGAAGAAGAGGCAGATGAGATCATCCTCGACTCAAAGATCGCAGGCATTCCCGGATGTGACGGCGGTGCCGTACTTCTCAGCTACACAAGCCCGGATGGAGCTACAGGTTTCCCCGGAAACCTTGATACAAAGGTTCTTTACTGCTGGCTCGAAGACAAGACATTCCTTATCCTTTACTGCGGAAAAACAGATAAGGATACGATCTTCGCTCCCACAAACCACGCTTACTTCAACCTCCGTGGCGAGAACGCAGAAGGTACTGTAAATAACGATCTCATCATGATCAACTCTGACAAGATCACCATCAAGGACGACATGAACGTTCCTACAGGTGAGCTTAAGGACGTTGAGGGCACAGTTTTCGACTGCAGGGAATACCGCTTCATCGGTGAGCTCAACGACAGCGACGATCACCAGATGGTTATCTCCAAGGGTATCGACCAGAACTTCTGCCTCAACACAACAGCAGGTACATTCTCGTTTGCTGCTGCAGTAACTTCACCTGAGTCAGGGATCACAATGGAGTGTCTTACTGACCTTCCGGGCATCCAGATCTATGCAGGAAACAACCTGGGAAGCCCGCTTGATATCAAGACAACAAAGGCATACGGTCAGTACGATGCCATCTGTCTTGAAGCTCAGCTGGTACCTAATGCCGTTAACCTTACGGGATTTGATTCACCGGTGATCAAGGCAGGCAAGAAGGTATATCACGCCTGCGGTTACAGATTCGTTTGATCTGTTACTTGTGTCTGACTGTGATCTTGCGGAAAACGCCGGCAACGTACCGGAAAGCTGCGACCTGAATCAGGCAGACCAGGAAAATAAAAAGAACATAAACCCAGATAGCTAAAAAGTTGTCGATCTTTAAGGAGAGGGAGTTGTATATTGAGTACAACCCCTCTCTATATGCATGTTCGATCAGATAGATGCCGAAAACGCAACCGCCGGAATAAATAATGAGCTTTTCTGAAAGGGCAGGTAATTTCCTGTTCTCGAAAAGTTTTCGCGCTGAAAGGAAAATAAAGATAACCTGGAAAGGCTTTGCATAGTTAAGAAATGTATTTGCGTTTTCTTCAGTAAATCCGCCCGTCAGTACAAGCTTGTAGTTTGTTATAAGCATGACGGCGAGTGTTGATATGACAAAAAGGGCAAAAGATACCAGCAGCATTTTGCCGGTGACTTTCTTGAGTCTGACTCCGAGATAGTAACCGGTGATAGGATAAAAAATAAACAGGTTACAGATGGTGGCAACATTCAGACTCGGTATAAGAGTAACAGTGCCGTTAAACAGTATGTACTGGAATACCTCGGTCATAGTAACAAAGACGAAGTATATAACGAGCAGGTAAATGAACTCCTTTCCGGTAAAGTTCCGTGCCATTTTACGGATAAACGGAAGCAGGATGAGGAATGCGAGATATACGTATAAAAACCAGTAAGAGGGTATGGTTCCACTGGAATAAACACTTATGAGGAATTGCTTTACTGAAAACTCACGATGGTAAAGAAGAGTGTCCAATATATAGAAGAGTAAGGAGAACACAACGAGAATAACAACATATCTGGAGATGCGTTTCTTCCATATAAACCCTATTGATTCGTCCTTCCCGAGCAGGAGCATGCCTGAGATCATGAGAAATACGGGTACTGAGATGCCTGCAATCGCAGTAAAGAACATATAGAACCAGTAAGGCACTGTCCCGGCATCAAAATTCAGGAAATATACATAACCCTTGCTGCCGGTATGATTAAAGATCACGAAAACAATACAAAAAAGGCGGAGTATCTCCACATAAAGTATCTTCTTTTTGCCTGTTAAGCCTGTACCGGTCTCTAGTCTGTTTTCCATGAACATATGATATCAGTTTATATCTGCCCGTGAACACATTTGTGCAGTTATATAGCACAGCCTAAAAGGTATTGATTTTATTGACTTAATTGCGATAAAATCTGTCTCATATTTAGAGATTTTTAAGAAAGAAGGAATGTTTTATGGAAAAAAAGAATCTCGATTGGTCGAACCTGACATTCTCTTATCAGAAAACAGACAAAAGGTTCGTAGCTAACTACACAAACGGCGCTTGGGACGAAGGCGCGCTTATCGATGACGACATGATCGTCATGAGTGAAGACGCAGGCGTTCTCCAGTATGCTCAGACAGTATTTGAAGGCCTTAAGGCTTATGAGACAGTAGACGGCAGAATCGTTACTTTCCGTCCTGACCTCAACGCTGACAGACTTCACGACTCAGCAGTCCGCCTTGAGATTCCTCCGATTTCCAAGGAATTGTTCCTCAGATCAGTTCAGGAGACAGTTGCAGGCAATGCCGCTTGGGTTCCTCCGTACGGTTCAGGCGCATCTCTTTATTTGAGACCTTATATCTTTGGTATTAACCCCGTTATCGGCGTTAAGCCTGCTGATGACTATCAGTACAGAATCTTTGCTACACCTGTAGGCCCTTACTTCAAGGGCGGCGCTAAGCCGATCGCTGTTAAGATCTCTGACTTTGACCGTGCTGCTCCGCATGGAACAGGTAACATCAAGGCAGGTCTTAACTATGCTATGTCTCTCCACGCAATCGTTACAGCTCATAAGGAAGGATTTGCAGAGAACATCTATCTCGATCCCGCTACACGTACAAAGATCGAGGAGACAGGCGGAGCTAACATCATCCTCACAGATGGTAAGGGCACACTCGTTGTTCCTAAGTCTGATTCCATCCTGCCTTCTATCACAAGAAGATCACTTGTTTACGTTGCTGAGCACTATTGCGGCATGAAGATCGAGGAGAGAGAAGTTTACCTCGACGAGATCATGAGCGGCAAGTTCACAGAGGGCGGTCTCTGCGGTACAGCTGCAGTTATCTCACCTCTCGGATCCATCAACGATCACGGCAAGGAATTCAAGTTCGCTTCCGGCATGGAGGAGATGGGCCCTGTCATGACAAAGCTCAGAGAGACTCTCACAGGCATCCAGATGGGTACTGTTGAAGCACCTGAAGGCTGGATCATGGAGATCAAGCTCTAATAGCTGTCCGATCAAAACATAAACGAAGAGGCTGCCTCATTATGAGCAGCCTCTTTTTTATTGAAGAATAGTAGATTTAGTGACTTCTGTCATGAGCATCCATAAGAACGGCATAACAGTAAAGCCCGATTCCGTCAGGAGCGTTGGGGTGAAAGTCATTGTACATGTATTTTGATTCTCCCTCATCCTCAATTACTGACTGGATGACAGGATCGGGATTTATATACCTGTAGCCTTTGGCAATGCATGTTTGAGCCAGTGCTGACCTGAATCGGCTTCCTCTTTCAACAAAAGATGAATCTGAATCTATAAATGACCAGGGCAGGATAAAATATATCTTGGAACCGGGTGACCTGTTTGTAAGAAGCTCTCCTAATTCTTTGCATTTTGAAGCGAATTCAAGAGCGGTTTGGGCTGAATCTTCGTCTTCGGGAAAGAGAATATCGTTGATTCCGATTGCTATTACATATATATCTGCCTCAGGAATGTTATCAGCCTTATCTATCAGGTTACTTACGGTCCACCCGCCACGTGAGAAATTGCTTACTGTTCCGGATATATAAGGGGTGAGAGGCCGATACCACGGAATGCCTTCTGTTTCTGAACCGGCTGTAATGCTGTCACCGAGAAAACAAAATGACTTGCCGCTCTGCATATCTTCATAAAGCTCTGAATCTTTGAGCTCACCGGTCATCCCGCCATAGACTTTATAGTTGCGGTGGACCACATAATACTTATGTATTTGGGGTGAAAACTTAAAGAATAAAATGGCACCGGCAACGAGCATTACAAGAACAACCGATAAAATAATCGTAGTTTTGCTTATTCCGTTTTTTATGTCAGCGCTTTTCATAGTTAAATAATATCAGAGATTACCTTCGAACACTTGAAAATAAAAAGAGGACTTCGTCTGAAGTCCTCTTCTAAATCGGATTATTTAAGAATAAATCAAAGCATGTGAGCTCTCAGATCCTCTCCGGAAAGAGGTGAGAGGAGTGCAGGAGCGATGTCGAAAACTGTCTTGCAGCCGTAATCGCCCTTCTGTGAGAGGCGGTATACTGCTCTTGCATAAGCTGTGAGAACGGAACCCGTGAATTCAGGGTTGGAATCAAGCTTCAATGAATACTCGATAACGTGCTTGTTCTCGCCGTTAACGCCTGTCTTGCCTGTGCGGAATACGAAGCCGCCGTGGTTGATCCTTGAGTGGTCTCTTACGAACTCTTCTTCGGAGATGAAGTGTACTGTTGTGTCGTAATCTGCGAAGTAATTGGGCATTTCCTTGATCGTCTTCTCGATGAGGGCGAGATCAGCGCCTTCTTCAGCTACGACGAAGCACTCTCTTGTGTGCTTCTGACGTGTTGTGAGTTCGGGATTGGAGCCTGATCTTACTGCTTCGAGGGCAGCCTCTACAGGAATCGTGTACTGCTTGCCGTTCTTTACGCCGGGAACTCTTCTGATAGCATCGGAGTGACCCTGTGATACACCCTTGCCCCAGAATGTGTAATCCTGGCCTTCAGGAAGGATGCAGCTGCCGTAAAGACGGTTAATAGAGAACATTCCGGGATCCCAGCCGCCGGAGATGAGCGCTGTATGGTTGGAGCCTGCAGCAGCCTTGTCAACGTTTGCGAAATGCTCAGGAATCCTGGCATGAGTGTCAAAACTGTCGATTACGTTGAACATTGAAGCGTATTCGGGTGTCTGTGTGGGAAGATCTGTAGCAGAACCTCCGCAGATGACGAGAACGTCGATCTTGTCTTTCCAGTCAGCAGCTTCGAAAGAAGGAACGACTGCAACGCCTTCTGTAAGAGTCTTAACTGTGGAAGGGTCTCTTCTTGTGAATACGGCAGCAAGTTCCATGTCAGGGTTCTGACGGATAGAGAGCTCTACGCCTTTTGCGAGGTTGCCGTAGCCTAAAATGCCGATTTTGATTGCCATTTGGGAATCCTCCTTATGCTTTGAAGTAACAAAAGGTTACTTATCTATTTCTATTCGAACAGAATTATAGCATATTGTCTGCAACATTCTTTCGGAGGATTTTAGGTATATTTGTAGCGAAGTTTAAGGAGTGTAACAAAAAACGGTTCGTTGTATTATAATTCTCCTATGCCGAATTTAAAGTATCTGATAAGACGCGTTACGCGTATGGACTATAAGGCGATGAATGCCAAGATCAAGGATATCCACCAGAAGAGCGGGAAGTCCCGTGTGTGGATATTTTTCGATATGGTCCACTGCGGAAGGAAGTTCGGTGCCGGATACATGGATTATTGGCTCTACGAGATGTATAACCTCACCGACGAGGAACGTGACACATATATCACCAGAGGCCGTAATTACGACCTGGTAAAGAGATATAACGATCCTGCATATACGGACCTTATCGATAACAAGATCGAATTCAACAAGCGTTTCGGAGAATTCCTCGGACGCAAGTGGATCGAGATAAGAAAAGATAACAAACAGGAAGTAATAGACTTCATCAACGATCACGATTTCCTCATGGCAAAGGCCGATCTTGGTTCATGCGGCAAGACAGTCGAGAAGGTCGACTGCAAGGCTGAACCCGCCGAAGCCATCTATGAGAGACTCGTTAACATGGAGCGCCCCCATTTCTTTGAGGAGATGATCGTACAGCACCCGGCGGTAAGTGCCATTTATCCCTATGCTATTAATACCGTAAGACTTGTTACCATCCAGAGAGACGGCAAGGTGCACGTTGCAAGTGCATGCTGCAGATTCGGTAATTACGGTCACAGCGTTGATAACTTCAACAACGGCGGCATGACGGCTCCCGTTGATGAGAAGACCGGAGAGATCACGGATTTCCCCATAGATAAGACCAAGGTCCTTTATGAGAAGCACCCCATGACAGGTGCCGTATTTAAGGGATTCGTTTTCCCGATGTGGGACAAGGTCCTTGAGATGTGTACAAAGGCGGCTATGGTAGTTCCTCAGGTCGGTTTTATCGGCTGGGACGTATGCATTACGCCCGATGGTCCCGTTATCGTTGAAGGTAACGACTATCCGGGTCATGACCTTTATCAGCTTCCTGAACATACCCACGATAAGAAGGGCATCTGGCCCAAGTACCAGTTTTGATTTTCCCTATTGATTTCTGAAAACAGAAGAGTAAAATCTCGATTGTCAACTAAAAACGCAAAGAGGTTTACAATGTCGGAAGCAAGCGCTAAATCAAAGTCAAAAGTAACTAAAAACAGGGCATTTATATATGGTCTCGTTCTTATTGCAATATCTGCAGCCCTGATAACAGTGTGTTCATGGATCAGCATCCCGTTAGGACCGGTTCCTTTTACTTTGCAGACTATGGCGATCCTTGCGGTAATGCTTACCTGCGGCGGAAGAAGAGGCACGATCTCTATCCTGGTCTATCTTGTGATGGGTGCCTGCGGAATCCCTGTTTTCGCCGGCTTCAAAGGCGGAGTAACATCTCTTATCGGTCCTACCGGCGGATTTCTTGTCGGATTTTTGATCGCCGGACTGATCTATTGGCTTTTAGAAAAGCTCATTTTCAAGAAACTTATGACTTCCACAGTCAAAACATGGATATTCGGCGCAATTAATTCAGTCATATTTGAAGTAGTCTTATATATCGTAGGTGTTATCTGGTTTATGACCGTTTATGCCGCAAAGACGGGTCCCATCGGTCTTGGTGCAGTTATGACCATGTGTGTCATTCCGTTCATCATCCCTGATATCGTAAAACTTATTGCTGCGGTAATTATCGGCGAGCGCGCAAGAAAGCTTGTTAAGACCTGATTATTCTCTTATATCCCGTTTTGTTATAATATGATTTAATTCAGATTTGACAAAAGGGTAATAAGGAGAATAAGTCGTGTCAGAAAATACGGATTTCGTTATTAAAGTTAATGGCGTTTCCAAAGATTACGGTAAAGCTCATGTTCTTGATAATATGACTTTTTCCGTGCCTAAAGGTTCTATCTTCGGACTCGTCGGAAGGAACGGGGCAGGTAAGACCACGATAATGAGAATTATGTCGGGTCTTCAGAAGCCTACTTCAGGAACGGTCGAATACGGATTCAATCACAAGAAACTCGGTAACATCGGAGCGCTGGTCGAGCTTCCCTCGATCTATTCAAATGCTTCGGCAAGAGATAATCTCATTTACCAGTACATTAATCTGGGCCTTAAGATCGATGAGACCATTGATCAGAACCTTGCGTTTGTAGGACTTGGTGATACCGGCAAGAAGAAGGCAGGCAAGTTCTCTCTGGGTATGCGCCAGAGACTCGGTATTGCCATGGCCATGGCAGGTAATCCGGAACTTCTTATCCTTGATGAGCCTATTAACGGTCTGGATCCGCAGGGTATCATCCAGATCCGTGAAGTGCTTGAAAAGCTCAACAAGGAGAGGGGTGTAACGATAATCATTTCGAGCCACATCCTCTCGGAACTTGCTAAGCTTGCCACAGATTTTGCTTTTGTAGAGAAAGGCAGAGTCGTTAAGGAGGCAAGATCCGAAGCTGTTGAGAATGCGGGCGGACTTGTATCCGAATTTTATACCGGAACACCGGATAAGCTGATCCCGATATTAAATTCAAAAGGACTTACGACTACAGTTGATAATGCGACAGGAATTATCTTTGCCAAGGGTTATTACAACCTGACGGATGTGGTCCTTGCCGCAAATAATGCAGGCGTTAATATCGCCAGAGTCGTAACAAAGGAGACGGATCTTGAGACTTACTTTGTTAACCTTGTAGGAGGTGAGTCCCATGCTTAATCTGTTAAAGTTTGAATTCAGACGCATCTTTAAGAGTGTATTCTTCAGGATCGTCGGCGGATACTGCATTTTGTGGCCTCTATTAATTGCAGTTTTCTACCGGATCATTCTCGGTTTGGTGTTTATGGATACCGACATGTCATTTGCAGATTATGAAATGTCTGATGCGGAAATAAGGTATTTTACATGGATCGTTTCCATTGCATTTGTAAATGATCTGCCTAAGTTCGTTGCACTCTTTACATGTCTTCACATAGGCAAGGATTTCTCTGACGGTATAGTCAGGAACAAGGTAACCGCAGGTCATTCGAGAACATCGATATTTTTCTCATACATCATCTCGCAGATTGCCGCTACGGTAGCATTATGTATCGTTTACATAAGCTTTGCCCTGCTGGGATTACTTATTACAGGATTCGGCGTTAACCTTAATGGCGGCGAGATGTTTATCAGACACATGGTCGGAATTTGCATTGTACTTGTCTTTACTGTCATGGCAGTAGCGCTGTCTCTCGTGTTCAGAAAGCGTGCTTTGCCGATCATTATGTCGATCCTCGTTGTTATGTTTGTTTCTACGGCAACAACAGTATTCGGTTTATTCAAATTTAATATGCCAAGTAAAGCTGTAGATGATTATATCGAGAAGAGACATGAGCGTTATGAAGAGATGGTCGATGAAGGTCTTATGACCGATGAGACGGTTGAATTTCTTGAGGAAAACTACAACAGGAGTTTTTACCTCGGAATGGCATGGAAAGTAGGAAGACCGGTCTATCTCATTACCAATCTTGGCTTTAACCAGGATTATGCTGTGGATCTGTCACAGGCCATTGCCGGCAATCCCGATTACACTGATGAAATTGATTTCTCAGTGGATCTGACCGGCGGCATGTACAATCCGGATATGTGTAATCTTCAGCCCAAAGATTTCAAACACACGGATTCGATGCACCTCTCTTATGCCCAGCTCAATACCACATATGTAGTCAGATCCCTGATATATATTCTTGTTATCGGAGGATATGGTTACTTTGTTTTCGGAAGGAAGAATTTGTTCTGATGTTTTATCTTGACCACCGTTTAACGATCATCATCGGCGCTTACGGAAGCGGTAAATCCGAGATCGCAGTCAATATGTCTCTTGCCCAGCGGAAAGCCATGCCGGACAAGAAACTGCTTATTGCGGATCTCGACATCGTAAATCCTTTCTACCGTTCATCAGACTGCGGCGCGGTTCTTGAAGAAGCAGGCATAAGGCTGATCACGCCTTTGTATGCCGGTTCAAACGTTGATGCTCCTGTCCTTACTCCTGAAATGTACGTTATATTCGATGATGAATCCTATCAGGGCATTTTCGATATCGGAGGAGAAGATATGGGTGCCATCGTTCTCGGTTCCATCAAAAAGAGGATCGAGAATACGGATACAGCCATTTACATGGCAGTTAACACGTTAAGACCTTTTACTTCAGATCCTGAGCAGATCGCGATAATGACAAATGAACTTACTTCCGCGGCAGGCTTTATGATCGACGGCTATCTCAACAATACGAATCTTCTTGAAGAGACTACTGCGGAGATGCTCGAAGAAGGAGAGAAGAAGATCCTTGAAGCATCAAAGCTTACGGGCATTCCGCTTATTGCCAACTGTGTGATGGAAGGCGTTGACATTCCTGAAGGAAAGCTTAATGATAATGAGCTCTTCAGAATGGAGAGAAAGATCCATTACGCATACTGATTTGGAACCGTTTGTTCCGGAAGGGATCGTTATATGAATACGGTTTATGTTGTAGGCCACAGAAACCCTGATACGGATGCTGTTGTATCCGCAATGGCTTATGCTGCACTTCGAAATGCAGCAGGTGACAGAAATTATGTTGCCGGAAGATTAGATCACTTAAGCGATGAAACCAAGAGAATGCTTGCCAAATTCGGTTTCCAGTCTCCGGTAAGGATCAAGGACGTAAGGACGCAGGTAAGTGATATCGAGTTTGATAAACCTCCTGTATTAGAGCCCTCGGCTACTTTGAACCGCGCGTGGAAGACGATGAACGACGGAGGGACAACATCGATACCTGTTGTCAATTCCGACGGCACGCTCTTCGGCACACTTTCTGCAGGCGATATCGCAGCTTATACGCTTGATACCATCGAAAACCCTCACATCACAGATCTTCCGTTGTTTAATCTTCTCGGAGTTATCGAAGGCCAGATAGCAAAAGACGGAAAAAGTGCCGATGTGATATCAGGCGACATCACCATAGCACTTCCGGTAAACGGCGGTCTGCCCGCATTCACCGACAGTGACAAGATAGTTCTCTGCGGCAATCAGCCGGACATGATCAGATATGCTCTGGATAAGAATGTCAATGCGCTGATCCTATGCGGAGTCAACATCGATAAGGAGCTTATCGATCAGTATAAAGACCGTGACACATGTGTTATCTACACCCCATTTGATGCGCTCCGCACATCGAAGATGATCTGCCAGTCAATGCCGATCGAGCGTGTTTGCATCCGTGAAGGCATAGTCTGTTTTCATCTTACGGATTATCTTGATGATGTCCGTGAGACTATCTTAAAGAGCCGTTTCAGAAGCTATCCGGTACTTGATGAGTCAGATAAAGTTGTCGGAACACTCTCCAGATACCATCTCTTGAGACCTAACAGAAAGAATATAGTTCTCGTCGACCACAATGAATCGGCGCAGTCTGTTCCGGGCCTTGAGCAGGCAGAACTTCTTGAGATAATCGACCATCACAGACTTGCAGACATACAGACAACACAGCCTATCAACGTGCGTAATGAGACTGTAGGAAGCACAACTACCATTATTGCCGAGATGTATCAGGAAAGCGGCGTTACACCGGCTCCTGCCATGGCAGGGCTTATGGTGTCAGCCATCCTTTCCGACACGGTTATGTTTAAGTCTCCCACATGCACTGAACGTGACAAGGTCCTTGCAGGGCGTCTTGCCAAGATAGCCGGCATATCGATAGAGGAGATAGGCGCTGAGCTTTATGATGCTTCAGGCATTCTTGAACAGAGTGCGGAGCATCTCATCAAAACAGACTTTAAGGAATTCCATATTGCAGGGCAGACACTCGGCGTAAGCCAGATCATCTGTGTAGACTCGAATTCAATGATCGCCAGAAAAGGTGAGTTCCTTGAGACTATGGAGATGCTCAAGAAAAAGAACGGTTATGACATGATCATGCTGATGCTGACAGATGTTCTTGTTGAAGGTACCGTGCTGCTTTACATCGGAAGCGATGATACGATTCAAAATGCTTTCTCGGCCGAAGCTCATGACAACGAACTGTTCCTTCCTGGCGTAATGAGTCGTAAAAAGCAGATCATCCCGATGCTTACAGCATTGTGGGGCTGATATTGCAGTTTTATATTTTCAAATATCTGCTTCAATGATTATGTAAAATCATTGTTGTTTTATCAAATAAATGATATTATTTTTATCGGCGGAGTTATTTTCGACCAAGACCTTAGGAGGAAGTAAATATGGGATTGATTAGCTTAATCAAGAATGTGGCAGGAACAACATTTGATTCAATTTCCAGCCAGATTCAGGATCAGTATCTTGAGTTTTTTACTCAGGATTCTTTGGGACAGGATATCCTTGTTAAGAAGGGTGCCAACAAGATGGAGAAGGGCAGAAACAAGGGTAATTCCGAAGTTATCTCTAACGGCTCCGTCATCAACGTACCTGAGGGATGCTTCTGTCTCCTCGTTAACAATGGTGAGATCGTAGACGTTGTTTCCGATGCAGGCGCTTATAAGTGGGATACATCCACAGCTCCTTCAATTCTTGCTAACAAGAATTTCGGTGAGAATGTAAAGCAGTCCATCGGTGATATCTGGAACCGTATGAAGATGGGCGGAGAGATTCAGCAGCAGCAGAGAGTTTACTTCGTAAACAAGCTCGAGATGATGAATCAGAACTTCGGTACACCTTCACCCGTACCTTACGCAGACCCTGAATACCGTAACATCTATATCCGTTTGAACGGTACATTCTCATTCAGAGTTGAGAATCCTGTTACATTCTTCAGAAACATCGTAGGTAACGTTAAGGATGAGTACACAGTAGCAGAGTTCATGGGAACACCTGCTAAGCCGATGCAGCCTCGTCTTGAGTTCCTTGACAACATCACAGAGACACTCAATAAGTGCGGTGGCCCTTACCCGAACGGCATTATGTTCTCAACACTGCCTTCAAAGCAGGGTGAGTTCAGAAGATACATGGCTGACTGCCTTGATGACGAATGGCTCCAGAAGAGAGGTATCGTTGTAGAGACTGTTGCTATCGCTTCCGTTACACCTGACGATAAGTCACGTGAGAGAATCGAGAAGGTCGACGAAGCAAAGCTCTATGGTCAGGACCCCGGTGCTCTCGGTGCAGCTGTTGCTCTCGGTCAGACAGAGGCTATGAAGGCAGCTGGTGCTAACGCTAATGGCGCAGTTAACGGCTTTATGGGTCTCGGCATGATGGGCGCAGTAGGCGGCAATCAGGCTACAGCAGCAGGAATTAATGCAGCTCAGCAGGCTCCTGTTCAGCAGGGCGGTTTCTTCGGCGGCGCAGCTCAGGCTCCCGTTCAGCAGGCAGCTCCCGTAGCAGCTGGTTGGACATGTTCTTGCGGCCAGGCTGGCAACACAGGTAAGTTCTGCAGCAACTGCGGACAGCCTCAGCCGGCACCTGCAGCAGCTGGTTGGACATGCTCTTGCGGTCAGACAGGCAATACAGGTAAGTTCTGCGGTAACTGCGGTAAGCCTCAGCCTGCAGCAGCACCTGCAGCTTGCCCTAAGTGCGGCTTCAAGCCCGCTGACGGCAATATGCCTAAGTTCTGCCCTGAGTGCGGTACAAAGATCGAATAAGATCCATCGGTTCTTAAATAAATCCATTCGCGGGGTGTCTCGATTAGAGGCACCCCGTTTTTTGTATTGTGTCAGTGCAGATAATTTAACAGTGAAAGAGACTAAGAAGGCAACTTTTGATTTATCTGTTATTATTGGGATATGATTCTTAGAACTGATGCCTCAAAATGCAAGTCTATATTACAGGGTTACTCTTGTTTTAATAACGGAATGAGTGACTATTGGTATTATTCTGACATTGTTCTTGAGACTGGCAAGTCATATGCGTTGATCAGCGAATATCAGCAAGGTTGTATGTATTTATCGTATCTTCTGGGAGGTCAGACTTAAGTATTTGATCGACTTTCTGACTTCTCATGAATGTATGGTTATCCTTCCTGTTGGTTCTGATATTTATTTAAAGGATCTTGTGGATCAATGTATCTATATTGAGCAACGAACCGATTGGTGGAAATCAATACGATAATGTTCGTGTAACGGTTAGAAGCTTTAGTAGAGTTAATCTGGAATATTATCGATCAATTAAGAAAAAAGAGGTTCACTTCATGAAGTGAACCTCTTTGCGATTGGTTTTAGAATAACTGATCAGCTCTTCTCGGCAGCGTAACGTTTTCTCATGAAGAGTACAACGCCGGCAAGTGCGATTACAGAAACACCTGCGATTGCAGCAGTGCTTACAGCTTCACCTGATGCAGGAACACTGGAAGCAGGGGTAACAGTGAATTTTGATGTAACAGTTGCATTGGAGAAAGTGATTGTGATCGTGTGTTCACCAATTGACAATGATTTAAGGAATTCAGGCATGATCGTAATAATGACACTGCCTTTTTCATATGTGAACAGGCTTATATCAAGGACCTTACCATCTACTTCGATATAGCATCCGCCGTCTTCAAAGAAATCATATGCGTCATCACTAATACCTTCCTGAACGATCCTGAATGTAAGACCGGTTGTGCTTCCCTGAGCCCATTGGGCACCTGAATCATCAGTGATTGTATAGATTCCTTCAAGTTCTTCATCAGCTTCAATCAAAGCAATGACAAGATCGTAAATGGCTTCCTCAAGAGTATCCGATGACATGACACCGGAATTCAACACGTCGTCAGCATTATCCATGGCAGCCTGCAACTTAGCCTTGCTGTCTTCAGACATCACATTGCCGTAATCGTTTATCAGCGTTTCGCCGAGCTTATAATATTGATCAATAATCAAAATATAGACTGCAATAAGATCGCTGTTAAGCTTAGCTTTCAGTTCATCACTGATCAAATCCTTCTGTTCAGATGTCAAATCATTGTAGTAATCAAGAGCGTCTTGAATTTTGAACTGATCTTCGATGGTAACATCTCCCGAATCAGGAAGAGCTTCAATCATATCAGCAACAGTTTTAGCATTAGCTTCGTTATCAGTTGCTTCCTGGGCTGCTTTTTCATCCTTTACCTTCTGAAGAGCAGTTTCTGCATTTTCAAGTTTAGTGGCCAGTTTAGAATCTATTTTGACATCCAATTCGCCGGCACGGTCATAAGCTGCTCTTGCTGCAACAATTATGTCTTCGTCTTCAACAGTGATTGTTTCAGGGATTTGATCTATTAACTCTTTTACTGCTTGATCAATGGAGATAGTAGTAAAGATCATAAGATCTTCATTTGACGTACCTTCGCCCTCTATGTACTTTAATGCATCTGAACCACTGGGTTCTGTAATTACTATCGGCTGACTATTTCTGCCCAAAACAACTTCAACGTAGCCTTCTTCGTTTTTGCTGATTGTAATAGACTGTACTCCACCGGTAGCAAGAAAATCTCCTTTCTCACTATCAGGGTATATGGAGATAAAAGAAGTTCCATCGCTACCCAAATCAATTTTTTCACCGTCAAGAAATACTGTGAACCTGCCAAGGCTCTTTACAATTCCTTCCGATTCAGCTGAAACTCCTGTTGCAGGAATAAGGCTCATCATCATTGCGACAGTGAGCAATACTCCAAACATCTTACCCAAAAATCTCTTCATATGGATCTCCTTTGTTTTAATATCCTTGCAGATTATACAACATCAAAAAAATTAAACATATAGGAATTTAAAATATATACACATATATAAACAGTAGCATTTTGAGAAAACCACTTTTGCTTTGCCGCAAAAACATTATTGAGATAGAGTCAATTATGGTAAAATTTGAAATCATAAAAAAAGGCGGTTTTATCTATGGGAAAATACTTCGGTACCGACGGCTTCAGAGGTGAAGCCAACAAAGCACTCACCGCGCAAAAGGCATTCAAGGTAGGAAGATACATCGGCTGGTATTACGGCCAGAAGCACGATGACGGCAGAGCAAGGATCATCATCGGTAAGGACACAAGAAGAAGTTCATACATGCTCGAGGCAGCACTTACTGCCGGCATTACATCTTCAGGTTCTGACGCATATCTCCTTCACGTAACTACTACACCTTCAGTTTCATACTGCTGCAGAACAGACGGTTTTGACTGCGGAATCATGATCTCAGCATCTCATAATCCTTTCTATGACAACGGCATCAAGATCATGCGTGCCAACGGCCAGAAGATCGAGGCTGAGATCGAGGAGAAGATCGAAGCTTACATCGACGGCGAGATCGAAGAGATCCCGCTCGCAGAGCGTGAGGCAATCGGTAACGTAGTTGACTATGCATCCGGACGTAACAGATACATCGGTTATCTTATGACGATCCCTACAAGAGCATTCAACGGCATGAAGGTTGGTCTTGACTGTGCAAACGGTGCTTCATGGAACATCGCAAGATCAGTTTTCGAAGCTCTCGGCGCAAAGGTCTATATCATCAATAACCAGCCTGACGGACTTAACATCAATACAAACTGCGGTTCTACACATATCGATACATTGAAGAAGTATGTTTTGGACAACGGACTCAATGTAGGTTTCGCTTATGACGGCGATGCTGACAGATGTCTTGCAGTAGACGAGCTCGGCAACGAGGTCAACGGCGACCAGATCATGTACCTCTGCGGTAAGTATCTCAAGGAGAGCGGCAAGCTCGACGGAAATACGATCGTTACGACGATCATGAGCAACATGGGACTTTACAAGGCTTGCGAGGCTATCGGCATCCGTACTGAAAAGACAAATGTCGGCGACAAGTATGTTGCTGAGAACATGATGGCTAACGGATTCGTATTGGGCGGCGAGCAGTCCGGACACATCATTTTCGCCAAGTACGCTACAACAGGTGACGGAATCCTCACATCTCTCATGGTTCTTATGACCATGCTCGAGAAGAAGCTTCCTCTCTCAATGCTGGCAGGCGAGATGAAGATGTATCCCCAGTGCCTCAAGAACGTTGTTGTTAAGGACAAGGAAGCAGCACAGAAGAATCCTGCAGTCCTTAAGGGCGTAGAAGAGGTAAACAAGGCGCTCGCAGGAGACGGCAGAATGCTCCTTCGTGCATCCGGTACTGAGCCTAAGATCCGTGTAATGGTCGAAGCAAAGACTGACGAGATCTGTGAAGAGTACGTTGATAAGCTTATTGCTGTCATTAAGGAGCAAGGCTTAACAGCAGATTAATCCAGGGTATAGCGGCTCTGCACCTTATGGGTGTGGAGCCGTTTTATATAAAATTTATTTGGGAGAATTGAATATGAGAGTAATCAGAAAGAGCAACTATGAAGAAGCTTCAATGGCATGCGCAGAGCTTATCGCTTCACAGATAAGACTCAAGCCCGACTGCAAGATCGGTCTCGCAACAGGTTCCACACCTATCGGAACTTACAAGGACCTCGTAGACATGTATAAGGCAGGCAGCCTTGATTTCTCAAAGGTCACATCTGCTAACCTCGACGAGTACAGAGGACTCGGCGGAGATCATGACCAGTCTTACAGATATTTCATGAACACAAACCTTTTCGATCACGTAAACATCGATAAGAGCAAGACATACGTACCTGACGGCCTTGAAGCTGATGCAGTTAAGGCTTGCACAGATTACGACAAGATCCTTGAGTCTCTTGGCCACCTCGACATCCAGCTCCTCGGTATCGGCGGCGACGGCCATATCGGTTTCAATGAGCCTGCTGATGCTTTCTGCGTAAACACACAGTGCATCGATCTCGAAGAGCAGACGATCAAGGACAACGCAAGATTATTCTTCAACGGTGACCTCGCAGCTGTTCCCACACAGGCTTACACAATGGGTATCGGCTACATCATGAAGTCAACAACAGTTATCCTCATGGCTACAGGCGCAGGCAAGAAGGATATCGTTGAGAAGGCATTCTGCGGCCCCGTAACACCTTATGTTCCTGCATCAATCCTCCAGCTTCACCCGAACGTTGTAGTTATCGGCGATGAGGCTGCTATTTCCGACGCAGTAGTTGCTGCAGCTAAGTAATATTTCAGAATACTGAAGACAAAGGCCGTCCTCCGGGGCGGCCTTTTTTATTGGTTTTTGCCCTGAAAAGGCTTGAAATGATAAAAGAAAATATATATTTGCGTATAAAAACAATCAAGTTTATAATATTCGAATATTTTATCGCGGTATATTAAGGCGCGAGGTTTCAGGAGGTTGGTTTTTCGTGGCAAAAGGTAAGTTAACTTTTAACGAGAATCTGTGCAAGGGCTGCGGACTTTGTGTTGCAGCTTGTCCTAAGAAAATCCTCGAACTTGACAAGACAAGGCTTAACGCTAAGGGTTATCATCCCGCAACCTGTGTAAATCCCGATGAGTGTATCGGATGCGCATTCTGCGCTACTCAGTGCCCGGATGTTGTAATCACTGTTGAGCGTTTCTGATCGGGAGGATGTAACATGGCACAGAAAAGAGTATTGATGAAAGGCAATGAAGTAATTGCCGAAGCAGCGATCAGAGCAGGTTGCCGCAACTATTTCGGATACCCGATCACACCTCAGACAGAAGTCATGCACTACATGGCTAAGAAGATGGTTCAGGTCGGCGGTAACTTCGTACAGGCAGAGTCTGAGGTTGCAGCCATTAACATGGTTTATGGTGCAGCAGCAGCCGGATTCAGAGTAATGACATCTTCTTCCTCTCCGGGAATTTCCCTCAAGCAGGAAGGTATTTCATACATTGCAGGTGCTGAGCTTCCTGCAGTTGTAGTTAATATTGTTAGAGCAGGCCCGGGTTTGGGCGGTATTCAGCCTGCACAGGGTGACTACTTCCAGGCTACAAAGGGCGGCGGACACGGTGACTACAGAAACATCGTTATCGCACCTGCTTCCGTTCAGGAGCTTTATGAGCTCGTAGTTGAGGCATTCAATCTCGCTGATAAGTACAGAATGACCTGCATGATCATTGGTGATGGTACTTTGGGTCAGATGATGGAGCCTGTTGCTTTCCGTGACGAGGAGCCCATCGAGACAGTTGAGAAGCCTTGGGCTGCATGTGGAAGAAAGGGTGATTCTTTCCACCACACAGTAACATCCATCTACATCGATCCGGATGTCCTCGAGAAGAAGAACCTCGAACTCCAGGACAAGTACAAGATCGTTGAAGCTAACGAAGTTCGTTATGAGTCTATCTGCATGGATGATGATCCGGAGATCGTTATCACGGCATTCTCCACATGCTCAAGAATCTCACGTAACGTTATCCGTCAGGCCCGTGATCTCGGCATCAAGGTCGGTATGATCAGACCTATCACACTCTGGCCGTTCCCTTACAAGGCAATCGCTGAAGCAGCTGATATGCCTTCCGTAAAGGCTTTCCTCGACGTTGAGCTCAACGCAGGTCAGATGATC